>Ga0210042_1001267_pt1 | contig 21172 bp, 14 predicted proteins | sample CryGeymeta201518_FD_183982 | JGI IMG/M metagenome (GOLD analysis project Ga0210042, IMG submission 183982) | Groundwater microbial communities from Crystal Geyser aquifers in Utah, USA - Crystal Geyser metaG 2015-18 (SPAdes) (version 2) | ecosystem: Environmental > Aquatic > Deep subsurface >... | reverse complement strand
AATCTCATTGATTTGATTGTTCAAATCTACAAAATCATCAGAGTTAGATTTTACTTGACGTTTTGCAAGAGCAATACTAAACTTTTCGTAGGCTTCTTTTGTAGAAAAATACTTTTCGGCTTGTTTGGCTTGACGTTCCAAACCTTTCATATTTTTTTCTATCTCGTGCATCAAATCTTCTACACGTTCCAAATCGGATAAAGTAGCTTCTAGTTTTGCTAGTGTTTCTTTTTTGCGTTGTTTAAATTGAGCCACCCCAGCAGCTTCTTCAAACATTACCTTTCTTGCATCTTCTCTATCGGTCAGAATATCATCGACCATTTTTAGCTCAATAATGGCATAACTATTTGAAGTTGCACCAGTATTCATCAAAAGATTGGTAATATCTTTTCGACGGCAAGGCGTGCCATTCAAAAAATATTCACTAGAACCCAAACGAGTATAACGTCTTGTAATGCAAACTTCTTTGTATTCTGGTGGCAAAAGTTGTCTATGATTATCAAAATACAATGAAACTTCGGCAGCATCGGCAGCCTTTCTTTTAGCTGTTCCATTAAAGATAATATTCGACATTTTATCGGAGCGTAAATGACGAGTACGGTGTTCGCCCAAAACCCAACGCATAGCATCAATAATATTTGATTTTCCACAGCCATTTGGTCCTACGACACCCGTAATACCTTCGTCAAAACGAATGGTTACTTTATCGCCAAAACTTTTAAATCCTTTTATTTCTAATCGAAGAAGTTGCATATATTGTATTTCTGTAGCCGACACTTTTCAAGTGTCGTAAAAAATATTTATTACTAGAGACAGCTTGGAAGCTGTCTGCTACTTTTGATTGTAAAATTACAAAAAATTACCTTTCCAAACGTCTAAAAAAGATAGAGTTTGAAAAGGTATTAATTCTTGTCGTTGGTAAGACACCAACAAAGGCATTACCATCTAAATCATAATTGATAATTAAATTATTCTACCTTCTTCAATTTCCTAAAAGTGCGATATTCTACCAAAATAGTAACAGCTAAAAACAACACAAGCAATCCATTTTGAATCAAATGTTTTTGCCAAAATCCTGTCCATTCTATATTCAAACAAACAAAAATAAGCGTTGTAGAAATTCCTAAATACAAAATCATTTTCAAAATTGGATAAGGAATAGGTTGGTATTTTCGTCCCAAAAGATAACACAAAGCTGCCATCGTAAAATAACAAGAAAAAGTAGCAATCGCACTTCCAAAATAGCCATAAAAAGGAATCAGAATAAAATTGAAACTAATCGTAATAGCTGCACCTGCAAGACTTATCCAAAGTCCAAAATGTGTACGGTCAGAAACCTTGAACCAAACCGAAAAATTATAATATAATCCCAAACAAATATTTGCCAAAAGCAGAATTGGAACAATAAAAAGTCCTTCGTGATAGGCTTTATTTGTGATAAAAATATTGGCTATCCATTCCATATTCAAACTCACTCCTAGCATCATCAAAACACAAACAATCGTAAAAAAATGAGTAATAGTAGCAAATGTTTTGGGGGAATCTTTCTGACTTGCTTGTGAGAAAAAAAATGGCTCTGCACCATATTTAAAGGCTTGAACGGCAAGAGTAATAAAAATAGAAAGTTTGTAACAGGCTGAATAAATTCCTACTGCATCCATGGAAGATTTGTCTTCATAAAAATTATCTGGAAGCCATTTTTGTAATAAACTTCTATCAATTACTTCATTAATGGCATACGCAATTCCTGCAAAAAGCAACGGATAGGCATAAATAAGCATAGGTTTGAAATCTGCCCAATTCTTTTTCCAATTAAATGTAAAACTAAAATCTTTAAATTCTTTCCATAATAACGGAATAACAGAAGAGTTTGCAATCAAATTGGCTAAAAAAACATAACCCAAACCAATTTCTGGGTCATAAATTAGCTTTGCATAATCTTGAAAAAATAAAAACTGTGTTCCTTCGACACTATTTTTGCAAAAATAAAGAAAGAAAAAATTGAGAAAAAGAGTAAGAACAATAACTGTCATTCGAAGAGAGGCAAACTTCATCGCTTTTCCTTCGGCTCTCAAACGTGCATACGGAATCGCAACGACAGCATCAATGGCAATAATACCAGCAAACCATTTTACAAATTGTGCATTATTTGGATATTCTAAAAAAGTAGCTATTGGTTGAGCAAAAATCCACATCAAAGAACTCAAAATGAGCGAAGTAAACAAAACAGAACTTAAAGAAAGATTGTAAGGCTTTCCATTTTTAGCTGAAGGGTTGTTTTTATTTTCTATTTCGTTCTCCTCATTTTTAGCTATAAAACGAAAATAAGTCGTTTCCATTCCGTGTGTATAAATCACATTGAGAAGCGCAGCATAAGCATAAAAAACAGACATACCACCATACTCGTCAGGAAGAAAAATTCCTGTGTAGAAAGGTGTAAGTAAATAGTTTAGTAATCTACTAATTATTCCAGTAAGTCCATAAATGGCTGTTTGAGAAAGAAATTTTTTATACATTTCGTTTTTTGTGCATTCTGTTTAAGGAATCAAAAGTAGTTATAAAATAGGATTATCAAAAAGTAGTTTCTGAAGACTGAAACTTGTTTTCTTGATTGATTAACTATTTTTACAAAAATGAATCTGTAATTATTCTGTATTTTGTCAAACTAATTAGGCAAGGCGCATCTCAAAATGTCGTTTTTAGTAGGGAAAAGGTTTGCCTTTTTCTAAACTAGCTGTTGGTATCAAAAAAATACCTGTATGGAAGGAAAAGGCTTGTCTTTTCCCTACGTAATACAAATTGACTAAGCGACACCCGAAGAGCAGCGTAGCTAATTTGTTATGCACCCGTTACAATAAATTACAACTTCTCCAACAAAGCCATATAAAATCCATCAAAACCAGTCTGATGCGAAAGTATTTTTTTGTCTTCAATCAATTTAAAATCTTTTCCATTTTCACTATTCAAAAACGTTTCTACTTGCTTTTGATTTTCAGAAGGAAGAATCGAACAAGTTGCATAAACTAGCTTTCCACCTTTTTTGGTCATTTTTGAATATTCTTGTAGAATATTTTGTTGAGTTTGTTTTATTTCTTCCAAAAAGGCAAGACTAAGTTTCCATTTTGCATCAGGATTCCTACTCAAAACCCCCAAACCACTACAAGGCGCATCTATCAAAACTCTATCAGCCGAATTATGAAACTGACTAAATTGATTGTAATTAATTTTCTGACCTTCTCTTTTTATAGTATGCGTTTTGATGTTATGAACGTCTGCACGGTTGGCTCGTTTTCTTAGTTCAATGAGTTTATTTTCATAAATATCCATTGCCGTTATTTGTCCTTTATTTTGTAAAAGAGAAGCGATATGAAGCGATTTTCCTCCTGCACCTGCACACGTATCAATGATTTGTAAGCCTTTCTTATTTTTATCTTGACTATCACTTTCTAAATCTAAAAAATGAGCGATAAGCTGTGAAGAAGCATCTTGAATTTCGAAAAAACCATCTTTGTATAACGCATTTCTGACAATACTTTTTCGCTGTACTAACTGAATTGCATCTGGATAAGCTGCTACTTTTTTAGTTTCAATATTTTGCTCTGAAAGCTGTTTTTGAAGTTTATCGACACTAGTTTTTAAAGTATTGACACGCAAAACAACAGGTGCTTGATTATTCAGCGCAGCAATTTCTTTTGTCCAAATATCATTTCCTAATTCTGTTTCTCCCAAATTATCCAACCAATCAGGAATAGATTCTTTAAATTTTCGGATTTCTTGAAGCTCTTTGTAACTCTGATTTATTTTTTCTTTATCATACTTTATTCCTTCAAATTCGTCCCAAGTTGGTAATTCAATTTCATTTAAGATTGTCCAAATAGAAAAAAGCTGAAATAGATTTTGAGTAGAATAACTATCATTTTGATAGGCATTTTCTAAACCTGCTAATTTTGCATACAAACGTTTCCAACGTACAATTTCGTAAATGGTTTCTGCTACAAAACTTCTATCTCTTGCGCCCCAACGTTTGTCTTGTTTTAATGTAATGGCAACAATTTTATCAGCCTGTTTTTTTTGATTGAAAATTTGAGAAAGCGATTCGATAAGAGCCAAAACTAAATTACGATGTAAACGCATGGGGAAAATTGTGAATTGTGAATAATTAATTATAAATGAAAATACTGGAACTGACTGGTTAAGGATTAGCTTCGCTGAGCTGTCGGTTGATAGGATTTTGAATACAGATAAATGCAAAATACTTTTTTAAATTATAGGGTTTTGTTTTTTGTAGTGATTTTTCGTAATTTTTAGAAACTGACATATTTTTTTTAATCTAAGCTATCAAAAATAATTTGTTTTTCTTCTTGATTTATTTGGTATAATTCGAAGATAAGAGTGTCTATTTGGCTATCTAATTGATTTAATTGTTGATAAAGAGATACAATTATTTTTTTTTCATCTTCAAAAAATTGTTGCCATTCTTTTTTCTTTTTTAAAGATAAAATTTCTTTTTGTGTGATTTCTTGAATAAATGCTTTTGTTTTTAAGTCAATCCATTTTTCTAATTTTTTTGTATTTATTTTTTCTTCAAATTCAGTTTTTAGAAGTTGAATAAAACCTTTATTTTGTTTTTCAATTTTTGATTGAATTTTTAAAAATTGAGTTACTTTTTCTGAAATTTCTTTCTGATTTTCTAAAGGAATAAAAGGAATAGGAAATGATTTGACATATTGATTTATCCAACGACTTGTTCCTGCCCCACTTGTATTGGCAATAGATTTTAGATAAAATTGAATAAGTTTTGAATTAAGAATAGCCAAAATATAGCTGCTTTCAAACTCTTTTGGAGGAATAAGAAAATAAGCCGAATTGAGTAAATAAATTTCTTCTTTGCATAGTGCAAAACGCCCTTGATTGCTCAATTCTATCCAAATTATTTTTTCTTCTTTAAAATCTTCTAAAAAGGAAGTTGCTCTCAAATTTGTCCAATGTTTGCCTTTTGCCCCTCTATTTTTAAAATTTTCATCAAAACTATCCAAATAATTATAAATATCTGGATATTCATTTTTGACATCAATTTCATTAGGCGTAAGCAAAACATACAAATTTGCAAACTCATACCTATATCTATTTATATCTCTTCCCCTCAAAACAGGTTTTATAATTTCATTATTTTTAAAATTTTTCTTCAAAAATTCTTGTCGCTTTTCTTCGTCAATTATAAAAACCTCATTTGCACCTGTGGCAATTCCCAAACGAATTTTGGTTTCATAGTTTTCTAACGTTTTATGATTTCCTTTTATTTTTGCCAAAAGTTCGATTTCTTTAGTTGATTTTAATGTCCAAAAATTCGTTTGTGTAGAGGGATAATAAAATTGATTTTCTTTTACAAAATTGTCAAAAGAAATAGCATTATTTATAGAAAAAGAGTGATTCAAAACCCTAATTTCTTTAGGTTCTTTTCCTGTTTTTTCTTTTGAAATAAGAATAATCGGACTTACTGTTGCATCTTCAAATATTTTTGAACCTTCTAAATTGATAAGTTGTAAAATATGATGATTTTCTAAAATTAAATTTCTTAAAGAAGAGCCATATTCAGCTTTTAAAAATGAATTGGAAGTAATAAAACTCAAAACTCCTTTTGAATTTAATAAAGAAATCGCTTTTTCATAAAACAAAATATACAAATCGCCAAAAGCCTCAAAAGTTTGATAATTTTTTTGTAAATAACTTTTGTGTTCGATACGCTCATGACTCACATACGGAGGATTTCCAACAATGACATCAAAGCCGTGTAAAAACTCGGTTTTCCAATCAAAAGCAAAATTTGAAATCGCTTTGTCAGAAATTAGAGAATTGCCACGCTTTATGGTAGGCGAAAGGTCGGCTAATGTTTCTTTTTTAGAAGCCGTTTTGAGCCATAAAGCAAGACGAGTAATTTCGACACTCTCAAAATTCAAATCTACACCAAAAAGGTTTTTACTTACAATATGTTTTTTTATTTTATCTTCCGAAAATTCATCAGAAGAAACTACTAAATTTAATGACTGTGCTGTTTTTGATGAATTAGCCTCATTTTTTGTATTAAATTTTTCAATTTCACGAATTACAATCTGCCATTCTGCCCACAAAAAATCAAAGACTTGTACCAAAAAAGCCCCCGAACCACAAGAAGGGTCAAGCACTTTGATAGATTCTAATTGCGTTTTATAGTCTAGCCAAAACTGTTTTTTTTCAACAGAATACGTATTTTTTTCTAAAAGCTCTTCTTTTCTTTCCTCCAACCAAACTCCAACCGATTCTTTTACCATATACTGGGTAATGTATTCAGGCGTATAAAAAATACCATTGGTTTTGCGTAGTGAAAGTTGTTTTTCGTTTAGCGTTACATTTCCTGTTTGAGCAATTTGTTCTTTTAAGGCTTCAATATCTGAAAGGGATTGTTCGAAAATATGCCCTAAAATATTGACATTCAAGTCGCTTTGATAATCGTATTTTGTGAGTTGAAATAGATTATTTATAGCACTATTTTTTACATGTATCTTTTTTAGCTCTTCTTTTTCTTTGAAAAGTCCACCATTGAAAGCAGGCACTCTTCCATTAAATCCCTTATCCAAAGCATCAAAAAAATCTAAGAGTTCGTGCCAAAATTTTTCTTGTTTTCGGTCGTATAATTCTTTTACACTTTTCTGTAATTTATCCAAAATGAAAATAGAAATCAGTTCTAAATCCTTTACAAAACACACAAAAACAAGTCTATCTATGATTAATTGAGTATATTCTAATAAATCAAAAGGGTTTTGATGTGGATTGTTTTCAATCAAATGTTGCAAAAAATGTACACGCAGTTCGCTATAATGTGCGTAATATTCTTTGGTTATATTTTCTTCTTTCTCTAATTTATTTTGATAGAGATGCAGAGTAGGTGAAATCGCATCTTTTTTGAATAGTCGTTCTTTAGAAAGCAAGAAATAAAACCATCTAAAATTTTGGTCTTGGTCTAGCTCTAAAATATCAAACTTTTCGTAACGACTTTGGTCATTAGAAGCATACAAACGGATTTCCAAAAAATTAGACACCAGTACCCATTTACAATTTCCACCCTGTTTGCTGACATACGAAAAAGCCTGTGCAACAGCCGAACCCTTAAAATCTTTTCGATATTGAGGTTTATCTAAATTATAATTGGCAGATTTGAGTTCGATGATTGCTCTTACATCTATGTTTTGAATTGGTTTTTGATTATTTTCTGTATTATCACGCATAGAAAAGTAACCCAATGCACCATCTACCTTCGTTTGGTCAGTTTTGCTTTTGAGTTCTTTTTCTAGCGACCAATTTTTAGGATTTTGATAATCGTAGCCCAAAATTTCTCCAAAAAAAAGATTTAAGAAATCAGCTTGCAAACTTTCTTCTTTCGTTGTTTTGATTTTACTGCTCAAAATTGCCTTTTGAAATTTCTGAATAGCTTTTATTTTTTCAGCATAATTAGGAATTTCTTTAGGTAAAAAGATGAGTAGTTTTTCTTTGATTTCTTTTTGTGAGAAAATAGTATACATTTTGAAAAATTACGAATTATAAATTACAGAATAGTGAATGAATCGCACAAAAAAAAGAAAATTTTTATTTAAAAAACGCTACGTTTTTTTCTCCAATCACTCATTCCACCAGAATTAGTATTTTTTTCAGAAGAATCAGCAACGACACTATTCTTACCTTTTCCATTTTCTAAAAGCTGACTTACAATCGCCACAGCAATTTCGTCTTCTTCTTTTGAAGTATCGGCATCTAAATATTCAGGTTTGAAATGACGCTCTACAAATTTTGTATCAAAATTTCCACTTCTGAAAGCCTCATGTTGCATCACAAATTTACAAAAAGGTAGCGTTGTCTGAATTCCAGAAATTTTGTATTCGTCAATCGCTCTTATCATTCTGTCCATTGCTTCTTCTCTATCTGCTCCAAAAGTGATAAGTTTGGCAATCATTGAATCATAAAAAATAGGCACTTCCATCCCTTCCTCAAAACCATCATCTACACGAACTCCCAAACCTTTTGGGGTTTGATACTCAACTACTTTTCCAACATTTGGCAAGAAATTATTGGCTGGGTCTTCTGCATACACACGCACTTCTATTGCATGACCATTAATTTTCAAGTCTTCTTGTTTGAAGGAAATTTCTCTTCCTTCTGCAATTTTGATTTGCTCTTTTACCAAATCAATTCCTGTAATCTGCTCTGTAATTGGATGTTCTACTTGCAGACGAGTATTCATTTCTAAGAAATAAAAATTCAAATCTTCATCTACAATAAACTCTACCGTTCCAGCACCGTAATAATTACACGCTCTAGCTACATTTACGGCAGCTTCACCCATTGCCTTACGCATTTTATCATCAACGACAGCCGAAGGAGCTTCCTCAACTACCTTTTGATGACGACGTTGAATTGAACATTCTCTTTCAAAAAGATATAAAATATTTCCGTGCGTATCTCCTAAAATCTGAATTTCGATATGACGAGGCGAACCAATATATTTTTCAATAAAAACAGCACCATCTCCAAAAGCCGATTGCGCTTCACTGACTGCACGTTTCATTTGCTCTTCAAATTCTGATTCCTTTTCCACGACACGCATTCCTTTTCCTCCTCCTCCTGCACTTGCTTTTACCAAAATTGGATAGCCAATCTGTGCAGCTTCTTTTTTTGCTTCTGCAATATCCTCAACAGCATGGTTAATTCCGGGAACCATTGGAATATCATATTTCGAAACGGCATTTTTGGCAGCCAACTTACTTCCCATTACCTCAATCGCTTTTGGAGAAGGCGCAATAAAAATAAGTCCTGCTGCTTTTACTTTTCGTGCAAAATCTGCATTTTCTGACAAAAATCCATATCCAGGGTGAATAGCTTGTGCGCCTGTGGTTTTGGCAGCTTCGATAATTCTATCTCCACGAAGGTAGGATTCAGAAGAAGGAGGCGCACCTACACAAATGGCTTCATCGGCAGCACGAACATGAGGAGCTTGGCGGTCAGCTTCACTAAAAACAGCTACGGTTTTGATACCCATTTCTTTGCAAGAGCGAATGATTCGAAGCGTAATTTCGCCACGATTGGCAATAAGGACTTTTGTTATTTTGGTAATGTTCATTATATGTTGTGGTGTTTTTATTTATTTATTTTTCTGGGTCTTCCGACTTTTTAGCGACAAATGCCATCTTGTATTTTGTTCAAGTCTGTACCTTTAGGTCTGACTTGGACAAAATAAGCCTTTTGGAATCAGAAATGCGTATTTTAACTTGGTCAGACTTGCAGTACAGACCAAATTAAAATAAAAGTTAGGGCTTAAAATACAACATTTCGCTAAATTGTCGGAAGAGCCATTTTTCTTCTATTTATTTGACTGATTTTTAATTCTACAAGTGATTTTTCGAAATGACTTAAAAACAAAAATAACATTTCTATTTTAAAGAAGCACAAATGTTTTTTTTTGAAACAAATTTTAGTGTTTGAGCATAAAAATTTGATTGAATTAGCTTGTGTAATAAAGTCAGTATTCCATTTTTTATATAATTAAGTAACTTAACTATAAACAAATCTAGGGCAAACGCACGAAATTTATTTTTCATTTTCTCCCCATTAAGTAGTTGGACAAAATAAAAACGACTTGAACTTATTGGTAAATGATTTTTATGATATATATGATGAATGAAGATAAATACAAAGAAAACTGAATGAGCATAAAAAATAATAATTAGTAATCAACATGAGTGACATTTAAAAAAGACAAATCTTTGCCAAATTTTATTCTGTGTAAATGTCTTTTTTCCATAAAGTAGGGTTTGCAAACCCTACTTTATGGAAAAAAGCAAACTATTATTTTGTCAAAAATTGATCAATTTACAGAATTTGAAAAATGTCACTCATATTGACCTTAGCAATGGTTAATTTTTTTAAAAAATTGACCTTGATAATGGTAAAATACAGCACAAAATTCGATAAAATGATTCATTTAAAATTTCGTGCGTTTTCCCTAAAACAAATCTAATACTCTTTATTTTATTAAACAAATTGATTTATTTTGTAACCCTATAAGACACTTATTCGTAGTTATATATAGGAGTGTGTCTAATCTAAAAATTTCATACTTTTTTAAATAAATTACTCACTATTAAAATAATCTATCTTCTTTATGAAACTTACAAGATCTACTTACGATTCAGTTATAGCAGGTGTTTGTGGAGGAATTGCAGAGGCTTTTGGCTGGGATAGCAATTTGATTCGTATAGCATTTGTTCTCTTTACATTTTTTGGAGTAGGTTCGCCTATTCTTGTTTATCTTATTTTGGCTGTTGTAATGCCTAAAGAGTTTTAAGCTGTTTTTTAAGACATTTCAAAAACCTCTAAAAACAAGATTTTAATTTAATAAAATCATATCGATATATAACTTAATATAACTTAAAGGAGTAATTCAAAAGTCCAAAAAAATATTCAAACAGGTAAGCAATTTATTTTCTAATTTTGCTTCAAGTTCCACCTTTTATACAATCTTAATTGTTAAAGAGTGGAATTTTTTATGGATTTGTTTGTACTTTCAGTTTGTTTTTTTAAAAGTTTACTAACTTAGCATATCCATTTCAAAAGTTATTCTAAAATAGAATGCAACTACACTTGGATAAAAATGTAGAAATACAAAACAATTTTCTATATGAAGACCTTCTGAATACTTGTAATTTCATTTAATATAAAGTTTATCTATTGCCATTTATCCTATATAATGTAACTGAATCATGAAAAAATATTTTCTCTCTACTGTTTTTAGCTCACTTTTTAGCCTTATTTTTTTCTGTGCTACATTTTTTCTAAGTCTTGTAAGTACAACTCTTTTAGCACAACAAGACGCACAATTTAGCCAATATATGTTCAATACTCTTTATTTCAATCCAGCAACAGCAGGAAGTAATGCAGATTATACAACAATGGGCGTTTTTCATAGAAGCCAATGGGTAAACTATTCACCTACTTTTGACGATGGTGGTGCGCCTAGTTCGCAAGTTGGTTTTGTAAGTATGCCACTCAATCGTATTAATAGTGGTGTAGGACTTCATATTGCAAATGACATCATAGGGCCTTTGAGTAGTACTGAAATTCAGATTTCATACTCTTATCACTTCAATCTAAAAAATAAAGACCGTATTTCTTTGGGACTTCGTGGAGGAATGTATAATCAAAGAATTGATTTTAGTCAGTATCGTCCAAATGATGAAAATGATCCACGAATTCCGAGTACAGGAGTAGAAAATCAGTTTCAACCCGACTTAGCTGTGGGTTTGTATTACCAATCTGTAAAGGGATATTATGTAGGAATAAGTACAAACCACTTATTACAATCTAAATTTGATTATAGCACAGGAGTTAATATTACTTCTTTAAAACCTCATATTTATTTGATGGGTGGAAGTAGCTTTGATGTTTCTCCTTCTCTTATGTTGCAACCTTCAGCAATTTTGAAGTTTACTTCAGGTGCATTATCGTATGAAGGAAGTATTTTATTGAATTATGATGAAACTTATTTTGGTGGTATTTCGGCAAGGGCTTCAAATAACCTTGATGCAGGAATTTTGATTTTGGGTGTAAATATGTTAGAAAATAAAGACCTCCGAATTACCTATTCATTAGATTTGGTAACAAGTGGACAAGATGCAAAACAACCTACTTCGCATGAGATTTCGATAGGCTATCGTCTTCCTTCTCCAAAACCTAAAGTACTTCCTACAATACGAACACCTCGTTTTCGTTTCTAAGAGTACAGAACGGGTTTTAATTTGCTAAAAAAATTAATTTTAAAATCTTTTTATCGAATAGCTTTATAAAAAAAGAATGTTTACCAAATAATCTATTGAATTATTTGATTTTTACCTTATAATTCACTTTTTTAACAAAAGAGTTAAAAAAAGTTGCTTAGATTCGACGAATACACAAAAAAATTCGATAAATTTGAGAAATATTTCGGTAAAACTATACTAATCTCTCTAAAATGTAGTTATTAGTATAAGAGCAACAAACACAATTATAGGCTAATCACTACTATTTCAATGCTCAAAACAATTATTAATAAATTATTTGAACAATAAATAGACTAGATTTGGCATTATTATTTTATGTTTACTCAATCAAGAAATTAATTCTGACTCAAAATCTGATTTAAAAATTTACTTTCAAGCATTTTAGATACGGTATTTTAAAAATACTACTTAATATTTTAAGAAACTCATCACAAAACAAATCTATAATCTGCTTATTCACTCTTCTTTAATTGTATAGTGATAAAGATGAAAATTTAAAAATAGATGCGTTCTTGACCTTTATAACAAGAAAACCGAACATGACTACGAACATGATACAAAAAATCCGTACAACTCGTACAATTTGGGCTGTCCTTTTAGGTGTAACTGCTGCCCTTTTTCTTCAAAGCTGTGGTGGTGGAGGCAATCTAGCCAAACTACAAGAAAGTGGAGAACTTACTGGCGCTTTAGGGCGTGAAGGCTGGAGACAAGAAATTCCTTATGGAATGATTGTAGTTCCTGCTGGTACATTCCACATGGGACAAGCCGACCAAGACATCTTATCTTCAAAAATCAATATGAACCGTCAGATTACGATTGGTGGTTTCTATATGGATCAAACAGAAATTACAAATAATGAATATCGTCAATTTATTGATGAAATGACTGAAAACCCAGATTCAGTAGATGGTGAGATTCTGTCAGAAGAAGAAATTAAGGAACGTTTTTATCCTGATACTACAGTTTGGATGACAAACTTTACGCATCACTACGGCGATCCAATGACAGAAAATTATTATGCTCACCCTGCTTATGATGATTATCCAGTAGTAGGTGTAAGTTGGTTTGCTTCTAAAGCATTTTGTGGATGGAGAACTAAATTTATGAATGAAGCTAGAGAATCTGCTGGTAAGTTTCCAGTTCCTATGTTCCGTTTGCCTTCAGAAGCTGAATGGGAATATGCTTCTCGTGGTGGTCGTGATGTAGCGAAATACCCTTGGGGTGGTCCTTACACAAGAAATGCTAAAGGTTGTGCGCTTGCCAACTTCAAACCAGGTCGTGGTAACTATTTTGACGATGGTTTCCAATATACAAACCCTGTAGGTGCATATTTCCCTAATGATTTTGGTCTTTATGATATGGCAGGAAATGTTGCTGAATGGTGTAACGATGCGTATGCGCCTAATGCAATGCCACTTATTTGGGATTTGAACCCTACTTTTATTGATGATAGTGAGCCTCGTAAATTGGTTCGTGGTGGTTCGTGGAAAGATATTGCTTTCTTTATCGAAACAGGTACTCGTAACTATCAATATCAAGATTCTGTAACTGCTTATACAGGTTTCCGTTGTGTAATGACTTACCTAGGTCGTTCTTCTGGAATGGAATTCTAACAAAAAATTAATTGTCGTAATTTGATTTATTAGATTATACACAATACTAAAAAACTCATCTTTTAAGATAAAGCACTCAATTTAACTGTGTTTTTCTAGAAGATGAGTTTTTTTTATAAAACAGCTTATAATTTTTATCGATAATAATTGACTGTTAATTTGTTTGAATATATATGTTTAACGAAAGAATGTTTTGTTAGCCTACTCAAACATAAATTAGCTATGATATTTGTGATAAAAAATAATATCTTTTTAAAAGTTAAAAGCTGATATAAAATTCAATAAATTGTTTTTATGTAAAATCGGTTTAATAGTGGAAACACAAAAAGTAATTCTGTATTTTTTACAAATCACTTGCATAATCTGTTTTTTTATTACAATTTTATAAATATTTTATCGTCAAACTATTATTTTATTTGTGAAGACAAATATCAACTGAAATAAAAACTGAATATATTTTTAGCCTAAACGTTTAATGTCTTTAATAGACAGAAGACAAAATACTCTAACAAGGTATAAACTCTATATTTGGTTACAATAAATGATTATTTTTTCGTTAATTTTAATAACTATGGGAAGATATTGATTCAAATGTTGAATTTTTGTTGATTAAACATAATAATCGTTCTAAATTATTCCATTTAATGGTATTTTTTTTACAAAATCTTTGGAACATTCCAAATAAATGACTTATTTAGGCTATTCAAACTGACAAGTAGTAGTTTTTAATAACTTATTTTTGACAAATTTATTATTAATCTCTTATCTATCAGTAGTTTGAGTAACTAACAAACATACATTGCTAGAATTATATAAAACTTGTAATTTACTTCAGCTATTCTATAATTACTAAATAGTGATTAAAACTGCTTAGGAGAAGATTATAGATATAATTAAAAAAATTTTTTTTATATAAATCTATTTGTGTATATTTAATCCATTGAAATTTTAACTTCTTTTTAATAAATCAACTCTCAACTCTAACAATCGTTTGAACTATGGCTCAAGAAACAGGACTTCAACGTTTTTATCGTACAATAATCCCTAAGGCAACCAGTATAGGTGCTGCCGTTGTAGTATTAGGTGCTTTATTCAAAATCATGCACTGGCCAGGTGCAGGTCCTATGCTTATCGTAGGTCTATTAACAGAATCAGTTATCTTCTTATTCGGTGTTTTCGAACCAGCACAACCACCAAATCCACACTATGAGTGGGAGCGTGTTTATCCAGGTCTAGTAGATGCAAATGTAAAAGCTGTTGTAGCTAAGAAAGGTGACGATGGAAAAGATGTTGCTCTTATGGCAGGTCTTGACAAAATGCTAGGAGAAGCTAATCTTACAGCAGATTCATTCAAGCGTTTCGGACAAGGTATTCAGTCTTTGAATGATACAGCTACTCGTATGAAAAGTATTACGGAAGCAGTAAATTCTACTAATGACTACTCTAATAATTTAAAACAAGCATCTAAATCGCTTACAAGCCTTAATTCTGCTTACTCTTCTACTGTATCTGCAATGGGCGAAATGTCTAATGCTGCTAAAGATGCTAAAGAATACCACGCTCAAGTACAAGCAATCACTAAAAACCTTGCTGGTTTGAATGCTGTATATGAAATGGAATTGAAAGATGCTAACAGTCACTTGAAAGCAATGAACAAATTCTATAGCAATCTTACTCAAGCTATGGAAAGTATGGCAGATGCAAGTAAAGAATCTCTAGTATTCAAAGAGCAAATGTCTAAATTGACGACTAACATTACTACCCTTAATAAGGTATATGGCAATATGCTTACTGCAATGAAAGGTTAATTTTTAATTGATTTAACCATCAACTAAAATTATATTCCATTCTTTAAAATTTTAAACTATTATTAACCAAAAACCATAAAAAACTATGGCAGGTGGCGCACAAGAAACCCCAAGGCAACGGATGATTGGTATGATGTACTTAGTACTGACAGCCCTTCTCGCCTTACAGGTTCAAAACGAAGTACTAGAAAAATTCTATTTTATAGATGCTAGTCTTCAAGATGCAAAAGAAGTTGGGCTTAGTACCAACAGTAAGATTATCACATCAATGAGCGAACAGATTAAGGAATCTGGAAGTAATCAAAGAGATTTGGCTGTCTTAAAGAAAGCTCAAGATGTTAAAGATGAATCAGCTAAAATGATAGCTCGTATTCAAGACATACGTAAAGCTATCATTGAAGCAATGGGAGCAATAGATCCTGAAACAGGTGCATACCCACAAGGTGATAAGTATGACGACATAAATCGTCTTATGCTTGGAACTGGTGAAAACCAAGATGGATTTGCATTTAAGTTACAAGATGAGCTAAATGCTTATGTAAATAAAGTTGCAGCTATTGATGATACGCTAGGTCCAATATTAAAAGGAGCTGGTTTGATGCCTTTAGCAAAAGAAAAAGCTGATGAGCCTCGTTATCAAGCACCTAAGTATGATGGAATGGAATGGGAACACATTAACTTCCAAAATACACCAATGGTAGCTGCTCTTGCAGTACTTTCTCAATTAGAAAACGATGTCGTAAAAGTAGAAACAAAATCTGTTGATGCTATGCGTGGTCGTATTGGAGAATTCCAAATTAAGTTTGATAAAGTATCTGCTATGGCTTCTGCTGAATCAAATACGGTCGCAGCAGGTACAAAGTACAAGGCTAGTATGTTTATTAGTGCTACTTCTACTACATTAGCTCCTAAAATGTCTGCTAGTGGTGCAGGTGCAGTACGTGTAGATGGTGATGGTGTTGGTACAGTAGAATTTACAGCTTCGGGTGGTACAACAGAAGGTGCTAAGAAAACTTGGCAAGGCTCTATCACTATCAGAAATGCTGCTGGTGAAGATACTACACTTACTGTAAAGAAAGAATATACGGTTGTTTCTCCAGTAATTGAAATCGAATCAGGTACTATCAACTCACTTTACTTGAAATGTGGTAATGATTTGAAGGTAAAAGTTCCTGCTCTAGGAGTAGAATATAATCCTTCTTTTACTGCATCAGGTGGTAGTGTACTGAATGGCTCTGGAGGAAAAGGAAGTATTATTCTAGTTCCTAATTCTGCTAGTGTTACTCTTAATGTAACTAGTGGAGGAAACCCTATTGGGTCTAAGAAATTTGGAGTTAAGATGGTCCCTAAGCCAGATGTAATACCTAAAGGACTTAATATGAAACAAGGTGGTGCATGCCCCCGTTCTATTACGATGTTAGCAGTTGCAGATGAGAGTTTTAAATCACAATTACCAAAAGATGCTCGTTATAGAGTTGCAAAATTTAGAGTAACTCTTGCTAGAGGTAAACGTCCAATGGGAGTGGTAGAAGGTAATGGACAAACGGCTGATATTAGTAGTTTGGGTCAAAAAGCTAAACCAGGTGATCGTTTAATTATCGAAACAATTAGCGTACAACGTATGAACTTTCAAAATAATGTAGAAAATGTTTCTATAGGACAAAGTGTTCTTACTTATTCTATTAACTAATTAGTTGTAGATAATTATAAATTTCTTTAATAAAAAAAACAGAACATCAAAAGTGTTCTGTTTTTTTATAGGGCAAACGCACGAAAAAAAATTGTACTCGTTTAAAGCAAATCAAGCTAGTTTTTAACTTTGTAAATTGAATTTACTCTGATAGTTAAAGTGTGTTTAAATACACTGAAAGCAGTATAAAAAGTTTCGTGCGTTTACCCTAGTTTTTTTATGCTTATTCATTTTTCAATATTTTTTTGAGTAAATTGTACATTATCTTTATTCTCAATCAATTCTCTAAAAAAACAACTTATAATAATGATTCGTCCTACTTTATTTATACTTACTTTATTGGTGTACTTTTCTAGTAATTCATTAAATTTATTCGCTCAAACAAATACTAATACTATGCAAACACAAACCGTAGAAAATACAGATACTCAAAATATAGATACTCAAATAAACAGTCAATTAGAAAAAAATACGCCTTCACTCATTGAGCTTTATACTTATCTACATCAAAACCCAGAACTATCAGAACAAGAAGAAGAAACTTCTAAAAAAATGGGTTCTGAATTGAGGAAATTAGGTTACGAAGTAACTGAAAAATTTGGAGATTATGGAGTAGTGGGAGTTTTGAAAAATGGAGAAGGAAAAACGGTTCTCATTCGTGCTGATATGGACGCTTTACCTGTTGAGGAAAAAACAGGTTTGCCGTATGCCAGTACAATGAAAAGAACAGATAAAGATGGAAATGAAGTTGCAGTCATGCACGCTTGTGGACACGATATGCACATGACTGTTTTGATAGGAGTAGCACAAACCATGGCAAACTTGAAAGATACTTGGAAAGGAACTTTGATTTTGGTAGCACAACCAGCCGAAGAAGTAGGAAGTGGTGCAAAAGCAATGGTAGAAGCAGAACTCTATAAAAAATTTGGAACACCTGATTATGCACTTGCTCTTCACACAAATGCAAATTTAGCTCACGGAACTATCGGATATTGTAAAAATGCAGCTCTTGCCAATGTAGATATGGTAAATATTACAGTTTTTGGAGAGGGTGGACATGGTGCTTATCCACACACTACAAAAGATCCAATCGTTTTGGCTTCTCAAATGATTTTGGGTTTTCAGACCATTGTAAGTAGAGAAACTTCGCCTACCGATGCAGCCGTTGTAACAGTGGGTTCTTTTCATGCAGGAACAAAACATAATATAATTTCAGACCGTGCAGAACTTCAGCTTACACTTCGTTCTTATACCGATGATGTCAGAAATCATACTTTAGAAGCGATTGAAAGAATAGCAAAAGGGTATGCCATGGCAGCAGGAGTAGAAAAAATGCCAGTTATAGAAATTGATGGAAACCCAACACCTGCAACTATCAATAATCTAGAACTTACTGAAAAAGTAGCTAATTCTGCTAAGAAAATTTTAGGAGATAAAAATGTAGTAGAAGTAGATCCTGTTATGGGAGGAGAAGATTTTAGCCGTTTTGGTCGTACTGCTGAAAATGTACCGATTAGCTTATTTTGGCTTGGTGTGGTAGAACCTGAAAAAATTGAAGAAAGTAAAAAAACAGGTAAACCTTTACCATCTTTGCATTCTCCTTTTTATGCGCCTGTTCCTAAACCTTCTATTCAAACAGGAGTAAAAGTAATGGTTCAATCTGCTTTAGATTTGTTTGGAGAAGAATAAAAATTCTTTATTTCTTAAAAGAATATTCATTTTAAAATAAATTTTCTATTTTCCGTCAAACACTATCTTATAGGTAGTGTTTATTTTTTACTCTAATTTATAACCTTCTATCATTATATGCTCGTTCAAAATTTAGGTAGGATTCCAGTTGCCGATTCAGGTCCTATTTATCAAGAAACTATTTTGGGACGTTTACCTGTCGAACCCTTCAATACAGCTAGTAATTTAGTATTTCTATTTGTTATTATTTATTGGGCAAGCAAAATTTATCCTAACTTTCATAGGTATCGTTTTATGACTTATGTTATTATTACTTTATCTATTGGATATATTGGAGGAACAATTTATCACGGCACACGCAGCCATGAAATATGGCTCTTGATGGACTGGGTATCTATTTTTATTTTGAGTGTTAGTGGAGTTGTTTATTTTTTCAGAAAGTTAGGTATTCATTGGTTGATTATGGTTGTGCTTGTGCTTTTTCCTTTTTTATTGATGTTTACTTTAGATGCTATTCCTTCCCTTCCTCGTTCAATTAAGAATTTAATAGAATATAGTTCGTTGGCTTTTACTATTTTACTTCCTATTTTTTTCTACCTTCAAAAAACAAATTGGTTTTTTAAAGAACGTATTTTGATAGGATTACTACTTTTTTGTATTGCTATTTTCTTTCGTACCATAGATAATACTGAGATTTCAAACAACTATTTTTCTATGGGAAAGCATTTTTTATGGCATATATTTGGAGCTTTGGCAGTTCATGCTGTTATTAGTTATTTATATTTAGTAAAAAAAATAAGTCTGAATATTGATTAAGAACAATTACGATATTATATTATTTAAATCAAAAATATCTATTGCAAAAAATGAAAGATAAAGTTTATCCAAAATTATTCACACAAGACATTCCAAAAAACACAGGCAGACGTTTTGCCATTAGTGATATTCACGGCTGTGGCAAAACGTTTATTTATTTGGTAGAAGAAATCTTAAAACTCACAAAAGACGACCAACTTTTCGTTTTGGGAGATTTGATAGATAGAGGTAAAAATGCAATTCTTTTGATAGATTATATTATTGAAAAGCAAAAAGAAGGTTATCCCATTTTTGTTTTGATAGGAAATCATGAACAAATGCTTTTGGATAATTATCATAGAGATGGAAATCAAACTTATCAAAAAGTATTAAAATATGATAATTTAGAAGGTTTGGCAAATGAAGATAGTGAAATCAAACCAAAATATGTTGATTTTTTTGAAAGTATGCTTTTTTATATCGAATTAGAAAATTGTCTTTTGGTTCATGCAGGTTTTGATGTAAATTATGAATTTGTCAAAATACAAAACATTTTTACGGATAAAGAAGCGATGCTATGGATACGAGATTTTAAAGGGAATTTGGAACGAACACAGCAAAAACCTGTCGTACACGGTCATGTCGTTCATAATTTGGATCAGATAAAAGAAAGTTTAGAACTTGCTAAACAGAAAAAAGCTGCTGTTGTTCCGATTGACAACGGTTGTGCCTATGTAATCTTAGGAAAAGAGGAAAAAAATAATGGCGAAATAGGAAATCTTTGTGCCGTAGAAATCACAGAAAAAACGAATACGTGGAAGCTTTTTTATACGCCTTTTCGTGAGTAGCTTACTCTTTAGAGTGAGTATAACTGTAAACTTTAGTTTTCGGCTTTTATAATTGAGTTTTCTTCCAACTCATAAATCCCCAAACCTGCCGAAATACATGCCCAAATAGGAGCAAACAAAATTCCTAAAATAGGAATCCAAATCATAAAATACATTGTCATTCCTACACCAACAGCAAAAGGACGGTGTTTTTTTACGGTTGCTCTACTTTCTTGTACATCTAATTTCATAAACTCATTTCTCAAATCTATCATTCCAAAACCTAAAAAATAAGATTCTACCAAAATAATCAAAACAGTAGTAAAGGGAGAAACAGGAGAGAAAAAAAGTCCTATCAAAATAAGAGGAATCGTAATACTGAGTTCGATAGCTAAATTAGTGAGATTGATAATAAGACCACGTTTGAGGTCATGCAAAAATTGAGGAAAATGAAAATCTTCATTTGGTCGTTCTGGATGTAAAATTTCTTGAACCTTTGCAGCTACAATCGACAAAACTGGCGCAAGCAAAATCAACATTAAGTATTTATACGATTTGAAATAAATCAAAAATGCAATGATAGACACGAGAATAGCAACAATATAAGAAAGTGCTGTTTGCCACCAGTTTACAGGATTATCTAACCTAAAAAGTCCTTCTAGCCAATCTATTGTATCATTTACAAAATAAAACCCTACAATTCCGACTGAAACAAAAATAATTACATTCAGAAGTGCAGGTAAAAAATAATATTTCCAAAGATTATGTTTACGAGTAAAAGCCAATGCCTTACCATACAAACGCACACCTAACCAAAATTTTGCAAATGGATTCATAGAATTTATTTCATTTTTATTTGTAGGAAAAAGGCACGCCTTTTCTAGAGGCACAGAAAAATACTGTTTTA
>Ga0210042_1001266_pt1 | contig 21211 bp, 14 predicted proteins | sample CryGeymeta201518_FD_183982 | JGI IMG/M metagenome (GOLD analysis project Ga0210042, IMG submission 183982) | Groundwater microbial communities from Crystal Geyser aquifers in Utah, USA - Crystal Geyser metaG 2015-18 (SPAdes) (version 2) | ecosystem: Environmental > Aquatic > Deep subsurface >... | reverse complement strand
AATTACGATTAACTGGAACGACCCAAATACAGCCGAAGACGGTTACTATATTGAAAAAAGCACCGACGGCGGTGCTTTTGCCAATTTAACCACCACCGCAGCTAGCGTTGTCAGTTATCCAGACAGCAGCGTCTCGGTGGGCCACACCTATCAATACCGTGTCCGTGCCACTTTGGGCAGCGACTATTCCGAGTGGTGCACCACATCGATTGGTAACTTTCAAATCGGAAGTTTCAAATTTGAAGGAGTAAAAATGGAAGGATTAAAAATTGATTAATAAATTTATTTTGCCCTTGACTTTCTTTATGTCTATGCTATTATTAAACTAAGCTTATAAATTAGTATTACTAAAATGAAAATACCAGCCTTAATATACCAAAGAAGAATTGCAAAAGAAATTATGCCCTATTTTAATGATGAGATCACTATTGTTATTCATGGGGCTCGTCAGGTCGGCAAGACATATCTTTTTTACTATCTTATTAATGCACTGCAAGAAAAAAAGGAAAAAACATTTTATTTTGATTTAGAGGATTCGTTGCTTCTATCAACATTTAATCAAGGATACACTGCTCTTCTTCAACTTTTACAAGCTTCGGGATATCAGGAAGATAAAGCCGTATATGTCTTTATTGATGAAATTCAATATCTTGACAATCCCTCCTCCTTTATAAAATTACTGACCGACCATCATAAAAACATTCATTTATTAGTATCGGGCTCTTCCACATTTGCGATTAAATCCAAATTTAAAGACTCTCTCGTAGGCCGTACGATTAACTTTGAACTTTTTCCGCTTTCTTTTGTTGAATTCATTAAGTTTAAGGGACACGACTTTTCTTTGAACAAAATTAATGACCCATATCATATTGCATTATTAAAAACACTCTATACCGAATATGTCATGTACGGTGGTTACCCGAAGATCGTTCTCACTTCGTCAGTCGAAAAAAAGAAGAAGTTTCTTTCTCAAATTATCGATTCCTATATACGAAAAGATATTAAAGACCTTGGTAAAATCGAGGATATAAAAAAGTTCAATCGTCTTTTATTTGTTCTTGCTTCACAAACTGGTCAACTTTTAAATGTAGCCCGTCTCTCCAAAGAAACTTCTTTATCTATTCCGACCATAAACAAATATCTTTTTTTATTGGAACAAACCTTCATTCTGAAACTTCTTCCTCCTTTTTCTCAAAATCCGCATGTGGAAATTGTTAAAAATCCAAAAATATATTTTTATGACAGTGGTTTGGCATCCCTTCTTTGGCTTCACGATTTCCCTAAAATACTAATCGGTAATCTTTTTGAAACAAGTATTTTCTCCGAATTTGTAAAAAAATACGGACACGACTCCCTCTTTTTTTGGAGGACAAAAAACAAACAGGAAATTGATTTTATCTTACGATTAAAGAAAAGCATATTACCCATTGAGGTTAAAATAAACTTTGGTGCCTTCAACAAAAAAACAATCTTAGCTTTTTGTGATCGCTATCGTCTTGCCATTTTTAAAGTGACCGCGCTCGAAGGAAAAAAGTCATATGATTATGAAATATATCCTTGGGAAATATAATTTACCACTAGTTTTTATAAATCTCAATAAATTCCGTTCTGGCTTTACTTTTATCGAAATTATCATTACGATGTCATTAATCGGAACAATTTCATTTATGTTGTTAATAATTAATTAAGAACATGATTTACGCAGATAAAAAGCTGATTTATACTGAAAAAACTTGAATTTGTTATAAGTTTTTCCAGTATACTGTAAAATGTAAACAACATCTTATATGACTCATCGAAAATATCAACGACATGGTTTTACTTTCATTGAACTAATCATTGCCATTGCCATCATCGGAGCAATCACTACTTTAGTCGTTCTCGCTATCAATCCAACAAAACAACTGCAAAAAGCCCGTGATGGAAAAAGAAAATCTGACTTGGCAGTTTTAAAAAGAGTTTTAGAAGATTGGTATAATGACAAAGGTTGCTACCCCAAACCTTATCAGATTGGCTATGGTTATGACATCAGCGGAACATGGTATGATAATCCTGACCCTACAGGAACAAATAATGGCGGAATAATGGAAAACGTCTCTATTTCTTTTATGTGCGGCAGTGAACCCAGTTCTCCATCACTTTCTCCATATCTATCCCAACTACCTTGCAGTCCAAACCATAACAAAATTAAATACAAAATCACTGATTATGTTTATGAAGTTTTGTCTGACGAAGTTGGTTGCCCGCAACAATATAAGATCTATACTGGATTGGAAAATGTGCTTGATCCAATTATCGCGGATCTAAACTGTATTGCAAACTCCTGTGGTCCAGAACCTGCATATGGCTATAACTATGGAGTCACTAGCCCGCAATCAACTTTGAATCAAGCGGCAACGCTTTATTGTTGTTATGTTAATCCTGGAGTCTGTAATGTTTGTGGCCAAAGCACAATGGAGTGCGAAAGTTCAGGCGTTTGTTTATCAACGGTTTATACCAGTGCTCAAGACTGTTGCACTGCCCATCCTGGCGGATGCCCAAGATAAATAAAGATATAGAGAATAGAGACTAGAAGCTTGAAGATAGATCTTGAAGTTGGAAGATGGAAGGATAGAAACAAATTAGAAATAACATAACTGGTCGGCAGTAAGCAGTCGGCAATTGGCAGTTTCTTTTCCCAACCCCTAACTACTAACCCCCTATCTCCTTACTTATTCGTATATTCGTTGATTAGGATTGTCTTGTATTATTCGTATCATAGAATATTATAAATTTGTTGTTGACAGTTAAATAAAATCATGTTTAAATTATTATACCCGTCTTAGTTGATTTTTACTATAACAATCATTGCTAAATCAACTTCGAGGGATATATAGTAACCGCAAAACAAAATGTCATCCCCGTAAAGACGGGGATCTAGTCTATAATTACCTTATTTATAATGTATATTGTGTCTGGATTCCCTCCTACGAGGGAATGACAAAAACGGACATTTCGTTTTGCATCAACTATATACTGATCGCAATTTCAAGTGCGAGAATTATAAACACATTAATTTATTATTAATTTTCCATATTTTCTATGAATCAGCTTGCTTTTTTAAAACCAATAAAAACCGCTATTCTTACCATCACGATTTTCTTATTTCCCTTGTTTTTCCTTCCCTTTACTCAGGAATTTTTTTTGACCAATAAACTCTATTTTCTTGGAGGTGTTGCGTTGATTCTTCTTTTAATTTCAACTCTTGAGCTGGCGTTTTCTAAAAAACTTGAATGGAAAAAAACCCCGATTGATAATTTACTACTGCTAGTTGTTCTATCAAGCGCTCTTTCAATCGTCCTATCATCTCCTAATAAAGTTCAGGCCTTGTTAAATCCGAATTTTGGAGGTTTATTAATTGCTTCGCTTGCTTTTATTACTTACTATCTCGCGCGTGAAAAAAGCTGGAGTTTGTTTGGAAAAGCCGCCATTGCATCAGCTATATTTCTTGGAATTGACACACTGATCTTTTATTTTCAGCCATTAAAAAATGCTAATCTACCAGTTATTTTGCAGTTTTTGAAAAATCCGTTTTTTACCCCCATTGGAAGTCAGCTTGATTTGGCGCTTTTCTTGGGTTTCTTCGCCATTTATGCTTTTGGCCAACTACTTGGAGCAACGCAAATGCGCAAATCCGTTCACCCCGTTAGAAATTCTAGTGGGGTATTAAACTCATCAACAGGACAACAAGATGTTATTTCTAACGGGGTTAAACCACTGGACATGGTACTTTTTATCATTAGTTTTTCCGGTGCAGCATTAACAGGCTATGGCTTATTAAAGCCAGGGACAAATTTACTATTACCACCATTTCGCCTATCTTGGTATGCCGCAGTTGAAACTCTGAAAAATCCGCTTTCCGCGCTTTTTGGAGTTGGTGTTGATAATTTTGCATCAATTTTCACCCGTGTCAAAGACCTCGCCTACAATCAAGGTCCCATGTGGGAAATTTCATCTTTTAATCTTTCCCGCAGCGCAGTTCTCCATGTTTTTACTGAATCCGGCATATTTGGACTACTTGCTTTTGGACTGATCGTTAGCGTTTTGATTAAATCGGTGTTACAGTTACGGAAAAACGAACAATCTCACGCCCGTTCACCCCGTAATCATCCTGATATGAACGGGCATCTGTCACAAGATAACCAAGAAAATACCCTAAGTGTAAGTTCGGGATTACGGGGTTCATATTTACCAGTGCTTTTAGTAAGCGCCTATCTATTAATTATCCTGGCGCTTTTCCCAATTTCACTACCGGTTTTATTTCTGCTCTTTCTTACAATTGCCTATGTTACTCGTCTTCAACATTTTCATGAATCATCAACTCACTTTGATCTCGCCAATATTTTACCGGTCTATTTAGGAATGGTAATTATTGGATTATTATTAGTTGGAGGAAGCGCTTATCTAATGGGACGATCCTATATGGCCGAAGCCTATTTTAAACGTTCGCTTGACGGAATCACAAAAAACAACGCCAAAATTTTGTATGACAACCAACGAATGGCTGTGATAACAAATGCCTATATTGAACGTTTTCGAATTAACTTTGCTCAAACTAATCTATTGATTGCCAACAACGTTGCTGCCAAAGTTCAACCACCTGCCGGCCAAACCCAAACTGCAGAGGAAGCACAGCAGGCAGCGAGTAAACTGACTGAAGAAGATAAGCAAACCATTGGTCAGGCAATTCAAAACGCCATTGCCGAAGCCAAGGCCGCAGTTGCATTAAATCCACAAAAAGCCACTAACTGGGAAAACTTGGCCGCTATTTACCGCAATGTGTTAAGTGTTGCACAGGGCGCAGACGTTTGGACAATTTCATCTTATCAAAGAGCCATTGTGGCCGATCCACAAAACCCAAGTTACCGTTTGAATTTGGGAGGAGTTTATTACACTCTTGGAAATTATGACGAAGCCCGAAACCTATTTCAACAAAGCATTGCGGTGAAACCTAATTGGCCAAACGCTCACTATAATTTTGCTTGGGCCGCTTATCAAAAAGCCGATTATCAAACTGCAGCCGCAGCCATGCAAAATGTCCTAACCTTAATTGATCCAAAAACTGCCAAAGCCGACTATGACCGAGCCGCAAAAGACTTAGAAGAGTTTAAAAAGAAGTTACCGGCAACGGAAACTGCCACACCAAGTGCGGAAATTCAACAGCCAAATCAATTAAGTCTGCCAACGCCGCCACAGCCGGCGATCGAACCCAAGATTGAGCTGCCAAATACCGCCAGCCCAGAGGCAAGATAAGGGGCTAAGGGGATAGAAGTTAAGGGATTAAGGGGATAAAAAATCAAGGGACTATGGGGTTAATAGTCAAGGGGTTAAGGGAATAAAAGTTAAGGGATTAAGGGATCAAAAGTTAATCGTCAGAGATTGTTTAAACTGTTAATTAAGCTGTTAAGTAATTTTGATAATTCAATTGTTTTACTAATTAATTCTTCTGCTTTCTCTGCTAATAAATAATGTAAATCCTTAGCTATAATAAGTTGATTCTGTAGTTCTGTCGTCGAACCAAGCGAAATAAAATAGAATTGCTTTTTCTCTTTTTTATGCTTTCTAGTAAAACCTTCGGCAATATTTGAAGTAATAGAAACTGCTGCCCGTCTCATTTGAGAAACCAAACCGTACAGCTCATCTTTTGGAAATGTTTTGGTAATGGAATATAGTTCTAGGACAAACAGGTGTCCCTTTCTCCAAACAAAAAGATCAGTGAAATTTAATGGTTTTTTATTATCCATGTTTTATTTTTTTCTTACCCCTTAAAACTATTGGTTTCTACTTCCCTTAGCTCATATCCCCTTAATCCCTTGTTGTTATACCCTTAACTTATAACCCCTTGTTCCCTTAATCCCTTATTGTTATACCCTTAACTTATAACCCCTTGTCCCCTTAATCCCTTATTTTAAATACGTCAGCGGGTTTTGTAATACTCCTCCGCTTCTGACTTCAAAATGAAGATGAGTTCCGGTTGAACGACCGGTTGATCCCATCACGCCAATTGCCTGTCCTTGGGAAACTGCTTGACCTGTAGATACATTAAAACTTGAGATATGACCATATAGCGTTTGAAAGCCATTGGCATGATCAATGATAATATGACAACCATAGCCATATTGTACACAGCCGGCAAAGGTAACCGTGCCGGTATCAGAAGCCAAAATTGCCGGCATACTTGCATTAGCAATGTCAAGCGCCATATGATACCAAACCGGATATTGTGTAATAATTCCTCCGGTTGGCCAAATAAAGTTGGATGATCCCCGCACTCCCGGAACTACCTGTGCAACGTATTGACTTCCCATAAATTTTGGTTTCTCTTCTTCAATCACGCCATTGGGAACAAAAAGCGTCTGACCGACTGCTAAAGAAAATGTGTCCAAGTCAGAAAAATCATTAAACGGAAAATTGACAATATTTTGCGCCTCGGTTTTATATTTTTTTGCAATCGTATAGATATTATCGCCCGAGACCACCTTGTGCACCACACCGGTCACCGGTGGAATTTTTAATACTTGATTGATTTTTATTTCGTCGGATTTAATATTATTTGCCCATTTAATCGTATCTATGGAGACGTCATATTTTTTCGCAATTAAAGCTAGCGTATCACCTTCAATCACAGTATAATTTTCAACTTTATCACGCGGCTTGACTGAAATAACAGTTGAAAGTGAATTCTCGTATGGACTATATGCAACAACATTGGCCTGATATTTGCTTTGTTTTATTTCAAAAAGTGAACTAAAACTATTGTTTTCTGCAATAATTGGCGCGCCAATCACCGCCGCTCCAACCAGTATCAAAAAGGAGGTATTTAAAAATGAAGATGAATATTTTCCCCGTTTCACCACTAAAAAAGCCACAATAACATCCTTAACCTGTTCAAAATTCTGCCCAAAGTTAAGAAGCCGAGTCTTAACATACTGCCATAAAAAAAGTACAAACTCGCTTAACTCTTGTTTCATAAATAGTACTTCTATTTTACCATATACTAGATAATGTCTATGTTAACGGATTTGAAAAAGAGCGAATAGTTTGATTTAATTAACTGATGATAAACAAATATTTTTCTTATTACAAAAGAGGAGTTCAATTATTAAATAAAAATATTGTTATTTATTTTGTTGGTCTTTTAATATTTATTCTTCCACAGCTTGACACAATAATCGGTAGTTTTGGAATTCATATTGGTCTATTTATTACCATAGTAAAATATATTTTCAGCATATTGATATTTGGTTCAATTTTCCTATCAATAACCACCTTAAATGATGCATTCAACAAACAAACGATCACAGCACTTAGTATTTGGAATAACTACAAAAAAACATTTGTTAAGTCAATTAAAATAATGCTGTTATTAACTTTTTTTGCCATGGTTTGGTTTGGTTTAATCAACTCCCCACAACGTCCACTATTACCAAAAGCTTTCGCCTTTCTTCCTTCTTTAATTTCAGTATTACTATTTCCAATTACTACATATTTTGGAATTTACCTTGCTATTGAAAATAATTCATTTGTCGACTCAATTAAAAATTCCGTAGTTTTCTATTTGAATAATTTTTCATTCACGCTATTATCGATTATTTATGGTTTAATAAATCGGCTCATATTAAGCTCTGAACTGTTTGTTTTAAAAACTGATTCAATATTTTACTATGTTTACGAAGTGGTCATCATCTATTTCAGCTTAATCATCAGTGCTGCATTTCTGATTTATTTTAAAGAAATCAATCAACAAAAATCCGGAAATTCAAAGATTCCATTAACCTCAAATTAAATTGAATAATTATTTATATTTTTGTACTATTCTCGTAATTGCAAAAATAAACGCCGCCTGTTTTAAATCCAATGGCTGCCGACTGCCGATTGCCGATTGCTTTCTGCTAATTGCTAATCGCTGATTACTAATTGCTATCTTCCATACTTCTTCAAACGCGCCCTTCATCATCTGTTCAAGTTTTTTGTTCACTTTTTCTTCACTCCATGATACATTATGTATGTTTTGATACCATTCAAGATATGATACAGTCACACCTCCGCTATTTGCTAAAACGTCAGGAATAATTATCACACCTTTTGTCGTTAAGTAATCATACGCTTCTTGAGTGATCGGCCCATTTGCCATCTCCACAATTATTTTTGCCCTTATCTTTTCCATATTTCCCCTATTTATCACATTCTCTAAGGCTGCGGGTACCAAAATATCCACCGGCAGCTCTAACAACTCTTCGTTGCTAATCAACTGTCCACCTCGCGCATCACACACTCCTCCGGCACAATAACATCCTGTCAATGAACCCTTTTCGTTCTTGCACTTTTGGATCAATGGAATATCAAGAGGTAAATAAGAATTTCTAATTTCTAATTGATCTAATTGACCTAATTGACCTAAATAATTACCAATATCCAATTTTCCAATTGGATGATTAGGATTTGGGTATTTTTTAGAAATTAGGTTAATTAGAAATTGGTTATTTAATTTAATAATCCCACCTTTACTATCCGACACAGCTACTACTTTGAACCCTTCTTCCTGTGCAATTTTCGCAAAATAATAACCAACATTCCCGAATCCTTGAACTGCGATTGTTAGATTGTTAGAAGATGGCGAGACAAAATTTTTCGAGACTTTCTGTTTGACGACCCCGACGGTTTTGTCGGGGGAGGAGTTAAGTCGAGACAAAATTTTCGTCGAATCATCTTGATTAAATATTTTCTCAAGTAAGGCTTTCAAAATTATCACCCCACCACGACCAGTCGCTTCAGTCCGCCCCAAAGTTCCACCTTTTCCCACCGGCTTCCCCGTAAACGTTGATAAATAATAGCTTTCTTCATTTTTATCAACTTTTAACTTTTTACTTTCACTTTTGACTTTTGACTTTTGACTTTTGACTTTCTTAAGGTATTCCTCAATCATATAACTCATAATTAGCGGATTTGTATTCACATCCGGTGCCGGCACATCAACATAAGGCCCGATTATTGGAGCAATTTGTTTAGCATAGGCACGAGATAATCTTTCCAGTTCAGTTTTTGATAATGTTTTTGGATCAACCACCACACCACCTTTACTACCACCATAAGGCAAACCGGCAACTGCGCATTTGATTGTCATTAAAGTTGCCAGAGCCTGAACTTCTTCACGCACAGTTTCCGGATGAAAACGAATCCCACCTTTATATGGACCAAGTGCGCTATTGTGCTGAATTCTCCAGCCTTTAAACAATCTTACTTTCTCAGAATCCATCAAAACTGGAAAGTTAAATTCATGATACTGTTCCGGTTCAATTAATCGTTTGCTTATATCTTCAGATAAACCAAGCAATTTTGCCGTTCTTTTGATAATGTTTTGGGCTGTCTCCAGCATCATCTGACCTTGTGTAATCATAATTTAAAACGATTTCCACGGATTTATAACGGATATCCATGGATAAATTTATAACTAAACTAATTCCAGACGATTTTTAACTATTTTAGGACTAATCTCAGACTAATTATCTAACTATCTTTTGACTAATTTCAGACTATTTCAACTGGTTCAACCATCTTTCCACCTCCAACGACGCTGCCACTCCCATTCCCATTGCGGTTGACGCCTGACGATAAACACTGTCAACACAATCTCCGGCAGCAAAAACTCCTTCAATCGATGTCATGGTTTGGTAGTTATAATTGAAATTTCTAATTTCTAATTGATCTAATTGACCTAAATAATTACCAATATCCAATTTCTCAATTGGTTGATTGGGATTTGGAACTTGATTAGAAATTAGGTTAATTAAAAATTGAGAATTATTGACGGCTTTTCTTACACTTGTCAAAATATACCCCTTCTCATCCAGCTCAACCTGATCTTTAAATAAATTAGTATCTGGTTTATGACCAATCGCCACAAATATTCCCTTAACTGGAAGTATAACTTGATTTTTGTGGGTTAACGAACCAAATTTTTGAGCGACTTTCTGTTCGACAAGCGCTAGCGAGGAGTTAAGTCGCGATAAAATTTCTGGTGAGTTAACCTGTAATTTGATTGCCTCAACATGGTTTTCACCAAGAATTTCTTCGACTTGTACATTCCAAATAATCTCAATTTTTGGATGTTTTAATACTCGATTCCGCATGATTTTGGACGCCTTAAAACTATCCCGTCGATGTATTAAATAAACTTTTTCTGCAAATTTAGTTAAGGTCAAAGCTTCCTCAAGTGCTGTATCACCGCCTCCGATCACAGCAACGGTTTTATTTCGGAAAAAAAAGCCATCACAGGTGGCACAAGCTGAAACTCCCTTACCTCGTAGTCGTTCTTCTCCAGGAACACCCAACCAAAGCGCCTTTGCCCCGGTAGCAACAATGATAGACTTTGCATTTAAGACATTGTTGGAATGACCAAATTTTGAGGAACCAACAGCCTCATGAGAAATTGAAGGGAGCTTGGTACCGGAAAAATTTTGGTCATGAGACAATTTAGATAAATGCATTGCAAATGGTTTTTTTGAAAATTCAACCTTTAATACATTGTCGTCCACAATCCTTGTTCCCAATTTCATTGCCTGATTTCGCATTTTTGTAATCAATTCCGCTCCCAGAATTGACTCATAACCGGGATAGTTTTCGACTTCCGATGTCAACATCAACTGTCCTCCAGACGGTGATCCGGCAAAAACCAATGGTTTAAGATTAGCGCGTGCTAAATAGATAGCGGCAGACAATCCTGCAGGCCCTCCACCGATTATAATTACATTTTCTATCATAATTAACCTAATTTTCTAATTATTCTAATTACCTAAATAATGATCAATGTCTAATTTCCCAATTAACTTATTGGAATTTGGGTATTGTTTAGAAATTAGGTCAATTAGAAATTAGAAATTAGAAATTTATAAATTGATCGCTCTCTCAACCATCTGCTGCACCTCCTGCATCTTGTTTTTTGTAACATATCGACAGATATCAGATATTACTATTTCTTTGGACAAACTGTCAATGGCTTTTTTTACTGCGCTAATTTGTTGCAAGATTTCACTGCAATTACGTTTATTAATCGCCATTTTTTCAATTCCTTTTAGCTGTCCAACAATCCGATTGATTCTTTGCGCCATTTCCATGAGTAAATAAGGATTTAATTTCAAATTTTAAAGCTCAAATATCAAATTAAATCCAAAATCCAAAGCTCAAATTACAAATTAAATCCAAAATTCAAAGTTCAAATGTCAAATTATTTTGACTCTTTGGATTTTGACCTTTGAACTTAATTTGACTCTTTGGATTTTGTCATTTGAATTTTTCTTAACCATTGGTTATTGAAAATTGATCATTGGAACTTGATTGATTATTGAATATTGGTTATTGATCATTTCATATAATTCTTTCTTCAATTTTGCACTTTGATCTTTAAACTTTGCACTTGTATTCTACTCCCTACCAGTATAGAGTATTGATCTAATTTCTGTCAAGTTGAAAATACTTTATTATTTTAGTTGCTCACCGCTAATCACAAATTACTAAATACCACGTCGTTTAAGCGAATAATTACCGCAATCTTATCCACATTCCATCAACACTTGCAACACATGTCATTGCGAGCCACGTTTATGTTAACTGAACGTGGCGAAGCAATCCCGTTACCAATAGACCCAATCAATACAATAATCAATATCTTGTCATCCCGAGCGCTCAGCGAGGGATCTTACGAAACGGCCATTCCCCCGTCGCGGTGAAAAGAATATTGCTATAACAATCTAATAAAGTAAGTTAAATAAGAGTTTCTTAATAGCCCAACAACCAATTTCTTAGTCTCTGAAGTCTGCTTGTTTTTGGTCGCATCTCTTTAGCACGTTGTCTCATTTCTTCTTCTTTTTTAACCTCCCACCAAGGTTTTTCATCTGGATATTTCAGCTGTTCAATCTCAGCGGCAGTTAACATTGTACTTCTTGTTGGCCCCCGAGCGCGTTCATCTTCTGGTAGTACCTTTGGTCTTCCAGCGCTTTGCATTGCCCTAACTTCTTTTCTTGATAAATTTAAAAGTCCTGAAGGTGTACCTACGGTCCATCGATTGCCTTTTAAATTGGGACTATAATTAACTCCACCTATGCTACCTGGTTGCGGAGGTAATTCTGCACTATCTGACATAGTACGTTTATTCAACTTTTAATCGTCAAATTCTATTATTATTTCCCAGAAATATCAAGATATAACAAATAGGAATAGATTATCCAAACGATGGAGCAGTTGTCCCACCAACTGATTTACCACACGACTGACAAAAACTTGCCTGGTTTAAAATTTGTTTACCGCAATGAGTACAAAACATATAAAAAATTAAATTATTAATTTGGTGTTGGTGTGTTATAGATTTTTTCTTGTTCTCTGAATCGTTGAAGGTCTTGATTGTGGACTTCACTTGGTTGTTTAACTCTAAGGTCATATTCTTTCCCAATTTTATCTATTAAAGCTTGAATTAAAACAGGATCATCATCAGCTTGAGTGGTGGCAGGGACGCTTTTAAAAAACTGATGATTATCTCCTTGTGCGGAATCCCGTAAATTCAGCAAATATTTAATTGCTTTCATATACTTGTTGTATAAGCAGTCAGTATCACGGAACAAATTCGTAGTTGAACAAGCAAGAAACTTATTAGTTGCTCTAAAATTTTCCCACCAAGTATCAGCTACCTTTTTAAAATCTTGACTTGTTTGAGCATCAAAATAAGTTCCGCCTCCAATTGTGGCCACTTGTTTCAATTGGGAACGGGCATTACTATCAAGGTTAAAACCGATAACATCAATTGTTAAGTCTAAACCGGCGTTTTTAACTTCGGTGGCAGCACCAACTGGGTTAGAATCACAGGTTTCAATCCCATCAGAGATTAGAAGTATCATATTCTTTTCTTTTTCATGACCGCTAAAAACTTGTTTAGTTATCAGCAAAGAACTGCCGATGGGTGTCCATCCTGTCGGTTGAAATGTATTTATTTTTTGCGAAAAAACGTTTTTGTCAATTTTTCCTAAAGGATAAATCATTTCAATACTATTGCAAGAAAGAGTTTTGTCAGAAGTGTTATTACTACCTGTGTGACCATAAACCATAAGACCAACATTTACCTGTTCCGGTAAATTGGCAATATATTTACTCAATGCCCCCTTGGCAACGGCCATTTTCTGTTCACTACCGGCCATTTGAGCCATAGAACCCGAAGAATCCAGAATAAAAATAACATTAACCTTGGGAGTGCTTACATTTTTAAATTCGGGATCATCACAAGGATTACTGGCAAGACACTCATCCTTGTTGGGGTCGTAGTCAATAGCTATTTCTAAAAAATCAGGATAGGAATCGCCATCGGTATCAATGTCATATTTTGTTTTTGTTAGTGTAGTGGTCGGAGTAATTGTGCTTTTTAAACTATTCATTATCGTACTACTGCTTTTTTTGATTTCTGGAATAGCTGACGATGGTGAATTAATCTTTTGCAACGACTTACCGGCTCTGAACAATGACAAAACTCCACCAGCCAATAATAGGATTAATATCAATCCGATTCCAAAAAAAAACAGTTTTTTATTTGGCTGCGTTTGAACTGCAGCTGTTGAATTATTGGACGGTTGCGATGTTTGAATAATGGTTGTCCCGCAGAATGGACAAAACTTTGCCTGTGAATCCGGAATTGGCTTTTGACAATGAGGACAGATCATAATTTAATAATAGCAAATTGAAAAATCAAAAACCATCTCATTCTACCACTGCTGTGAAAACCCGCAAGCAGAGCTGCGAGGTTAAATCAACTTCGAGGGGCATATACTGATTGCAATTTCAAGTACAAGAAGTATAGCTTTACAAATTTGATATCATTTTGTATAATACTATAAGCTATAGTACTCGTCATTATTACTCAATTAATTATGGCAAATAACAAAATCATCACAAACTTATGACATCGGAAGTTATTCTAAAAGAATCGTCATCAATAAATGAAACTTTACAAAGGAATTCTGAGCGTGTTCACGCTCTTGTTGCACAAGTTGATCCAACATTTCTCTTATTTCAGCTTCGTGGAAAAAGGATTGATTTTGATACGATGATTAATCAATTTCAACTCCCTTTAATCAGTCAACAAGCAGCAAGAGCTACAGAAATAGCAGCTATTAGAAACGAGTCGGCTCGGTTATTGTATACACCTGAGATGGTTTCTCCGGTGGAGTTTTTAGATTTTGTTTTGCATCGGCTTGAAGTGGGAGATTTTACTGGCAACTCAAGTTTTGATAAGCAGCGAGATCCAGGTTTACCCTTCAATGTATTGGGCCAAATTATAAGACATATAACTGCTGCGCTTGAAGAAGACATAGTAAACCCAACCCAGGCCCAAGCAATCCTCACAAAAGTAAACAATCAATGGGGTAATTTTATAGCAGATTGGCAGGCAGAATTAGCTTTTGGAGTGGATCCGATAATTTTGGCAAACTTTCAACAACGCATTGATGTTGAATCTGAAAGATTGAGAACTCAAATAGCTAATTTAGAAAAAGGAAATAATTTTGAGTCTGTTCTTGATAATATAAAAGGTCAATTTGAGCAAACGATACTAATCGCTAAAGCAGATCATGAAACAGATGACACATCGAGGCAGCGGTATATTGCTTCAGAAAGAGCATATCATCAGATTACAGCAGAAGAAACTAAATCTGCTCTGGAAAGATTAAGCACGGCATGTCAAAAAGATATTCCATCGACAAAACCAAATGCTCGAGTACAACCTGAAAAACTTTACAAAGTATTAACAGATTACTCTGCAACACATTTTCATATGAAATCAGGATCACCACCACAATATATTCAAGACCCGATGAGAACCAATAACCAATATTTTGCATACACTTCAACCGAAGGACAACACCCAACAACTACTATCACGGCAGATTTTAATGACCCAGATCTTTCTCTTGAGCCAATATTATTACATGAACAAAGACATCAAGACTACGCAATAAGAATCCATGCAGATTTGCAAGCTGGTCGTATAAGTCAAGAATTTGCTGGTTTACAGCTATATTTTCACCCACCCTCACAAGAAGGACTTGCTATATGTCTGGAAGACTATTTGACCGAATTTGGAGATGAGATCGGTGAACCTAACTTAAGCAACTATAATAGAAAGCGCTTTCTTTTAGCCCGTTCGCAAGCTGATTATGATATAAACATCGCTTGCATGCCAGTAGATGATGTTGCTGCAAAACTAAGACAATCACGTCCAGGGGAAAAACCCATGGAAGAAGTCTTTGTTGCTATGATTATAAATGGAGTTGTCAATCAACCCTGTTATTACCTTCATAACTATGTGGTAGCTCCTGATAGAATTCGTACATTTGCGACTTCAGTCTGTGGAGAAAATAAGCAAGGTGAAAAAGCTCTGTATAGAGATATTCTTCAACTTGGTCAACCATCTATACAAGCAATATACCGTTTGCAGGAAAAAGATTATCGTCGCTATACACCTTACCAAGATGTGGATTTCTCTCCCTATTTTAAAAAGGACACTGTTCTTTGTGCACCAGTAAGGAAAGTAATGGATGATGTTTGGGAACTTATGATAAGTGTCTTTCCTACTCAAGCAGTAGTATTGCAGATAATTAATTCTCAATCAATAACTCCTCCAATACACGGAGAAAGATGGTTTGAAGACATTTCACCAAAAGCAAAAAAAGGATACACCCAGCAAGCTCAAGCTTTGCTTCAAAGAAGTACAAATCTATTAACTCAAGGTCGTGATCAATTATGTTTCCCCGATATTCAAGCGCTGGAAAAAGCTTGTCGTTATTGTCAATCTCTTATTTTGGTTCAAACAGGCGACCTTACATTGCCTCCAGGATTTCTTATTTATGATGCATTTGCACCTTTAATGTCCCCACTTGCATACTTTAGGTATTGGGGTTGGCTCGATCCAGCTCAAAGAAAAACTCTTCTGCAAGCTATGCCGTTTCATATTGCTCATACTATTCGTTATCTTCATGAATTTCAACCACAAAGAGCAGAACAATTTATAGCCGAATTATATTCTATGGAAGAATCTGCAAGACATGCTAGTGCTGAATTTGGAGTTTCCAATCCACTTGAACAACTAAACGTGATGGATGTATTCAGACATCCACAAAATTTTGACACAACACAACAACAAATACATGATAACGCAAGAATGGCAGTTGCGATCGGTGGTCACAATGTCAACAATATATATAGAGCGGCTGATAATGCTCTCAAAAACACTCCTCACGACTGCTTGTCTTGGTTATCTAACGAACCAGTTGATTTAAGTTTAATTCCTTTGTATGAAAGGGCAATAGATACGGCCTTACAAGAAGTTAATATTAGCTTACCTGCTCGTACAATTCAGGTTAGTCGTCAAACAACAGGTATAACAGGGTCAACTGCAGAAACAGACTATGTCTTATTTAAAACAGATCTCCCCCAACCTCAACGAACAACATATCATCAAGCAAGAGACAGCCTAATAGAAGCAGAAATTGTCACAATGGGTGTTACCGGTTTAAGATCATATATACATTCTCCATATTTTATTAATGACTGGATTAAAAGAAAGTTAGCCAGAGCTCAACAAGCTTATAAATCAAAACCGGCGATGATCAACAGTTTAAAAGAGCTTTTACCAATTTCTCCGAAGCAGATCAGAAAATTAATCTTGATCACAATAAAACTAATTGAAAATATTCCTAATGCTGAATTTCCTCTCAAAATACCTCGCCAAATCAACAGGATCATGCAAATTACACACCTATTATATCCAAGGATACTAAATACGATGACCGATGATGAATTAAGGGCATGGTATCGATCGGCAAGAAAAATTAGATTAGAAAAAGAAGTGCATCAAAAAACAACTGGTTCCAGTGTGTTTGATCACCTGGATCTTGTACTGCAGGCGCATGAAAAAGGTCATTTAGTATACACTGCTGGATGCAAAAGTTTAACAAATAATAAAGCACATCCTGCAGCTACAATGATTGTTACTCCAGAAACAGAGGGATGGATGGATGCGTTTGCAATTGCTCTTGTAAACCGCATCATTGCGAACTCTGATTCTCAAGGTATAATTAATCCACAATTTGAAAAACAAAGAATCCAAGCATTAAAATTAATCAGGGCCGCACAAGCAAAAATAGATATTTGGTTAAATATTGATAACATAACACCAGAACAAATTATCTTTCGTCTTTCAGAAGAGTTACAGTTAGATTTTTCAACAACAGTTTCAACTTTTCTGCCAATGATTGTTCGAGAGCGCAATAATCCCACTATGCTTTCAGCCGGTTATTTTATGGGTGGGATTTTATGGGAGAGTGTATTAACAGTAGCACATAATAGAGGTTATTCTGATGACTTAGCAGTTTTATTGACACTACGCACATACGAACCGCAATTTATCATAAACCATCCGCAAGTTATTGATCAGGAAATGCAAAAATTAATCACTTAAACAAGAAGAAAAAAATCCCCTTGACAGGCATGAAACGTTTAATTATACTTAAAACATAATTATTAATTAGCCAATCTTTTAATTATGATTAAAAAATATTTTTCAAGAAATAATTATTTTAAATTGATTAAACCATATATCAACACCAATATTATCAAGGTAATCATTGGTCAAAGACGAGTCGGTAAAAGCTATTTTCTTTACCAAATAATTGATGAGGTAAAAAAACTTGATAAAAAGGCCAATATTATTTATATCAATAAGGAGCTATACGAATTTGACGCTATAAAAGACTATAAAGACTTAGAAAGATATCTCAATGAAAGGTTATTAAAAAAGTCAAAAAATTATATTTTCATTGACGAAATTCAAGAAATAATAAATTTTGAAAAAGCCTTAAGAAGTTTAAATACGCAAGAAAATAATGACATTTATTGTACCGGTAGTAATGCGAATTTATTGGCTTCTGATTTGGCAAACCTGCTTGGTGGTCGTTTTATCGAAATCCCAATTTATAGTCTTTCATATGAAGAATTTTTACAGTTTCATCATCTAGAAAAAAATAAAGAATCATTATTCTCTTATATTAAATATGGAGGATTACCTTATCTCATTAATCTTAAGCTTGAAGATGAACAGATTTATGGTTATTTAAAAACAATCTTTAACACGATTATTTTAAAAGATGTCGTTGCTCGCTTTAATATTCGTAATATAAATTTATTAGAACGACTAGTTGAATATTTGGCTAACTGTGAAGGAACCTTTGTTTCTGCTAAAAGAATCAGTGATTTCTTGAAATCTCAGAACTTGGATATTTCTCCCAATAGTATTTTAAATTATTTAAATTATCTAACTGGTAGTTTTTTTATTCATAAAGTAAAGCGTCAAGATGTGATGGGCCGAAAAATATTTGAGATTAACGAAAAATATTATTTCGAAGATTTAGGTCTGCGTCATAGCCTGATCGGTTACAGACAAACTGACATTAACAAAATTATGGAGAATCTAGTTTTCTCCAGATTAAAATATTTAGGATACAAAGTAACAGTCGGCCAAATGGGCATACAAGAAATAGATTTTATTGCCGAAAAAAATAACAAAAAAGCTTATTTTCAAGTTACATACCTACTTTCCTCCAAAAAAGTGATTGATAGGGAGTTTGGGAATTTACTCAAGATAAAAGATAACTATCTAAAATATGTGATTTCAATGGATGAATATGCCAGCGGAGACTTTAAAGGAATAAAACACCTTAATTTGATTGATTTTTTATTTATTAAAATTTAGAAATTAATATTTATACTGTCTCTCCTATCTCCCAACTACCAACCCCTATTTATATCTGGGCGAACGCAAGGTTCGCCCCGACTGATTGTACGGGCGCATCATTGATGTGCCCCTGATTTAACTGATTTAACCGGCTCGACTGATTCAACTAATTTTAACAATATAATAATTTAGCAATGTAACAATTAGTCAATTATTTACGCTCCCCTATTCATGCTTTCCAAAAACTCCGCGTTGGATTTGGTTTTGGTCAAACGGTCAATCATTTTTGTGATTCGCTCTTCAGTATTCAACAAAGAAAGCATCCGACGCAACGTATTAATCTTTGGTAAGACTGCTTTTTCATATAACAGTTCATCATGACGTGTTCCGGATTTTTCTACGTCAATTGCAGGAAAAATTCTTCGATTGGCAATGTCTCGATCAAGATAAATTTCCAAATTACCCGTTCCTTTAAGCTCCTCATAAATCAAATCATCCATCCGCGATTCTGTCCCGATTAAAGCTGTTCCGATGATTGTCAAACTGCCTCCTTCTTCACAGTTGCGCGCGGCTCCAAGAAATTTTTTTGCCGGATAGAGCGCTGACGGATCAAAACCGCCGGAAAGCGATCTACCGGTCGTATTATTCACAGACAAATTTAAAGCTCGTGCCAATCGTGTTACAGAATCTAAAAATATTACTACATCTTTCCCCATTTCCACCAGTCGACGTGCACGCTCAAGCGCAAGATTGGCCACCTTAACCTGTTGACGCGGCGATTCATCAAAGTTTGATGCTGCCGCTTCTCCTTTAATAAATCTTTTAATTTCTGTCACTTCTTCGGGCCGTTCACCGATTAAAATTGCCATTAATAATACTTTCGGATAGTTTGTTGCGATGGCTTCTACCATTTCTTTCAAAAAAGTGGTTTTTCCGGCTTTTGGTTGAGAAACAATCAAAGCCCTTTGTCCAAAACCAACTGGCGAAATCAAATCCACCATTCTTGTTGAAAGAACTTCTGGTGTTGTTTCCAGTTTGATTTGTTTATTTGGGTGCAGTGAAGTTAACTGTTCAAAATCTTTTCGTGTCCGACTTTGTTCTTCGGTTAACGGCTCTCCGTTTATTTTCTTAATCAGTAGCAAACTATGAAATCGCTCTCCTTGTTTTGGTGGACGCGCCAGACCTTCAACTTCATCGGCACGGCGCAGCCAAAAACGACGAATTTGGGATGTAGAAACATAAATATCATTTTCCGGGTCAATCACATAGTTTTGGCGTAAAAAACCATATCCGCCTAAAGTAATATCCAAAATCCCCTTTGCTGGATAACTGATTTTTAAATCATCTTTTAAACGATCTTCTAAAGTATTTTCATGACGAACAGTGTTTTGAGTTATAATTGGTTTTTCTTCGTATTTATCTAAGATTGTGGAAACGTCCAGAGGTTTAGTGATTGGTTTGTTTGTAATGGTTGGGGTTGCAGCCGTTGTTTTGGCGGCCGGAATGGGCTTTTTAAAAAATACCATATGGGAAAATAAATTGATAATTACGAAATAATGTCATTGCGAGCACATGTAAATTTCTTAAATGAAATTTACAGTGTTAACGAAGCGTTTACCCTGTAAAATATTTATTGAAATTTTACAGGGTGGCAATCCCTGCCTGCCGGCAGGCAGGTCGTTACCAATAGAACAAATTCTACATTAACGGGATTGCTTCACCCTCGACTGTGCTCGGGTTCGCAATGACACATTTATTACTTTTAACAATCTCAAACGTCATAAGTTTACAAACACATTCTTAAGAAAGTCATATAAACAATAAAAGATTAGATTGATTATTTAGGATACAAGCGACCCTCCAGAAATGAGGTCAATGGGACTTTTTCCCTTGCACTTAACGGGTAAGATGCCTTTCTCAAACCACGGTCTGAAAAAAAACATCTTTCTCTCGACATAAAGTCGGGATGACCCTTTCCTTGATAGTATCAGAGAAAAAGTATTCAAGGTTGTCTCATTAAGGAGGATCAAACACATTATATTAAACATTTTTGCTGTTTGTCAAATGGAAGTGGAAAAAATTCTATAACAAAATACTTTCGAGATTATTCAGCGTAATTGTTTTTCCAACTGCGTTTGGATAAGTTTCCATAAAGGCTCTAGAAACAACTCCTTTTCGGGTTTTTATTTCATATGCTAGAACTTCATCGTCTTTGACTAAAACTAAATCAACTTCACTTCCCCACTTTGTCCGCCAATAATAGAAGTTAGATCGAAGTTTTTTATATTTATTTAGCTTCATTAGTTCACAAACCACATAATTTTCAAAAATATTTCCAAAATCAACTCGATATTGAACCGGTGAAAAATCATTAATAATCGCATTTCTTATTCCTAAATCATAGAA
>Ga0210042_1001262_pt1 | contig 21235 bp, 13 predicted proteins | sample CryGeymeta201518_FD_183982 | JGI IMG/M metagenome (GOLD analysis project Ga0210042, IMG submission 183982) | Groundwater microbial communities from Crystal Geyser aquifers in Utah, USA - Crystal Geyser metaG 2015-18 (SPAdes) (version 2) | ecosystem: Environmental > Aquatic > Deep subsurface >... | reverse complement strand
AGTTTAATCCGCTCTATTATCTCCTTTCCTTTAACCATAAATAGATATTTACTCCAATCCAATATCTCCTTAACAAAAATAGTCGCTGTCCCTATTTATCTACAATTAATGCACGACGTAGATTTTCTACTCAACTGCCTCCGCCAGCGTGAGAAGGGAAATACGAAGCAAGATGCTTCATCTACCATTTACTGACCTGTTACCATCTGCCTGAAAATCTTCTTGACTTCTAATCCTGAATATGCTACAATTCAAGTAAAAAATGGAGAGTTATAGGGAAATATTATTATGCAACCACTTTCATGGGTTGAGGTTAATTTAGACAGTATCAGGCATAATGTAGGAGAAATCCAGAGGATTGTCGGAAATTCCTGTCAGATAATGGCTATTGTCAAGGCAGATGCCTATGGTCATGGGGCTGTGGCAGTGGCAAAAACAGTTGTTGATACTGGGGTGCAACGGCTTGGAGTAGCCAGTCTGAATGAGGTGATTCAATTAAGAGAGGCAGGGATTAACTGCCCTATCTTGAACCTTGGTACAATCAGGATAGAGGATGTAGGGGACTGTGTTCATTATTCTATTACACCCAGCATTTTTTTATGGGAGCAGGCTGTTGCCTTTTCTGAAATAGCTTCATCAAGAAATTTTTCCATAAAGATACATGTCAAGATAGATACCGGTATGGCCAGGCTGGGCGTGTTATACACCAATGCTTTTGAGTTTATAAAAAAGGTTCATTCGTTACCAGGAATAGAGATAGAGGGGATTTTTTCGCATCTGGCAGCATCTGATTCTGTTAACAAGTCCTATGCTTATGAGCAATTTCGACGGTTTAATGGGATTATCAGCCGTTTGAAAAAAATAGGCATTTCTGTGCCAATTACTCATATTGCTAATTCAGGGGCAATCCTTGACTTGCCGGAGATGAGATTAGATATGGTGCGATCTGGGATAACTATTTATGGGCTTTTTCCATCAAAATCAGTTTCACAATTGGTTTCCCTTCAACCAGCCATGTCGTTTAAGACAAGGATAATCCATCTGAAGGATATGCCAAAGGATTTGCCTGTGCATGGTTTTCTTCCTGTTTATGGCGGTATTTCCTATGGCAGAACTTATGTAAAAAAAAGGCTGAAGGTGGCTACCATACAGGTTGGTTATTCAGATGGATACCCGCGAGCATTATCAAATAAGGCTGAGGTTCTAATTCATGGACAAAGGGCACCAATCATTGGAACAGTAACTATGAATTTTTGCATGATAGATGTTTCCCACATTCCTGATGTTAAAATAGGTGATGAGGTTGTTTTGTTTGGCGGGCAGATAAGAGTAGATGAATTGGCAGATATTTGTGGTACAATCAGTTATGAGATTTTATGCGGAATTAATTCACATATTCCGCGGGTGTATATGCCAAAAGAGAGCGTTGAAAGCTATGCAATGATTTCCTAGAATACTTAATTTGTAAAAATATTAAAAAGATGTTGACAAAATAGGATATTAATGATATACTGCCTGATAATAGATAGTATCTCTGGCATAGAGATGTAGCTTGAGTTACTAAATTTTGATTTCTATCATTTGCAAAAGGGGGTTAAAAAAGATATCCACTACCGGGCGGATATTTTATGTCGCCTCTTCCATTTCACCCAAAAATCAAAATTCCTATCACTTAGTATCAATAGACAATCTGTTTTTATTAGTTCTTGAGGAGAACAATTATGAAGAGTAATAACGAGTCAAATGTCTTGATGGAAAAAAAGGCAACCAAGAATTCTGCGATAGTCAAAAATATTGTTTCAAGATTTACTCGAGGCAATGTCAATTTACAGATGGGCAACTATCTTACTAAAAAAGATCAAGATGCTCGCAAGAAGGTTTTGGAACAATATGATTTTTTGTCCTAATCCTTGGCTGAATGCAGGAATACTGATAGATTATTTAAATAGTTAATTGGTGTTACCACCTTCGAGCTTCTATGGTTTTAAACAATAGAGGCTTATTTTTTTGGGGCGATGTTTGGAGGATGGATGATTAATTTAATAGCAAGAGGCAAGTTGACACCAAAAACACAGAAAAAGCTTTCAAAGCTTTTCGTTGTTGTAAATGAATATTACAAATTGGCAGAACAAAAGGTGAAACTAATCGAAGTGCTGGATAACAATTTGTATATCCCTTCTGTCAATGAGCTTCGTTATGCAGGTTATCATTTATCAAAAGCCACTGTAGCAAATACCCATAAGACTGCAACGAGAGAACTTAATAAAGCCCTAAAGCATTGCAAAAGAGCTATTTATGATGCCATAGAGGTTGGAATTACATTTTATTTAGAGGTACTGAAATTATTTTTTTATGATTATAGACTTGTTGTTATTACACCAATTATTCCTGATTTAACAGCGATCAAAATCAGGATTTCAGAGATAAGGGATTTTATTACTAAACCGAGAACCAATGAAAGAGTTGCATTCTGGGAAGAATGTACTCAACTTTTTATTGAGATCCAACAAATAGCTGCACAATTTGAAAATAGCAGAGAGGAATTAAATAAAATAAGTGAGCAACACAGAATCGAATCGCAAAGACATCGACATAGTACCATATTAACATATGTAGGAATTATTATTGCGATACTTGTATCGGTCTTAACTATTATTTATACACACGAATAGCTACGGTCGCTTGTCAACCTAACAGTAATAATTTTTTGCTGGTCTTAATCAACGATAGCTGTGTGTTGTTCAGGTTTGCAATAGCACACTATTGCAAACCTGAACGCCTTAATCCTCACCGAAAAATCGCAATTTATACCCTCCCTGAGCAGAATTCATGTTAGACCGTAACTACTTAACTATGGAATTAAACCACAGATAGATACAGGTGTGCAAGCGAATGGCTCAGGAACTCTTGTTTCAGCCTGTCTAATATTTTATATCGGATGAATTATTACCTAACCCATTATACCCCTACCCAGCAATTCTCATTATGGTAAAATGGATAAGGGGGGAGATATGGAGATTAATCGGTAGGACAGGCATTCTTGCCTGTCATCTGCAACAGGACAGGCAGAAATGCCTGTCCTACCGACAATTCTGTTGATAATCGACACCATCTCCTCTATTCCCTTATTCCCCTTTGAACATAAGTTTTGCCATAATGAGAATTGCTGCCTACCAGAAAATCTTCTTGACTTCTAATCCCGGATATGCTACAATTCAAGTAAAAATGACTATTTATCAACCATGCAAAACATTTTATTGAGGGTTTTTGTCCACAATCAAATTGTTTACATTAATAGTTATAGCTCTTGACAAGGAGGCAATTTATGTTTCGCACCATGTGTAAATCAAAGATACATCGAGTAACCATTACTGAGGCAAACCTTCATTACACAGGCAGCATTACCATTGATGAGGTATTAATGGAGGCAGCTGATATTTTGCCCGGGGAAAGGGTGCAGATAGTTAACCTGAATAATGGGTCAAGGGTGGAAACCTATGTCCTGCCAGGGATGAGAAATTCAGGATATATCTGTTTGAATGGGGCAGCAGCCAGATGGGGTATGCCCGAGGATCTGGTGATTATTATCTCCTATGCTATGGTGGATGATAAAGAGGCAAGGGAATTTGTGCCAAAGGTTATATTTGTAAATGAAAAAAATGAGATTGTCCACAGTCCAGCAGTAAGTGCAACATAGATTTTTTTGTCATGGTTGTAGACAAGAAATAGGTTTCTTGCTTTTTCCACCCCCTACCCCCGCCAGCGAGAGACAACCATCCCCTGCCCCTGCCAATGGGGGATATATTGCACTTGCACATCATCATCAATACAAACTCAAATCATTCTCAAGCACATATTTGACACATAATTTGGTAGAGACGCAAAATTTTGATGCGATTGCCTTGCCATAAAGGTAGTATTTAACTATCATGGGATATTTGCCGATATAGTTGAAAGGAGTCTTAAGGTAGATTATTCGCAAGATTTATCATCAATAGCCATAGGAAGCAATGTCTGTAAAAATCGGTTGTTTGCTCAAATTCAGCTACAGGTGATGTCCTCTTTTGGCAATACAAACAAAAAATAAGGAGGTAATAATATCATGAAAAAGCAAGGGTGGTTGTTCTTTTTTTTATTGACTCTGTGTGTAGCAGTATCTTCGTCTGAGGCACAAAACCCTGAGGTTATATCCGTAGGAAAAATAGATGCCACATGGAAGGGGATATTGGCTATTCCTGTCTGGGCAGAGACGAATGTCTTTTTTGTTGGAACTACCCCTTTTATTCTCCCAGAAGAGAGTAATTCCTTCAAGCTCAAGGTGGACTGGCAGGGTAATAACCAGACACGATTGAATGAAGAATCGTCTGTGATAATGAAGGTAGAGGCTGAGGATCCACCTTATTCAGGTAAATGGAAGATGGTTCTTGAAAAAAACGAGGCTGTTGGGTGTAAGAAACATAGCTCATTTCAAAAGATTATCTTAAGTGATCCTATTGTTCAGGAGAAACCAGAGGTAAGATATAAAATATCTCTTTCTTCAATCCTTTCTGTAGGACCCAGAAGTGGTCCCAAGGAAACCTATCTTACAGTTAAATTATCTTCTATATCCTATGATACTTATACCACCATTCCTTTTATCCCATTGGCAATTCTTCATGATCCAAATGGGGATCATAGTTGGTCTGGTATAAAAGCTTCCTCTTGCCTTCTTCACCTGCTGAGTCTTCAAATAGGAAATAGAGCCATGTTGATAGATAATCAGAAGGAGCTTTTATTTCAAGATTCAAGGGGCAGTCTCCGAGTAAAACCATTTAATAAGGAAAATTATCTGGAGATTAGTTTTTTCCCAAGTATTGACATAACCTCGGAGCAAACCTCTGAGGATTCTTGTCTAATTGGACCGGGTCTTGGTGATGTTTATCTTCTTGCAAGGAATTTACCCTTAAAGCTATCTTTGGTAGAAACATTTTCTGCCAAAGCTAAGATTTCAAAACTATTTTTTACAATTGTTTCTCCTGAAGAGGCAGGGCTTGGTCCTGATAAAAAATTTGAGATACTTGTTATTCCTGCAGCCAGCCTTCGTTTTTTTGAGGAGGGACGACCTGTTTTTGGGACATGGCAAAAATATGGGATTACTGATTCTTTCAGGGAACAACTTATTAAAATGAATCCGGGCTGGGATAATGTTATTTCTCCATACGAAAAAGATTCATTAAAATATTTAGGGGAGACATTTCTCAATTCTAAGGACAAAACCCCTATCAGGTGGAATCAGGAGATACTTCTGCCACTTACGATAAATTCAGGAATAGATGTTTTACCTTCATTTGTCGAAAAGCTGCAACTCTCCTTGCCGGATAATAGTATTCCCATGAGTATTATCTTGAATTCCAAACCATATGCCAAGAGTACTATTCCAGAGGATGTGGTTTTGTCATTAGAGGACAATGAACAAGTGGGTAAATTTCCGGATTTCTTTGTCTTTGATGCCTATCTTGATAAATATTTTGGGACACCACTTTTTATCACTAAGGATGATAAAACAGCCTCGACTGATACAAGGTCATTACGAGTGCGGAGTATCTCATCTGTGCCCCAGGAATTCTGGACAGGGACATACGAAACACCGAGTATATCCGGACAGATTACAACTATTGAGGGTAAGGTATGTAAGGGTGCGATTATTTACCTGAAACAAAAGGAGGTGGTGGTAAGAAAAGGCCAGAGCAGTCAAGATGGATTTTATAAGATTTCTGTACCTTTTGATGAGGAACCATATAGCCTTTTGGTGCAATGTGAGGGGTGTAAGGATGTAACTATTCCTGCTGTTGCCTTTTCTTCGGATAAAAGGGATGTGGTGAAGAATGTTTCCTTGCCTGTGGCAAGGGAAAGGATGGCAGAAGGAGGGGCTTCTGAAGTGGTCAGCGATCAGCGGTTGATCGAGAAAGCAACAGACACGACGAAACCTGCGGTGGTTATTCCCGAAAAAGCAACAGTTACAACAAAGCCCATGGCAGTTATTCCTGAAAAAGCAACGATCACAACAAAATCTGTAACGGTTGCATTTGAACAACCTGTGGAAGACATTACTGGTATTATCAAGAATGGCAGCTTTTCGGCTGACACAAGGTGTTGGAATATATTGAAGGTAGGCAGCGGACAAATAATAAATGTGTCTGTGATAAACAACTCGGACAAGTATCCACATGCACTGGATATTAACCGGCAGGGATCAGGTAAGCAAAAGGGACTGCTTGGACTAAGCCAGAGCCTTAATTTGGATGTTTCCACACACACTCTCATTACCCTTTCAGCGGATGTGAAGGTACTTTCTGCTACACTCAATAGTGATGGCACAAAGGGTGGGGTATATCCAGTAACAATGGAAATAACCTACAGTGACAAGGCAGGGAAGGAATGTTCGTGGAGGCATGGTTTCCTTGCAGGCAAGAGGCTGAACTATCGTGAGATTGGGGAAATAATTGCTGGGAATACATGGTTTGCGTACAAATCACCCAACTTGGCAATGCTAAAACCAAGGCCAGCGGTTATTACCTGCGTGAAGGTGTATGGTGAGGGCTGGGGGTTCCATGGACGGGTTACTAATCTTATGCTTGTGTCAGAAAAGGCAACGGATATTGTGATTCCTGAGGAAGTGGTGGCAATGGTCAGTCCACAGTTGACGGAGAAGGCAACGATTACGATTAAACCAACAGTGGTTGTTCCTGAGAAAGCGACGGTCACGACAAAGTCCGTGGTGGTTGTTCCTGAGAAAGCGACGGTCACGACAAAGCCCGCGGCGGTTGTTCCTGAGAAAGCAACGGTTACAACAAAGCCCGTGGCAGTTGTTCCTGAGAAAGCCACGATCACGACGAAGCCAGCGGCAGTTGTTCCTGAGAAAGCCACGATCACGACGAAGCCAGCGGCAGTTGCATCTGAACAGCCTGTGGAAGACATTACTGGTATTATCAAGAATGGCAACTTTTCGGCTGACACAAGGTGTTGGAATATATTGAAGGTAGGCAGCGGACAAATAATGAATGTGTCTGTGATAAACGACTCGGACAAGTATCCACATGCACTGGATATTAACCGGCAGGGCTCAAGTAAGCAAAAGGGACTGCTTGGACTAAGCCAGAGCCTTAATTTGGATGTTTCCACACACACTCTCATTACCCTTTCAGCGGATGTGAAGGTACTTTCTGCTACACTCAATAGTGATGGCACAAAGGGTGGGGTATATCCAGTAACAATGGAAATAACCTACAGTGACAAGGCAGGGAAGGAATGTTCGTGGAGGCATGGTTTCCTTGCAGGCAAGAGGCTGAACTATCGTGAGATTGGGGAAATAATTGCTGGGAATACATGGTTTGCGTACAAATCACCCAACTTGGCAATGCTAAAACCAAGGCCAGCGGTTATTACCTGCGTGAAGGTGTATGGTGAGGGCTGGGGGTTCCATGGACGGGTTACTAATCTTATGCTTGTGTCAGAAAAGGCAACGGATATTGTGATTCCTGAGGAAGTGGTGGCAATGGTCAGTCCACAGTTGACGGAGAAGGCAACGATTACGACAAAGCCTGCGGCAGTTATTCCTGAGAAAGCAATGGTCACGACTGTAGTTGAAAAACCCGCAAAACTATCCGAACCTGTTACTACCGGACAAATAACCCCGGAAGAGATGAAGGAAATCCTTGAGCAAGTTGCCTTGCCTGAGACAGGAACACCATCAAGTGGTGTGATTAAAAACAGCAGTTTTTCTACAGGATTAAAATATTGGCAACCCGTAAAAAGTGGAGAGGGTGAATTAAGCCTGAAGATTGTGAAAGAAAGCACAGAGTATCCTTCTGTTCTGGAAATTAGTCGTACTAATGGGGGAAAAACAAAGGGCAGAATAGGTGTTTTTCAGGATGTAAATCTTCCTGTGGCGGATAATAAATTGATTACAGTATCTGCTAATATCAAGATACTTTCTTCTACACTTGACAGCGATGGCACAAAGGGTGGGGTATATCCAATAACAATAGAACTGGAATATTCCGATAAGATAGGAAACACCCATTCATGGAGGCATGGTTTCCTTGCAGGCAAGAGGCTGAACTATCGTGAGATTGGGGAAATAATTGCTGGGAATACATGGTTTGCGTACAAATCACCCAACTTGGCGATGCTAAAACCAAGGCCAGCGGTTATTACCTGCGTGAAGGTGTATGGTGAAGGCTGGGGGTTCCATGGACGGGTTGCTAATCTTATGCTTGTGTCAGAAAAGGCACAGGATATTGTGATTTCTGAAGAAGTAGAGACAGCCCTTGCGACTGTCCGTTCGGAGAAAGCAACGATTACGACAAAACCTGCGACGGACAGTGGACAGTTGATCGAAAAGGCAATGACGGCTACAACAGTGATTACATCCGTGGTTGAGGAAAAGTCCACAGCAATTGCAGTTGAAAAGCCAACAGCGGTTAGTCAGCAATCAGCAGTCAGCAGTCAGCAGTTGACAAATGAAGCAACGGCTACGATGAAACCCCCAGTGGACAGTGGACAGTTGATCGAAACAACAACAGCCACAACAGTAACTGCACCCGTGGTTGAGGAAAAGCCCGCAACCATTGTGGCTGAAACACCCACCCAAGAAACACCACAACCCACTCCAGCAGAAAAAACACCAGAGACATTAATTAAAAATGGTGATTTTACCAATGGATTAAATTCATGGGAAGAAACAAAGGAGGGTGTGGCTATAACAAAAATAGAGGTTGTTAATGATAGTTCCGATTACCCTTTTGTGTTGGAAATAAACAGAAAGGAATCTAATGGACAAAAAGGATTTTTGGGGTTAAAACAAAAAATAAACAAAAAGGTAGATGATTATACATTATTAGCCGTGGTAATGGACATAAAGGTTGTTTCCTCATCCCTTGAAAACGATGGCACGGATGGTGGCGAGTATCCATTATGTATTGAAATATCCTATGAAGACCGTGCCGGGATATTTTATACATGGAGGCAAGGATTTCTTTACGCAGGGAATATTAACTATCCAAAGATTGGGGAAAGGGTTCCTAAGGATAAATGGTACATCTATCTTTCTGGAAATTTACTGAAATTAGAACCAAAACCAAAGATACTTAAAGAGATAAAAATATATGGACAAGGGCAGGATTTTGTTGCAAGAATAGCCAATCTTAGTCTTATTGGAGGGAAGATGAAGATACCGAGGGAAGGGGAGTAGGGAGTCAAGAAAAATCTTTAGCCGTAACTACTCAGGTAAAGCAATTCACCACGGAGAACACATAAATTGATAGGTTGATAGGTTGGTTGATGAGTTGATGGGTTTATAGGTTTATAGGTTAAAGGAATACAGATTCATAAACCTACAAACCCTTCCCTTTCCAACCCATCAACCCATCAACTATTCAACTTATCAACTTTTTGTATCTTCATGCCTTTGTGGTGAGTAGTTACCTTTAGCCACATATTGTTTTTTGACCGCTCACTGAAAATATTGAAGAAATTTCTTTTTGGAATATTTCTGCTTTTTGGGCAGGATTTTTATCTTGCAAGATAGGACGGCCTACTACAATATAGTCAGCACCGTTTCCAAAGGCTGTTTTCACATCTACGATTCTTTTTTGATCATCTTTATTTTCAACTGGACGAATACCGGGGGTTACTACTAAAAAATTATTGCCCAACTCACTTCTTAACTGAGGAGCTTCTAATCCAGATGAAATAACCCCATCACAACCTATTTGCAAGGCACGCCTGGCTCTGGAAAGAACTAATTCCTTAACATCACACTTAAACCCCAAATCATCCAGATCTTTTCTATCAAGGCTTGTTAATACTGTTACTGCCAATATTTTAAGAGAGCCTTTATTTTCAACCGCTGCCTCTAAAATTGCATCGTTCCCATGCACACTAACAAACTGTACGGCTCTATGCCTTAGCCCTGCCACAGCAGATTTTACTGTTTGTGGGACATCAAAAAATTTTAGATCAACAAAAATATTTTTCTTGCGTTCTTGCAGCCACTCGACAAGCTCAAAGTATCCTCCTGCCATAAATAGTTGCAACCCAAGTTTATAAAAATTGACCGTTGAGCCAAGATCTGTTACTATCTGTTTAGCTTTTTCAACATTTTCTACATCTAAGGCAAGGATGAGCCGTTCATGGGTTGGTATGTCTTTTTTATTCATAATGCCTCTCTGCGGTGAATTTCTCTATCTGAATAGTTACATTATAGCATAGGACAATGGTTAAGGTCAAGTGAAATTTTCAGAAAAAGCAGCAATTCTCATTATGGCAGAAATTGTGTAAAAAAGGGGAAAGGGAGAAGAGACAACCTCCTAACCCTCTCTTGCGTCTTTGCGGTTCATAATGAGAATTCCTCAAAATTCATCCAAAATCCTTGACAATGACCTGAATTTATGTTATTATAGCCTTGTACCGTTGAATACGATGGAGGTAATATCTTGAAACATAATGAAATGATTATTGTCTTAGATTTTGGCTCACAATACACACAGCTAATTGCCCGCAGGATACGGGAGATGCAGGTTTATTGTGAGGTAGTGCCTTTTGATAGCAAGATAACCAATCTTGAAAATGTAAAAGGAATCATCCTTTCTGGTGGCCCTGCCAGTGTTTATGATGAATATGCACCTTGCGGTAATCCTGAGATATTTCAATATGGAATGCCAATATTAGGGATATGTTATGGATTGCAATGGATGGTACAAACACTCGGTGGTGAGATTATACAGGCAAACAAAGGGGAGTATGGTCGGGCAGAGATGATCGTTCCAGAGACTGATGAGCTTTTTTCTGGAATTCCGTCAAGTTTAACGGTCTGGATGAGTCATGGGGATCAGGTGATGAGGTTGCCCACTGGATTTAAGATGCTTGGAAAAACAACAAATGCTCCGTATACTGCTATTAAGGGAAATGGAAATATCTATGGCGTGCAATTCCATCCAGAGGTAGCACATACTGAGCATGGCATGGATATATTAAAAAACTTCTTGTTTAATGTCTGCAAATGCAGCGGCTCATGGACAATGTCCTCCTTTATCAAAAACTCCATAGAGGAAATTCGGGTAAGAGTGGGTAAGGAAAAGGTTATCTGTGCCTTGAGTGGCGGTGTTGATTCATCTACCGTAGCGGTACTGATCCGTGAGGCTATTGGTGATCAGCTTACCTGTATCTTTGTTGACAATGGATTGCTTCGTAAGGGTGAGGCAAAACAGGTTATTAAAACATTTCGGGACGACTATCATATTAATATGGATTCCGTTGATGCAGAGGATAGGTTTTTGAATAAACTAAAGGGTGTTGCCTCGCCAGAAAAGAAACGAAAAATAATTGGCAGGGAATTTATCAAGATATTTGAGGAAGAGGCAAAAAGAATTGAAGGTGCTATCTTTCTTGCTCAAGGCACACTGTATCCTGATGTGATTGAAAGTGTATCTACCAAGGGACCCTCAGCTATAATTAAAACCCATCATAATGTAGGCGGGCTGCCTAAAAGAATGAAACTCAAACTCATTGAACCATTTCGGGAATTATTTAAGGATGAGGTGCGGGTAATAGCCAAAGAACTGGGTATGCCGGATGAGATTATCTGGCAACACCCATTCCCTGGACCGGGACTTGCGGTACGGATCATTGGGTCAGTTGATAAGGAAAACCTTGATACCCTGAGAGATGCGGATGCCATTATTATGAATGAGATAAAACAAGCCGGACTTTATCGGGACATCTGGCAGGCATTTGGGGTCTTTTTGCCGATAAAAACAGTGGGTGTGATGGGTGATAGGCGAACTTATGAAAATGTTGTTGCCCTTCGAGCAGTAATCAGTCAGGATGCCATGACCGCTGATTGGGCACCATTACCTCATGACCTCCTGAGTACCATTGCCAATCGTATTGTTAATGAGGTTCCAAAGATAAACAGGGTAGTGTATGATATTACATCAAAACCGCCAGGGACGATTGAATGGGAGTAGAAAGTGAAAGGGATATGTTTGCCTTGATTTTTTGGTTGACAAATATATTTTTTATGATATACTTAAATATACTTATCCATATAATGAGGTTTTGAATAATGCGAATTATCCTGACAATTATTATCTCCCTGTTTGCCTTTTCAGGTTATGCCCAGCAAACAACCGTGACCAATGTCAGATATTGGACATCTCCAACCAATATCAGGGTAGTGATTGATCTAACAGGAGAGGTATCTTATCAGGTAAAAGAGTCTGCTGCCCCACCCGAGATAATTATTACCATAGAAAACACCCAAAGCAATAAGCAGGAGTTATTGGTAAACAATACTACCATACGGCAGATTTCTGTATCACAGGAGAAGGCAGCACCTCTGACAAATGAAAATACATCCTGCATAAAGATTGGGCTTACAAAGAAAACTTCGTTTAATATGTTTCAATTGAAAAAATATCAAGATAAACCTGTTCGATTGGTGATTGACATTAATATTCCTGATGTAAAAAAGGCATTACCTGTCTCTAAGAAAGAGATTGAACGGATAAAACAAAGGGCAAAGATAGTAGTTATAGATGCTGGGCATGGGGGTGAAGACCCTGGGGCAATAGGTCCAAGCGGGTTACAGGAAAAGGATGTAGTTTTAAGTATAGCCCGAAAGCTTGCTGATTACTTTAATCAAAAACAGAATGTAAGGGCATTTCTTACCCGAGATGGGGATTATTTTATCCCCTTAGGAGAAAGGGTTAAATTGTGTCAGCAATATGAAGGTGATATGTTTATCAGCATTCATGCTAATGCCAGCTATAAAGAGAGTGCTCGCGGCTCTTCTGTTTATGTCCTTTCCACAGAGGGGGCAAGCAATAAGGCAGCACAATTACTTGCTCATCGGGAAAATATGGCTGATTTAATTGGGGGTATTGCAAGGGTTGATAATGATACAGTTGCTGGTATTCTTATGGATTTAAGTCAAACTTATACAATTAATGAAAGCATTGGATTAGCCAAGTTTACATTGGACAATATAGTTTCTTATTGCCATACCGTTTTTATAGGGGTTGAACGGGCTGGGTTTGCTGTCTTAAAAAGCATTGATGTTCCTTCTGTTCTTGTAGAAACAGCCTTTATTTCTAATTCCAAAGAGGAGAAACTTCTTGCTACTGATGAATTTCAGGAATTAATGGCAAAAGCAATCTATGAGGCAACCTTGAAATATCTGGGAATATCATCTTCAGTAGTCTCCCTGAGATCGCCCAGTAGGTATAAATACCATGTAGTTAAAGACGGTGAAACACTCTGGAGCATATCTGCAATGTATGATAAATCTGCTCAGGAGATTAAAAAATTTAACGCAGATATACCCCCATCAGAGGTGATATTTGTGGGGCAGACATTAATTATACCGTAAATTATATAAGGAGGATAGAGACAATGATTAATTTAACTGATGCTACCTTTGATCAGGAGGTACTTAATTCCAGCGAGCCTGTTCTGGTTGATTTTTGGGCACCATGGTGTGGTCCATGTAGAATGCTTGCCCCGATATTAGATGAATTGACTGAAGAATATAAGGATAAGGTCAAGCTATGTAAGCTCAATGTAGATGAAAATCCAGCTATGTCCAGATATTATCGAATCTCAGGCATTCCCTGTATAAAGTTTTTCAAACAAGGTGTTGTTGTGGATGAAATGGTTGGCATGTCACCAAAAGGGGCAATTGTCAAGAAACTGGATGCCATTATTTGATAATCCCAAAATTACCCGTGGCTTTTTGGTCATGATCATTCATAATCAAATAGAGATACACACCAGAGGCTATACTCAAATGGGGCATAAATTGCGATTTTTTCGGTGAGAATTAATTAAGGAGAGCAATGGCGCGCAAGGTGAGCAATAGTGTACTATTGCGAACCTGAACAACACAGCTATCGTTGATTAAGACCAGCGAAAAACGCAATTTATGCCCCACTTGAGTATATCTCGTCTTTATCCGACACTTGAGACTTGAAAGGATTCTATTCCTCCACAAATTTCCCCCCTGTTTCTGATTGTTCTATCTTTCCAAAACTTCCACAGGCTATCCATGTTAATCCTGCATCAAGACTTTTAAAAACCCCCTCTTCTGTGCCTGCATACAATATATCTGGATTAGCAGGATCCATAACAAGGCAGTGGACACAGGTATTTAATAAACCCTGATTTCTTTTTTCCCAATCCTCTCCGAAATTAGAGGAACACGAAATACCGCTTAACCATGCTCCAAGATAGACAATATTGGTTGCTAATGGGTTTATCGCTATTGTCCAGACCATGGGTGAAGCAGGTGGCTTGGTTAATCTTTTCCACTTTTCGCCCTTGTCTGTACTTCCAAATAGCCCATCTTGTGTGCCGACATAAATAATTTCAGGATGTATGGGATTAATAGCAATGCTTCGGACCAACAACGATTCTAGTCCATTATTCATTCTTTCCCATTTTTCACCATTACTGCTCCTGAACATCCCTTGTTGCCAGCCAGCAATATAAACTTGAGAATCTTTGGTTATGGCTATAGCTGTTATTTGAAGGTTTATTGGCAGGTTTTTTCCTATTCTTGACCACGACTCTCCCCCATCACAACTTTTGAATAACCCTCCATCGCCAATACATCCGGCATATATAATTTCCGGATTATTTGGATCTAATGCCAATGTCTTGACCAAAGGATTAGTAAGCCCATGATTACTCTCTTTCCAGACCGTATCCCTGCCTATACTCTTAAATACACCACCATCACCCCCGGCATAAACAATATCAGGGTTTTGAGGGTGAATAACTATGGCAGCAATATTCAGATTGGTCAAACCCTCTGTTGCCTCACACCAGAACTTCCCTCCATTAACAGAAACATATATTCCTGATGGGGTAACTGCATAGACTATTTTTGAGTTGGCAGGGTTTATGGCAATAGAATAAATCCAATCCTGAGGCGATATAATAGCCTCTTCCTTCTGCTTCGCAGGAGGCTCTTTTTCTTCAGGCAGGGGTTTTTTGGCACAACCTGCGATTAACAATATGCCAATGAATGTACTAAGAAAATATAATTTTTTCATCATTGACTACTCCTTGAGATGACTCGTTTGCAAGCAAGCATGAGTGTATTTCACAATTTGTGTAACTACTCAGGTAAAGTAATTCACCACGGAGAACACATAAGTTGATAGGTTGATAGGTTGATGAGTTTATAGGTTAAAGGAACACAGATTCATAATTCATAAACATTTCCTATCAATTCATCCACTTATCAACCCATCAACTATTCAACTTATCAACTTTTTGTGTCTTCATGCCTTTGTGGTGAGTAGTTACCAATTTGTACCTTTTCTATGGTAATTAATCCACCACAACCAACCTGCTCAAACAGATCGTGCAATTTTGGTATAAATGCAGCTCCTTGTATAATTATTCAGCCACAGAGGGAGGAAGTTGTAGGGGGTAAGGCTTGCCCCTCCCCGGAAGAATGTTTGAACGCAAATATTACAAGCTGTGCCAGCAATTCTCATTATGGCAAAACTTATGTTCAAAGGGGAATAAGGGAATAGAGGAGATGGTGTCGATTATCAACAGAATTGTCGGTAGGACAGGCATTTCTGCCTGTCCTGTTGCAAATGACAGGCAAGAATGCCTGTCCTACCGATTAATCTCCATATCTCCCCCTTATCCATTTTACCATAATGAGAATTGCTGAAGCTGTGCTGATTTTTCTTGACATATAAGGAAAAATTTGATATTCTATAGTACAATGTGCCCGTAGCTCAACTGGATAGAGTAACTGACTACGAATCAGTAGGTTGGAGGTTCGAATCCTCTCGGGCACACCAATCAAATTGTTTAGCCTACTCACAATAGTGATATTATTCTGGCGGAGAGGGTGGGATTCGAACCCACGTGAAGGGGATTAGCCCTCAAATCGATTTCGAGTCGACCCCGTTACGACCACTTCGGTACCTCTCCGGATGCGTATAAATATGCCGCTGGTTTATTATTTCCCTCGGCGTTCTCTGAAAAATGCCTGCAAAAGCTCTTTCGCCTCTTGTTCTAACACCCCACGGATTACTTCAATTTGATGATTTAAGCATGGATTTTCTACAAGATTAACCACTGAACCACATGCCCCAGCCTTGGGGTCATCTGCCCCATAAACTAATTGTTTTACCCTTGCCCAGACCATTGCTCCAGCACACATGCCGCAAGGCTCAATAGTTACAAACATGGTTGTCTCAAGTAATCGCTGATTACCCATAATCAGGGCAGCCCTTTGTATGGCAAGTATCTCAGCATGAGCTGTTGGATCCCTGCGAATTTCCACCTCATTGTGTGCCCTGGCAATAATTTCTGATTGAAGGGTAATTACTGCCCCAATAGGCACCTCACCACGATGATATGCCTTTTTTGCTTCAATAATTGTTTCTCTCATAAAGGACACAATCTCTTTCTCACAAAGACGCAAAGAACTCACAAAATACCCTCACTGTTTACTTAGTCGTCAAGAAAAAATATACTCAAGTGGGGCATAAATTGCGATTTTTCTCGGGGTGAGGATTAATCAAGGAGAGCAATGGCGCACAAGGTGAGCAATAGTGTACTATTGCGAACCTGAACAACACAGCTATCGTTGATTAAGACCAGCGAAAAACGCAATTTATGCCCCACTTGAGTATAACTTGCAGGAGTCGTGTCACCGATCCATCTTGGCGGTAGAGATACCAGTCTATGCCCGCATTCCCTTTCTATTCTTTTCAAGTCCTTGCAGATTTCAGGTGAGACAAAACCTTGACCCTCGATTATGCCCTCATTGAGCATATTTGCGACATCATAAGATTAATGCGACCCTACTTCCCATGGCACTTCTTATACTTCTGCCCACTTCCACAAGGGCAGGGATCATTTCTGCCAATTTTATGTTTTTCATCCACAGCAGCTGCTTTTTTAGCTGCCTGTTTGGATAAGACTGACTGCAACTGGTGAATATCTTTTTTAACTTGTTGTTCATTAGAAGAAATAGGCTCTTGCCGTACAATTGGTTGATTAGCTGCCACTAATTGTACCTTAAAGACATATTCCATCATCTCTGATTTCATCCTCTGTACCATATGTTCAAACATTCCAAAGCTCTCATACTTATATTCTATTAATGGATCCTTTTGTGCATATGCCCTTAAATGAATCCCTTCCTTCAGATAGTCCATATTATGCAGGTGTTCTTTCCACATGGTATCAAGCACATGCAGCATAATCTCACGACAAAATTGATTCATATTCTCTTTGCTCAGCAGGCTTATTCTCTTTTGAAAGGCATCGTTTGCCTCACTCAATAACTCCTCGGATAAATCTGCTATGTTTTTGCATTCATCCAAGGGCTTACAAGCAATACCAAAGACCTGTAATATCTGACCCTTTAAGCCATCAATATCCCATTCATCCGGATAGCTCTTTGCCGGAACACTGGCATCTATCATTATTTGCAGAACCTCTTCCATTATTTCTTGAGCATGGATTGTTAAATCCTCCTCCTCAAGTATCCTATCCCTTTCAGCATAGATGATGGTTCTTTGTTGATTCATAATATCATCATATTCAAGCAACCTTTTTCGAACATCAAAGTTATGTGCCTCAACCTGTTTTTGGGCGCGTTCAATTGCCTTTGTAATCCACGGATGCTCTATAACTTGATCATCTTCCAGCCCAAGCCGTTCCATAAGCCCTGATATTCTATCTGAGCCAAAGATTCGCATCAAATCATCCTCTAAGGAAAGATAAAACCGAGACGAACCATTATCCCCCTGTCTTCCTGCCCTTCCTCGCAACTGATTGTCAATGCGTCTGGATTCATGCCGCTCTGTCCCCAGAATATGAAGCCCTCCTGCATCAGCTACACCTGGTCCCAAAACAATATCTGTTCCCCTGCCAGCCATATTGGTAGCAACGGTTATTGCTTTGCGTTGTCCGGCTCCAGCAATTATTTGTGCCTCCATCTCATGGTATTTAGCATTTAACACCTGATGAGCAATGCCTTTTTCCTTGAGCAAACTTGAGAGTTTCTCTGATTTTTCCACAGATATGGTTCCAACTAAGCATGGTCTGCCCTTTTCATACAACTCACAGATTTCCTGAATAATTGCCTTATATTTTTCCTTTTGGGTTTTATAGATAACATCAGGATTGTCATTACGAATCATAGCCTTGTTTGGCGGCATAACAACTACTTCTAAATGATAAATCTTATCAAACTCCTCTGCCTCAGTATCAGCCGTACCAGTCATTCCAGCTAATTTATCATACATTCTGAAATAATTCTGGAAGGTAACGCTGGCTAAGGTTTGATTTTCCTGACGAATCCTTACCCCTTCCTTTGCCTCTAATGCTTGATGCAACCCATCAGAGAATCGCCGTCCCTCCATCATTCTACCGGTAAATTCATCAACAATTACTATCTGACCATCCTTGACCATATAATCTACATCCCGATGAAACATAAAATGTGCCCTTAATGCCTGGTTTATATGATGTACCAGCTCCATATTCTGTGGTGAATAAAGATTTGATATCTTCAACAACCTTTCAACCTGCCTCACCCCGTCCTCGGTCATGGCAATGTTGCGTAATTTTTCCTCTATCTGATAATCTTTTTCCTTATGCAAAAAAGGAATAATCTTATCCACTCGAGAGTACTTATCTGTAGATTCTTCAGTTGGTCCAGAGATAATAAGCGGTGTTCTTGCCTCATCAATAAGTATGGAATCCACCTCATCAACAATGGCAAAATAATGCCCCCTTTGCACCTTCATCAATTTATGCGGGGACATATTATCCCTTAGATAATCAAAACCAAACTCATTGTTTGTGCCATAGGTTATATCACAGGCATACGCTTGCTGGCGTTGAGGCGGGGTCATATCGTGTTGAATGGCACCAACCGTAAGCCCAAGAAATTCATGGATAGGACCCATCCAGTTTCTATCCCTTTTTGCCAGATAATCGTTTATTGTAACTAAGTGTACCCCTTTGCCGGCAAGGGCATTGAGATAAGCAGGCAGGGTAGCCACTAAGGTCTTACCCTCACCAGTCTTCATCTCAGAGATATTGCCCTCATGCAAAACTATTCCACCCATCAACTGAACATCAAAGTGCCGCATATTAACGACCCGTTTCCCTGCCTCTCTGACCACAGCAAATGCCTCTGGCAGAATATCCTCAAGGGTTTCTCCATCAGCAAATCGCTTTTTGAACTCATCTGTTTTTGCTCGAAGCCCTTCATCGCTCAAGTCAACCATTTGCGACTCAAAACTGTTTATCGTTTCTACTATTGGGGTTAGCCGTTTTACATCCCGGTCATGCTTTGTGCCAAATAGTTTTTTCAATAGTGAATCAAACATTTTATTGCTCCTTTGTTAAAAAATGTGGATTAAAAAGGGACACAGAGGGACAGAGAGGGGCAAAGGCACAGAGGCACAAAGAAGTAGATTCCCATAGAAGTAACAATGTACCATTTTTCTGCTTTGTGCCTCTGTCCCTCTGTGTCCTCTCTGCCTCTCTATGCCTTTGCCCCTAAGTAGTTCCCTATATTATACCCTAACTCTCTATATTTATCAACAAGTTTTTTACGAGATTATTTAAGTCGTCAAGAAAAAATAACTTGTCCAGTCGTGCCACCGATTCATCTTGGCTGGCTTCGTTGTTCGTCGCTTACATACAGTAGTATGCTCGCTTCTCACGCCTTGCCAGCCAAGCGACTCAGTGACTCTTGGTGGACAACTTATTTTTTCTTGACTCCTTACAATTTTGGTTCACTCGGCTGGTAACCCATGCTACCCTACCATTTGCAAGAAACTCTCCTCATACGGTGCCTCAGCAATCCCTGCCTCTGTAATTATCCCCTTAATCAATTCGTGTGAAGTAACATCAAAGGCAGGATTGTACACCTTGACACCATCAGGGGCAGTTTGTTTTCCAAATCCATGACTTATCTCTTCTTTCAGCCTTTGCTCAATGGGAATCATGGAACCACAGCTAAGGGACATATCTATGGTTGAGGTTGGGGCAGCAACGAAAAATGGGATGTTATGTTTTTCTGCCAGAACAGCAACACTATATGTTCCAATTTTATTAGCCACATCCCCGTTGCGCGAGATACGATCTGCTCCAACAATGACCAGATTGATCTTTTTCTCCCGCATGACTACACCAGCCATATTATCACAGATAAGGGTAACATCTACCCCTGCCTGCTGGAGTTCCCATGCAGTCAGTCTGGCACCTTGAAGCAAAGGTCTGGTTTCATCTGCATAAACACGGATTTTTTTTCCTTGATTGGTAGCAGTATATATTACCCCAAGAGCGGTTCCTATCCCACCGGTGGCCAGCACCCCGGCATTACAGTGGGTTAATATCCCATCACCATCCTTGATAAGGGATGCCCCAAACTCACCAATTTTCCTGCATTTTTCCCTATCATCCTCATGAATAAGGCAGGCCTCTTGAATAAGTATCTGCCTGAGCCGGTCACCACTTATTCCTTGATGTTGGCTGATACATCTTTTCATCCTTTCCAATGCCCAGAACAGATTTACCGCAGTTGGTCTGGTACTGGCAAGAAGTTCGATGGTTTCCTCCAGATTATCCATCCCAAGTGTTACTCCATAGGCAGCGGCTACACCAATTGCCGGAGCACCTCGCACGCTCAATCTTTTGATGGCTCCAGCTACATCGTGAGGGGTTTTGCAGTCAAGATAAACAAGCTCCTCCGGCAATTTGGTTTGATCCATTAATTTCAAAAAGTCTCCTGTCCAGATAATGGGTTCGGGTATCATATCGTTCCTCCTGATATTGTAAATATTTGCCGCATAACATTGTAACACTCTCAACAGGGAATGTCAAGGAGAAATTTATACTTACAGATAAGCCAAAATAGAATCTTGGGCTACAAAATTTCTGTAACTACTCACCACAAAGGCACGAAGACACAAAAAGTTGATAAGTTGAATAGTTGATGGGTTGATAAGTGGATGAATTGATAGAAAATGTTTATGAATTATGAATCTGTGTTCCTTTAACCTATAAACTCATCAACCTATCAACCTATCAACTTATGTGTTCTCCGTGGTAAATTCCTTTACCTGAGTGGTTACAAATTTCTGCCATAATGAGAATTGCTGACTACAAAGACACAGAGAGTTGCTAAGTTGAAAACTTT
>Ga0210042_1001248_pt1 | contig 21368 bp, 32 predicted proteins | sample CryGeymeta201518_FD_183982 | JGI IMG/M metagenome (GOLD analysis project Ga0210042, IMG submission 183982) | Groundwater microbial communities from Crystal Geyser aquifers in Utah, USA - Crystal Geyser metaG 2015-18 (SPAdes) (version 2) | ecosystem: Environmental > Aquatic > Deep subsurface >... | reverse complement strand
TGCGGAGCGCCCGTCCATTTCGACGCCTCATTGAGTTCACGTGTGCGAGGCTCCGGCTGGGTCTGTGAAGTTGGCGGTAAAAGCCACTACTGGCAAAACCGCGCTCACATCCTTGCCACGCGGCAAAAGTTCGCCGCGCGCGGCAAGTTTATCTAGGAGGCATGCTGTGTCCCAAAAACTTGTTTTGATCGAACGGCACAACGCCGGGCGATTCGACGCGTTCTACACCACGCCCCTCTTCTGGGATTGCGAGTGCGAAGAAAACTACATCCACTCCTGCACCGAAGAGACCTGTCCTGCGTGTGGAGCCACGCGCGAAGAAGCGCCCGACGCCAGGGTGAACGAGGTGATCAGCCATTCCACCGGCTTGAACAGCGCACTGGTTGCCGCGCTCGAGTTCGTTTGCGGCGAAGTCTGCCCCGATCTCGTCCCCATCCCATTCTAGGCGATCTGCCTGGAGATGGACAAGGAGGAGGCTTTCCGCCTCCTCCTTTTTGATTCTTGTTCGCGAATCAACTATGAAAATACATCACGCCAACCATGTAATCCTGATCGGCAAGGTACTTCAAGCATGGAGCTACGACTCAAACGTTGTCGTGATGCTGTCTATGCGGTGGCCTGTCTTTTTCCAGTTCAACCGTTAGCGCTGGCGGGGGTGCCTGCGCCTATTCTGGAAAGACATCCAGATAATGGCGGTGACTTTGATTGGTTTGCAGGAAGCCTGGAAGATTGCGACTCCCGATGAGCGCAAGTCGTTGTGTCAGATACTGCTTAAAGATGTAGTCTTTGATTTTGAAAAGAAGACGATCATAAGCATTTGTCCGAGGTCGGAGTATACGGTGTTGTTTCAGATGGTACCGTCGTTGCAAACCATTGGGGATGGGACGTATGTCTATCATTTTGAATGAAGGGAAAAAATAAAAAAAACGATCTTTGAAACCGAATCGCTCAATGTTTTTCTTCACAAATCCGGGTGGATGACCGAAGTAGCCAGAAAGAGAGAATGTGATACAATTGCAGTACATACAGAAGGAGAAAAACATGTTAAAGACCGCCACCGTTACTGTGCGCTTAGACCCGAAGGTCAAGAGGGAGGCGCAAAAGGTTCTTGATAAACTCGGCATTACCACTTCGCAAGCCGTGACCATGTACTTCAATCAAATCAGCGCGGAGAAGGGATTGCCGTTCCTGCCCCATATCCCCAATAACAAAATAGAACGGGCGATTAAGGACGCACTGGCAGGGCGCAACCTGCACACCGCAAAGGATATTAACGATTTGTTCGATCGGTTGGAGGCGTAATGCTGACGCCGCGCTATACATCCCTTTTCAAAAAAGACTACAAACGGACACAAAAGCGCGGAAACGATATCGGCAAGTTCCGCCATGTCATTGAATTGTTGCTCAACAAAAGTCTCTTGCCCGAAACCTATAATGACTACCCGCTGCGTGAACAATATGCTGGCTCAGGTGATTGTCATATTGGACCGGATTGGATATTGATCTACACTATCAACGGAAATGAATTGATCCTTTATCGCACGGGCTCTCACCTCGACTTGTTCAAATGAGGTCTTACGAAACAAAACATTTACGCTACAGTAATCACAACAACTGAGAATCCAAGGATAACCCTCGCTTTTTTTCGTTTTCCTTTGCCCTGTGCTGGCTATTTCAGTCATCTGCCCGAATTTGTGAAGGGTTTTCTCTGTCTGGTTGTATATTAGACATTATCACACTTTAATACTCACTCCCATATATACGGCTTAATGCCACGAAAAATGGACATTCGACCCCTGACTGTCTTACTACTGCATTAAGAGCGTTTTTCACGTCAAAATTGCTCCAGATGCGGTTGGCTTATGCAGCACCAAGACAGTCAGGGACATTCGACCCCCAAATATGGGGGTAAAAATTAAAGTGTTATAAAGTCTATTTTAACTTTGCCAACAATACTAACAAGTGAGATCAGTAGGAAAGGGTGCGGAATCATGACTTACCTGCCATGAATCTCTCGGGACAGGGATGGACAATCGGACAGATTTTCCAACTCAGCCAAGGATGGAAGGATGTTTTTGAAAGCTAACCTTTGCCTACAAAATTTCACCTTGGCTTAGCGTTGTAATCTCATTTCAAGGATTTTGAAGAACAGCCGTCACGACGATGCGATGGATGTCTACAAGATATGGATGACATGAAATCAGCGTCACTCTGGTATCTGTCGTCGGAGCCATTACTTCCACCGCAGTCGGCGCAACCATTTGTGTCCCAGTAATCACGTAAGTATATTGCCTACGGTTGGTAAATAAAATGATGGTGTCGCCGTGGTTTAGGCGATCCAGGTCGCGGAAGACTTCTCCGTAAACATCATTGTGGCCCGATAAAACGAGATTACCATTCTCGCCCGGATTTGGTGTTCCGATGTGTTGGGCAACCCCTTTCTTGAGTTGTTCCCATCCATCACCCTGTACCACCGGTGCGTCTATATTAATAGCGGGAATCTGGATCCGAATTGCCTGCTGGCTTCCTGGAGTCGGAATTGGAATATTCGATATGGATTGCACTAACGGGCGTAGATGTGGCGGGATTTCGGCCTCATTGGGCTTTGCGCCACCCGGACTATTTGGCGGCGTATGGCCCTCGGGGAGCACAACCTCCCTGACGATTGGAGTTGGCTCAAGCGTAGGTTGTTGGAAAGCGGCAGCTACGTTCCGATTCAAAATGCCTAACATTGTTAAGCCGTTCACTACAATGGCAGTCATGCCAACCACAGCTAAGATCTCCATGCCAAGCAGGAGAACATCCAACCAGGTGCGGCGCGAAGCATTTCCACCTTGGGTTTTTATTCGTTCAAATGATGACCCACTTCCAGGGACTCCTATCACGTCTGAATCACCAACGAACGGCATCACCCGTCCGGTGCGGCGAAAGCGTTCCAGCCGGACACTGACGCGACGCTCGGCGTCTGTCCACTAACAGGAAACGTATTTCTTCCACAGAAAGGTCTTCCGGCCTTTTATTTCTCATCCGTCGCCTGATAGATACTATTGAGTCTCGGATATGATTTTCCTGCGAGGCTTATGCCGTTTTGTCCTCGACAGTAACCTTTGTCCCACCTGGCCATTCAACCGTGACATCGCCCGGATCATACGGGACCTGAGGCTGGCTCCAGCGAAATATCCACTTCGCGTCCTCCGGGCTGGCATTGACACACCCGCGCGAAGATGGTTCCCCATAGTTGTTATGCCAGTATGTTGAATGAATGGCAACTCCTGTATCCACAAATAAACTTACCCAGCCAACGGCGGGAAGACTCCAGCCAGCTGAAGCGCTACCTCCGCTGAGCGGCAGGGAAACCGCCTTGCGCCAGATGGGTGATTCGCCTACCGGTGTCGCCCATGCGTCGACGCGATTGCCCCAGGCATCATATAACGCGCCGCTGGAGATACGCGCGAAATGGACTTCCGTGTTGCCTTCAAAGCAGGAGAGCGTTTGCGTACAAATCTTCACGACGATACGTTTCTGCGCAGGGTCAACATTGGGACTAATGGGAGACATCTCTTCCATTGTAAGTGGGCGAAAAGCTTCCGCTTGTCCCCAAAATAAATCGCCAGAGCCGTATTTTTCGTTGAGCCGGTACCATATTTGTCCGTTCTCAGCGGTTTTGGTTTGATCTACCCAGACGATTTGGCTATAGAAGAAGCGCGCCGGCAAACCGATGGACTCGCGATACTGCAACCACGGCGCACGCGCAGGCGGATTATCGAGAACCAAATCCACGTAGGGCACTGTGACTTCCACCCACATCCCTTGTCCCAGGCTTGTCGTTGGCAGACTCGTGATTGGAGCGTTAGGTTGATTCCAAACAGGTTGAACCTGCCCACCCCAGACAAAGCCATAAGGTGTTTCCACCCAGCGTTGATTCATCCGCCCAGGCATGGGACCTACAATCTCGCGAATCCAGGGAACTACACTATCTTCATACAACGCGCTGACGATCTGGCTGTTCGCGTCTGGCCGCGCGAAGACGTCCACCTTGCCAACGGTGACGCGGCCCAATTTATCCGCCTGCGGAAAATCTGGCAGGGTTAGTTTGGCAAACGGACGAAGCGCCAGCGCGCCCGCACCCAGCACAGCGAGTTTGAGAAAATCGCGGCGCGAGAGCGGGGATGATCTACTTTGGTTCAATTCCCGTTTGGGTGTGGATATGCGCGGTGTGTGATTCATCCGCATGGCCGTGATCCATCTGTCTCATCATCAGCTTAAGAGGTTCTCTTGAACGCTGGCAGCTGAATGTATAAATTACCGTCTTCGATTTTCGTTTCAAATTCGTCCAATGGTCGCGGCGGGGGACCACTGACTACATATCCGTGTTTGTCGAAAACCCCGTTATGGCAAGGGCAGAAAAATTGCTCTCGTTCGGCGATCCAACGGGTACGGCAGCCAAGATGCGTACAGATATTCGACATCGCAAGGTAGTCACGCCCGTCCTCTGTCAGCACATAGACACCCACATCCACTTCCTCTGCCGTCCAACCATTCTGGCGTATCACCTTGGATTTGAAGAGCGTGGGTGTTCCTAATTCGATGGTTGATAGAGAACCGATCCGCACCCAGTTGGACTGGTCTGTTTTTAATGCAGGGCCAATGATGTAGGCAATGGCGGGAATACCTAATCCGGCGCCAATCAAACCACCGATTAGCGAAATACCCGTTTTCATGGCGTCACGCCGCGAGATATCTTCGTGCTTTTCCATTTCATCCTCCATAAACTATTCGCGATGCAGAACGCTTGAATGGCGGCAGCAGGACAAACAAGCTGCCGTTCTCGATTTTTGTGACGAATTCATCCAGCGGGCGCGGCGGCGGGCCGCTGATGTTGTTGCCCAGGATGTCAAAGTGACCATCGTGGCATGGGCTGATGTAATTCTGAACCTCGGGATGCCAATTCACATGGCAGCCCAGATGCGTGCAGATGTTCGAGAATACGCGAACATTTTTCTCGTCCTGGCGTACAACAAACACGCCGTAACTTACACCAGTTCTTTCCCAGCCATTCACTTTGGTGCGAGTGAATTGAAATAACCGGGGAATCCCAAGTGAATACTCATCCAGCGCGCCGAGATTGATCCAGGCATCCTCTTCGTTTTTTCGGAGCGAAGGTGTGAGCAAATAGGCAAGGGTGGGAATCCCAACTGTTAAACCGATCAACCCGCCGATAAAAGCGACTGCCGTCTTGATGAAATCACGGCGGGTGAGTTGATCTTTGTTCGAGACAGACATAAGAGCCTCCTTTACTTCAACTCCCATTCAAAGACACGTGAAGCCGCGTCCACATTGACGATGGTGAGGGTTATCTTCGTCGCGCCTTCCAGAATGGAATTGCCATCTTTCAGCGCGGGAAAAATCAACTTACCTTCCACGTGGTGGCCGCCAAGCGGCGCGTCCCAGAGAGTGGCCTGGACGGCGATGCCTGTATCTGTGGTGAGGGTTGCGAGAGTGGCTAAATCCATGCTCAGGTCAATGGAATGGGTGTTCATCGAAACGTCAAACTCAAGTTGATCGGAAGGATTGTCCAGGTTTAATGGAGTGATTTCCACTATGACTGCGCCCTGCTGGTCGCTGCGGGTCAGGTCGCCTGCACCGGCTGGAAAAGGTTCCGTCGAAACGGAAACCGGCGGAGGGGCGGTTGGAGGCGGAGTCGAAGCCGCGGAACATGCGGTCAGGACGAGGGTCAGGGTTAAAAGGATCGGTAGGATAAAACGTCTCATTTTGTCTCCAAAACAGGTTGCGATTTTTGAATGGGTTGCAGTTTCTGCCGTTCACGATAGAGGACGACAAGCATGACGAGGATGCCGATAATGTTCAGGCCAAGTCCGACGAGCATGAACGGACGCTGGTAGCGGGTGAGGAAAGCGGCCGCGGCGCTCAGGCCGAGGATGGGCAGAACGTCGGTGACGTGGTGGAGGCAACAGGCAACCATGGCGGTAACAGAAGTGCCGCCGCTCGTGCCCATGAGCACGCCCGTGTGCCCCATGGTTGTGGTCGGAACGAAGAGGCGGAAACGCAGAATGGAATAAAGCGCGGCCTGGATGCCAAAGCTGACGTAGATGGGCAGAATGTACCAACGGTTGAGCAGGAACTGCCTGGAGGCGTAATCCCAGCCTTGCGCCCAGGTGACGATGCCGAAATAGACTCCCGCCATAAGAGAGGAGCCAAGCAGAAAAGCGGCAAAGGGGATGAGATAACGTTTCATATTACTTCTTCTTGTCACACATGATAGCCTTTATATCTTTGCTCGTCTTGCGCCAGATTGCTATGAAAGCGGTAGGCATTTTTGCTTATCAACCGGGGAGTGAAGCAGCGCTTCAAACGCATGAGCAGAGTCTATACAATGTAATCGTGAAGTTGTTGGAAGCATCGTAGTGAAGAACGAGTTAATGACCATCACGTCGGTCGTATGAGAATGCGCCAACTTGTTGTTTGTTGGGTTCCAGCCTTCGCCGGAGCCCGATGGCTTACATAGGCTAAAGTGCCTATTTGGAAATGCGATAAACGGCACTTAGGTTTCCTGATTCAGAGTCATACAATGACCATGTAGATTTTGGATAGTGTTCAGGATGCTCTTATGAAAAAGGAGATGAAAGTTATGACAACACATAAAGAAGATAAGACAATGACGGATATGAAGGCAAGGCCGGACACGCTACGCGGCATGCCAAGCCTGTCAATGATCGGACTGCTGGTCGTGCAGATGATCATGGGGTATGAATGGGTCCTTTCCGGTATTGCGAAGTTCGTGCAAGGCGACTTTCCTTCCAGTCTCGGCGATGAATTGGCGGCGGTGTCGGCGGAAGCAGCCGGGTGGTATGCTGGCTTTCTCAACAGCATCGTTATTCCCAACGCGACGGCCTTCGGTTATCTCATTGAGACCGCTGAAGTCCTTGCTGGCGCTGCCCTAATTGTCGGACCTCTGATCTGGATCTTTGCCTGGGATCGTACTCCTGACGGTCTTCGAACAACTGTGCTTTTTCTCATGATCGCGGCGGCCGTCGGCGCAATTTTCATGGCAATCAATTTCCATATTGCGAATGGTGGCAACCACGCCTGGGTGCTGCCGGATTCCGGCTTTGATGAGGGCGTTGACATCGACCTGCTCCTGGTAGCAATACAATCCGTTATTACGGTAGTGCAGATTATCGTGCTCAACCGCCTCCGACAGGAAAGAACTGCTGCCATTGCCATCCCCGCCACAGCGCAGGCAAGGTAAGGATATGTGCCAGACCAATCAATCAGTTTTTACGGCTGGCCCCATTTCAGGCTGGGCAGGCTCGTCGCCAAATTATGGAGGTTGAAATGTTAGAAAAATTCAAATTGGGTTTGGACGACATGGCACTTGCCGTCATTATCTGGATGTGTACCCTTCCGCTGGTGGGATTGCTCGTCGTTCCTTTCTTTGGACTGAAAGTAGCCGCAATTGTTGCAGTTGCACTCTTCATCGCCGCGATGGCGATTTGCTGGGGCATCTGCTCCTGGAAAATATTTAAATCGTGAGGTTTCAGACAATTATGTTCACAATTTCCATTGACCCAATCATCTTCAATATCGGACACTTCGCCTTGCGCTGGTACAGTCTAATTCTCATGATCGCTATCGGAATTGGTGTCTGGCTGACAGCGCGCGAAGCGGAACGCAAAGGCTTTAAGAAGGAAGATGTTTACGATGCCGCCGTCTGGATCATCATCGGCGGATTGATCGGAGCGCGCTTGTTCCATGTGCTCGATCACTGGTCGCATGAATACGCGGCGAACCCGATCCGCGCGCTGTACATCTGGGAGGGCGGGCTGGCGATCTGGGGCGCGATGTTCGGAGGGTTGATCGCAGGCGCTCTGATCGCCTGGCGGCGCGGGTGGCGTTTTCCAAAATTACTGGATGCGGCCGCGCCGGGCCTGATTCTCGCACAAGCCATCGGCCGCATCGCGTGCGTCATTACAGGCGATGCGATGGGCAAGCCAACGGACGGCCCGTTCGGATTTGCTTACACCAATCCAAACGCGTTGGTGCCGCAACTTGGGGTGTACTACACGCCGATGCCCGTTTATGAACTCGTGACTAACCTGGGAATATTTGCCCTGCTCTGGCAATTACGCAAGCGCAACTGGCCGGACGGGAGGCTGTTCCTCGTTTATCTGACTCTGTACAGTCTCGAGCGTTTCTTCCTGGCCTTCACCAGTTCGTACCGCATCCTCGCTTTCGGGCTGACACAATCGCAGATCGTGGCTGTGTTTGGATTTGCCATCGGCCTGGCCTTGCTGGCATGGATGCCGCGTAAGTTGAGCCAACAAAAAAATCTAGGAGCAAAAAATGGAAGAGAATTGTTACGTCGAACCAATCAATAAAACGGCCTCCGCGGATCAGATGGGCCAAGCCGATAGCGCGCTGTTGGCGGTGTGGGGAATGGGCTGTCCAAACTGCGCCACGCGCGTCCGCAACAGCCTGCTTGCACTGGATGGTGTTTACGCGGTGGATATATACCTGAACACGGCAATGGCAGAGGTGAGTTTCGACAGCCAAAAAGTGTCGGTCAAGATGCTGGTCGAAGCCGTATCGCGCGCCGGCAATGATGGACGCCACGAATACCGCGCCGAACTCGTTTCCGCATAAATTTTGAACTTTTTCAAAAAGGATGAAGCAGATGAAAAAATCCGCCCGCGCAATTCTAAGAGAAACCCGTGAACGACAAAAACGTGTACGTTCAGCGATCTTTGCCGTAGTGGTTATCGGTGTATTGGGACTGGCAGGCTATTTTCTCAAGTCCGCCTTCGTTCGCCCAGCGCCTGCACCGATGGCTGGCAACGTGATCGAGGTGGAAGCCTCCATGAGCGGATTCGATAAGAAGGAAATCCACGTCAAAGTTGGCGAACCTGTGACCATCCGCCTGACCAGCCTGGATAACTCGCATCACACCGACGGCGGCGGACAGCATCAATGGGCCGTGGATGAACTGGGGGTTGATATTATTGCTCAACCGCTCAATTCGAATTACGCCACCTTCACGCCTGAAAAGGCAGGCGCCTACACTTTTTACTGTGACATCTGCTGTGGCGGGAAAGCTAATCCCACCATGAACGGCCAGATCATCGTCGAAGGATAACAACGGATGGCAACTACCTCACAACTTCGCCGCATCGTCATTCTTTCCGGATTGGCAGTCGTGGCATTGGGCGCGATCGCGTTGACGGGTTTATGGCATCCCAACGCGCCTACCGAAGTCATGCAAATATACCTGCCCCAGATCACACTGCCCACTGTCATCGTAGCCGCGGCAGTAGATGGAATCAATCCATGCGCGTTTACTGTGTTGCTACTCTTCATTACCTCTATTTTGGCCACCATGCAAGCAGGCGAACAGAGCATCAACGCTGTTCGTGTACGCTTGCTTGGTCAAGGGGGCATCTACATCGCTGCCGTCTTTCTGACGTATCTCGCCTTGGGTGTTGGCCTGCTCAAAACACTGGATTTCTTTACTCGTCAACATCTTCCCGCTCGATTCGGCGCGTTTGCCGCGATCTTGTTCGGCTTGTGGATGCTCAAGGATTTCTTCCTGCCAGACCTGGGATGGCGACTGCAAGCCCCGTCTCAAATCGGGACAACTGCGCGTGAGATGGCGAAAAAGGCCACCGTCCCTGCCCTGATCGTGGGCGGTTTTCTGATCGGTTTATGCACCGTGCCATGTAGTGGCGCAGTTTATCTCGGCGTACTCAGCCTGCTGGCTCTCCAACCTTCAGCCTTGCTCGGATATAGCTACCTTGTACTTTATAACCTGATCTTCATCCTGCCTCTGATCGTAATCCTCATCGCCGCCTCCGCCCGCCCGACTTTGAATCGCCTCGCACACTGGAATCTGAATCACAAGGAGTGGGTAAGGCTGGCATTGGGAGGCGGCGTGGTTGTGATGGGGCTCCTGATCCTGGCAACGGTTTGAAACTCGCGCTCTCACCAATGAATTACGCCTCCTGTTCGCAGGAGGCGTTTGATTCAAACGTGGTTGCCCACTTTGCTTACTTGCCTAATTTCTTATTGAATTGGCCTGAAATTGTATAAAACAGGCCTTGACATTCCAGTTACTGGAAGGTGTATATTAATCAGGAGTAACTGCCATGAAAATACAAGAGTTTTCTCGACAAACTGGTCTATCTGCCAAAACAATTCGCTACTATGAATCCATTGGCATTCTACCAGCTCCACAGCGAACGCCAAACGGCTATCGCGAGTATGAAGAACAACACCTGGAACGCTCTCGCTTTGTAGCAGGAACGCGTTCGCTGGAACTTTCGCTGGATGAGATTTCAGAATTACTCGCTATGCAGGATCAAAGAAAGGCTCCTTGCCGAACGATGTTGAATCTTATCAAGCATAAAGCAGATCAAATTGCCGAGCGAATTTCGCTTCTACAACAAATGGAAAAAGATTTGCGAAAACTTTATAAACTTGGCTTGACATTCCCGACCGATGATGTGGATGGGAAAAATTGCATTTGTCATCTTGTAAAAGAGCGAAAAACCAATTGAAGTCGTAAGGAGAATTTCATGGAAAACCATTTTGACCTGTTAATTTTGGGTTCAGGCTCAACCGCATTTGCCGCGGCTCTACGCGCGGCTGAACTTGGTAAAACCGCCGCTATGACCGAAATGCGAACGCTTGGCGGTACTTGTGTCAATCGCGGTTGTCTACCGAGTAAGAATCTGATTGAAGCCGCGCGTATTGTTTGGGAATCTTCCCACCCGCGTTATAAAGGACTCAAACCTGCAAAGATGGAATTCGACTTTGGAGAATTGATTTCTCAAAAACGGGATGTGGTTCACTCGTATCGCGATAAGAAATACGAATCCATCGTGTATGAAGAAGACAAAATCAAGGTCTTTCATGGGACAGCGAGTTTGATAGATAAGCACACTGCTCTTGTGGAAGATCAAAAGGTCAGCGGAGATCAAATTTTGATTGCGACAGGCACGCGTCCCACCATTCCGCAGATTGAGGGGCTGGATCAGGTTCCCTATATAACTTCAGACCTTCTGACAATTGATGAAACGGAAGAATTGAAGGAGCTTCCTGAATCATTGGTCATTATCGGCGGCGGTTATATCGCTCTCGAACTTGGGCAAATGTTCCATCGTTTTGGTATACGAGTAACAATTCTGGAACGCAATCAAGTCATCCTCCCCAATTACGAGCCAGAGGTCTCAGACGCGCTGACCTTTGCCTTGCGAGAAGAAGGACTCCATCTTGTGACGGGAGCGCAAGTTGTGCGTGTCGCGCAAAAATCGAAGAAGGAAATTGAAGTGATTGTACGCGTCGGCAATAAGGAACAATCCTTCAAGGCGCAGAAACTTCTGGTTGCCACAGGCAGGGAGCCAAACACCGACAATGCAGAGCTTGAAAATGTTGGCGTTCAGCTCGACGAACGGGGTTTCGTGAAAGTTAATGAGGAATTACAAACGAACATTCCTAATATTTGGGCGGCTGGAGATGTCATTGGTCGTCAAACAGAAAGCCAGCCAGCCACACCTGTTGGCGCGCATGATGGAGTGATTGTCGCCAAGAATGCCCTTGCAGGGGCTCATCAAAAAATTGACCATCGTGTGATTCCTCGGACAATCTTCACAGATCCGCAGGTTGCAGTAGTCGGCATGTCCGACGTTGAAGCAAACGGCACTGGCATCCGTTGCTGGTGCGGCACAGTCCCGCTTGAACTGGTTCCGCGCGCAGGTGCAACCCATCAAACTAACGGTATCGCAAAAATAGTCATCAACAATGATACGCAGGAAGTGGTGGGAGTTTCATTAGTGATGCCCAACGCGGGCGAAGTCATTCATGAGGCGGCAATGGCGTTGAGATTCCGAGCCAAACTTGAAGATTACATTGACATGATCCACGTTTATCCAACTATGGCTGAAGCGTTGAAAATAGCGGCAATCTCATACTTCAAAGACCCCGCCAAACTCTCATGCTGTGCAGAGTGATCAGAAATGGGTGCTGTCTGCCTGCATCTCCCTTTAATAAGTCTTATCCTCAGCTTCATGAAGACTGTACATTGCCAGACTATATTGGGATTATATAAATACGCAAGGAGACATACACCATGATGGGCTTTGGAATTCTTTTCATACTCACGCTTCACTCTGCCAGTTATCGTCGTAGTGATACTGGTAGCCAAACTCGGCGGCCACAAATAACACTGTTACATCTTCTCCTCCCGCAGGGCTGTCCTCAAAAGACAGCCCTATTTTATTTCCGCGAGAGAGCCTGCCTGCCATGCCATAAGCGAAAATGCCTATCTCCTAACGGGGGATTTGGCGCTATGGCTTTATTGCCCAACGTTCTATACTGGGAACAACAGGAAGTACAAAATGAGCGCTTTAATTCCCTTTCTGGCCCTTGATCAAACCTGCGAACAGGTCCAGGCATGGGCCAGCCAGCAGTTGACCAGTGCGGGCTTTCGCATCGTGCGATCGTTCGACCTGCAGATTGCCCGCCTGGCTCATGCAGATTGTCCCTGCCCGCACCACGGAACCGAGGCATGCAATTGCCAGATGGTCGTTCTTCTCGTATATGGGGAGCATGCAGATCCCGCTACCCTGGTCATCCATGGGCAGGATGGCAAAACCTGGCTTTCTTTGACCAATCCGCCCCTGCAACACTCCGACCGCCACTTTGAGTCAGCGATTCGGCGCACCCTCATGCCCCGGCCGATTGATGCGCCCTCTTTTCTTGAGGTTGCCCATGAAACCCGATCAACAGTCTGAAATTCTCCGGAGGCTCCGCTGTGCGGCGGGACATCTGAACGCCGTGATCGAAATGGTTGTGAACGAAAAACCCTGTGAACAGGTACTGCATCAACTCAATGCCGTTCAAGCGGCGCTGGAGGCGGTGGGCTTCCGTGTGTTCATTTGCCAGGTTAAGGAAAGTGAAGCGTTGATTCTCAACAGTTCTTCTCTCAACGAGAGGGCCGATGAGTTGAAGCGGCTTCAATCCCTTTATACAATCGGTAGATCACGAAACGCTCACGCTGGATTGCGCACTTGCCCTCCCGAAGGACATCGGGACGATGTGGCGGGCAGTGCCAGGGAATCCGCCGCAAGCATTTCGTGAAGTACTGATAATCATAAAACTTCCCTACAAGCGAGGTAATCCCATGACCAAAACCGATCTCGAGCTTTCATTACCGATCTCAGGCATGACCTGCGCGTCCTGCGTTTCCCATGTGGAAGGTGCGCTCAAGGAACTGCCGGGCGTCTCCAATGTGGTCGTCAATTTGGCGGCCAATAAAGCGAATCTTTCCTATGACCCTCGACGCGTCAAACTGGACCAAATGCGGCGCGCCGTTGACGATGTAGGCTACGCCGTCCCAACCGCCGAACTGACCCTCGACGTGCGCGGCATGACCTGCGCCTCCTGCGTGGATCACGTGGAAAGCGCTTTGCGCGAACTGAACGGCGTGACCGCTTCTGTCGTGAACCTGGGGCTGGGCGCCGCTAAAGTGACCTATATCCCCGGCCTCGTCTCCACTTCCGCCATGAAGCGCGCCGTCCGCGACGTGGGCTACGAAGCCCAGGAACGCAGCGAGGGCGCAAACGCCCTCGACCGCGAACGCCAGGTCCGCGAAGAAGAGATCAAGCGTCAGGGACGCAACCTGATCATCGCGGGGACGATCGGCCTAATCGTCATGATCGGCACGTTCTACGACATGCTTGGCGCATTCAAAGCCTTCGTCCCTGAATTTCTCTCATACAAGTGGGTGATTGGTTTGTTAACCACGCCAATTGTCTTTGGGCCAGGGCGTCAATTCTTCACCAACTCCTGGCGCGGACTCAAGCACGGCGTCACCGATATGAACCTGCTCTACGCCACCGGCATCGGCGCGGCGTATGGCATCGCAGTGATCAACACGCTGTTCCCCAACGCCGGCTTCGGCGGTGAAGGCGCGACCTTCTTCGAGAGCGCGGCCCTGCTGACGGCCTTCATCATCCTGGGCCGCTGGCTCGAGGCCTTGACGCGCGGCCGCACGTCGGAGGCGATCCGCAAATTGATGAAACTCCAGCCCAAAGTCGCGCGCGTGATGCGCAATGGTCAGGAAGAGGAAGTCCCCGCGGACGAGGTCGAACTTGGGGATGCGATCCTTGTCCGCCCCGGTGAATCCATCGCGGTGGATGGTGAAGTGTTCGAAGGATATTCAGCAGTAGACGAGTCCATGTTGACCGGCGAAAGCCTGCCCGTCGAAAAGAAGGCAGGCGATCCAGTGATTGGCGGGACGATCAACAAGACCGGCGCGTTCAAGTTCAAGGCGACGCGCGTCGGCAAGGATACTTCGCTGGCGCAGATCATCAAACTGGTGGAGGATGCGCAGGCCAGCAAAGCGCCCATCCAAAAACTGGCCGACTGGGTGGCGGGACATTTCATTTTGGGCGTACATCTGCTGGCGGTGGTCGTGTTCCTGTTCTGGTTCTTCTTCGGATACCAGATGTTCTTCGATCCGAATTCCAGTTTCATCATGTCGCCCTACAAACTGGGTGAGATTGGCGTGTTTGGGTTCTCGTTATTGCTGAGCGTCACGGTGCTGGTCATCTCCTGCCCTTGCGCGGTGGGACTCGCGACGCCATCCGCCATGATGGCAGGAACAGGCAAGGGCGCCGAATTCGGTGTGCTGTTCAAGGGCGCCGAAGCCATCGAGAACACCAGCAAGTTGCAAACGATCATATTCGACAAGACCGGCACACTGACCAAAGGCGAGCCGTCGGTGACGGATGTAGTAGTCAGTGAGCAGCCCGCCCTGAACCGCGTCGCAGGGTCAGTGAACAGTGATCGGTTGTTGCAATTTGCGGCGATAGCCGAGAGAAATTCCGAACATCCGCTTGGCGAAGCCATCATACGCGGCGCGGAAAGACGCGGCCTGCAAGTGGTCGAGCCTGAGACGTTCAACTCCATTCCCGGACACGGCGTGGAAGCGAAGGCGGAAAGAACCGAAATCCTGCTGGGCAACCGTAAGTTGATGAAGGAACGCGGCGCGGATTTCTCTGCGCTGATGCCGCAGGCTGAAGCATTGGAGGCAGACGGCAAGACGGTGATGTTCGTCGCCCTGAACGGGCAGGCGGCTGGCCTGATCGCGGTAGCGGATACGCTGAAAGAATACTCTGCCGAGGCAATCAAGCGGCTACACAAGCTGGGCCTCGAAGTGGCAATGATCACCGGTGACAATCGCCGCACAGCGGAGGCCATCGCCCGCAAAGTCGGCATTGACCGTGTGTTGGCCGAAGTCCTGCCGCAGGATAAGGCCGAGGAAGTCAAGAAACTCCAGGCGCAAGGCAAAAAGGTGGCGATGGTCGGAGATGGCGTGAACGATGCGCCCGCGCTGGCACAGGCCGAAGTCGGCATGGCGATTGGCTCCGGCACAGACGTAGCCAAAGAGACCGGCGATATCATCTTGATCAAGGATGACATCCGCGATGTTGTTGTCGCGCTGGAAGTAGCCAAAGCCACCATGCGCAAGGTCAAGCAGAATTTATTCTGGGCCTTCTTCTATAACACGCTGGGAATTCCGCTGGGCGCAGGCTTGTTCTATGCCTTCGCCTCGGTCGTCATCAGCCCCGAACTGGCTGGCTTGATGATGGCGGTAAGTTCCATCTCTGTCACGCTTAACACACTGTTGTTGAAAGGCTTCAAGCCATCGGTCGGGCGCGGACAACGCCCGGCTTCAACGTTGCGACTCCAACCGGCCCAAGCGCCGACAGGCAACGATTGACAGGAAAGGAAAAAATTATGGAACACGAACAAGTTGAAAAAGAAGTTACGCGCAAGAGCGCCCTGATTTACCTGCCCATTTCCATCGGAGCGGCGCTGCTGTTCCTTCTGGCCGCCAGCCTGACAGGAAATCATCCCCTCGTGGCGCGCATCGGCGGGATGGTGTGGGTCGGGCTGCTCAGCCTGATCGTCTCCATGCCGGTGGTCATCTCGCGGGTTAAAAAGCAGTTTCAGGCTGTCCCGCTCGAAAAGTGATATGACCTTGAAAGGAGGTCGAAATGAAAGCCACAATCAACTTCCGGGCTCTAGCAGTGACCTTGCTGATCGCCCTGGTCGTAAGTTACCTCCTGTGCATCGCGGGTGACCTGCTGTTCGGCTGGACGATGTACCAGGCCTGGGCGCCGCTCCTGCCGGGATTCACCTGGCCGCTGACTATGAGCGGTTTCCTGATCGGCCTGCTCTGGCTGGTCGGCTACAGTCTATATGCGGCGGCGCTGATCGCCTTCCCGTACAACTACCTGATCGGGAGTCGGTCGGCTCCGAAGGGGAACCAGTAGGCTTGTCAGTGGGAGGGCCGCCGCGCCCTCCCACTCCGGAGAATGGAATGACCTACGATGCCATTGTGGTTGGCGCAAGTTTTGCCGGGCTGGCGGTTGTCAACCAATTGCGCGGCCGCCGCGTGCTGTTGATAGACCGCAAACCCGTCGGCAGCGGTCAGACCTCGGCCTGTGGCACCATTCTTCGGGCGCTCGAATACTGGGGCGTGACCGAGGCTGTGCTGCAAACGCACGACCACATCGCGCTGCACACTGCCGAGGACGTAATCGAATTTCCCTCGCCCTATCCCTGGTGTACCTTCGACTACCGGCGGTTGTGCCAAACTTTGTTCGCCCGTGCCGGAGCCGAGTTCCTACAGGCAAGCGCGCAGGAGACGCATACCGGCCAAGTGGTCACCAATCACGGTCGCTTCAACGCCCGCTGTGTGGTGGATGCCTCCGGCTGGCAAGCGAGGCTGGCCTCCTCATGCGACCCGGATTTTGCCCGGCGAGATGCGCTGAATTTTGGCATCGAAACCATCTGCCCAACGGGGCGTGCCCCGGCGGCATGCCCAACCCAGGGTTTGCACTTCTGGTACAACCCGGACATCCTGGCTAACGGTATCGGTTGGGCATTCCCACGCGGCGAAGCAGTGAGCATTGGACTCGGATCGTACCGCGGCCCGACTCGCCTGCGCCAACCCCTAACGCAGTTCACCCAACAGTTTGACCTGCGCTCCAACGGAATGCACGGCGCCTGCTTTCCCCATACCCTGCGCCCGCCAATCGCCGGCTCGATCTTTGTTGTCGGCGACGCGGCCGGGATGTGTATTGCGCTCACGGGCGAAGGGATTCGGCCAGCGTTATTCTTCGGCGAAGCCTGCGGCCGGATCGTCCGGCGCGTGATCGAGGGTGAATTGACTCCCGCGGCCGGGCTGGCTGCGTATGCAGCCTTTGTCGAAAAGCGGCGGCGCTTTTTCAAGGTTTTCTCGGCGGCGCAACTCGCCCTGCCTCGCTTGCCGACGCTGTGGATCGATCAACTTATCCGCCTCCTTCACCATGACCGTGTGCGGCCTTGGCTTCTCGACAAATACTGGGGCTTGACGCGAGAATGGAACTGACTTGCTGGCATGTTCACTTGTACCTGCGCAAGTGCAGGCAAACGAACTGGCCTCCACCCAGGTGAAATGGCATTGGTCAGAGAAAGGAAATGCTGATGAACTTAGACACAGGGACTATCCTGCTTATAATCATCGGGGTCATCCTGCTCATTGCGCTATTGCTGCTGTTCGGCGGCGGTATGGCGATGATGGCCGGCATGATGGCTACGCCGGTTGGCAGGATCATCCTGCTGATCCTGCTGGCTTTAGCAGTCCTGGCTGGTTATGTTGTCCTATACACCTGACTCCCAAAGGATAAGAATCATGAAATTCGACTAATGAAAGGAGGTGAGAACAATGGCAAAAGACCCTGTTTGCGGCATGGATATAGATCCCAAGACCGCGGCCGGCAATTCCGAGTACAAGGGAGAGACGTACTACTTCTGCTCGCCCGGCTGCAAGAAATCCTTCGACGCCGACCCCGAAAAATATGCCGGTAAGTCAATGGGATCAATGAACCAAAGCGGCAGTTGTTGTGGTTAAGCCGTAATCTTCACCGGACAAGATGGCGGTCGGGGCCTTGCCTGTCAGGCCGCCTTCTTGTTATTCTGAATAATATTTCCCTGGAGGATCAAGCATGAGCAGGATGCGAGTATCGAAAAAAACGGAAAGCAAAACGCCTGCCAGGAGCAAAGAATGGCCGGCCGTGGTTTATTTTTGGGTGATTGGTCTCGCGTTCGTGAGCTACGTTGTTGCCAGAATCGTTCTGGACAGTTATCCTCATCCCTATCACTGGCTCTCCGGACTGGCTGGCGGCGTGCTTGGGATTCCGCTAGGCTGGTTGTGGTATCGCTGGCGCGGGGATGTTTTTTAACCCGTTGACAGGAATCGTTCCCTTGAGTCGCATCGCACTTTTTTTCCTCGGCCTAAGCCTGCTGATGGGGTTCTTCCCGGCAAGGGTCTTGGTGAATGCTCAAGCGCTGGCCGGGGAACCTGACAGCGGCGCTGTGGTCTGCCCGCCTGGAGTCTACTTGACGCCGCCGGACGACTGTCTCGCTCTTGGTCCGTCCGCTTACCTTGCCGAATTGGCCGGTATGGGTATCCCTTACCCTATTCGTCCGTTGCCAGCCTTCGCCCCCGATCCCGCATTGGCGAAGGTACCCTACTGGTACTTCAAGGTAGATGCGGATGGCTCGCCGCTTTATCCCACACTGGATGCGGCCATATCGAAAAGTGGCACGAGTCGCTATCTTGGTCCCGGCTTCATTTACATCGCTTATATTGACCGCGTGGATACCGGTCGAGGCGTTTATTACATGTTGCCGTCTGCTGAGTGGATCCCCGGAAAAGGCTCGCGTATCTCCTACTCCGATTTTCAAGGGCTGGAATTCCGTTCCACGCCGCGTAATGCCTTTGGCTGGGTACTCTCTGAGGTTCAGGTTAAAAGTACTCCTGGTTATGGAGCCCCAAATACCGGCAAAAGGTTTTACCGTTTCAATATCGTCCAGGTATATAACACTCAGGAAGTGGATGGAACGAAGTGGCACCTCATCGGTCCGGACGAGTGGATCGAAGGGCGATTGGTAGGCGTGGTATATCCGAACACAAATCCACCTGAGGGAGTAAACAATGATCGTTGGATCGATGTCAATCTGGAGGAACAAACTCTCGCAGTGTACGATGACTATCAGTTGGTCTTCGCTACGTTGGTTTCCACTGGGATCGAACCTTTCTGGACTCAGCCGGGTCTGTTTCCAATTTACGAGAGGAAAGAAACCGAGGATATGAGCGGCAGCGCAGAAGCGGATCGGTCAGACTATTACTATTTGCAGAAAGTGCCTTATACAATGTATTTTGACCAGGCACGCGCCTTACACGGCACTTACTGGCATACTTACTTTGGTTACCCTCAATCACGCGGTTGTGTTAACCTTTCCATTGGCGACGCCCGCTGGGTCTTTGACTGGGCCAGGGAGAGCGACTGGGTCTATGTCCATGATCCTTCTGGACGCACACCGACAGATCCATCCCTGTATGGCGCTGGCGCGCCGTAGCATATTTTTTACTCAACGTATGGACGCTTTCGAGCCCAAGAATGATTAAGATGAAGTTGTGAGTGCTCAATTCCAATAAGTTGTAAGTGCTCCGGGTATGACTAAACTCACAAAAAGAATTATTCCTCAAGGGTATCCCCATTAATTCCTCATCAATGTGTCTCCTTCGTGCAACCGCGTGCTGATAGAGTTGAAATAGCATGCCTGAATAGTTGGCAAAACAAGAAAGAGCCGTTCCTTTCCAAGAACGGCCTCTTCTGATTGATGCCTGAATTTTACGCAGGCACAGTCTCGGTCGCTTTTACTTTCACGGTTTCATGTTTTTCATCGGTCAAGCGATGGTCTACTACCCGCAAGTACTTCACACCGAGTGAGAAAGCCAGCAAACCATAGGCGATGATGCCCATCCCAGCGGCCCACTCCACAAATGATGGGGTGTAGGATGTGTAAGCCACGGTTGATTCACCAGGCAAATACGAAACGATCACCAACAGACCGGCAAGATTGGTATCCCAACGATACGCGACCACGCCGCTCACTACGAGGAAGAGAGCGGTCATCCGCCAGAAATGATTTGTGCGTGTCTTTCGATATAGCAACAGAACCATCGGAATTAGAATACCGAAGAGCATCTCGACGATCCAGAAGTTGAACGACAGGGGACCCTTGGTCATGAAATCCAACCCTTCGGTCCGACCAGGCTGATAGGTATAAGTCATCGCCAGCCAATCCCAGAAGCGGAAGTAGAAATAGGCAATCAGTCCCCAGCCAACGAAGTGGGATAGCCTTTCGATCAATCCGTCATTGACTTTGGCCTTGGCGGTGAGACGGGAGGAAAGCATCGAGGCAAACAATGTCAATGAGATCCCTCCCAGAATGCCCGAGAACATGAACAGCACGGATAACTCCGGCTTGAACCAGAATGGCCGCGACTTGAGCACGCCGTAGACCGCGCCCAGCGAGGATTGATGCAAGCAGGAGAGAACCACTCCAGCAATGATGAAGATGGACATGAATCTACATAAAGTTTTTTCCATTATGCCAAGAACCCATTCAATGAATCCATCTAAGAATGCAAGCGGAGCTGGGAGATTCACTCTGCCCTTGAATCTTTCTACCGCAAGCGGGACGAATTCGATATATAGGACGCTCAGATAAATGGTTACGCAAATCCCGACTTCGAATAAAACCGAATTTCCCTGCCACATGCTGGGAAGAATTGGATGCCAGACATTGTAATATCGGCCCAAATCCGCCAGTAAGCCAATGACTACAAAAGTGTATCCAAGCATCGCGGTCAATAAGGCCGGCCGAACGACTGCGTGATATTTCTCCTTATGGAAAATATGAACCAGGGCCGCCGTTGTAAAACCGCCAGCCGCCAAGGCTACCCCTGTCGCAACATCAACCGCAATCCATAACCCCCAAGGATACTGATTGTCGAGGTTGGTAACTGAGCCTAGTCCGGCGATTAGACGATAAATGTAAACTGAAACGCCAATCCCGGCGATTGCAAGCAGGAATTTGGTGCCCCTTGTCAGAAAGGGCATCTTTATCGGCTGAGGAAGACTATCAGACATCGTTACGCTCTCCCTCTTTATCATCGCTAGCACGGAACGAATACATTATCAACCCAAGTAATCCGTATAAGGCGATTGGCGGGATGAAAGCTTTAAATATTCCATGCTGTATTTTCTCAGTAAATTCCGGGATCGGTTTGGAATCAAGCGATGGCAATTCGGTCTTGGCGAAATCAAGAGCCGACAGATACATCCAGCTTGTTCCTCCAGCTTCATGTTCACCATAGAGGTGGTGGAAATAACGGACTGGATTCTGGTGGATCTTACTGTAAGCAAGTTCAACTAATTCTTTCCGCTTCC
>Ga0210042_1001231_pt1 | contig 21645 bp, 21 predicted proteins | sample CryGeymeta201518_FD_183982 | JGI IMG/M metagenome (GOLD analysis project Ga0210042, IMG submission 183982) | Groundwater microbial communities from Crystal Geyser aquifers in Utah, USA - Crystal Geyser metaG 2015-18 (SPAdes) (version 2) | ecosystem: Environmental > Aquatic > Deep subsurface >... | reverse complement strand
ACTTCACATTGGACACTCATGGTTTACTCCTTGGCCAAATCCCGGGCGGTACTTTGCAGCATGGTTTTTTCCAACTTGGCCTCAGGCAAGCTGATCAACAGTTCAAGCCGACGCTTGAGCGCGTGCAAGGTTTGGCGAAAGGCTTCGAGCTTTTGCGCATCAGTGCCATCACCCGCAGACGGGTCAGGGTAGCCCCAGTGCGCGGTGGCTGGTTGACCCGGCCAGTAGGGGCACACCTCGCCTGCCGCGTTGTCGCACACGGTAATCACCAGGTCCATGTGCGGTGCGTCGGTCTTGGCAAACTCGTCCCAGCTTTTGCTGTGCAAGCCTTCAGTGGAAATGCCGGCTTGTTGCAACACCTGCAAGCCCAGCGGATGGGGCTGCTGGTTTTCACGCGGGTGGCTGCCCGCTGAAAATCCTTTGAAGCGGCCGCGGCCGATGTGGTTCAGGATGGCTTCGGCCAGGATGCTGCGCGCCGAGTTGTGGGTGCACAAAAACAGCACGTTGAGCGCTTTGGTGGTCATTGGACGTTTCCTTTACAGTAAAAAAATCAGGTCAGTTTGGCTGTGAGCTGTTGAGGTGATTTGCGTGTTTGAGCCCATCTGCCGGTCAAGGTCGCACGTGTCAAACGTGATGGGGTGAAAGTAATAGGTGAGCATGCCGTCGATCGGCCGCGTGGTGAACGCGTCAAACGCGGCAATCTCGGTACGACATGAAAAAGACTGTTCAGGGGCAGACGGGCTCCAGGCAAATCTCGGCACATTGCTTAGGGTGGCCGGCGCAGCACTCGGCGGTTAAATAGCCAATGAGTTCCTGCATCAGCGCCAGGTTGGCTCGGTAGCGTTGGTAACGCCCCTCTTGCACCACCGACACCAGTTGCGCATGCGTCAGCGCTTTCAAGTGAAACGACAGGTTGGTGGGCGGCACTTCAAGCGTGCTGCCAATTTCCCCGGCCACCAAGCCTTGTGGCCCGGTTTTCACCAGCAAGCGGTAAATATCCAGCCGCACGCCTGAGGCCAAAGATTCAAAAATGGGGATGGCAAGTTGTTTGTCCATAATGCAATGGTACAAGGATTATTGAAATATAAAATCAAAAAATCCCAAAATTTCTGAATTGGTTCGAGTCCAATGACTCGGAGCGTGCGGCAGGCCTTCGTCCTAAAGGCCGCTCACAAGGCTGCATCAATGCGCCTGACACCCCAGCCCGGGCCGCAGCGCGCAGCTTTGCGCATAGGCGGGCGTCTCCAGTTGCAGCGTGACGTGGCAGATCTCAAAATGTTCGTGCAGTTCTTCTTCAGCCTCGTGCAACAGGGCGCCGGTGTCTGCGGTGTCGGTGACCAGGTGCGCGGTGAGCGCAATGTGGCTGGTGCCCATGGCCCAGACATGCAGGTCATGCACCTCGGCCACACCGGGCAAGCCCAGCAGCAAGCTGCGCACAGCGGCCGGGTCGATGCGGTCAGGCACGCCGTCAAACAACAGGTGCAGCGACTGCTTGAACAGGTCCCAGGTGCCCCACAGAATCACCGCTGCAATCAGCAGGCTCACCACCGGGTCCAGCCAGACCCAGCCCATCCACAGCGTCAAGGCACCGGCCACCACCACCCCGGCTGAGACCAGCGCGTCGGCTGCCATGTGCAAAAAAGCGCCACGAATGTTCAGGTCGCTCGTCCCCCCGCGCATGAACAGCAAAGCGGTCGCGGTGTTGACCACAATGCCAATGCCCGCCACCACCATGATCGTCACGCCTTGCGCCTGCAGCTCTGCTTGCGGCGCGCTCAGGCGGCCAACTGCCTCCCAAGCCAGACCGCCCATGGCCACCAGCAGCAGCAAGGCATTGGCAAACGCCGCCAAAATAGTGGCGCGTTTCCAACCGTAGGTATGGCGCGCGTTGGGCAAGACCTTGACCGCCAGCGTGCCGCCCCAAGCCAATACCAAGCCAGCCACATCGCTCAGGTTGTGCCCTGCATCGGCCAGCAACGCCAGCGAATTGATGCGCCAGCCGTAAAAGGCCTCGATCAGCACAAAGCCGATGTTCAGCGCAATGCCAATCGCAAACGCCTGGTTGAAATTGGTCGGCGCGTGGCTGTGGTCGTGTCTACCGCTGTGGCTGTGGCTGTGGTCATGCACGTGGGCGGGGGTGTGGTCGTGGGAGTCGCTCATGGGTGGCTTTCAATCTATGACCGGGGGAATGCTAGCGCAGACGCACGGGCATGGGCATGTGTAAGGTCTACAACGTTTATGCAACAAATACGCCTGTAGCCCTTATAAAACAAGCGTAATAAGCTATTTAAATAATAGCTATTTTTAACCCGGATTGACCTCCAAAATGCGCCCGGTGAGCTTGCGTGCCACCGGAGCCAAAAAGAAAATCACCGGCACGCCCACCACGTAGGCAACGCCAAAAGCCTTCATCCAGCGCTGGACAAAATCAGGGGTCATGCCTACGTTGACCAGGGTGATGACCAGCGTCATCAACAAAATCATCATGGCCCCCATGACGAACGAGAACACGAGGTGGAATTTCTTTTGCGGGTGCATGGTTCAGGTTTCCTTGGATTTCCTTGCTTAACGGGTTCAGGCCGCTGCCAGCCACTGCTCGATCTTGTCACGGCTGGGCACACCGCCTGCGTGCACCACCTTGCCGTTGATGACGACGCCGGGCGTGCTCATCACCCCAAAACCCATGATGTCACGCAGCTCTTCGACCTTGGTCAGCGTGATGTCGACACCTTTGGCCTTGGCCACCTGGTCGATCAGCGCAATGGTGGCTTTGCAGTTGGCACAACCGGTGCCGAGTACTTTGATGTCCATGAGATTTCCTTGAAGTTGACGATGATAAATGTGCGCTTATTCCATTTCCAAATCATTTGAGTCTAGGCGCGAAGCCGCAGGCAGTGCTGACGCACGACAAGGCGAAGCAACAACGACACGGATGATTTAACGTGAAACAACGTCCACTGCTGACAAGAATGGCGTGTCGTAGGGCCGACTTCAGTCGGCCATGGCGGGTTGAAACCCGCCCTACGCAGGGCACGCATGTTTCATGCTTTAGTCTCTAACAAGTTCAGTCTTCACATTTCCTGCGAAGAATTCTGATGTGTCAAAATGAATCCGGCGATTATTTCGCCATGGGCAAAATGCCTTTAAACCCAATGGGTTACAAACTTTCTCTTGGTCAACCCAAGAACATTTGCGGGGACGTAAATCGGCTGAACGTCCAAAAATCTTGCGCACGACCGAGGTTTTGTGTTGCCTTTTTGGTTCCGGCTTGTCCGGCTTAGGGTGTCGTTGTTGAACATGGACGTTAACGTGAAACAACGCCCACAGCTGACAAAAATGGCGTGTCGTAGGGCCGACTTCAGTCGGCCATGGCGGGTTGAAACCCGCCCTACGCAGGACACGCGTGTTTCATACTTTGGGGCGCCCTTGTTGAACATGGACGTTAACGTGAAACAACGCCTTAACGTGAAACAACGCCCACAGCTGACAGGAATGGCGTGTCGTAGGGCCGACTTCAGTCGGCCATGGCGGGTTGAAACCCGCCCTACGCAGGGCACGCATGTTTCATGCTTTAGTCTCTAACAAGTTCAGTCTTCACATTTCCTGCGAAGAATTCTGATGTGTCAAAATGAATCCGGCGATTATTTCGCCATGGGCAAAATGCCTTTAAACCCAATGGGTTACAAACTTTCCCTTGGTCAACCCAAGAACATTTGCGGGGACGTAAATCGGCTGAACGTCCAAAAATCTTGCGCACGACCGAGGTTTTGTGTTGCCTTTTTGGTTCCGGCTCGTCCGGCTTAGGTAGCACTTCGTGCCTGCATGCTGCCTGGGAGTTGATTTGCGGCCATGTTGCCAGTGCGTTCGTCGTCTATAGCTACGGCTATGTCGCTTTGTCTCGCACGCCTGTCGGACTTTCGGCATCGGAGCGTTCTCAAAGAGCGGCGTAGCCAAATTCGGCCCCAGAGAAGACAGTTTTTGCCGAATTTGCAGCCTCATAGCCGTAGCTCACAAGAAGCATAAATCTTGTTTATTTGAGAACGCCTGGCTCGCGTGCGGGGTTGGGATGCTATAGGGCAAAAAGGCGGTGAAAAATGGATTACTGCGGTCGGATTGCAGCCGATGTACCGAAAGTCCGACAGGCTGCTAGCCAGTCTGGAAAATTCATTGATTTCATTTTGTAACCGTTTTGATGAAACGAACTACTAAATTTCTCAGTTGGACGCACCCGATTGAGTCGACTGTTCCAGAGCCCACTGCACATGCTCACGCACCAACTCGCTTGAATCTTCGGCGCGTTGCCGCAAAGCCATGCACAATACGCCGATCATTGACGCATCTGCCCGTCGCACGGCGTTGCCCAAAGCCACCGCGATGTTGCGCAGCCAGCGCTCATGGCCAATTCGCCGGATCGGGCTGCCTTCTGTCAATCGCAAAAAATCGTCTTCGTCCCAGGCAAACAATTCCACCAACTGGCTGCCTGCCAAGCCGGCACGCGCATCAAAATCGGGCAAGCTGCTGACCTGGGCGAACTTGTTCCACGGGCACACCAGTTGGCAGTCGTCACAGCCATAAATGCGATTGCCCAGCAAGGGACGCAATTCGAGCGGAATCGGCCCGGCGTGCTCAATCGTTAGGTAAGAAATACAACGTCGCGCATCCAGACGGTGTGGCGCAACGATGGCCTGGGTGGGGCAAACGTCGATGCAGGCACTGCAACTGCCGCAGTGCGCAGCCACCGGGTCTGATGCGGGCAAGGCCATGTCGACAAAAATTTCACCCAGAAAAAACATCGACCCGGCTTCGCGGCTGAGCACCAGGGTGTGTTTGCCGCGCCAGCCTTGGCCGCTCAAACTGGCCAGCTCGGCCTCCAGCACAGGAGCCGAGTCGGTGAACACACGGTAGCCCAGCGGCCCCAGCGCGGCGGCGATCTGGTCGCTGAGTTTTTGCAACCGGGCGCGCATCACCTTGTGGTAGTCCCGCCCACGGGCATAGACCGACACGATGGCCTCGGTAGGGCGCTGCAGGCGTTCAAACTCAAGCTGTTGCCAGCCCTCTGGCGTTGCCGCAGGCAAATAATCCATGCGCGCGGTGATCACGCTCACGGTGCCGGGCACCAGCTCGGCCGGGCGCGCACGCTTGAGGCCATGCGCGGCCATGTAGTGCATGTCACCATGAAAACCCGCCGCCAGCCACGCCGATAATCCGGGTTCTGCAGAACGCAAATCCACCCCTGCCACGCCAATTTGTGAAAATCCCAATGTCCGCCCCCAACCCTGAATGCTGGAGACCCATTGACTGCCGCTGATATGCCCGGTGCTGTTGTTCACCCGATGATTGTAAAAAGCCTGCTCTGGCAAGACGAGGCGGCCACTGAGGCGTTTGCGCGCGCGCTGGCTGCCCAGCCAGAACTGCGCCAGGCCTACATCGAACTGCGCGGTGAGCTGGGTGCCGGCAAAACCACGCTGGTGCGCCACCTGCTGCGCGCCCTGGGGGTGCAGGGGCGCGTCAAAAGCCCGACCTATGCGGTGGTGGAACCCTATGAGCTGCCAGGGCTGAACCTCTGGCACTTTGACTTTTACCGATTCAGTGACCCGCGTGAATGGATCGATGCCGGTTTTAGGGACATTTTTGCCAGCCCCGGCCTCAAAATTGCCGAGTGGCCGGACAAGGCCGCAGGCTGCGTGCCGCTGGCAGACCTGGTGCTGCAACTGGAGGTGCAAGACGACGAGCAACGGCAGGTGACACTGACGGCACAAACACCGCTTGGGCAGACACTGATTAATCATTTTGATAGCGCTGTACCCTTTTATAACGGGTGCTACAGCCCTATTTCTCTTGTAAATTCTGCGCTAGCCAACGCAACTTCCTTGACCAAGGTGCAAGCATGAAACGGCGCAATTTTGTCCAAAGCGGGGCACTGGTGTTGCTGTTGGGTGTGCAGCAGCTGGCGCGGGGCGCGACCATTCTGGCGGTGCGGGTCTGGCCCGCGCCCGACTATTCGCGCGTCACCATCGAGTCCGACTCGCTGCTCACTTTTAGCCAGACCTTTGTGCCCAATCCACCCCGGCTGGCGGTGGACGTGCGCGGCATTGACCTGAACCCAGCCTTGAAGGAACTGGTAGCCAAGGTGGGCCCGACCGACCCCACCATCAACGGCATTCGCGTGGGTCAGTTTGGCCCCGGTGTGGTGCGACTGGTGGTGGACTTGAAGCAAACCATTGACCCGCAGGTGTTCACCCTGCCACCGGTGGCCGCCTACCAGCACCGGCTGGTGTTTGACCTCTACCCCACCCGCTTGCAAGACCCGCTGGAGGCGCTGATTGCCGAGCGGCTCAAAGAGGCCAAGGTGCTGCCCATAACTGCAAGTGCAAGCGCAAGTGCAAGTGCAAGTGCGAGTGCGAGTGCGAGTGCGAGTGCGAGTGCGAGTGCGAGTGCAACTTCGACTGCGACTGCGCCCGCAGCGCCCGCATCCACGCCGACGGATCCCTTGGGCGAGTTGATTGCGCAAAAGACCCGTAGCCCTGCAAGCGCTCCAAATTTAATAGCTGGTAACCCAGAAGATAAAAGGGCTACAGCTCAAAAATATTCAAATAGAACACCTGGTGCTTACCTGTCCGCCCCAGCCCCTTCGGCCACCGACCGGCTGATCATCATTGCCCTCGATGCCGGGCACGGCGGCGAAGACCCAGGCGCCATTGGCCCTGGCGGCACCCGTGAAAAAGACGTGGTGTTGCGCCTGGCGCACCGCCTGCGTGATCGCATCAATGGCGCTTCAGTCAACGGCAACGCCATGCGGGCTTTTTTAACCCGCGATGCAGACTTCTTTGTGCCCTTGCATGTGCGCGTGGACAAGGCGCGCCGGGTGCAGGCAGACCTGTTCATCAGCCTGCACGCCGATGCTTTTTTTACCCCCAACCCACAGGGAGCCAGCGTATTTGCATTGAGCCAGGGCGGCGCCTCCAGCTCGGCCGCGCGCTGGATGGCAGCCAAAGAAAACAAGGCCGATCAGGTCGGCGGGCTGAACATTCGAGCCAAGGATGCGCAGGTCAAACGCACCCTGCTTGACATGAGCACCAGCGCGCAAATCAAGGACAGCCTGGTGCTGGGGGGCGCGATGCTGGGTGAAATCAAACGCATCGGCAAGCTGCACAAACCACGCGTCGAACAAGCCGGGTTTGCGGTGCTGAAAGCGCCCGACATTCCCAGTGTGCTGGTCGAAGCCGCGTTCATCAGCAACCCTGATGAAGAGGCCAAGCTCAACAGCGACGCGTTTCAGGACCAATTGGCCGATGCGCTGATGCGCGGCATAGAGCGTTACTTCTCCAAAAATCCGCCGCTGGCAAGGAACCGCAGCACCTGATGTGTAAATGTTGGGGAAAAAACAAAAAGCCCTTACAGCAAGAAATTTTTCGACGCACCCACCAACAACTCCTGCCCGCCACCGGTTTCATCCTTGAGCTCCACGCCAGACAACTGCCTCTGCCGCGCTTGCACCAGCAGGTAGTGCAGTTTGTAGGCCGCGTCTTCATAACGCAGGCCCGCCGGGCGCACGTTGGAGATGCAGTTGCGGCTGGCATCCGTCAGGCCCGCGCGCGGCATCCAGGTCAGGTACAAGCCCATGCTGTCGGGCGAACTCAAACCCGGGCGCTCGCCAACCAGCACCACCACGGCTTTGGCACCCAGCAGCTCGGCCACCTCGTCGCCAACCGCCACCCGGCCCTGCTCAACGATGCAGATCGGGGCGATGGACCAGTGCTCGGGCGCAATGCGCGCTTGCAATTGGGTCAAAAACGGCGCGACGTTTTGTTCGATGGCCAGGGCGGACAGGCCATCGACCACCACAAAAGCCAGGTCGTAGGGGCGCGATGCGGGCGACACGGCGGGCGACACGGCTGGCGACACACAGGCCGGACGCGCCAAGGCGCACAGGCGCTCGCGTGAGGCCGCATCCAGCCTGCGGCCCAGGTCCGGGCGTTGCAGATAAACGCTGCGCTCCGCGGCAGCGCTGTGCAGCGTGAGGCAAGGCGCAGCGGGATTGGGCAGCGCGGCATCCAGCGTTTGCGCCAGTGTGCGCACATCCAGCGCCAGGTGCACCGCGTCACGCGCTTGCGCATGAGCCAGTTGAAAGTCCAGATGAGCCGCAGTGGGCAGGCTGACACCGGCACGGCCCAGCGCAATGCGGGCATCGGTGAACTGGCGCAACGCGGCCCAGGGGTTGGCGGTGACGGGTGTTGTGGGTTCGTTCATCGCAAGTTCAATTCAGGCGCAGCAGCGCTTTTTGGAAGGCGGCAGGCAAGGCAGCGTTGAGCCGGAACTGCTCGTCGGTGCTGAAGATGTGCATCTTTTGCAGCCAGGCCTCGAACTCCGGCGCGGGCTTTAACCCCAGCACGCGGCGCACGTACAGCGCGTCGTGGAACGAGGTGGTCTGGTAGTTGAGCATGATGTCGTCCGAGCCAGGAATGCCCATGACGAAATTGCAACCGGCCACACCCAGCAGGGTCAGCAGCACGTCCATGTCGTTCTGGTCGGCCTCGGCGTGGTTGGTGTAACACACGTCGCAACCCATGGGCAGACCCAACAACTTGGCGCAGAAGTGGTCTTCCAGCCCGGCGCGAATGATCTGTTTGCCGTCAAACAAATACTCCGGCCCGATGAAGCCGACCACGGTGTTGACCAGCAGCGGCTTGAAGCGCCGCGCCACCGCGTAGGCGCGTGCCTCGCAGGTTTGCTGGTCCAGCCCGTGGTGCGCGTTGGCCGACTGGGCGCTGCCCTGGCCGGTCTCAAAGTACATCACGTTGTCGCCCACCGTGCCGCGCTTGAGCGACAAGGCCGCACTGCGCGCCTCGCCCAGCAGCGCCAGGCTGACGCCAAAGCTGCGGTTGGTGGCCTCGGTGCCGCCAATCGACTGGAACACCAGGTCCACCGGCGCGCACCGGTTGATAGCTTCGATGGTGTTGGTCACATGCGTGAGCACGCAGGACTGGGTGGGGATGTCGTACTGGTGGATGATGTCGCTCATCATCGTCACCAGCTTGATGACTTGCGGCACGTTGTCGGTGGCCGGGTTGATGCCAATCACCGCGTCGCCACTGCCGTAGAGCAAGCCGTCGAGCAGGCTGGCGGCAATGCCGGTGGCATCGTCGGTGGGGTGGTTGGGTTGCAGGCGCGTGGCCATGCGGCCAGGCAGGCCGATGGTGTTGCGAAACTGCGTGACCACGCGGCATTTTTTGGCGACCAGAATCAAATCCTGATTGCGCATGATTTTGCAAACGGCAGCCGCCATTTCGGGCGTGATGCCCGGCGCCAGGGCCGCCAGCACGGCGCTGTCAACCTCGTCACCCAGCAGCCAATTGCGAAAATCGCCGACCGTCAGGTGGCTGACCGGGGCAAAGACTTGGGCATCGTGGCTGTCGATGATCAGGCGGGTGATTTCGTCGTCTTCATACGGCACCAGCGCTTGCGTCAAAAAGGTTTTGAGCGGTACATCCGCCAAAGCCATTTGCGCCACCGCACGCTCTTGCGCACTGTGGGCGGCCACACCCGCCAGCAGGTCGCCCGAGCGTTCTGGTGTGGCTTTGGCCATCAGGTCTTTCAAATCGCGAAAGCTGTAGGTTTTGGCTCCAACGCGATGGGTGTACTGATGGTTTTGCACGGTCATGGTTTCAGATGGGCTCAACCGCGCTGGCTTTGCTGCGGTGATGGCTGGTCATCAGGAAGTAGACGTAACCCAATACCAGCAAACCTACGAATATACCGAAGATGAGGGCGACAAACCTAGATTCCTCAGTTGACCACTGTTTTCTTCAATAAGTGCCGTCTAATGGATTGTTTGGGTTAAATCAACTTGGTGAGGCGGGCCATCGTCCTACATGTGCAACGCTTTTTTGCATAAGGGATGCAACTTGACCCCCTGCAGTTGCGCCTGGAGGTCACACAAATCAAGGTTTCACGTCCAATCTGGCTGTCAAAATGAACGCCGAAACTTTAGTTATTTGTGAACAAGCCCTTAGTGAGCAATCAGAGTGTTTTCAGTTTGGACAAGGCGTTGTTCAAAGTTTCGGATTTCTTGGCAAAGCAAAAGCGCACCACGTGTTGGTCAAAGCTATTTCCGTAAAACGCTGAAGTGGGGATGGCTGCCACACCAACTTCTGAGGTGAGCCATTTGCAAAATTCGGCTTCGTTGAGTGGGCTGATGGCTGCATAGTCCACACTCTGAAAATACGTGCCCTCGCAGGGAAGCAATTTAAACCGTGACTGGGTCAGACCGGCACGAAACAGATCCCGCTTTTGTTGATAAAAACGCGACAGGTTCAGGTAGGGTGCTGGGTCACGCATGTAGTCAGCCAGTGCATATTGAACTGGCGTATTGACAGTGAACACATTGAATTGGTGGATTTTGCGAAACTCATGGCTTAGGGCTTTCGGCGCGGCCACATAGCCTACTTTCCAACCGGTCACGTGAAATGTTTTACCGAAACTTGACACCACAAACGCTCGTTCAGCCAACCCTGGGTAACTGGACGCGCTTTGGTGGGAGTGACCGTCAAAAACCATGTGCTCATAGACTTCGTCGCTGATCAAGAACATGTTGGTGGGCTCAAGAAGTGCCTCAAGCTGCAGCATCTCTTGGCGCGTCCAGACCGTGCCGCTGGGGTTGTGTGGCGAATTGATGATGATGGCCCGTGTTTTCGGGGTAATGGCTGCGGCAATGCGTTCAAAATCAGGGCGAAACGTTCCTGGCGTTAAAGGAACTCGCACCGGGATGCCGCCTGCAAGTTCAATGTTGGGGACATAACTGTCATAGCAGGGTTCCAGCACAATGACTTCGTCACCTGCGTGAACCACTGCCAGGATGGCAGTCAGAATGGCTTGTGTGGCACCGGCCGTGACCGTGATTTCGTCAGTTACCGAATAAACATGGTTGTAGAGCGCTGCTATTTTTGAAGCAATAACTTCTCGCAAGGCCAGTACGCCGGCCATCGGAGGATATTGGTTGAAGCCGGCCTGCATGGCTTTTGTGACTGCCTGGATCAGTGCTGGGTCACAGTCAAAATCTGGAAAACCCTGGCCGAGGTTGACGGCGTTTTTTTCAATTGCCAACGCAGACATCACCGAAAAAATGGTGGTGCCGACGTTGGGTAGTTTGGAGCTAACGGGTTTACAGCTCATAGTCATTGATGTGTCCGGTCATGGCTCGGGCTACCAGGTTGCGATTCAAACGGCTGCTGAGTAGTTCGGCAAATGTATAAACAAAATTCCTCAGGTAAGCGCCGCGTTTGAAGGCTACGCGCGCCACGTTTTGGCCAAAAAGCTGTCCCGCTGGACGTACTACAAAACCGGTCTGCGTTTCATTGTCAATCACATCGCGTACTGACATTTCGGCTGCAATGCCGATGCCCAGTCCAAGTTTGACATAGGTCTTGATCACGTCCGAATCAATCGCTTCAAGCGCGATGCGGGGTTCAAGTTTGCGGACGGCAAAGGCATGGTCAATTTTGGTGCGCCCGGTGTAGGAGGGGTGGTAGGTGATCAGCGGTTCCTGGGCGATGTCTTCCAGTGTCAGATGCTCTTTTGCGCACAGGGGGTGTCCGGTTGGCAACACCAGCACGTGTTGCCATTCATAGCACGGCAGGGTGACGAGTTCTTCGTAGCCGTCAAGAGATTCTGTAGCGATGCCAATCTCGGCAATTTCATCAACCAGCATGCGCGCAACCTGGTCTGGGGAGCCTTGGTGCAGGCTGACGTTGACCTTGGGAAAGGTTTGCCTCAATTTGGCGATGGGCTCAGGCAGCACATAGCGTGCTTGCGTGTGGGTGGTGGCGATAGACAGGGTGCCACTGTCCTGGGCGCTGAACTGTTCACCAATGCGTTTGAGGTTGCTGACTTCGCGCATGATCAGGTCAATGCTTTTAAGCACTTGCTGGCCGGGTTCGGTGATGCGTTTGAGGCGTTTGCCGTGCCGGGCAAATATCTCTATTCCAAGTTCTTCTTCGAGTTCAATGATGGCTTTTGATACGCCAGGCTGTGACGTATGGAGCGCTTTTGCGGCTTCAGTGAGGTTGAGGTCACGCCTGACTGCTTCTTGTACGAATCGGAATTGATGTAGGTTCATGTTGAGCGGGGATTACGCCATGGGGTTGGATGATCAAGTCGGCATTGACAAGTGCGCAAGCAATTCAATGACGCGTGGATCTTCACCGATTGAAGGGCGTAATTCAAAAACGATTTCAGGGTAAGCACACTTTAGTTCGCTCACCAACAACGGCAAGTCTTCACGTGCATGTCGTCCAATGCCCAGAAACATGGGAACGATGGTGATGCGTTTGATTTTTTGTGTCACCAGCTCTTTGGTGACTGTCGCCAGATCAGGTTTTGTGAGTTCCAGAAATGCGCAGCGTACCAAGTGTTGGGTATCCATGGTTTGCATGCACTCGGCTACGCAGTCAATTGGAAGCCGCCAGGCCGGATCGCGGGAGCCGTGTGCAAAAAGAACCGTGGCATGCATGGTGATTTAAAGGAGTGGTTTGCTTGAGATCATGGGCTATCGCCGCAGTACCAACCAGCCAAAGGCGGTGAGTGAAATGATGGAATAAATCAGTCCCGGTAACGCAGCTGTAAACCAGGGTAACCAGTTTTGCAAATTGCCAATGTAACCAAAGACATTGTTCAACAAAAAGAAACTGATGCCAGCCATCACACCTCCAAACACATAGCTGGCGATGCTGCCAGAGCGAAAGTGCAGATAAGCAAAAGGCAGTGCCAGCACCACCATCACCAGACAGCTGATCGGGTAAAAAACCTTTTTCCAAAATTCAATTTCATAGCGTTGGGCGGTTTGTGCATTGTTTTGCAAATGCTGGATGTACTGAAACAAGTCTAGTGTGCTCATACGCTCTGGTTTGAGCAGCGCGGCTGACACCATTTCTGATCTGATTTGGTTAGGCCAGCGCAGAATGGGCAGTTGTGCACGGTCAATTTGAATCGAATCGGTAGTGTTGAGTGGAAAGTCGGTTCTTTGCACCTGTTGCAAGATCCAGGCATCATTTTCTTCAAACGTGGCAGTTTCAGCTTTCATCATTGACAGAAGAAAACCACGATTGTCGAATTCAAAAATTCGAACACCTCGCAATTGACCATCAGCAGTAAGTGCTCCAACATTCACCGCATATTGGCTGTACAACTGCTTTTCTTTAAGCCAAGCACCAGTTTGTCCAAGGGTAATGCGTCCGGTATAACGTGCCCTGAGCAATTGGGCAGTTCTGTCGGCGATGGGCGAAACATAATCACCAATGGCAAACGTCAACACAACGAATCCAACGCCTAGAAGCAGCAGGGTTTTCAGAGCGCGCCAGGGGTCAAGTCCACTGGTTCTCAAAATGGTGTATTCGGAACTTTGCGCCAGACGCGACATGACAAAAATCGTACCAATCAGCACGGTTATGGGCATCAATTCATATAAATGACTGGGGATCATCAACGAGACATACGCAACGGCATGCACCATGCGGTAACCTGTTGCCGCATGGCGGCTGACGGACTGAACTTCCTCAACAAAGTCAAAGAAGAAGAACAGAGAGAGAAACCCCAAGGTGACAAACCCGACAGAACGGATGACTTCACTGTAGATCAGGCGGCGTAAGGTTTTCAAGGCCGAACTTTCTGATGTGGAATTTGAGCATTTCGGTCACCTAGAAAATTACGCCAATGCCAGTTGTTGTGCCTTTTTGCCAACCAGAACACGGCCAATGTAAATACGCCGCCATGTAATGCGAGCATGTAATAGGTGAACGGCATTTTCCCCGACGCAATCCAGTTTTGACCAAGGTTAAGCAGGTTGAAATAAATTACGAAAATGAACAAGGAAAGAATCAAATTGATGCTTTTGCCAACGCGCGGGTTGACGTTGGAAATAGCCACGCCAATGATGACAAAATTAATTGCCGCAAGAGTCAGTCCAACACGCCATGACAATTCGCCCAAAGCAGCCTCGGACGGCGTTTTGATCAAGTCCAGAGTGGAGCGTGTGTTAATAAATGTGGTTTCTTCACCTACAAATGGGTTAACCGTGACCTGGGTGCCATAAGTTTCAAACTCACTGACTTTAATGTCGTTAGTGCTTGATACGGTTTCAAGACGTTGGCCACTGTTGAGCATCAAAAATCGGCCTTGTGGCAAATGGTCAATACGACCGCTTCGGGCTGAAGTCACCGTCTCTTTGCCAAACTCGGTGCTCGCAATGAAAACATTGGCTCCAGTTTGTTGTCCTGAGGTGTTTTTTTCAACAAAAAAAACACGTGTGCCATTGGCGGATTCCTGAAACTGCCCAGGTTCAATGCGATCCAGATCACCACGTTTTTCGTACTGATTTTTCAGGTCGTCAATGCGCTGGTTTGTCCAGGGCAAAACCAGCAATGCCAGCAACGTTATGACCCCGAAAATGGGCCATGAGAACCGAAATAGCGGAAAAAGAAAACTGGACAAACCCTTGCCGCCGCAAAACCAGATGACCATTTCACTGTCGTGATACATACGTGACAGTGTGCCAATGATGGCAATGAAAAGACTCATGCTGATTAAAGTAGGCGTATAGGCAAGCACCGTATACCCCATGACCAACGTCACATCGGATGGATTAAAAGTGCCGCGCGAAGCTTGACCCAGGGTGCGGATCAAGGTCATGGTCATTACCACCGTAACCAATATCACCAGCGTGGCCCCAAAACTGCGTGACAGTTCTTTGCGAAGAGAGGATTGGAATAACATTGCATTAAAGGAAAACGTCAATTATGAACTTTGAACTGAAAATTTTTAATTCTTCTTCAGCAACCCACGAAAAATGTGATGTTTCACTGATTTTGGTGACAAATGCCTTTAAGGCTGGCAAAGATGCCTTGTCGGTGTTGATCGCCAAGGCGCTCAAGTCTGGTGATTTGGCGGCCAAGGCGGGTCAGTTGCTGGACATCTATCGCCCCGTGGGTTTTTTGACCCCCCGTGTTGTGTTGGTACACATTGCAGAGGGTGCAGCAGCAGATGTGCAAAAAGCTGTTTCAGCTGCCTATGCGGTGATCAAATCAGCCAAGCCCAGCCATATCAAGATCAGTTTTTTGCTGCAACCTACGCCGCAGATGCTTCGTGTGGCTTTAACCACCCTGGTGGATGCTAGTTATGTTTACACCAGTACCAAGTCTGATCGGCAAGGGCGTTCAGTGACACGGGTTGTGGTTGCTGTGCCAGACGAGAAAGCTTTGCAAGCTTGTTTTGACCGTTCAGTGGCTGCAGTCAATGGCATTGAATTGGCCAAAGAATGGGGCAATCGCCCCGCCAATCACGCAACCCCAACCCATCTAGCTGGGGTTGCCAAGGCGTTGTCAAAGTTTGCTCGTATCAAGGTTGACGTGTTGGGCCCTAAAGAAGTTTCCAAGCTGGGCATGGGGGCGTTTGAGGCGGTGGCTAAAGGGTCTGATGAACCATTAAGGTTCATCGTGTTGCACTATACCGGTGCAGAAAAAACAAAAGCACCTGTGGTGCTGGTAGGCAAGGGCATCACTTTTGACAGCGGCGGAATTTCCATCAAGCCATCGGCTGAAATGGATGAGATGAAGTTTGACATGTGTGGTGCCGCAAGCGTGCTTGGCGTGTTTCGGGCGTTGGCTGAACTTCAGCCAAACATCAATGTGGTGGGGTTGATTGCTTCGTGTGAGAACCTGCCCAGCGGTCGTTCCGTGAAACCTGGGGATGTGGTGACCAGTATGAGTGGTCAAACCATTGAGGTGCTCAACACCGATGCGGAGGGGCGTCTGGTGTTGTGCGATGCTCTGACCTATGCCGAGCGTTTCAAGCCCGCAGTGGTTTTGGACATTGCGACCCTGACCGGAGCCTGTGTGATTGCCTTGGGTGCGGTTCGCAGTGGTTTCTTCACATCCGACGAGCCCCTTGCTGCTGCGCTGCTATCTGCTGGGGAGACTTCACAAGATTTGTGCTGGCCAATGCCGCTGGATGATGCGTATGCGCAAGGGCTAAAGACCAGCTTTGCCGATGTGGCGAATGTGGCGGGGCGCGCGGGCGGCTCCATCACTGCAGCCAAATTTTTGCAGCGCTTCACATCCAAATACCGTTGGGCACACTTTGATATTGCAGGCACGGCCTGGAAGTCTGGATCTGCCAAAGGTGCTACAGGTCGTCCGGTTGGTTTGTTGCTGGACTATTTGCTGGATACCAAGGGATGAAGGGGAAACTTGTGTGACTGACATTGTGTTTCACTTCAACGCAACAGAACGGCTCACGTATGTGTGCCGTTTGTTGCGCAAGGCGGTGATGACCAGCGCCCAGGTAGTCGTGACGGGTTCGCGCGAGCAACTGTGTGAACTTGACTCGGCTTTGTGGACTTTTTCACCGATTGATTTTGTGCCGCACTGTGATTCGGATGCTGATTCAAACCTGGTGAAAAAATCACCCGTCATTTTGGCGACATCGTTGCAAGAACTGCCCTTTTCAAGCATTTTGCTCAATTTGAGTTCATCGATACCGGACGGGTTTAAGCAATTTGGACGAGTGATCGAAGTGGTGTCGTTGGATGAAGCGGAAAAAAAACAGGCACGAGCTCGATGGAAACGCTACTCAGATATGGGAATGAACATGATGAGTCATGATGTAGGCGTTCTTTGTGCATGAAAAATAGCCTCAAACCACCTCGTTTTGTTCCAACGCTGACCGAGGTGGTCAATATTGCCTGTCTGTCTGCTCCACAAATTCAAACATCACCTGACGTTCAAAGGTTGGTGAAGCAAATCAAACAACAAATGCAGCCCTGGATTGAACAGAAACTGAATGAGGAACTGGAAGAACTGGTGCAGGCAGTGCATGCCACTTTGGCTAACCGATGGGATGAATTACGCAATGAACTAATGCTTGAAATCAACAACCACATCCAGAAGGCTGTGGAAGATGCGTTCAAGTCAAACAAGCTATAACTAAAGTTGCTGTGTTCATTTTGGCAGCTAAGGGGACAAGCGAGAATAACTTGGACAAAGGAGGTCGTGATGGCAAGTGCTAGGCTAGACGCAAACCGCGCGGTGTAGCTGGCTACACAAGCGGTTTGCAACAACGCATTGCGCTTGTCAGCACAGCCGAACTGTTCAAGTTATTCTCGCTTGCCCCCTAAGGGCTTGTTCACAAATAACATGCACATTTGGCGCGCCAGCTTTGGGCGCACAGCTTATTCATGAACAAGCCCTAGGGGATGCGGAAATAGCCAACAACCCATTTCTGGCGGCACTGGCTGGCGCACTGCGTCGTTGCAAAACACTAATGTGGCTCGGCTCGCTACGTCGTCACGCCTACCTAGGCGCGTTGCCAGTGTCTCACTTGGTGTTACGTCCGTCGAAATTCAGGGCGAATCCCCCCTGAACATCCTGGTATCTTTCAGAGCCATCGGCAAAACATGGTCTGATGTAGCGTCGGATGCCTGCGCAAAAGAAAAGGCCGGTACACCTTTATGGGTTTTCTCAGCCCGGCTTGCGCCAGACACCCCCGGCGAGGCTGCCATTGTAGTAATGCGGAGCCGCTAAAGGTCAGGCCAAGAGCGTGTCCACCGCCAGCACCGCCGCCTGAAAACGCGCCTCACCAGTCCCTGCGATTTCGATGTAGGGATAGCGCCCGGTTTGCAGCTGATGCAGCAACAAGCCATGCACCGCCAGGCGCGCCGCCATGCCGTCACGCTGCAAGCCATCGGCCTCCCAGGGAATATCCGGGCGCAACACCAGATGCAGCGCGTAGCGGCCATGCACCGCATGGGCCGAGGCCAAGAGCGAGGTATCAGAAAAATAATGCGCGCTGTACACCGCCGTGAGCAATGGGGCGGTGTCGCAAAACACCAGGCCACAGCCAGTTTGGCGTGCCAAGGCCAGTGTGCTCGTCTCTTGTTCAAACTGCGCCCGCATGATGCCCGCCTGCTCTTGCTGATTTGGGGTGCGGCCTTGTTGCGTACAAAAACCATGCAGGTATTCGGACACCCACAGGCCTCGAAAATGCTCGGCCAGCGCCTGTGCCAGCGTAGTTTTACCGGTGCATTCGGCGCCGATCAGGCAGATGAGCAAAGGCTCGGCCATACCCCCTCACACGGCTCGGTCAGGGTTGGCCACCACAGCCACTTTCATCTGGCTGCCGCCGGCTTTTTTGGCCAGGTACATGGCCGTATCCGCAAAGTGAATCAAGGTCTTCATGTCATGGGCATGGTCAGGGTAAAGGGCAACCCCGACACTGGCTGAAATCATGACATGATGGCCTTCAATGTTGACTGCTTCATGCAGTGATTGGCAGATTTTTTCAGCCACCACCACCGCATCATGGACGGATGACACCAAGGGCAACAGCACCACAAATTCGTCACCCCCAATGCGTCCCACGGTATCCATCCTGCGTACACAATCCTGCAGCCGTTGCGCCACCACGTTGAGCAGTTCATCACCCACCTGGTGGCCATACAGGTCGTTCACCGGTTTGAAGCCATCCAGGTCGACAAACATCAGCGCCAAGGCACCATGGTCACGTTCTGCTTGCGTCATGGCTTGCACCAACCGATCTTGAAACAGTGCCCGGTTGGGCAGGCCAGTCAGGGGATCATGCTGGGCCAGTTGTTCAATCGCGTCTCGGCTGGCGTTAAGTTCTTGCAGATTGCTCACCAGGGTGTTTTGCATGGCATTCAGGCTGGCGGCCAACACGCCAATTTCATCCTGCCGGTTGTCGTTGAGCAGGCTGACGGTTTGATCCTCGGCAAACCCCTGCATGGCCTCGGTCATGCGCTTGAGCGGCTGCGTCACCAAGCGAGCCAGCAGCACGGCCAGCAACAGCGCCCCCACGCCGCCGGCCAGCATCACTTGCAGTGTGCGCCACCCCAGGTGCTCAATCTGCTTCACCACCTGTGCCATGGGTTGTGACAAACCCAGCACCACAAACCGCTGCTCGTCACGCTGCGCACCATAGGGCAAGCGCACAAAGGCCGCCACCAACCCCGGGCTGCGCTGCGTTATCGGGGGCACACTGGTGACGGCGCTACCACCGGTGCCCTTAATCAAATCCGCCACCGGTTTGAAGGCATCCTGAATAAAGATACGTCGCCCGGCATCAAAACCAAACGCCTCTGCAGGGTTGGGGTGAATCAGGTAGTCACCCCAATGGTTGCTCAAATACACCTGGTAGGCGCTGGGCAAATCAGCTTTTAAACGTTCAAACAAGCCGTTCAAATCCAGGTTGATCACCACCAGCGCCAACACACTGCCATCTGCCGCTGTCACCGGTGTGGCTACCCGCAAGGTGGGTTTGTCCAGACCATCGTGCGCCCCTTGCTCATGGTTGAGGCTGATGTCTGACAGGTACACCTGCCCCGCCCCCAGCGCCAGCGTGTTGAACACATAGGCGTTATGCGACTTTTCCTGCATGTCTGCAGCTGCCACCGTGATCAAGTTTGCGCCGTCGCGGTCCACCCGAACCAGTTCCAGACCATGCTGCGCAGCACTGATCAGGCGCACCTGAAAGTAAGCCGGGCGCACCACCATCAAGGCTTCAAAGGCCGCAACCAACGCCGCCTCGTCCGCACTGTGGTCTTGCGTCAACCGGGCTTGTGCCACCCTTGGCGCAGAGGGCAAACGGGAAAGCATTAAGGCATCGCTTGACACGATCTCCATGTTGGTCTGGAATTGCCGACCCAGCACCTGGGTTGCAGTCAGCAACTCGCGCTGAGCCGACTCCAGCACAGTGGTGCGGCTGTTGGTGTACGCCACCGTCCCCACCAAGCCCATGGACAAAAAACCAAAACCCAGCAGCAACAGTGCCAGTTTGGCAGCAATGCCAAAGCGCATCATTTGAACTGCTCCGGCCGGTCACCCGACAAGATGCGCGTCCACAGGGCGCTGCGACGGGTATCGTCTTCCACCGGCTCAAGCCACCAGAGTTTGTCTGACTCCAAACTGTTGGCCGATGCGTCCAGGGTGTTGTCCAGGCCTTGGCGACGCGTCAATTCACGGCTGATGTCTGCGGAAATCATGAAATTAATCCAGGCATGGGCCAGCGCCGGTTGGCGCGCCCCAGCCGTAATGGCCCAACAGTCCAGCCAGGCCAGCGCACCCTCACGGGGAATGGCGTAGCCCACATCCAGCCCGGCTTCGCGCAGCGCCTTGAACTGTTGCTGGCCGTAATTGGCAAACAGCAGCGCCACCTGGTGTTGCCTAAACAAAGCCACAGATTCTTCAGGCAGGCTGTAAAACGTGAGCACATTGCGACGCAGTGCAATCAGCTGTTGCACCACCGCAGGCATCCTGACGGGCGCGATGTGAAACGGCTCACCCCCCAACGCCAGCGAAGCAAGTGAAAAATTGTGGCTGCTGTCATCAAATGCCAGCACCTTGCCGCGCCAGGCGGGGTCCCACATCACGCGGATGGAATCAGGTGGCGTGGCAAATTGCTTGCGGTCGTAGATCAAGCCCATTTCTGCATAGGTGTAGGGCACGGCAAATACCTCACCCAAGCGGTGAATACCTGAAATGTTTTGCGCGTTTTTGAAGCGTGGCAACTGCTGCTGCACATTGGGCAAGCGTGCCAGGTTCAGGGGCTGCACCAGCTTGTGGTCAATGTAGCGCGATACCTCAACGGTATTGGCCGCCACCACGTCAAAATCCGCCCCTTGGTTGGCACTGATTTTTTGCCACAACACCTCGTCCGAACCGACCAGGGTGACCTCTACCCTGGCAGCAAAAAGCTGCTCAAACTTAGCCACCCAATCGGCATCGACATACCCCGGCCAGGCCAGCACCCGCAAGGTTTCAACCGCATGCGCCGAAACCGCACACAGCAGGGTGAAAACCAAAAGGATGACTGAGCGTTTCATGATGACGCTCAGTCTAGATCAGCTTCTGTACTTGTGCCTGACTAACGTCCATGTTCCACAAGGACCCCCCAAAGCATGAAACATGCGTGCCCTGCGTAGGGAAGGGTTTCAACCCGCCATGGCCGACTGAAGTCGGCCCTACGACACGCCATTCTTGTCAGATGTGGGCGTTGTTTCACGTTAAGTTGTGGCAGCAAGCCGCTGCAGGCCGCCCAGATACGGCCGCAAGACCTCGGGCACGGTCACCGAGCCGTCGGCGTTCTGGTAGTTTTCCAGCACCGCCACCAGGGTGCGACCCACCGCCAGGCCAGAGCCATTGAGGGTGTGAACCAGTTCGTTTTTGCCCTGCGCGTTTTTAAAACGGGCTTGCAGACGGCGCGCCTGAAAGGCCTCGCAGTTGCTCACCGAGCTGATTTCGCGGTAGGTGTTTTGCGCTGGCAGCCACACCTCCAGGTCATAAGTTTTGCTGGCCCCAAAGCCCATGTCACCAGTGCACAGGCTCATCACGCGGTACGGCAAGCCCAGTTTTTGCAAAATGGCTTCGGCGTGGCCGGTCATTTGCTCCAGCACGGCGTAGCTGGTGTCGGGGTGGACGATTTGCACCATTTCCACCTTGTCAAACTGGTGCTGGCGGATCAGACCACGGGTGTCGCGCCCGGCGCTGCCCGCCTCCGACCTGAAACACGGCGTGTGGCCGGTGAGCTTGATCGGCAACTCGGTTTCAGACACCACCACATCACGCACAAAGTTGGTCAGCGGCA
>Ga0210042_1001215_pt1 | contig 21786 bp, 21 predicted proteins | sample CryGeymeta201518_FD_183982 | JGI IMG/M metagenome (GOLD analysis project Ga0210042, IMG submission 183982) | Groundwater microbial communities from Crystal Geyser aquifers in Utah, USA - Crystal Geyser metaG 2015-18 (SPAdes) (version 2) | ecosystem: Environmental > Aquatic > Deep subsurface >... | reverse complement strand
GAAATTCTTTCCGTATCGCAAGGGCAGTTGCACCAGGTTTCCGGCAAGGCCACCATGGTGGTGCGCGGCGAAGTATTGCCGGTGTTGCCTTTAGCCCAATTGATCGGTTGGGAAGCGAGCGACAAATACCCCGAGGTGGGCGTGTTGATGCAGTTCGGCAGTAACAGTTTTATTTTGTCGGCAGACGGGTTTGCCGGACATGACGATGTCGTTATCAAGTCCTTGGACACCTTCCGCCCCAAGGGCGTGGCGGGGGTCACGATGTCCAGCGAAGGCGACATCGTGCTGATTTTGGACATCAAAGAACTACTTAGCGATGTACGGGGAAATCAGTGAGGGGGTTTTTGTGTTGAGGTGTGAAGTGTCTCGCCATCCGTTCACCATCGCTTACTATAATTAAGAAGCCACCATGTTTTGCGGAAAATTAAGGCAGGAACACCAACTGGCGTTGGCGCGTCTGGCACAGACCGAGCAGGAAAACAGTCAACTGCGACAGGCTTTGAGTTTGGCCGAGCGCAAGCGCGACGGGCTGCGTAGGGCACTGTCCTGGATTTGCCTGCTAGGAGTCTGTCGGACTTAAAGGAAATCTACTGCAAATTCGCCTGGACGGCGCATATTTCACCGCTTTCTTGGTCAATAGAACAACTATTGACCTGCGAAACCAGCAAAATCTGCCCTCGCCCAGCCAAATTTTGCGAGCAGCCGCTTTGCGGCTTTGCCTGCTTAAACCTTTTCGCTACGATTCTTCAAGTCCGACAGACTCCTAGTGGGCATGACGAATTTTTTGCACCTTCGCTGTTCGTATCGAAAAGCCTGTTAAATCCCTCTTTATTCGCGTGATTGAAGTTTCGCTGGTTTGCCGATAATGGTCATAACCATCGGAGCGCATCATGTCAGAAGACAGCGATTTAGAAAAAACAGAACAACCCTCACAGAGGAAACTAGACCAGGCAAGAGAAAAAGGTCAGGTGGCGCGCTCGCGCGAGTTGTCCACGTTTGCCGTGTTGCTGGCGGGTGGCGGGGGCTTTTGGTTTATGGGCGCATCGCTTACCCGGCAGATGGTGCAGATGGTGCAGGATGGGCTGACCATCAATCAGGAACTGGTTTTCAAGCCGGAATTGATGGTTCCGCATTTGTACGATCTTTCCCTGGCGATGCTGATCACTTTTGCCCCTGTATTGTTGTTGCTGGTGCTGGCGGCCTTGTTTTCGCCGTTGGCACTGAACGGCTGGTTGTTCAGCACTGAGTCGCTGATGCCGCAGTTTTCGCGCATGAATCCGGTTTCCGGTGTGGCGCGGATGTTTTCCGTAAATTCATTGGTGGAGTTGGCCAAGACGATTGCCAAGGCGCTTGTGGTGGGCGGGATTGCGACCTGGGTTATCTGGGGTCATCGCGCCGATGTGATGCAGCTCGCCACGCTTTCGGTTGCTTCGGCTATCCCGCAAATGGGGCATCTGATCGGGGTCAGTTTCTTGTCCATTACTGCTGCGATGCTGTTAATCGTGGCCGTGGATGTGCCGTTCCAGCTTTATGAAAACAACAAGAAGCTGAAGATGACCAAAGAAGAAGTGCGCAAGGAATCCAAGGAAACCGAGGGCGATCCGATGGTCAAGGGGCGCATCCGCAGTATGCAGCGTGAAATCGCCCGCCGCCGCATGATGGAAGCGATCCCGACTGCCGATGTGGTGGTGACTAACCCGACCCACTATGCCGTGGCGTTGAAATATAGCGATACCGGGATGCGTGCGCCGACCGTGGTGGCGAAGGGCGCTGATCTGATCGCCAGGAGGATACGCGAAATTGCTGAGGAAAATCATGTGCCTATCCTCGAAGCCCCGCCGCTGGCGCGTGCTCTGCACAAACATACCCAGATTGGTGAAGCTATCCCGGAAGCCTTGTATAACGCTGTCGCCGAAGTGCTGGCCTACGTTTATCAGTTGAAAACCTATCAGTCGCAAGGGGGCAACCGTCCGCAGCAACCTGGCGCGTTGCCCGTTCCTGTCGAACTTGACCCAGCCAATGCAGGAGTTGCTTTATGAATATGAGCGCGGTGATGGGTATCATCAAACGTAGTCTGAACCTGCGCGGCATGGTAGGGCCTGTGCTGATCGTGATGATCCTGGCGATGATGGTTTTGCCTTTGCCGCCATTCCTGCTGGACATCCTGTTCACCTTTAACATCGCGGTGGCGGTGATGGTGTTGCTGATCAGCATGAATACCACCAAGGCGCTGGATTTCGTCGCTTTCCCGACGATTCTGCTGATGACCACTTTGCTGCGTTTGTCGCTGAACGTGGCCTCGACCCGCGTGGTGTTGCTGCAAGGTCATACGGGCGGAGATGCGGCGGGTAAGGTGATCGAGTCTTTCGGCCAGTTTCTGGTGGGCGGTAATTACGCGGTCGGTATCGTGGTGTTCGCGATTCTGGTGGTTATCAACTTTATGGTTATCACCAAGGGCGCGGGTCGTATCGCCGAAGTGGGCGCGCGCTTCACCCTGGATGCGATGCCCGGCAAACAAATGGCGATTGATGCCGACCTGAACGCCGGACTGATAGGCGAAGATGTGGCGCGCACACGTCGTAAAGAAATTTCTCAGGAAGCCGATTTCTACGGTGCGATGGATGGTGCTTCCAAGTTTGTGCGCGGCGACGCGATTGCCGGCATCATCATTTTGTTCATCAATTTAATAGGCGGGCTGATTGTCGGTGTGCTGCAACACAATATGGACATGTCGCTGGCCGCCAAGACTTATACCCTGTTGGCGATTGGTGATGGTCTGGTCGCACAGATTCCCGCGCTGGTAATTTCGACCGCCGCCGGCGTGGTGGTCAGCCGTGTCTCCACCGACGAGAATATCGGTGAGCAGTTGCTGGGGCAATTGTTCAAGCAGCCGCAAGTCATCATGTTGACCGCCGCGATTGTCGGCATGTTGGGGCTGATTCCGGGGATGCCGCACGTCCCGTTCCTGCTGCTGGCGGGCGGGATGCTCTGGCTGGCTTTCCATTTGTCGCAAAAGACCGAACAGGCGGCGGATCTGCAACAGGCCAGCGTAGAGACCTCTCCCGTCATTACTGAAGCGTCCGAAGCGAGTTGGGAGGATGTCGCGCAAGTGGACGTGCTGGGTCTGGAAGTAGGCTATCGTTTGATCGCGCTGGTTGACAAGGCTCAAGACGGAGATTTATTGCTCAGAATCAAGGGGATACGCAAGAAATTTACCCAGGACATCGGCTTTTTGCCGCCTTCGGTGCATATTCGCGACAACCTGGACCTGCGTCCGAATGCTTACCGCATCACGCTTAAAGGCGTGGAGATAGGCAGCGGCGAGGCTTATCCGCACCAGTTTTTGGCGATCAATCCGGGTAACGTGACGGGCGTGTTGGTCGGTACACAAACACAGGATCCGGCATTCGGCCTGCCCGCCGTGTGGATAGATGCCGCGCTGCGCGAACAGGCGCAGGTGATGGGGTATACCGTGGTTGATCCCGGCACCGTGGTGGCGACCCATCTGAGCCATCTGCTCAGCACCCGTTCGGCTGAATTGCTGGGGCGGCAAGAGGTGCAACAGTTGCTCGAACATCTCGGCAAGACGGCACCCAAATTGGTGGAAGACCTCGTTCCCAAGACATTGCCGCTGGGCGTGGTGCAGAAGGTGTTGCAAAACCTGCTGGATGAAGGCATGCACATCCGCGATATGCGCACCATTGTCGAGACGCTGGCCGACAATGCAACGCGCTCTCAGGACGCGCATCAATTGACCTCATGGGTACGCATTGCACTGGGACCCGCCATCGTCCAGCAATTTTATCCCGCCGCTCAGGAATTGCAGGTAATCGGCATGGATAAGGAGTTGGAACATGTGCTGATGCAGGCCATGCAGGCGAGCCAGAACGGCATGGGCATCGAGCCTGGACTGGCGGATACCGTGCTGCGCGAATCGCGCGAGGCGGTGCAGGTGCAGGAACAGATGGGCTTGCCCGCAGTGATGCTGGTTCCCGGGCCGTTGCGCGATTTGCTGGCGCGCTTCCTGAAACGCACCGTACCGAATTTAAGGGTGATTTCGCATGATGAAGTGCCGGACTTCAAAACCATCCGGGTGACAGCAATGGTAGGAGGAACACTATGAACATCAGAAAATTCATCGCGCCCACAGCACGTCAGGCGCTCAGGGAAATTCATAACGAATTGGGCGATGAAGCCGTTATCCTGTCGAATCGCACTACCTCGCAAGGTGTAGAAATCGTCGCCATGGCGAATGAAGCGATGGAGCAGTTGACGGAATCAGCCACCCGTGTGCGGGAAGCAAGACGTTATCCCAGAGCGGAGCAGGATCAACGCAATCAAGCGATACAACAAGCCGTGCAGCATAACGAGCCCGGACGCGATCGGGAGGCTGAAATAGGGGAGTGCGCCGCCACTCTAAAAAGCGCAAATCCGGCTGTTATTGCAACTCCTCTGACACCGCTTACGGCGGAATCTTCGCTCCTGGTGGAAATCAAGGCGATGCACAGCACGCTGCAAAAGCAGATCGAAGCCTTGTCATGGAATAACGTTCAGCAGCGTGACCCGCAACGTGCAGGCTTATTGCGTCGTATGCTCAATGCCGGATTCAGTACTTTGCTGGCAAGGCAATTATTGGACAAGATGCCAGCAGGTCACGACAAGGGCGAGGCATGGATTAAACAGGTTTTGAAACGCAATGTGCATGTCGCCGGTGAAGAAGATGACATTATTGCCAAGGGCGGTGTGTATGCGCTGATAGGTCCGACCGGGGTGGGCAAAACCACCACTACCGCCAAACTGGCGGCGCGTGCCGTGGTGCGCTACGGCGCGGATAAAGTCGCGTTGCTGACCACGGATAGCTATCGTATCGGCGCTTATGAACAACTCAAGATTTACGGCAAGATACTCGGGGTGTCCGTGCATTCGGTGAAGGATGGAGACGATTTACGCTTGACGCTTTCTGCCTTGCGCCACAAGCATCTGGTGCTGATTGATACGGTCGGGATGGGGCAACGCGATGAACGTGTTGCCGAGCAGGGCGATATGTTTGACGCGAGTGGGGTGCAGCGGTTGTTGGTGCTGAACTCCGCCAGTAGCGGCGATACTCTGGAAGAAGTGGTGCGCATGTACCACGGCAGCAAGGTGATCGGCTGCATTGCCACCAAGCTGGATGAAGCCGTGACTCTGGGAGGAATGCTGGATGTGGTGGTGCGCCATCGTCTGGTGATGCATTACATGGCGAACGGGCAGCGCGTGCCGGAAGATTTGCATCCGGTCAGTATTGAGGTGTTGCTGCATCGCGTGTTTAAACTGGTGGAAGAAAAATCACCGTTTACCCTGAACGAACAAGATTTTCCAGTGCTGATGGCGGCAACCGGGATGATGCCCGCAACCGAGATGACTTCGGGGGTGGCGGTCTCACCCACAGGCGAGGTGAGCTATGCGCTCTGACAGTGCGGAGGGTAAATTGAGAAGTTCGGCCAAAATTGCAGCGGGGATTGACCAGGCCGAAGGGTTGCGCAGATTACTGGTGAGTAATCAAACCCAGGTGATTACGCTGGTGTCAGGTAAACAAGGCGTGGGGCGCACCAGTGTGACACTCAATCTGGCTAGTGCGCTGGCGGGTGCCGGCAAGGATGTGCTAGTGCTGGACGAGAATCCCGCGCCGCATAATTTGACGGATAGCCTGGGATTATTCGCCCGCTATGATTTGCTGGATGTGGCACAGGGAAAATGCCAGATACGCGATGCGATATTGCAGGGTAAAGGCTATGTCATCCTGCCTGCCTCGCGCGCGCTGCGCGCGCTGGCAAGTTTGCAGGCATCCGAGCAGCAAAGTATGGAAGCGGCTCTGTCCGAAGTGAGCGGGGGCGTAGATATTGTGTTGGTAGATGCGGCGATGCTGGCCGGACATGTCATATCCTCGAGTCTGGCACCCGGGGTGAGGTTGCTGGTGGTAATGGATGCGACCGCAAGCGGCATCACCGAGAGCTATGGGTTGATTAAACGGCTGGCGTTGGAAAATGCCCGGCTGCGTTTTGAAGTGGTGGTAAACAAGGTGGCGGATGAAAAAACAGCCCGATTGGTGTTCGGCAATATGGAAAAAGTGGCGCGCAGTAATTTGGCTGCCCGCCTGGAATACCTGGGTTGCATCCCGCTGGATGAGCAAATGAAACGTGCGACGCAATTGGCGAGGTCGGTGGTAGAGGCATACCCCGCTGCCCTTTCGACGCAGTCTTATTTGGCATTGTCGCAAGGCGTATTACAGATGACACTGCATCAGGATGAAATGGCAGGCGGTATTGCACAGATGATGAAAAACCTGATCGCGCAACTGGCGCGCACAGCCGTAGTGAGTTGCTGACGACATCCAATAATTCAACAGGGCGTATTGCTATATACCCCTGCGACCAACGATTAAAGGCCGATTATGTATAACGCCTCTGGACTAAAAAACAAGGATCAATGCCTGCGGGATTATGCCCCGCTGGTAAAGCGAATTGCTCATCAAATGATGACAAAATTGCCTTACAGCGTGCAAATTGACGACATCATTCAGGCGGGCATGATAGGTTTGCTGGACGCGGCAAGCCGCTACGACGAGATTCACGGTGCGCAGTTTGAAACCTATGCGACGCAACGCATACGCGGCGCGATGCTGGACGAATTGCGCAGCGCGGACTGGTTGCCGCGCAGTCTGCGCCGGGATATGCGAAAAATCGAGCAAGCCATCAGCCGGATGCAACAGAAATTGGGCAGAGCACCCAATGAAGCCGAAATAGCCGAAGAAATGCGCATTCCGCTCGAAGAATACCAGCAGATGTTGCAGGAATCTCGCGGCGCGCAATTGGTGTATTACGAAGACTTTCAGGACGAGGATCACAACGATTTTTTCGAGCGGTTCGAGTTTAGCGACGATGCCGATCCGCTGGCCTTGTTGCAGGATGACAGGTTCAAGGCGGAATTGATGCGGGCGATAGAAAAACTGCCTGAACGCGAGCGGCAACTGATGGGCATGATTTATGAGCAGGAAATGAATCTGCGCGAAGTGGGGGAAGTGTTCGGTGTCAGCGAATCGCGCATTTCGCAGTTGCATAGTCAGGCGGTGGCTCGTCTGCGTGGCTGGTTGAAAGGTTACTGATGGACAAACTGACGCTATTGGGTTTGTTGGTGGCGCTTGTGGGCATCATGACCGGGCAGATACTGGAGGGCAGTGATTTCAGCATCCTGTTTCAGGGCGCGGCTTTTCTGATCGTATTTGGCGGCACGCTGGGCGCAGTCATGGTACAAAGTCCGCGCAAGGTTTTTTTGCTGTCCATCAAGATGGGACGTTGGGCGTTTGTCCCCCCCAAATCTGACGAGCGCGAAGTCATCCGACAATTGGTCGAATGGGCAGCGTTGACGCGCAGGGAAGGGATGCTGGCTATGGAAGCGCGGCTTTCCGGTATAACCGACCCGTTTTTGCTGAAAGGCGCGCAGTTGCTGGTGGACGGGCATAGCGCCGCAGAAATTCGTGAAGTGCTGGAAATTGACACGCAATCCTGGGAACAGTTGCGCTGGCAAGCTGCGCGGGTATGGGAAGCGGCTGCCGGGTATTCGCCTACGGTCGGCATTATCGGTGCGGTGCTGGGGCTGATGCACGTCATGCAGAATCTGGCTGAACCCGGCAAGCTGGGCAGCGGTATCGCGGTCGCCTTTGTTGCCACCATCTACGGCGTGGCATTTGCCAACCTGTTGTTTTTGCCAATAGCCAACAAACTCAAGGCTATCATCATGCAACAGACGCAGTTGCGTGATTTGATCGTGGATGGACTCGGCGCGATTGCCAACAGTGAAAATCCGCGCCTGATAGAAATCAAGCTGCAAGGCTATCTGGATTAGCGATGGCGCGCCGACAAAAACGTGCCGAGCACGACAACAACGAACGATGGCTAATTTCCTACGCCGATTTCATTACGCTGCTGTTTGCGTTTTTCGTGGTGATGTACTCGATTTCTTCGGTTAATGAAGGAAAATACAAGACGTTTAGTACCTCTTTGGGTATTGCTTTCGATAAACAGCCTCCTGCGGTTGGTAGCGTGACCCGTCTGGCCGAGCAAAAAAACAAGGTGCTGGTGGATAAGCGCAGTGCGCAATTTTTAGAGCAGCAGCACAAAAATGAACAGCAGATGAAGACCGTTGATAACAATTTGCGCCAAGTTATGGCCTCAATGATCGCACAAGGGCAGGTCGGTATCACTCGGAACGGGCGCGGGGTGGTGATTGATATCAGTGCCAGTGCGTTGTTCAGGGAAGGTGAGGCGACTGTGCAACCTGCCGCACTGGAGACGCTGCAACAGGTGGCGCGGGTGCTGAGCCGTGAAAATCAGGCGGTGGAAGTGGAAGGACATACCGATGATGTGCCGATCAAAAACGCGCAATTTCCGTCCAACTGGGAACTGTCCGCCGGACGTGCCAGCAGCGTGGTCAGAATGCTTGTCAGATACGGTGTGCCGGAGTTACGACTGTCTGCGGTGGGCATGGCAGCCAATCATCCGGTTGCCGCCAACGATACGGTCGAGCATCGCGCCCTCAACCGCCGGGTTTCGATCACGATTTTATCTCCCGAATTTGATCGCCTGAAGCAGTCGGACAGCGCCGTTTCATCCGTGCCTGCTTCATCCGTTTCGGCTCAACCGTAAGGAAGTGGCGGCAAACAACAACAGCGGGTTAGCTGGTAAGACAAAAAATCAGTCACTCTCCAAGATGGCAAAACAGAAAATTTGACCTGTTGGGTGTAAAACATTCGGGCATAATGCTGACGGTCGCGATGAGCAGCAACGTGCCAATTGCAGAACTTCAAGTTTCACATACATTACCTGCAATTCTTGGCACACCTTAAAATACGAAGTGCTGAGTATGCAGGATAGCTTGATACATAAAACTATATCAATCGTTTATAATCAAATAGTTACAGTATTTCTGGTCAGCTTTTACAGAACACTGTCCTGCATATGTTTGAATAGTTCTGTCTTCTGTCTACTTCGTTAGGTGCTTCGCTGTAAACCAGCCTATGTCAGGTACAATGGTCAAATGAAAAGTATTCCACATCCCATTCAATACCAAGGTAGCAAGCGAAACTTGGCTCCCGTTATTTTGCGCTATGTTCCCAAGGGCGTTGATTGTCTGATTGAGCCGTTTGCAGGCTCTGCCGCGATTAGTATTGCCGCCGCCGCCCGCAAGATGGCAAAAACCTACATGGTTAACGATCTGAATAAACCGTTGGCTGAGCTGTTGCAGCTGATTGTGGAATTTCCGGGCGAAACAGCCTCGTTTTATGAACAGGTTTGGAATGCGCAACATGACGATTCCATCAAGCACTTTTACCAGGTTCGCGAAGAATTCAACCGCACCCAAGACCCGCGTCTTTTCCTATATTTGCTGACGCGATGCGTCAAAGGCTCGGTGCGATATAACTCGAATGGGCTGTTTAATCAAAGCCCGGATAAGAGACGCTTTGGCACACGTCCCGAAACGATGCGCGCTAATATTTTGGGCGTTTCTGCCCTATTAAAAGGGAAAAGCAGATTTTCCTCTTTGGATTACAGAGAAGTTTTGGCCTCGGCTAAAATCACCGACCTTGTTTATATGGATCCGCCCTATCAAGGCGTGTGTGGTGAACGGGATTCGCGTTATTTTTCTGGGATTGGTCACTGTGATTTTGTTGCCTCACTCGAAGAGCTGAATGCAAGAAGCATTTCTTATATTGTCAGCTACGATGGGCGCAGGGGAGATAAAGCATTTGGTGAATTACTACCCGCCTCGCTTGATCTTGCGCACATCGAGTTGGATGCGGGACGTTCCAGCCAATCGACTTTGCTCGGGCGTGATGAAGTCACATACGAATCTCTGTACCTCTCACAGGCATTGACCGACAAGCTTGCCCACAAACCCGCCGATTATCACCAGCATCGCGCCCAGCAATTCGTATTGTTTGAACCCGCAGCTCACTATGCCTAAACTCCCGAAAGAATTTATTGATCTGTGCCATTCCGTCACGGCAAAACGTCCGAAGACCGTTATAGACCATATTCTGAAACACGGGTCTATCACGACCGAGGAACTGAAAGTGAAATATGGCTACAACCACCCGCCACGAGCAGCCCGTGACGTGCGCGAACATGGCATCCCACTTGAAACCTTTCGGGTTACTGGTTCTGATGGACGGGAAATTGCTGCTTACCGTTTTGGCGATGTAAGCAGCCAGCGATTTAAAAAATTATCGGGCAGAACAGGTCTGTCCAAGAAAATCAAGGATGCGCTGGTTGAGAAGTACGGCTGCAAGTGTTTTATCTATCTTGAAGATGTTGATGAGCGCGAGCTACAAATTGACCACCGCGTTCCCTACGAGGTTGGCGGCGACGGCGAAGGAGCCGAACTCAATCCGGAAGATTTTATGCTACTTTCTGGTTCAGCCAACAGGGCAAAATCATGGTCTTGTGAGCATTGCGAGAATTGGAACAACATCAAGGATCGAACAATTTGTCTGACCTGTTATTGGGCGAATCCAGAAAACTACTCCCATATCGCCACGCGCCAAATTCGACGGCTTGATCTTGTTTGGCAGGGCAAGGAAATTGACATCTACGAAAAATTGAAGGCGGAAGCACACTCGCTTGAAAAGGAAATCCCCTCGTTCGTTAAAGAAATCCTTGAAAAAGAGATTCTCCGAAAACGCACCTAACGATTAAGGTTAGATCGTGATCGCGAAGCGAGCCATGATCTGAACCGTTTGTTGGACGAGTCCGGTTGAGCCTCACAAACGCTATGCAAATATCTCCCCAATCCGGCCTCGCGTTCTAGGGATCCTAGGGATCACGGGGTCAGGTCTTGCATTAACGCATTCGGAGTGCATTATTCGACCGTGAGCGGAACGATTAAAAATTTTGAGCACGCAATAAAAACGTGATACTGCAATGCAAGACCTGCCCCCATTCATTACATGTCTACATTGGAGCCAGTCCGGTGCTTAATTATCCAACGTCCGCTGTCCAATGGTAAGCAGTCGTTCATTTCTGACAGTTGACCAGCGGCAAAGGCACGAACCGGATTGTGAAGATACAACGTTGTAAGGCAGAAACCAGTCGTTCGTATTTACCGATCACGCAGGTGTGGGACGGAAATTTTGCTCAAGCTGAATGAGCCCTCTCCGCGTGCAATCTTATACCCAGCGCGGACATTACCTTGAGAATAGTCGAAAAACTCGGATTCCCTTGTCCAGATAACGCCTTGTAGAGACTTTCACGTCCCAACCCGGTTTCCCTGGCGAGTTGTGTCATGCCTTTGGCGCGGGCAATTGTGCCAAGTGCCTTAGCGATAAACGCGGCATCATCACCTGCCTCTTCGAGGCACGCTTCCAAATAGAACACCATATCCTCATCGGTCTTGAGGTATTCGGCACTGTCCCATTTACGCAGTTTGATCGTACCCATTTCGCACCTCTAAATTTGTCGCGCAATTTCCAACGCGGTTTTAATGTCCTTCGATTGCGTGGATTTATTTCCTCCAGCCAGCAGGATCACTATTTCAATTCCGCGCTGCACGAAGTACACCCGATAGCCCGGTCCATAATGAATTCGCATTTCGGAAACGCCTTCGCCAACAGGTTCACAATCACCGAAGTTTCCATCCTCGGCACGATCGATTCGTACCTGTATACGCCTCACGGCCTGCTTAATGATCAAATTCAATCAGTGGGAGTTTAGGTGCAGTCTTTGCAAGTAGCCGATTTCAATCAAGGCAACAAGGGTTGGTTCACATAAAAAATTGGTTCATCCAACCCGGGATTACCGGTAGCCAAAAAATCCGAAACGCGGGTAATAACTTGCCTCTTTTGATTTGTCCGCGAACAAAAACAAACAAATTCAAATATCTATCACGATTGGGAAAACCTGGGAGACGCTGATTGATTTGTCATTTCCGCCTAAGCATAAATACAATGCCTTGATTAAAAAAGATTTTTTTTGAATCACAAAACAGAATAAATCCGCGCTTTTCCTGGTAACTCTGTGGGGCTACACGTTACCCAGCGATCTGCCGTTGCCCGGTGCAAAACTGTGTTGTCCGTCCGGCCCATACAGATCGGCTTTGCGTACTGCCTGGCTGAGGGTGGCGAGCGATTGCTGGTTGTGGCGCAGTTTCATCTGGATCAATTCGCCGTTAATGTGATTGATCTGCTGTGCCTGTTCCGCCAGAACATATATTTTCTGCCAGAGTGCCAAACCTGCTGCGCTGTGAGTTGTCAGCCATGCCTGAATGGCATCGTGGGTGGGGTCGGGAAGGTGGTTTCTCAACAGGCGACGGCGCACCTCGGCAACCTGGTTGAGATTGATAGCCTGAAAGGACTTCTGTTCGGCGAGAACCAGTAACTTGTCGGTCTGGTTTTCCGTCAGCAGGCTTTGCTCTTGTTGTAAGAGTTCGACGAAAGCGCTCACCGCGCCAAGCTCGTTGGTCAATGCGGCGAGTAATTCCGGGTTTTCTGGTTGAGCCACTATGCCTTGCTGCCGCTAATCAGGTCGCGCACGGTGGCAATAAGCCCATCGGCGACTACGCTGGAATTGACCTGGAAGCGCCCGTCACTGATAGCTTGCTTGATTTCGGCTACTTTGCCCGCATCCACCACAGGCGAGTTTGCCATGCTGGATTCCATTTTGTTGAGTTGTGTCGCGGTCGAGCCGAGTGAAACGTGCGTGCCGGACTGCTGCGGGGCAGGTTGCGACTTGCCGGCAGCGGGACGATTAGCCGCTTCTCCTATCATGCTGCTGGGTAGCATTTTGCTGGGTTTATCAATTTTCACGGTAATCCTTTCAATCTCAGGTACTAAAAATAGGTTCGTTGCTTACTATATCGGAAAGATGCAGGAAATATTTAGGGCGATTTTGCATTTTTTTACCTTTTTTGTCAGATTAAATTCTGATTTTCAAGGTAACAGGTGAAAAGGCGGGACTTTTACCCGCTGTTCCGCACAATAAAATTCGGTGTCAAACAGTATGTTCGCATCTTACCCAAACCGATGCGGACTGCATAAGCAGGAGCATAAACATGTTGAAAACTTCCGAACAAACGCTCGATCCGGCGGACTGGCAGGATTTCCGCCAGCAAGGTCACGCTATGCTGGACGATATGTTTGATTACATTGAGAATTTGCGTGACCGTCCGGTGTGGCAAGCTGCGTCCGATGAAACACGCCAGGTGTTTCGGCAACCTTTGCCCGTGCAAGCGGGCGATCTGGGCGCAGCACACGAGACTTTCATGCGGGAGGTGCTGCCCTATGCGATCGGCAACGCCCATCCCGGCTTCATGGGTTGGGTGCATGGCGGTGGCACGCCGGTCGGAATGTTGGCGGAAATGCTGGCTGCCGGGCTGAACGCTAACCTGGGCGGGCGCAACCAGATGCCGGTCGAAGTCGAGCGCCAGATGGTGCGCTGGGTGCGCGAGTTGTTCGGTTTTCCCGAAACGGCTGGCGGGCTGTTTGTTACCGGCACTTCCATGGCTAATTTTATCAGCGTGCTGGTCGCGCGTACTGCCGCGCTGGGGCGGGCGGTGCGCGAAGAAGGCTTGGCCGATGGGCATAGGCTGACCGCTTATGCCTCGGTCAGCGGGCATGTCAGCATCGCGCAGGCGCTGGAAATGGCGGGTATCGGCACGGCGGCATTGCGCCGGATTCCGGTCAATGCGCTACATCAGATGGACACTGGCGCACTCGAACGCGCTATTGCGGCGGATCAGGCGGCAGGTTTGATACCCTTTTTTATCGCTGCCACGGCGGGCACGGTGGATGTCGGGGCGATTGATCCGCTTGCCGCCATCGCCGATATTGCGCGCCGCGAGCGGGTCTGGTTTCACGTTGATGGCGCATTCGGCGCGTTGGGCAAGCTGGCTGCCGATATTGCGCCGCTGTTACAGGGCATGGAACGAGCCGATTCTATCGCCTTCGATTTTCACAAATGGGGGCAAGTGCCTTACGACGCGGGGTTTGTGCTGGTGCGCGACGGGGCATTGCAGCGCGGCACATTTGCCTCGCCTGCCGCCTATTTGCATCGCGAGACGCACGGCATGGCGGCGGATTCGCCCTGGCCGTGCGATTTCGGGCCAGATTTGTCGCGCAGTTTCCGTGCGCTGAAAACCTGGTTCACCCTGCAAGTGTATGGGGCGGACAAGCTGGGACAGGTCATCTCGCATACCTGCGCATTGGCGCGTTATCTGCGCCAGCGTGTTGAAGCTACGCCCGAACTGGAATTGTTAGCCCCCGTCGCGCTGAATATCGTCTGTTTTCGTTATCGCGGCGCAGATGCCAACACCTTAAACGCCGCCCTCGTGGTCGCCCTTCAGGAATCGGGCATCGCCGCCCCGTCGGCTACCACCCTTAACGGCCAGATCGCGATCCGCGCGGCCATCGTCAATCACCGTACCACCGCCGCCGACATAGACGCGCTGGTAGATGCCACGCTGACTTTTGCGGCGGTGCTCCAGGGCAAACCTCACTCATATAGGGAAACCAGATGAAAACCGATGTCTTTATACAACCTCTGGCACACCCCTTGATTGGTCTGGCAAGCCTGATGCGCATGGCTTTTTCCGGCGTTGATCTCGCACCGCTTGGCACGCAACTGATTGCCCGTGCCGGCACTGAGCCACGCACGGCGGATGCCAATGCGCTGCTGGATTTGTCTATCGTCCTGCAACTTAGGGGCGAGCGCGAGCTGGCGCTGGAGATGCAATCCCTGGCATTGCTCAACCAGCGGCTATATGCGCCGCCCATGCAGCGTGGACTGGGTGATAGAAGCCGTGCCGCTATCCGTCTGCTTGCCGTGATGGGCGCGGGAGATTTGATGGCTAATTCACCCATCGAATTTTTGCTGGAAGATGCCGATGTCGCACTCGACATCGTGTATGTGACGGACGAACTGGATGCGTTCAGGCATTTTCCAGAGCACGATGTGCTGTTCGTCGCGGTTGCAGAAAACGAGCAAAATATCCCGCTGCTCAATAAGCTAAGCGATGCGCTTGCTGCCTGGCCGCGTCCGGTAGTCAACGATCCGGCGCGTATTGCGCGGCTGTCGCGCGACCATAATTGTGCCTTACTCAAGGAAGTGACCGGGGTGGATATGCCGGTTACCGTAAGAGTAGGGCGGTCGGTGCTGGAACAGGTCAGTCGCGGCGAACGTTCGTTTGCCGCCGTGCTGGGCGACGGGGATTTTCCCGTGATCGTCCGTCCGGTAGATTCCCATGCCGGGCATGGTCTGGACAGGCTGGCGGATGCGGCGGCACTGGCTGAGTATTTGAGCAGCGCGACACAAAGTGAGTTTTATGTCTCCCGCTTCGTGGATTATCGCGATGCGGACGGCATGTTCCGTAAATACCGCGTCATGCTGATAGCCGGTCGCCCGTTTGTCGCGCATATGGGCATATCCGCGCACTGGATGATCCATTACCTGAATGCGGGCATGGCGGAAAGTGCCGAGAAACGCGATGAGGAAGCGCGCTTCATGGCGGAATTTGATGAAGGGTTTGCCGTGCGTCATGCCGCAGCGTTGCGGGAGATCAACAGGCGGATAGGGCTGGATTATTTCGGCGTGGATTGCGCCGAGACCCCCGATGGAAAACTGCTTATTTTTGAGGTAGATAGCTGCATGATCGTGCATGCGATTGATCCGGTGGAGGTGTTTCCCTACAAGCAGCCGCAGATGCGCAAGTTGTTCGACGCTTTTACAGCGATGCTGGGTCATGCCCTGCAGCGTGCGCCCACCTGAGATGTGTCCAGTTAATTTTTTGGTTAATTCCTTGCCGCGTCATCCCGGCGTAGGCCGGAATCCAGGCTGCGCGGTCATCCCGTTGCAACGGAAGGTCAACGGTGCATCCCTGCCGCCTATCCGGCAGTTACTGGTCTGCGGGGGCGATGCGCGTATCGCGCTCGACCCGCAAAGCGGCTTGAACAAATACGCTTGTCGGCCTTATCCCGATGCATCTTTGCTGGCGTTTGGTTCTTCCACTGCCTCGGTGATTTCTCCGGCAGGCTTTGCAGCGGCAGAGGCGTTGCGCGAACGGTTGTCGCAAGAGTCAGGAACAGCGTCGCGGGCAGTCATCTATGCCCGTGAATTGCAGCGCATCCGGCTGGAATTGCTGGCAGCATTCGGTCTTGCTGACGCAGGCGTGACGCTGGAGTTTGCCACTTCCGGCACAGATGTCCATACGCTGGTCGCACGCTCAGTGGCAAACAGCACTGACCGGCCACTATCCGTCGTCATGGTGGCAGAAAGTGAAACGGGCAGTGGCGTGGCGGCGGCCTTGCAAGTGAAAAATGCTCAAGTTTGGTCCGTGCCGCTGCGCCTGGCCGACGGGATGCCGCGACCGCTGGCAGACCTGGATGCAGAGGTTGCCGGAAGGGTGGAGAGGGCGGTCAGGTCGGGCGCGCGCGTACTGCTGGTGATGGTGGATCAAAGCAAGACGGGATTGATTGCACCCAGTGCGGACTGTGTTGTCGGGTTGCACCAGCGTCATGCTGACAGGCTCGACGTGCTGGTGGATGCCTGCCAGTTACGCCTCGCTCCCCCGACCTTGCGTGCTTATTCGCAACGAGGTTTCATGGTCGCGGTGACCGGTTCAAAATTCCTTACCGGGCCGTCATTTTCTGCCGCGCTGCTGTTACCTGAACAAGTCGCGCAAAGATTGAATCTGCGCCCGCACGAGGCAAGCATGACGGTTAATTTCGGTTTGCTATTGCGCTGGGAAGCGGCGCTGGCAGAAAACCGCCGCTTTAATGCCGTGCCGCAGACCGTGATTTTTGACTTTATGCAAGCCTTCGCACAGGCCATCACCGACAGGCTGAATAACGATCCGTGTTTCGAGCCTTTGAACGTGCACCCGTTAGCGCGCGGCAGCGGGGCGCAAGGCTGGGATCAAATCCAGACTATTTTCCCGTTGCTGCTTTATCGCGCCGATTGTGCGGGGGCGCGTGTGCCGTTAAATCGCGCAGAAACGCAGCAGATTTATCAGCAGTTGCCGGTTGATATTGGTGAGGCCGGGTTGCGCTGCCAACTCGGTCAGCCAGTCGCTTGCGGGACACGCGATGGCATCGCGGTGAGCGCCTTGCGGCTGTGCCTCGGCGCGCGTCTTATCAGCGATGCCTTTGCGGCCAAACAAGGCGCGGGCAAAGGAATCGCGGGTCTTATCGCCGAAGCAATGGCGGCGTTGGACAAAACGTCGGGTTTAATCCGATCGTTATCCTAACAGGCATGGCATATTGCCACCCCTGATAATGAAGTGGTTTTCGCAGGAATGATGCCCGGTGGGCATCAACTCGCAAATGGTTCTCGCAGGGAGGTTGCCCTGAGGGCAACAGCAAACCCGCCATGCCCGTTCCCTCCCTTGCAGGGCGCATTTTGGCGGAGCCGAAATCGTTCACAAGGCTTGGTGCGTGCTCCGCGTAACCCCTTGTTCACCCCCCGTCCCCCATCTCCCAAAGGGAGAGGGGTACGGTTCGTCGCTGCGCGAGTTTCACGTTAAAGATGAGTGGCATGGCAGTCACGGCATGAGGTTGACCACGCCGTTCTCTCCGGCGATGCCGCTGATTACACGGCCTGATGCCGTGCGTATCGGCACGCTTTCGCCTTGAGCCGCATTGTTCAAGGCCACGCCGCTGCCGCTGATATTAAAACCGCTACCTTGCGTCAGGAGTTGCACAGGTTGTCCCTGTTTGACGCTGTAAGGCGCACGCAGCATGGTTTCCTGAAGAATGATTCCCGCGCTGACGCTGTAGCGCATCACTTGTCCGATGACCCGGCTGGCATCGCTTAATCCGCCGGATTGGCTGGTTTCGACGGTTTGCCGGGCGAGGTCTTCCGCGTGTATGACTTGCCCCAGGACAAGTGGTCGGGCGCTGCTCAGTAACGCCATGCTGACCTTGATTTGTACCGGAACGAAGATGCGCCAGCCGTTGATTTCGTTGCAGCGCACGCCGATGGAGACGCGCCCCAGCAGTTTGCTGCCGCCCGGCAGAAAAGCCTCGATGTCGTTGCAGGAAGGCAAGTTAATCCGGCTATCAATCTCGTCTACGTTAAACGCGACTTTGCCCGGCAAAGCGGTGGTTTGCTGCCGCACAAAGTTACTCACGACGGCGCTGAGTGTGGCGTGATCCTGCTGTGTGGCGGCGTTGCCCGGCTGACAAAAAAAGACCAGCGAGCAAACCATCAGGGATATTTTTTTCATGATCGCTATTGTGCGTGTCCCGGCGATTTGTGTTGCCCGGAATTGAGGGGAAAAGTCGCCGTTAATCATCGCATAGCACATTCGGGGGGCAAGGTAGTATGTCCCACATAGCAGGTGTAATAGTCAACAGGAGGGCGTGATGATCAACAAACTGGATGCGGCGTTGCAATTTCATCAAACTGCACTGAGCTTGCGCGGTGCGCGCCAGGAGTTGCTGGCTGCAAATATCGCCAATGCGGATACGCCCAACTACAAGGCGCGTGATGTTGATTTTGCCAGTGCCTTGCAAAATGCCGTGGCGGGTACGGCGGCCAGGCTGCCCGTAACGACCCGTGCGCCCATGCATCTGGAAGGTCGCGCCGGTAGTACGCTGTTTGGCGCGGAAGTGATGTACCGCAAGCCTATCCAGCCCAGCGCCGACGGCAATACCGTGGATATGGATGCCGAGCGCGCGCAGTTTGCCGACAACGCCTTGCGCTACGAGGCCAGCGTGAAGTTTGTCAGCGACGAGCTGAAAGATATGTTGGCGGCGATTCAAGGTTAATAATAGAAGGAGTTCGAGATGTCTCTGTTCAATATTTTCAATGTGGCGGGTTCGGGGATGGCGGCGCAGTCGCAACGCCTGAATGTGGTCGCCAGTAACCTCGCCAATGCCGATAGCACCACCAGCGCGGACGGCAAGCCATACCGCGCCAAGCAGGTGGTTTTTTCCGCTACGCCGATGGGCGGCGGGGGGGTACAGGGCGTGAAGGTGGCTGCGGTCGCCGAAAGCACCGCGCCGATGAAAATGGTGTTCGATCCCAAGCATCCGATGGCCGATGCGCAGGGCTATGTGGCGATGCCCAACGTGAACGTGGTGGACGAGATGGTCAATATGATTTCTGCCTCGCGTTCTTATCAAAATAATGTGGACGTGCTGAATACGTCCAAGACGCTGCTGTTGAAGACGCTGACCATAGGCCAGTAACTGACTAACGACTAACGGGGAAAATCATGATTAACGCCGCACCCACCACCGATACCGCCGCGCTGTTTGCATCCATAAATGGCGGCAGCGGGAAAATAACCTCGACTGCAAACGCCACGCAGGATCGTTTCATGACCTTGCTGGTCACGCAGTTGAAAAATCAGGATCCGCTCAACCCGATGGACAATGCGCAAATGACTTCGCAAATGGCGCAGATAAGCACGGTGAGCGGGATAGATAAATTAAATGCCACGCTGCAAGCCTTGAGCGCCAGCATGACACCAAACCAGACTTTGCAGGCGGCCAGCATGATAGGGCATGGCGTACTGGTGCCGGGAGACGGCGTGCAGTTGGCCAATGGTGCGGGTCTGGGCGGTTTTGAATTGGCGCAGTCCGCAGATAGTGCCCAAGTGTCGGTGTATGACCGGGCGGGCGCGCTGGTGCGCAGCATTGACTTGGGCGCGCAACCGGCTGGAATCAGTAAATGGCAGTGGGATGGCACGGATAATTCGGGGGCAGCGGCGGCTGCGGGCAACTATACCTTCAACGTCAATGCGGCGCAGGGCAGCAACCCCGTGGCGGCGAGCAGCTTGCAATTCGGCCTGGTGAACAGCGTCACGCAAGGGGCGCAGGGCGTATCCATGAGCGTGGGGCAGTTAGACAACATCGCGCTCACCGAAGTCAAACAAATTCTCTAAAGTGAAATTTGCGCAGCAATTCGATTGTCCCCTCGCCCGCTTGCGGGAGAGGGTTGGGGAGAGGGAAACGGGCATGGCACGTTTTATTATTTGGGTTGGCAGCGTTGCCATGCCCGTTAACGTCGGGAGAAAATCATGAGTTTTCAACAAGGTTTGAGCGGTTTGAACGCGTCATCCAAACATCTGGATACCATAGGCAATAACGTCGCGAATGCCAATACCGTGGGCTTCAAGCAGTCGCAGGCGCAATTCGCCGACATGTTCGCCGTGTCGCTGGCGGGGACGGGGGCGGTGCAAATCGGCACGGGAACCAAGGTTGCGGCAGTTGCGCAACAGTTCACTCAGGGCAACATCACCAACACCAACAACCCGTTGGACACCGCTATAGGCGGTCAGGGATTTTTCCGCGTGACCGATGCTGCGGGCGCTATCTCTTATTCTCGTAACGGCCAGTTTCAGGTAGATAAGAATGGTTTTATTGTTAATAATCAAGCACATAAAGTATCAGGATATTTACCTGATGCAACCGGGGTAATTTTCCCGGCCGCCCCCGTGCCGCTGCAAATCAATGCGGCAGACCTGACACCCAAACAGACACTCAATGCCGTGGTCGGGGCAAATCTGGATTCGCGCGCTGCCGTGCCCTTGATTCCCGCTTTTAATGCACTTGATCCCACTTCCTACAACAGTTCAACTTCGCTGACGGTTTACGATAGCCTGGGTGCCAGCCATGTCGGTTCGCTGTATTTTCAGCGTCAGCCGATTACCCCACCCACTTTTACTTCGGCCACCACGACCACGGCAACGGTGAGCTCGGTCGCCGGTTTGGCGGTTGGCAATACCCTGACTTTTGCACTTCCCGCACCTGCGCAGACCGCGACCATTTCCGCTATCAATGCCGTAACAAATACGGTGACTTTTGCCGCTCTGGCGGCGGCACCCACTGGCGGCCCCATCACGACCAACGCCCCTTCGGCCAGTTGGAAGACCTTTTTGACGGTGGACGGCGTGGCGGTGCCGGGAACGGCTACCCCGGAACTGGCGACGCTGAGTTTTGACGCTTTGGGCAAACTGGCATCTACCTTCCCCGCGACTGTACCGATCGGGAAAGTGACTTCAGCCGCGTTGTTTCCGACTTCTACCACCGTTTCACCGACCCAGGCACTCACTTTTGATTTCGGTTCGCCGACCGCCGGAACCTCCCAATACGGCGGCAATTTCGGGGTCAATACGCTGACTCAGGACGGTTATACCTCGGGACGGCTGAACTCGATCAGCACCAGTGCCGATGGCACGATACTCGGTCGCTACTCGAACGGTCAATCGCGCGCGCTGGGGCAGATATTGCTGGCTAACTTCACCAGCCCGCAAGGTTTGCAGCCGGTGGGCAACAACGAGTGGGTGGAAACCTCGGTCTCGGGCGGACCGCTGGTGGGCGTGCCGGGATCGGGCAGTCTGGGGATGTTGCAGTCTTCCGCGACGGAGGATTCCAACGTGGATCTGACGGCTGAACTGGTGAATATGATTACCGCACAGCGGGTTTATCAGGCCAATGCGCAGACCATCAAGGCGCAGGATCAGATATTGCAAACCATTGTCAGCCTGAGGTAGTGGTGATGCCGCAAGGGCATTCCCACGAAACTACGGAGCTGACGCTCCAGTTTCTGAGTGAAGGGGTGAGTGATTTCACTTACCGCACAAAAAGGAGAATGTAATGGATAGGTTGATTTATACCGCAATGACAGGAGCATCGCATGTGTTGCAACAGCAGGCGGCGGTGTCGGAAAATCTGGCTAATACCAGCACGCCGGGATTCCGCGCTTCCCTGAATACCTTCCGCGCTGTGCCGCTGGTGGGCGAAGGCTTGGCTACCCG
>Ga0210042_1001198_pt1 | contig 21969 bp, 18 predicted proteins | sample CryGeymeta201518_FD_183982 | JGI IMG/M metagenome (GOLD analysis project Ga0210042, IMG submission 183982) | Groundwater microbial communities from Crystal Geyser aquifers in Utah, USA - Crystal Geyser metaG 2015-18 (SPAdes) (version 2) | ecosystem: Environmental > Aquatic > Deep subsurface >... | reverse complement strand
GGGAAATATGGACGATTTTTTAAAACCGGACGCGGAAAGCGTGCTTAAGCATTTTATCAAGGAGGGCCACGAATTAATTTTAATAACTTTCGGCAATAAAGAGTGGCAAGAGAAAAAAGTTAAAAATTTGAGCATTAAAAAATATTTCTCCGAAATTATTTTTGAAGAAGAAGATAAAAGTAAAAGCGAATATTTAAGATCGCTGGGAGAAGGCAATGAAAAAATATTAATAATTAACGATAATCTGGACGAGGCGGTCGCGATGCAGAAAGTTTTGGGCGATAAGGCCGAATTGCGGTTGGTCAAAAGAGAAGACAAAAAAGAGGCCGAGCCGCATATAAAAAATTTGCGCGAACTTTTGCCAGAAGAGAAAAGGCGGGAAAGCGAGCTTAAGTTAAAACAAAAATAACTATGGAATCAGAATTAAAAAATTTCGGCGTGGTGATTTTAGCCGCCGGGCGAGGCAAAAGGCTTAATTGCGCTGATTTGCCAAAGGTGCTGTATAAAATAAACGAGCGGCCGATAATCAGTTATGTTTTGGCCGAGTTGGAAAAGGGCGGAGTGGAGAAAAAACAAATTTGCCTGGTAGTGGGTTTTAAGGCCGAGCTGGTGGAGAAAGAAATTGGTCCTGGCTATATTTACGCTTTGCAAACTGAACGGTCGGGTACGGCGCACGCGGCTTTGACCGGCGCCGAGGCTCTACCGGCCGAGTTTGATAATTTTTTAGTTTTAAACGGCGATGACTCGGCGTTTTATAAGTTTAATTCCTTGGCTAATCTGATAGGATTTCATTTAGCTAATAAAAACGATGTAAGCATTCTAACCTGCGAGCCGGCCAACCCGCAGGGGCTGGGACGGGTAGTCCGCGGCCAAGACGGCCGGATTATAAAAATCGTGGAAAAAGAAAATATGACGCCGGAGCTGGAAAAATTCAGAGAAATAAATACCGGCACTTTTTGTTTTAAAAAAGATTGGTTTTTAAAGCATTATCCCAATTTAAAGCCCTATAACATTTCCAAGGGCGAATACGGCCTGCCCAGCTTCATAGAGGAAGCTCTGACGAGCGGTTCCCGGTTGAGCGTGGTCAAGCTGGAAAATCCCAACCAATGGTTCGGCGTTGATACGCCGGAGCAATTAGTCGAGGCGGATAGGAGAAAAAGGGCAAATTGAACAGATTTTACACGCGCTAAAAAAGAAATTTTTATTTATGCGGCAAATTTTGGATTTGCACATCCATTCAAAATATTCCCGCTCCTGCTCGCCCGAGCTGACGCTGGAAAACATTGAAGCAGCCTGCCGAATTAAGGGCGTGGACATTATCGCCACCGGAGATTTTACTTTCCCCGAGTGGTTTTCTGACATAAAAAATAAATTGGAAGAAATCCCCCCTACCCCCCTTTATCAAGGGGGTGGCAAAAGTGGATTGTATAAACTTAAAAGCGCTAAAGACGATAAGGTTAAATTTTTGCTGTCCACGGAAGTGGCGCTGATTTATAAAGACGCGGGTAAGGCCAGGCGGATTCATTTGGTAATCCACGCGTCCAGCCTGGCCGCGGCCGAAGAGCTTAATAAATATTTAGACAAAGATTATAATATCCGTTCGGATGGGCGGCCGATTTTGGGCATGAGCGCTCCGGAGTTGATGAAATTATGTTTAGGCATTGATGAAAAATTTTTAATTTATCCGGCGCATATCTGGACGCCTTGGTTCGCGGTCTTCGGCTCTAAATCTGGTTTTGACCGGCTGGAAGACTGCTTTCATGAATACGCCAAAGACGTTTACGCGCTGGAAACTGGGCTGTCCAGCGATCCGGAAATGAATTGGCGCTTATCGGCGCTGGGCCGATTGGCCATTCTGTCCAATTCCGACGCCCATTCGCTTCCCAATATCGCGCGCGAAGCCAACGTGTTTGAGATGGCGGCGGTAAGTTATAATGAAATTTATGAAATTATAAAGAATAAAATAATTTACCATGACAGTAAAGAAGTGGATTCCCGCCGGAGTTTATCCGCCGAAGTGGCGGGCGGGAATGACAAAAAGGGAATCAAATATACCATTGAGTTTTATCCGGAAGAAGGCATGTACCATTATAGCGGCCACCGGATTTGCGGCGTAAGTTTCACGCCTGGCGAGACGAAAAAATTAAAAGGCATTTGTCCGGTCTGTAAAAAACCTTTAACCATCGGCGTGATGGACCGGGTGGAAGAATTGGCCGACCGTGCCGAAGGTTTTAAGCCGGCCAAGGCCGCGCCGTTTAAAAAGTTAGTGGAGTTGGACAAAATCATTGCCGAAGCTTTAGACGTAAAATCAAGGCATTCGGCTAAAGTGCAAATAGCCTATCATGATTTGATAAAGCGAGGCGGCAATGAATTAAATATTTTATTAGATATTAATTTAGAAGATTTGGAAAAAATTGTCGACCCGGCAATTATTGAAGGCATTAAGCGCGTGCGCGAAGGCAAGTTAATTATTAAACCCGGTTTTGACGGCCAGTACGGGGAGATAAAAATTTTTGATGAAAAAGAAAAATTAAAAAATAAACAGAGTAGTTTGTTTGAATAAAAATTTTTATAATCAAAAACATCCCCGGCCAGCGGAGATGTTTTTATGTAAAGTGATTGTTGAAGAAGTCAGGGTGGTATCTGACCATCCTTGATACTTTTAACTTAGCAAAAACCATAAATATAGTTTTAAATTCATAGCATTTAATAATTTTGACATTTGGCTTAATTTAGGCTAAAATAAATAAATAATTCGCTAAAATATGGCTATGGAAAATAACAATGTTAAAACAAACACCAGCCCTTTCCCCAAAATGGAAGAGGAAGTTTTAAGTTTTTGGGATAAGTCCAGGATTTTTGAAAAAAGTGTTAATAATCCCCCTCACCCCCTTTATCAAGGGGGCAGTAAGGGCGACTACGTTTTTTACGACGGGCCGCCGTTCGCCACGGGCGAACCGCATTATGGGCATTTACTCTCTAGCATTTCCAAAGACATCATACCCAGGTTTTGGACTATGCAGGGCTATCGCGTGGAGCGGCGCTGGGGCTGGGATTGCCACGGACTGCCGATTGAAAATATTATTGAACAGGATTTAAAAATCAGCGGTAAAAAAGAAATCGAAAAAATTGGCATCGCCCAATTTTGTGAAACCTGCCGTTCTCGCGTTTTAAAATACGCCGACAGCTGGGAAGTGATGATCCGGCGCATCGGCCGCTGGGTGGAATTTAAGAATTCTTACAAAACCATGGATTTAGGCTACATGGAATCGGTTTGGTGGGCTTTTAAGAATTTATGGGGCAAGGGCTTAATATATCAGGGCAGGAAAGTCCAACTTTATTGCCCTCGTTGCGAAACTCCGATATCCAATTTTGAAGTGGCCATGGACAACAGCTATAAAGAGATAACGGAGCAGAGCGTGTCCGCTAAGTTTAAATTAGTTGGTAAATCCCCCCTACCCCCCCTTGATAAGGGGGGCGAGGCAAATGTTTATGTTTTGGCCTGGACCACTACGCCCTGGACCTTGCCCGGAAATGTGGCGTTGGCGGTGGGGAAAAGTATCAAGTATCAAGTATTAAGTATTAAGGGCGGCGAGGAGAAATATATTCTTGCCAAAGACCGGGTTGAAGAGATTTTAAAGAATAAAAAATATGAGATTGTTAAAGAGATAAAAGGCAAAGATTTGGTCGGGCTGGAATATGAGCCGTTATTTGACGTGCCGGCGTTTAAAAATAGCGGCAAGCCGGTTTATAGAATTTTCGCGGCCGATTTTGTGACTACTAAAGATGGCACGGGCGTAGTACATACGGCTGTAGTTTATGGCGAAGACGATTATAATTTAGGGTTAAAATATGATTTGCCGGTTATACCGATGCTGGACGAAAAGGGCATTTTTAATGAGACCGTGACTAAATTTAAGGGAATTTATTTTAAAAAAGCGGATAAGCTAGTGATTGAAGATTTAAAAAATAGGAAACCGTCTAGCTTAGTTTTTGCCACGGAGCAGACCACTCATTCCTATCCGCATTGCTGGCGCTGTGAAACTCAATTGTTCTATAACGCTATTCCGGCCTGGTTTATGGCGGTCAGTAAATTAAAAAAGAGGATGTTGGAGTTAAACGAACGGATAAATTGGTTTCCCGAATATTTAAAGCGCGGCCGGTTCGCTTTAGGCATTGAACAGGCGCCGGACTGGAATATTTCGCGCAACCGCTATTTCGGCACGCCGATTCCGGTTTGGCGCTGCGATAAATGCGAGCAATTGGAAGTAATCGGTTCAGTCAAAGAGTTGGAAAAAAAGAGCGGAGCTAAAAATATTACTGATATTCATATTCATAAAGTCAGCCAGCTTAACTGGAGCTGCTCTAAATGTGATGGCACGATGAAGCGCATCAGCGAAGTATTAGATTGCTGGGTTGAGTCCGGTTCCATGCCGTTTGCCCAAATGCATTATCCTTTCGAGAACAAGGAAAAATTTGAAAATAATTTTCCGGCGCAATTTATCAGCGAATATATTTCCCAGACCAGAGCCTGGTTTTACGTCACGCACGTCATGGCTACAGCCTTGTTCGATTCCAACAGTTTTGAAAATGTGATTGCCACCGGCGTAATTTTAAATGAAAAGGGCGAAAAATTAAGCAAATCAAAAAAGAATTATCCTGATCCGAGCAAAGTCATTGGAGAATACGGCGTTGATGCTTTACGTTTTTACCTGATGAGTTCCGGCTTGATGCAGGCGGAAAATTTATTTTTTAACGAGCGCGATCTAAGGGATGTTTTCCGGAAAAACATCATGATACTTTGGAACGTTTATAAGTTTTACGAGATGTATGCGGATAAAATCCCCCCCACCCCCTTTGTTAAAGGGGGTAATAATATTTTAGATAAATGGATTTTGGCGCGGCTGGAAACTTTCGCCAAAGAAGTAACCGAGAACATGAAAAACTATAATCTGCCCAAAGCTTTAAGGCCGGTGAGCGAATTTATCAATGATTTTTCCACCTGGTACTTAAGGCGTTCGCGCGATCGGTTTAAATCTAGCGACCAAGCAGACCGGGAAGCGGCGATTGAAACCACTGGATTTGTTTTGCTGGAGTTAGCTAAAATTATCGCTCCGGTTATGCCGTTTCTGGCCGAAACTATCTGGCAGAAAGTTACCGGTTTTGATTTTAAAGATGAAAATAAATCCGTGCATTTAGAGGTTTGGCCCGCCTACGCCAAGGCTTCGGCAGGCGAGCCTATAATAGAAGAAATGGAACAGGTGAGAAAAATCGTGGAGTTGGGACTGGCGGCCAGGGATGAAGCGGGAATAAAAGTCAGGCAACCGCTCGCTTCGCTCGAAGTCAAAAGTCAAAAGTCAAAAGTCAAAAGTCAAGAACATACCGAATTGATAAAGAACGAATTAAACGTTAAAGAAGTTGTCTTTATCGATAGCGAAGGTGAGGTGGAAGTAAAATTGAATACAGAGATGACTGATGAGCTGAAGCTGGAAGGGCTAAAACGGGAAATTGTGCGCTCGGTTAATGCCATGCGCAAAAATGCCGGTCTTACTATTAAAGATAAAATCGTTTTATCATGGCAGAGCGATAGTGAATTAGTGAAAAAAGTATTTGCTGAAATGGCGGAGGAGTTGAAGAAAGATACTTTGAGCGAGAAAATGGAGGAAAATAAAGTTGAGGGTGAAGAAATTAAGATGAACGGAGAAATTGTGAAATTGGGTATAAAAAAGATTTAATATTGTCATTGCGGGCGTAGCCTGTCCGGTACTTGATACAGTTATGTTTTAAAGACTAAAGATTTAAAGATGTTTTCCGAAGAAGATGTCGGGAAATACGGTTGGCAAGTGATTGGATTTAAATAGATTTATATGACTAAAGCGTTAGTGCTATTATCAGGCGGGCTGGACTCCCTGCTGGCGGCGCGGATTTTAATGGAGCAGAGCGTGGAAGTTACGGGTTTAAGCTTTAAGAGCTGTTTTTTCGGTACGGCCAAGGCCAAAAAAGCGGTCGAGCAATTGGGCGTTGAATTGATTGAAATTGATTTTTCCGACGAGCATTTAGCCCTGGTGAAAAATCCGGCGCATGGCTACGGCAAAAACATGAATCCCTGCATTGACTGCCACGCGTTGATGCTAAAAAAAGCGGCAGGATACCTCACCCCGACCCTCTCCTTGGAAAGGAGAGGGGGTAAATACGACTTGGTGGCCACCGGTGAAGTTTTGGGCGAGCGGCCCATGTCGCAGAACATAGAAGCTTTGAAGTTGGTGGAAAAGATTTCCGGCCTAAAAGGCAGATTAATCAGGCCGCTCTCGGCTAAACTTTTAGCAGAATCGGATTTGGAAAAAGCCGGTAAAGTGAATCGCGGAAGACTATTGGATATTAGGGGCCGAGCGCGCCGGCGACAGCTGGAATTGGTGAAAAAATACGGCATCAAAGAATACGCCAGTCCGGGCGGCGGCTGCTTGTTAACCGACCCGGCGTTTTCGGAGAAGTTGTTAAAAATTTTGGAATATTGGCCGGACTGCGACGGCAATGATATTGAACTATTGAAAAATGGCCGGGTATTCTGGTTGAAAAATGAAAGCGGAGAATATATAATAATGGTCGTGGGCAGGGATAAAAAAGACAATGAAAGTTTGGAAAGTCTGGCGCGGAGCGGAGATTTGATGATTGAGTTAGCCGAGGAAAACGGGCCGACCAGCTTAATAAGAGGGAAGAAGTTAGAAATTAGAAATAAGAAGGAAGCGCGGGAGTTGGATGTGCCGGAAGAATTAAAAATGAGCGAGCTGAAATTAGGCGAGGAAAAAAATCAGGAGAAAATAATAAATCTGGCTTTAATCTTGACCGGCCATTACGCCACTAAGGCCAGAGGAAAAAAAATGAAATTTAATTTATTAAATAAATAATAAAATTTTATGAAAAAAACGTTAATTATTTTGGCGGTGGTTGTAGCCGTCATCGGGCTTTACGCCTGGGGAATTTATAACAAGATGGTGACGGGTAACGAAAACGTGGATAACCAATGGGCGCAGGTGGAAACCCAATACCAAAGGCGGTTTGATTTAATTCCTAATCTGGTCAATTCAGTTCAGGGCGCCATGGCGCAGGAGCAGAAAGTTTTCGGCGATTTGGCCGAAGCGCGCACCCGCTACGCCGGCGCGCAAACCGTGAACGAAAAAGCTGAAGCCGCCACCCAGGTGGAAGGCGCTTTGGCGCGGTTATTGGTGATAATGGAAAATTATCCGCAGTTAAAATCAATTGAAACCGTCCAGACTTTGATGGCGCAACTGGAAGGCACGGAAAACAGAATTAGCGTGGAAAGAAAACGATTTAATGACCTGTCGCGCGATTTCAATTTGATGGTAAAGCGGATCCCGGCCAGCTGGTTCGCTGCCAGGTTCGGTTTTGGCGAAAAAAATTATTTTGAAGCCGCGGCTGGAGCGGAAAACGCGCCGGAAGTAAAGTTCTAAAAGTGAATTAATAGCGGATTAGAACGAATTCATGAAAAGAATAATTACAATTTTATTGTTTTTCTTTGCTTTGCCCGCGCTGGCTTACTACAATCCTGGCCAGCCCAGCGGTTTTGTTAATGATTATACTAATACGCTGACGACCGAGCAAAAACAGGCGCTGGAAAATAAGCTGGTTCAGTTTGAAAAAGAAACCAGCAATGAAGTTGCCGTGGCGATTATTCCGAATTTGCAGGACGAGACGATTGAAAATTTCGCGGTTAAGCTGTTTGAAGATTGGCGAATCGGCAAACAGGGAAATGACAACGGCGTTTTGGTGCTAGTGGCCATGGAAGACAGGCAGATGAAAATTGAGGTGGGTTATGGCCTGGAGGGCGCTTTGACCGACGCGCAGTCCAATTGGATTATTAACCAGGCAATGAAACCGGCTTTTAGAAACAATGATTATTACGGCGGGCTGGACGGAGCAGTCAGTCAAATCATGGCTGCTACCAAAGGCGAATACGTTCCCGGCGAAAGCCAGAAGAAAACTGACAATGGCTTTAATCCCCTGGAGATGGTTTGGTTCGGTGTTTTTATCTTCGTTTGGCTGGCCAGTATTTTGGGCCGAAGCAAATCCTGGTGGGCCGGCGGCATCGTCGGCGCAGTTGTCGGCGGCATCGTCGGCGTGATTAAAGGTTTTATCTTTTTCGGCGTAATTTCTTTGGGCGTTTTAATTCCTCTGGGCCTGCTGTTTGATTTTATCGTTTCCAAAAAATATCAAGCCGGCAAATCAAGCGGCCATATTCCCTGGTGGATCGGCGGCGGCCGCGGCGGCTCAAGCGGCGGCTTCGGCGGCTTCGGCGGCGGCATGTCGGGCGGCGGCGGCGCCAGCGGGAGATGGTAGAGAAAAAAAATTGATTTTTTAAAATTTATAGTTCTAACGCCCTATTTGATAAAATTACCTTTCTTGCTTAGATGAAATTTTTGTAGGTTACAACATTAGCGATTGGCCTAAATTTACAAAATTTTCTACTGCGGAACTCGCCTCGAGAGTACTCGGGCTCAAACAGTCCTCGCACGAAAATTTTATAAATTTAGGCCAATCAAAAAAAGAAAAACATGTCTTGGAGCAAATTACAAATTAATCAGCATAAGCAAGCGGTCACGGCGCTTAATAAAATAATTTATGAAGTGGCCGGGTATATAGAGAATAATCCGAGAACGAACGACGTGGCGATCAGGCAATTCATAAAACAGCGATACAAAAAATACCATTTAAAATCAGATAAGCAGAGTTCAATCGTGGCTTTCGGCTCTGACACGGCCAATGTTCATTTCTACGCCGAAGAGCCGCGGCGGCTTAAACAGGGTGATTTAATAATGATTGACATTTGGGCAAGATTAGCCAAAAAGGGCGCGCCATTTGCGGATATTACTTGGATGATGTATTATGGCAGAAAGCTGCCGCGGGAGTACGCGCAAGCATTTAAACTGGTGGCTCAGGCAAGAGACAAGGCAATTGATTTTTTTAAAAATAGTTTAAAAAATAAAACAGTGCCGTTGGGGAAAGAAGCGGACTCGGTAGTGAGAAGTTATTTAGAAAAGCACGGCCAGCGCGATAGATTTTTACACGGCACCGGGCACTCGCTCGGTTTTGCCAACCCTCATGGTCGAAGAGTGAGAATCAATCGTAAAGGCAGGCTGCCAATTCCAATTAATGTCGGTTATACCATTGAACCGGGAATTTATTTTAAAAATGAATTCGGAATCAGAAGCGAAATTGATTTTTATATTGATTCACCCGGTGAAATACGGCTTCGCCGTAGCTCGCCCTGTGGAATCCCTACGGGTTGCGAAGCAAATTCCACAGGGCAAGCTATTTCACGGGGTGAAAATTATAAATTAATAATTACAACCATATGCCAAAAACAAATTATAAAAATTTGGAAAAAAAGTTAACTCTGCAAAAAAGAAATGCCTGGGAGGTTTGGGATGATAAAACTAAACAATCAGCCTTTAAATTTTCCGAAGGGTATAAAAAGTTTTTGAATCAATCAAAAACCGAGCGCGAAGCCGTGGCTGCTAGTATTGAATTGGCTAAACAAGCCGGATTTAAAGATATGGCCGGGGTAAAATCTCTTAAAGCCGGTGATAAAGTTTATGCGGTCAATCGCGGTAAGAATTTATTTTTAGCTAAAGTCGGGAAAAAGCCGTTGGCTCAAGGCTTTAATATGCTTATGCCCCATATTGATTCGCCGCACTTGGATTTAAAGGTTATGCCTTTATATGAAGATGAAAATTTGGCTTTTTTAAAGACTCATTATTATGGCGGCATTAAAAAATATCAGTGGCCGACGATTGCTTTAGCTTTGCGCGGCCAGGTTTATTTAGAAAACGGCAAAAAGGTGGAAATTAATATTGGCGAAAAAGACAGCGATCCGGTTTTTATGATTACGGATTTGCTTCCCCATGTGGACCGCCATGGCGCGACCGATTCAAGAGTGAAATCAAAAGAAGTATTAGGCGAAGAATTAAATTTAGTGGTTGGTTCAATCCCGGTTAAAGATGAAAAAATAAAAGAAAAAGTTAAATTGGCGGTTTTAGAGTATTTATGGAACGAATATGGCATTAAAGAAGTTGATTTAGCCAGCGCTGAACTTAGAGCTGTGCCCTGCGAAAAGGCCAGAGACCTGGGTTTTGACCGCAGTTTGATTTCGGCTTTTGGGCAGGATGACCTAGTTTGCGCCTATACGGCATTAACGGGAGCCCTTGATTCAAGAGTAGGTGATAAGACACAAATTATAGCCATGGTGGATCGGGAAGAAATCGGTTCAACCGGCAATACGAGCGTTAATTCAAATTTTTTAGAGACTTTTGTTTCTGATTTATCAGAGTTGGTTGACGGAGAAGATGACCTTGATCAGGTTTATAAAATTTTCTCTAAGAGCCGGGCGATCAGCGCTGATGTTACGGCTGGATTGGATCCTGATTACAAAGACGCCTTTGATGTTCGCAATACTTGCCGCTTAGGTTTTGGCCTAGCCATAGAAAAATATACCGGCCATGGAGGCAAACTGGGGACATCCGATGCTTCGGGTGAATTTTTGCGTGAATTGATGACGCTGTTTAATAAAAATAAAGCCATAGTCTATCAGCTGGCTGGCGGTTTGGGAAAAATTGACAAGGGCGGCGGCGGTACGATCGCTAAATATTTAGCCAACCGCAACCTAGAAGTAATCGACGCGGGCGTACCTTTATTTAATATGCACGCGCCGTTGGAGATTTCGTCCAAAGCTGATGTTTTTTGCGTTTATTTAGCTTATAAGGCGTTTTTGGAAAATTAAGTTAAAACGGTGAAAAAGTGGTAATTTTTATTATATTTTCACGATTATGTTGACAAAACAATGAAAAAATGTATAATAATGTATAATAATGATATATGACAAAAATACTCAATGCTTACAATAAAATAAGCTCTCTTAGAGAAAGATACTATAAAGCGTCTATGGGTAAAGACGCTCTTATTAAGCTTATCTCTGAAACTGAAGTTGCCGAGCAAGTTTATAACTCAAACGCTATAGAAAATAGCGCGCTTACGCTTGAAGAAACAGAAAAAATACTTCTGCAAATTGATTTGGATAGATATATTACTGAACGAGAAATTTTTGAAACTAAGAACCTGGCGCGAGTTGTTTCATATATAGACAAAAGAGCTAAAGAACAAGAGCTTACGCTGCCCGTAATTTTATTGCTTCATAAAATGTTGATTTCAAATATTAGTGATGATATTGCCGGGCGGTTTAGAAAAGATAATGAATTCGTCCGGGTTGGCAGTCATATCGCCCCTGACCCAAAAGAGGTGGTAGGTCGTCTTGAAAAAATGTTGATAGAGTATAACGCCGCCAGCCAGGAAAATATTATCAAACGTATAGCGAAATTACATCTCACTTTTGAATATACTCATCCATTTTGTGATGGCAACGGTCGTATTGGGCGCGTTATCAATAATTATATATTAATCCGAGAAGGATTCGTGCCTATAAATATAAAATTTATTGACAGAAAAAAATACTATGAAGCGTTCAATGAATTTGATAAAAATAGCGCGACTATTATTATGGAAGAAATCGTGGGTAAGGCGCTTACCAATGGCTATCATAAGCGTCTGGCCTACTTAGAGGGTAAAAAGATTATTACTTTGGCCGACTACGGCAAGCAGAATAAACTTTCACATTCAAATCTTATAAATAAAGCCAATCGGCAAACCATTGAAGCTTTTTTAGAAAAGAATGTTTGGAAAATCGGCGTTTTAGATGAATAAACGGCTTTTTATTATAATAATAATAGGGTATAATTATATACATGAATAATGAAATTAAAAAAATTAAAAAAGATTTGGAATTTATAAAAGATATTTATCTAAAGTTGCTGTTAATACTGCCAAGTTTTGATATTACCGATAGCAAAATTTTGCCTTATGGACTTAAGGCACACACTAGATCCGTAAGTTGGTTAGTTGAGCAGGTTATTACACAACAAACAAAGTTTAATGCTAAGAAACTTGGTTTAGATGAAGTTAATTTTGATTTCCCAGATACTTCGCTACACGATTGTGAAATAATTTATAAAGGCAAAAGTTATTTTATAAATGTAAAAATTCATAATATTGAAGGCAAAGAAAATAAAAATGATATTTCTGCAGTAGAAAAACTTTATTTTCAATACAGCGTTAATAAAAATTACACTTTAATATATGCTTGTTTTGGTATTAAATTTGAAAATATAAAAATAAGTTTTGTTAAAGATTATTTAGAAGTTTTCTCACCACAATTTTTGCCGATCTATGTGAATCCAAGAAATGATAAAATACAAGCCGCGTATAGACACGACAAAGTATATAGAACTTGAGATGAGTTTTTGAAAATGTTAAAAGAAAAATCAAAAAGTATTATTTTGAAGTAAATATGAATAAAATTTTTAACGAAGATATTTTATTGGGAATTGATAAAATAGAAGATAATTCTATTGATTTAATATTAACAGATCCACCTTATTGTTTGGGCAAGGATTATGGCAATGATTCTGATCAAAAATCTTCTGACGAATATTTAGATTGGACTTATAAATGGATAGATGCTGTTTTGCCAAAATTAAAAAATTCTGGAAGTTTTTATATTTTTTTAAGCTGGCAATATTCACCGGAGATATTTGTTTATATAAAAAAGAAACTAAGAATGGTTAATGAAATTATCTGGGACAGGCGAGTTCCCAGCATGGGGGGCTCAACGAGAAAATATTCTTCAGTTCATGATAATATAGGTTTTTTTGTAAAAAATAATGATTATTATTTTAATCTAGACAATATTAGAATTCCCTATGACGAGGAAACTAAAAAGGTCAGGACTAGATCTATTTTCATTGGTAAAAAATGGCTGGAGATGGGTTATAATCCAAAAGATTTGTGGAGCACTTCAAGAATTCATGCTCAAGATCCAGAGAGAGAAAAACATCCTACGCAAAAACCATTGGAAATAATTGAAAGAATGGTAAGGGCTAGTTGTCCAAAAAATGGAATTGTTTTTGATCCATTTATGGGAACGGGGACGACTGTCATTGCTTGTTTAAAAAATAATAGAAAATATATTGGCTTTGAAGTAAATAAAGATTATTATAATATAATAATAAATAGAATTAAAAAATATAACAACCAGCCAACATTATTTCAAGAACAAAATAATTTAAAACAAGATGTTCGCGTTCAGCCCCTGTGCCCAGCGTCAAATTAAAATTTATTTATGCCAAATAACCAATCAATTGAAGACTTAATCAGCGATGCGGCTGGTCAAACCGGCGCTGACGACAGCGCCACGGCCAAGTTTGCCAGCCAGTCTAAAAAAATCAAGGTTAAAGAACTGGAACGGCTGACCAAGCAGGCGGCGGATAGCGCCGGGCTCTCTTACGTTGATTTAGTGGGTTTTCCCATTAGCCCGGAAGCTCTGGTTTTAATTGACGAAAAGGAGGCGGGAGAACTTAAAGCCATTTGCTTTTTCTATAATGGCGAAAATATCCGCTTAGCCAGCCTTGAGCCGCGAGCGGAAGAGGTTTTGGCTTTGGCCAAACGGCTGGGAGAAAAATATTTTTGTTCCGTTGATACTTATTTAATCAGCGCCAATAGCCTGGCTTACGGCCTGAAAATGTATAAAACCATCCCTAAGGCCAGGGAGGTGGTCAGGGGCGTAAAAATTACCGAAGAGGAGTTAAATAAATACGGGAAAAAATTGTCCAGCTTCAAGGATTTGCAGGGAGAAATTAATCGGGCGCAGGTCACGGAAATAGTCACGATGATTATGGCCGCGGCCGTTAAATCCGATTCTTCCGACATCCATGTTGAAGCCGAGGAGAAGGACATTAAGGTCAGGTTCCGGGTGGACGGGGTTTTGCATGACGTCGCCAGCGTGGATAAATCATTGTGGGAAAAAATAATTTCGCGCATGAAACTGTTGGCCGGAGTGAAAATTAACGTTACCGACAAGCCGCAGGACGGCCGCCTGTCAATTTTTTTGCGTGACGACCGGATTGACATCAGAGTCTCTTTCCTGCCCACCAACTTCGGCGAAAGCGTGGCCATGAGGCTTTTAAGGTTCGGCGCCGTCGGGCTGGAATTTACCGACTTGGGCATCCGCGATCGCGCTTTTGAGCAGCTTAAACGCGAAGTCGAGCGGCCTAACGGCATGATTATCGCCACCGGTCCGACCGGTTCGGGCAAAACCACCACGCTCTACGCGATTTTGAAGAAATTAAATAATCAGCAAACCAAGATTATAACCATTGAGGACCCGATTGAATATCAGCTGGCCGGAGTTAACCAGACCCAAACCGGTAAAAATTACACTTTCGCCCAAGGCTTGCGCTCGATCGTCCGCCAGGACCCGGACATTATCATGGTTGGAGAAATCCGCGATTTGGAAACCGCGGAAATCGCCATCCAGGCGGCTTTGACCGGCCATTTGGTTTTGTCCACTATCCATACTAACGATGCCGCCGGCACGGTGCCCAGATTTCTGTCCATGGGCGCCAAGCCGTACCTTTTAGCGCCAGCCCTAAACGCCATGATCGGCCAAAGATTGGTGAGAAAAATTTGCGCGCGCTGCAAACAGGAGGCCAAGCTTGACGACGAGACTATGAAGCGGGTAAAAGAAGCTTTAAACCAGCTGGCCGAGGCAGACAAGAAAAACCTTAATTTTGATAAATTAAAATTTTTCGAAGGCCAAGGCTGCGACGTTTGCCAAGGCATCGGCTACAAAGGCCGGATCGGCATTTATGAAGTCATGACCATGAATCCGGAAATTGAAAAATTAATTTTAGGCAGCCAGGCCAGCGAATACGACATGCGCGATAACGCCAAAAAGCACGGCATGATTACCATGGTGCAGGACGGGCTGTTAAAAGCCCTGGACGGCATCACCAGCGTGGACGAGGTCCTTAGAGTGGCGGAATAATAAATTAAAATAACCCCTTTAACAAAGGGGTTGCCCGCAAGGGCGGGGGATTTTTAAGGTGGAATATGTAAATCCCCCTAACCCCCTTTATTAAAGGGGGCAATAATTTATGATTAATAAAAAATTCATAGAGAAATTAAGGGGGGAGTATGTAGCGCATGAAAGCGAGCGGCGCCAGATTATCAGCTTGTCTAACGTGGTGTTATATGATTCCAAAAGAGTAATTTTTTCCCTGCACCGCGGGGATGATAAAAAAGCCGGTCAGTCTTTGGCCGAGATAGAGAAAATTTTAATTAAGCTGGAAAAAAAATTCGGCTACACCAGGCTGGCTCAAGAAGGCGCTTATAAAGCCGGAGCGGAAGAATATGTTGAAGCGAAAATGTTTTACAAATTAACCAGCGGAGAAAAAGTCGAGGCGATTAAAGGGCTAGAGATAAACGCGGAAAGTTATTTATCGGGCATCTGCGACCTGACCGGCGAATTAGTGCGCCAGGCGGTTAACCGGGCCGCTCAAGGCAAATATAAAGAGGTGGCGAAAATAAAAAACATGATTGATGAAATTATGTCCGAATTAGTGGAATTTGATATGACCGGCTATTTGCGCACCAAGTACGACCAGGCCAAAGGCAATTTAAGAAAAATTGAGCAGATTAATTACGAGATAAATTTGAGAAAATAAGCCTGTACGCAATATGACAAAAAATTATTTGCTGGCAATCGTCACTTTGATGGGCACGATTATTGGCGTGGGTTTATTCACCATTCCTTATGTTGTCAATAAATCGGGCGTAATCCCGCTTTTTATTTTCATGGCCGGTTTGGCCGCGATTCAGTATTATCTGCAGCTGCTTTTCGCCGAAGCGATTTTATCAACTAAGGAAAAGCGCCGCTTACCCGGCTTGATTGGCTGGTATATCGGTTATGGCGGTAAAATTTTTACTTCGGCAGTGGAAATCGTCGGCGTCTACGGCTCAATCCTGGCTTACATTATCGTGGGCGGGATTTTTTTGCATCAACTTCTAGGCCCTTATTGGGGCGGCGAAGTTTTCATTTACGCCACCGCCTTGTTTGCCACGGTAACTTTGATAACTTTTTTTGATTTAAAAATGCTGGCCGGCGCCGAACTGGTTTTAACTTCGCTTTTGGTTTTGGCCATTGGCTTGATCGCCTGGCGCGGCTTCGGCTATATTCAGTTAAGCAATTTTCAGTTAATTGATTGGCCTAACGCCTTGTTGCCTTATGGCCCGATTTTTTTCGCCGTGGGCGGTAGCGCGGCCGTTCCGGAAATCTGCCGCTTATTGGCCTACGAAAAAAATAAAATCAAAAGCGCCATCGCCTGGGGGACTTTTATTCCTGCGGTTTTAATGACACTTTTCGTTTTAGTGGTTTTGGGCATTACCGGCTCGGCTACCACGCCGGACACCTTGGTGGGCTTAGCCGCGGTAATGTCTGACGGCATTGTGACTTTTTCTCTGATTTTTGGGCTGTTAGCCATTATTACTTCCTATATTGTTTTTGCCCAGGCCATGGAAGAAATTTTTCAATGGGATTTGGGGTTGAATAATAAATTGGCCTGGTTTCTGGCTTGTTTTGTGCCATATGGTTTGTACTTAATCGGCTGGGACAATTTAATTAAAGTGGTGAGTTTAACCGGCGCGGTTACGGGCGGCTTATCCGGCATAATTTTAATCTGGCTGATGTTTAAGATTAAAGCCAAGCCGGAAGTCGTTTCGGTGATTAAAAATAAATTGACCAGGCCGGTGGCTTGGTTTTTGTCCCTGCTTTTTGTTTTGGGATTTATTTATGAAATTTTTAATAATTTCTGATATTCACGATAATCTGGCCAATCTGGAAAAGTGCTTTAATTGGGGCAGGGGCCAGGACATTGCCAACGCAATTTGCTCGGGCGACGTGGTTAATAGCGAAACTTTGGCGTATCTGGCGAAAAGTTTTAAAATTATTTATTTGGTGCGCGGCAACTTGGAAATATACGACGAGCCTGAAGTCGGCAAATATAAAAACATAAAATATTTGGGCCGGTTTGGCGTTTTTGAATTGGGCGGAAAAACTATTGGGTTATGCCACGAACCTTGGTACGTAGAAAGTGTTTTGAAAATAAAGCCTTGCCGGATTGTTTTTTATGGCCATACTCATGAACCTTGGATTAAAGAAAAGGACGGCGTGACGCTGGTCAATCCGGGAACTTTGGGCGGCGTGTTCAATAAGGCCAGCTTCGCGGTTTGGGATGATGAAACTAATGAGCTGGAGTTGAAAATATTAGAACTCATATGAATCAGCCAATAAAAAAAGTAGCTTTAAGCGCGGTCAGACAAGTCGGCAAGCGATTAATTAAAGAATACGAAAAATTTAATCGCGCCGAGGTGATGCTAAAGTCGCACCATGAAATTTTGACCAAGTGCGATTTAATGTCGCAAGAAATAATTATAAACGAGCTGGTTAAACATTTTCCCGACTACGGCATTATTTCCGAGGAGCGGCCGGCAGAAAAAAATTATTCCGAGTACACTTGGTACTTGGACCCGATTGACGGTACCACTAATTTTTCCATGCATAATCCGCTCTGGTCAATTTCTTTGGCTTTAGCCAAAAGAGGCGAGTTGGTTTTCGGTCTGGTCGACGTTCCTATGCTGGAAGAAATTTTTATGGCCGAAGCCGGCGGCGGAGCGGAATTAAACGGCAGAAAAATTTCGGTTTCTAAAATTTTTCAGGGCAAAGTTTTAAATACTTTTTGTCATGGGCCGCAAGACGCCAACATCAAGAAAGCTTTGGCTTATTGGCGCCGACAGAAACTAAACGAGCTGGATTGCCGGCCGCTGGGTTCGGCGGCCATCGAGCTCTCTTATGTGGCGGCCGGGCGGGTGGAATCGTTCGTGGCGCCGGGCACGCATGATTGGGACGTGGCGGCTGGCGCGCTCTTGGTGCGCGAGGCCGGCGGCAAAGTCACGGATTTTTCCGGCCGCGACTGGCGCTTAGGCCTGGCGGAAATTGTCGCCTCCAACGGCAAAGTGCATAGGCAGATTTTAGGCGCGGTTAGGGGAAAGTAAAGCCTGTATATGAGAAAATTGGTTTTTGTATTTATAATAATTTTATTTCTAACCGCTTGTTCGGTTGAACAGGCGTCTAATGATATGCCGAAAGAAATCCGGCCGCCGGCCGTGGCCGGGCAGTTTTATCCGGCCGCAGCCGAGGAAATTACCGAACAAATTAACGGTTATTTAAAGCAAGCGTCCACGCCGCCGGTGGCGGGTGAAATTAAAGCCATCATAGTGCCGCACGCGGGCTATGATTTTAGCGGTCAGGTGGCGGCTTACGCCTTTAAGTTGCTTGAAGGTGTAAAAATAAATACGGCCGTGCTTATCGGTAATTCTCATACCGCCTATTTTGACGGAGCGGCGATTGACTCAAGCGACGTTTGGCAGACGCCCTTGGGCCAGGTGGCGGTGGATAAAGAATTGGCTGATAAGCTAATAAAAGCCGATAGCGCGATAAAATACGACGCTTCGGTTCATGGCCAGGACCATGTTTTAGAAGTGGAGATTCCGTTTTTACAGGTGGTATTGGCTGGCAATTTTAAAATCGTGCCCATAATGCTAGGCAACAAAGCTGACGATAGCTATAAAAAATTGGCCAAGGCCTTAAAAGATAATTTGGGTGAAAATGACGTGGTAGTGGTTTCTTCCGACATGTCGCATTACCCTAAACATGAGGACGCCAATAAAATTGACCGAGGCGCTTTGGAAAAAATTAAAAGCGGGAAAGTTGACGAGTTGGAAAAATATGTGGAAAGCGTGGAGAATTCTGGCGTAGCCAACGAACAAACTGTGCTGTGCGGCATTGATGCGGTTAAAACTTTATTGGAGCTGGCGCGATTGTCTGGCTGGGATAAAATTGAAGTTTTAAAATACTTAAATAGCGGCGACGTTTCCGGCATCGGCGATAAAAATCGGGTGGTGGGCTATGGGGCGGTGGCTTTCGCTCAAATTCAAACTGCCGGCGGGTTAAATAGAGAACAACGAGAGCTTTTACTAACCATGGCCAAAGAGACGGTAGAGAGTTTTGTTACGACCGGCCAAGCGCCGGAGTTTGACGTTACCGATGAAAGGTTAAAGCAAAAGCAGGGCGCCTTCGTGACCTTGACTAAAAATGGGCAATTGCGCGGCTGCATCGGTCAGATTGTGCCGACGGATGAACCGCTGTGGCAGGTGGTGCGGGAAATGGCCGTGGCCGCCTGTTCGGAAGACGGGCGTTTTAATCCGGTGGAAAAAAGCGAATTAGATGAACTGGAGTACGAAGTAAGCGTCCTGTCGGCTCCGGAGGCGATTGACGACTGGAAAAAAATCGAATTAGGCAAGCAGGGGGTGATTATTAGAAAGGGCGGCCGGAGCGGCGTGTTTTTGCCCCAGGTGGCCACGGAAACCGGCTGGACGTTGGAAGAATTTTTGGGCCAGCTTTGCTCGCAGAAAGCCGGGCTTAGCCCGAGCTGCTATAAAGATAAAGACACGGAGATACAAATTTTCAGCGCGCAGGTGTTTAAGTAAAATTTATTGACACTTAGCCAAGATTTTAATAAAATAACTTCATATATGAAATACTCAAAGTTATTCGGCCGGACCATGAAGACGGTCTCCAGCGACCTGAAAATCGCCAGCAATAAATATCTGCATCAAGCCGGATTTATCAGAGAATCAGCGGCCGGCCGGTATTTTTATTTGCCTTTAGGCATGATGGCGCGCGATAAGGTGGCGAAAATAATTGAAGAGGAAATGGACAGGAGCGGAGCGCAAAAAATGTTGGCGCCGGTTTTGCACCCCCTGGAATTATGGCGGCAGACCAATCGTACCGAGTCGGTCAGTTTTGAGCTAACTAAAGTTAAGGACCGGAACGGCTCGGAATTCGCCTTGGGCGGCACGGCCGAAGAGATGATGGTTGATTTGGTTAAGAAATTTAACATAAGTTTTCGCGACCTGCCTTTTCAAATTTATCAGTTTTCCACTAAATTCCGCGATGAATTAAAGGCGCGCGGCGGCCTTTTGCGCCTACGGGAATTTTTAATGAAAGACGGCTACTCTTTTCATGCCGACGAGGCGGATTTTAAAAAAGAGTATGAGAAAATGAAAAAAGTATATAGCAGTATTTTTAAAAGACTGGGGCTGGATACTCTGATAGTGGAATCTGATAATGGCTACATCGGCGGCGAGTATTGCCATGAATTTATCGTGGAAAGCCAAGTGGGTGAAAGTTATTTTCTTTATACTAAAGACGGCGCTTACGCCGCGCATGAAGACGTGGCCAAGTTTTTAAAAGAAGAAAAGAATTTAAGCGACCAGGAGGAAAAGCTAAAAGAGGTAAAAGCGCCGCGCGGCAACACCATGGCCGACGGCGTGAAATTCCATAAACTGCCTTTATGGCAACAGCTTAAAGACGTGATGTTTGTTGATGAAAAAAACAGATTCATTTTAGCCATTATCCGCGGCGACTTAAATGTTAATGAAACTAAATTGAAAAACCTGACAAAAGCCAATGAATTGCGGCACGCCACGGACGCGGAAATCAGAAAGCTAAAAAGCGAACCAGGTTTTATTTCCCCGGTGGGGATTAATAAAGAAGTTTTAGTAGCAGCGGACGATTCTCTAAGAACCATAAAAAATGCTTACGGCGGGTCTAACAAGAAAGACGTTGATTTACTAAATATAAACATAGACAGAGACTATCAGCCGAATTTGGAAGGCGACATCGCCTTGGCGGAGCAGGGATTTTTAAGCCTGTCGGGGGAAAAGTTGCTCTCCGGCAAAGGCATAGAAGTAGGCAATATTTTCCAGCTAGGTTATCATTATAGCGAAAAAATGAAAGCTTATTTTACGGACAAAGACGGCAAAGAAAAATTGTATTATATGGGTTGCTACGGCATCGGCATTGACCGGACCATTGCCACCATCGTGGAAAGATATCACGATGAGCAGGGTATTATTTGGCCGGAAGCGGTGGCGCCGTTTAAAGCGCACTTAATTGCTTTAGGCAAAGAAGAAAAAATTTATAAACAAGCCGGGGAGGTTTATGAAAAATTATTAAAACAGGGCGCGGAAATTTTATATGACGACCGCGCCGATGTTTCGGCCGGAGAAAAATTCGCGGACGCGGATTTAATCGGCCTGCCCTGGCGCGTGGTGGTAAGCGAGAAGTCGCTAAAAGCGGGAGGAGTGGAAGTTAAGCGAAGAGATGGAAAAACTAGTGAAATTGTTAAGGTTGGAGAGGTAGGAAAGTATATTGGTGAATAATTATTTTAAAAATCAGTTTTCTTTGGAAAGTGGATTTAATGTTATTTGACAAATAATTTAACCCTGCTATAATATAATCATAATAAATAATAGTAGGAATAATATGTATATTAAAAGACAATTGGAAGCACAAATAGAGCCATTTTTAGCTAGAAAAGAGGTAATTTCTATTATCGGCCCTAGGCAAGCAGGAAAAACAACTTTTATTCAAAATTTAGCCAAAAAATTTGAGCAAAAAGGAAAAATGGTTAAATTTATAACTTTTGAAAAAAGGGCTGATTTAGATTTGTTTAATAATAACATTGAGGATTTTAAAAAAATAACCCAGCAATATGAAGTTGTTTTTATTGATGAATTTCAATACAGCAGCGACGGCGGGCAAAAACTAAAATATCTGTACGATACGACAAAAATTAAATTTATTATTTCCGGGTCGTCTTCATTGGAGCTGACGTTTCAAACCGGTAAATATATGATTGGCCGGCTAATTGAATTTTCCCTGACGCCTTTTTCATTCAGAGAATTTTTATCGGCTAAGGACAGAGAAATGTTTGTAGTTTTAGAAAATATATCCGGCGCTGATATTTTCAGCTTTAATTTAAAAGACGCGCTGGGGCGAGAAATAAATAGCCGTCTGGCGGCGCGATTGGAAGAATATTTGGTTTTCGGCGGCTATCCGGCCGTGGTTTTATCGGCTGGCGCCGAAGAAAAGAAAAAAGTTTT
>Ga0210042_1001181_pt1 | contig 22118 bp, 22 predicted proteins | sample CryGeymeta201518_FD_183982 | JGI IMG/M metagenome (GOLD analysis project Ga0210042, IMG submission 183982) | Groundwater microbial communities from Crystal Geyser aquifers in Utah, USA - Crystal Geyser metaG 2015-18 (SPAdes) (version 2) | ecosystem: Environmental > Aquatic > Deep subsurface >... | reverse complement strand
GGCGAGGCTGCCGCGGAAGAGGAAGTCGGACATTTTATTCATCTCCTGGTTGGATGGTCACTTGGTCTAATTGGTCTTACTGTTGTAATTATTCAGACTGGTTGATTGTAGAACGAGTTGAGAAGTGGGTCAAGTGTAAAAAAGATATAAGATGGGCAAGCTGTAGTATACTCATCTTATGAGCAATGCTACATTCTATTCAACCTGGGTGGAAGTTGATCTTGAGGCGATCCGGAATAACGTCCAGTGGTTCCAGAACTTCAGCGGCGTAGCTGTGATGGCTGTGGTCAAGGCCAATGCCTATGGGCATGGGATGATCCCGGCCGCGAAGGCCGCCTTACAAGCTGGGGCGAGTTGGTGCGGGGTAGCCAGGATCGAAGAAGCGCTCGAATTGCGCGCCGCCAGCCTGGATTGCCCGATCTTGGTCATGGGTTACACACCGCCGGATCGGGTAGACGAGGCCGTCGCGCAACAGATTTCGATGACTGTTTGGGATCCCCGTCAACTCGAGCTGGCTGCCGGCGCGGCAAAAAAGGCACAGATGCCGGCCAGGCTGCATCTCAAGGTTGATACCGGCATGAGCAGGCTGGGAGTTCAACCGGAAGGAACGCTCGACTTTGTTCGGAAACTGGCCAAGACGCCCGGTGTAATCTTTGAGGGTCTGTTCACCCACTTCGCCCGCGCCGACGAGACTGATCCAACTCCAACAGACGCGCAGGCGGAACACTTTCGGGCGGTGTTGATTCAACTAGAGCAGGCCAGGCTGCGCCCGCCGGTCGTCCACGCGGCCAATTCGGCCGCCAGCCTGACGCGTCCCAGCGCACACTTCGACCTGATGCGGGTTGGGATTGCCATGTACGGCCTGTACCCCTCCGATGAATGCTCGCTGCCGGGGGCGGTGCGCGCAGCGTTGACCTGGAAAGCCGTGTTGAGCCAGGTCAAAGTGCTGCCTGCGGGCCGAGGGGTCAGCTATGGGCACATTTACACGACGCGCAGCCAGGAACAGATTGCCACGCTCCCGGTTGGATACGCGGATGGATTCCGCCGTACCTTGGGCAATCAGGTGCTTGTCGCCGGGAAGCGGGTGCCGGTCATCGGACGCGTGTGTATGGATCAGATTATGATACAGCTGGACGAGGTTCCCGGAGCCAGGGCCGGGGACGAAGTCGTCCTGATTGGCCAGCAGGGAGAAGCCCGTCTCACGGCCGAAGATGTAGCCAAGATTTGGGGGACGATCAACTATGAAGTAACCTGCGCTATCAGCGCGAGGGTGCCGCGCGTTTATTTGCACGAAAAAGTGGGTCACCCACCCAGATAGGCAGCTTTGACACTCGGTTTATCCATCAAATCCTTTGCCATTCCCGCAATGGTGATGCGGCCGGTTTCGAGCACATAACCGCGGTGCGCCAGTTTCAGCGCCTGGCGAGCATTCTGCTCAACCAGCAGGATCGTCGTTCCGGTGGCGTTGATCTCGCGCAAAGTCTGGAAGATCTCTCGCATCAGCACGGGCGCCAACCCCATCGAAGGCTCATCTAGCAGCATCAGCCGCCCGTGTGTCATCAGCGCGCGTGCAACGGCGAGCATCTGCTGCTCGCCACCCGAAAGCGTACCGGCCAGTTGGTTTTCCCGCTCGGCCAAACGAGGGAATAGACTGAAGACGCGCTGGTAATCTTGCTGTAAGTCCTTTCGGTCTTTGCGGCTCCAGGTAGCCAGCTTCAGGTTTTCCAGCACGGTGAGATTGGCAAAGATGCCTCTGCCTTCGGGCACATGCGCCACTCCCATCTCGACAATGCGGTGGGCAGGGACGGTATGCAGATTAACCGAAGCAAAGGTTATATTTCCACTCCGAATCGGGACAATCCCCGATATGGCACGCAACAAGGTGGACTTACCCGCCCCATTCGCTCCGATCAGGGTGACGATCTCCCCCTCGTGGACCTCCAATGAAATACCCTGCAAGGCAAGGATATTGCCATAGGCTACGTGGAGGTCTTGTATCGAGAGCAGTGCGCCGTTGGAAGTCATGCTGCCACCTCCTCGCCCAGATAGGCCTCGATCACTCGGGGGTGGTTTTGGATCTCTTTCGGGGTTCCTTCGGCAATCGTCTGCCCAAAATCAAGAACCTTGATGCGTTCGGCGATGCCCATCACCACACGCATTTGATGTTCGATCAGCAAGATCGTCAATTTGAACTCGCTGCGGATCCACAAAATTGTTTCCATCAACTGCTCCACCTCGCCTGGATTCATGCCAGCCGCCGGTTCGTCGAGCAGCAAAAGGACCGGCCGGGTGGCCAATGCGCGGGCGATCTCCAGCCGGCGCTGTTGACCGTAAGGAAGATTCTTTGAAGTTGTCTCGGCCAAATCAGCCATACCAAAGATATTCAGTAGCTCCAGCGCCTCTTGACAGACCCGAGCCTCTTGCCGGGTAAAATGGGGTAGGTTCAGGATGGCCTCCCAGGGCGAATACCCTGCCCGCGTATAGTGAGCGATGCGGACGTTATCCAGCACCGAGAGTTCCTTGAACAGCCGGATAGATTGAAAAGTGCGGCCGATGCCGCGGCTGATGATCTCGTATGGATGGCGGCCGATCAGGCTCTGGTCTTGGAAGATGATCTTACCCTCGGTTGGACGATACACACCGGTGATCAGATTGAACACGGTGGTCTTCCCGGCGCCGTTCGGGCCGATGAGGGCGACCAGTTCGCCGGGCTGCAGATCGAGGTTGAAATCCTGCACGGCGCGCAGGCCGCCGAAATAGTGGGTGAGGTGTTCAATGTGAAGCAGGGTCATGGCAAAACCTCTTTGGCGCGCTTTGTGGCTTGAATTTGCTTTCTATGTTCCGCAAGCGCCTCGGGCCGCTCATCATGCGGGGTCAAAAAGCGGAACTCGCGTAGTCCCATGATGCCACGCGGGCGGAAGATCATCAGCAGAACAAGCATTAAAGGAGCAACAACCAGACGCCACTCCTGGGAGATGCCCAACTGCTGGAGTACCGTGCGCAACCCCTCCAGGGTGAGGGTGTAAACGGTCGCCCCTAAGATGGAGCCGCCCAAACTGCCGATACCGCCCAGGTAGACCATCACGAGCATGTCGGTGGATTTCAGGATAGTAAACGAGCGCGGGTTGATGAATTGCAGTTCGTGAGCGAACAGACCACCGGCGATCCCGGCCAAGAAGGCCGAGAAGACGAACGTCAGCACTTTCACTTGTCGGCTATTAACGCTCACCAATTCTGAGGCGGTCTCGTCTTCGCGGATCGAGACCACACCGCGCCCGAAGTTCGAGAACACATAATTCCGCGCCAGAAAAATCACCAGGATGACGCAGATGTAAACCCATGCCAGGCTGGTCAGTTTATCCATGCCCATAAAGCCGCGCGGCCCGCCGACCACATCCAGATTTTCAAGCACGCTCTTGACGATCATGCCGAAGGCCAGGGTCACGATTGCCAGGTAGTCGCCTCGTGTGCGAAACGAGGGGAAGGCAATTCCCAATCCGGCAATGCCCGCTGCGATCCCGCCGGCAAGCAGGGCGAGTGGAAAGATGAACGGCCCAGCCGCGTGAGGGAACACCCAGACCGTGAGCAGGGAGGCCGTATACGCTCCAATTGCCATGAAGCCGGCATGGCCGACGGAGAATTCACCCATATAGCCATTAACCAGGTTCAAGCTGACCGTCAATATGATGTTGATGCCAACGTACTTGAGCACCAAGTTCACGTAAGGGTTGATGATGCCGAGCTTCGGCAGCACGATTGTGAAAGGGAAAACGAGAACGAGGATCAGGGGTAAGCCCCAGCGCTTCCAAAAGATACGTTTCATGGGCGGTTCTCCTCGTCATACCTTCTGTGCCATCGGCCGCCCCAGGATACCCGTCGGGCGGAAGATCAAAAGCACCAGGAGCAGTGAGAAGGCCACGAAGTCCCGGTACGTGGAGGGTAGAAATACCGGGGTGAAAATCTCGACAAACCCCAAGATAAAGCCCCCGATCATTGCCCCACGGATATTGCCGATCCCACCGACCACTGCGGCGATGAACGCCCACCAGCCGATGCGAATGCCCATGTAAGGATCCATCGTGTAGGCCATCCCGTACAAGGCGCCGCCCACCGCCGCGATGGCGGCGCCCAGCGCAAAGGTCATTGAGATGACCCGGTCTACGGGTATTCCCATGAGGGGAACGATGAATTTATCCCAGGAGATGGCGCGCATCGCCATGCCCACCATAGTGCGCCTCACGATGACATCCAGGAGGATCATCACCAGCGCCGAAGCCACGATGATCACGACCTGGATCGTGGAAACCATCACACCCCCTATGTTGTAATTGACCGCCGGGATCAGAGCCGGGAGGAAGCGCGGGGCCGGGCCGACCGGCTTGAAGGCCACCATGAAGTTTTCCAGAAACAGCCCGACGCCAAGCGCGGTGATCACCGCCGAGATGCGCGGTGCGTTCCGCAGAGGTTTGTAGGCCAGTCTCTCGATGACCACAGCCAGGAGTGCTGTGCCAGACATGGCAACCAAGAGGGTGGCAACAAATATCAAAATAGGATTTAGGCCTGCGGCTAAGCCTAATATCCACGTCGAGAAGAAGAATGCCAGGTAGGTGCTCACCATGAAAATATCGCCATGCGCGAAATTGATCAGGGACAGAACACCATAGACCATCGTGTATCCCAAGGCGATCAGGGCATATACACTGCCCACCTGCAACGCGTTGAGAATCTGTTGGATGTAGAATTGCATCTGATCCTCTCCAGTTAAGAGGATGGCGGCTGGACAGCCGCCCTCTTGATATGTGAAGTTCCTAACCTACGGGTTAGCCGTAGTGAAGTACGTGAACTTGCCGTTCTTGATCTGCAAGACCACTGCGCTCTTGATCGGGTCGCCGGTGCCCTTGAATTGCATGTTGCCGGTGACGCCTTCGTACAGGGTAATCCCGGCCAGGGCATCGCGCACGGCCTGGCGGTCAATCTTGCCAGCCGTCTTGATAGCCTGGAAGAGCATCCCGAAGGCGTCGTAGGTCAGGGCCGCCACGTCATCGGGGGTCTTGCCATAGGCCGCCTCATAGGCCTTGATAAAGGCCTGGGCCTTGGGGGTGGCGATGTCGGGTGCGTAGTGGGTGGTGAAGTAGTACCCCTCGCACTCATTTCCGCAGAGCGTGATCAGTTCCGCGTTGCCCCAGGAGTCGCTGCCCTGAATGACGCCGGTGAAGCCGACTTTATGGGCCTGCTGCACCTGCAGCGGGACCTCAGCGTAGTAGTTGGGCAGGAAGAGGGTGTCGGCGCCAGCTTCCACAATCTTGGTCAGTTGGGCGGAGAAGTCCTTGTCGCCGGTAGTGTAGGTCTCAAAGGCGACAACCTGGATGCCGTTCTCCTCCAGGGTCTTCTTGTAGATTTCGGCGATGCCCTTGTTGTACTCCGAGGCCACATCGTAAAGCACCGCTGGCTTGGTCGTTTTCAATTGTTCCATCGCGAACTTGGCCCCTACCACGCCCTGGAAGGCATCAATGAAGCAGGCGCGGAAGACGTACTTCTTGGGCAGCCCAGTCGCCTCGTCAATGGTGGTCTTGACGTTAGTGGACCACGGGCTGATCATTGGCATCTGGCTGCTTTCCGCAACCACCGCGGCCGGGATGGCGTTTCGGCTCGCGTTCGGGCCGATCATCGCCAGCACTCCGGCAGTCGCCAATTTCTGCGCTGCCGCCGCCGCTGATTCTGCCTTGTCTTCGTTATCCTCGACGATCAACTCGATCATGTATTTCTTGCCGCCGACTTCCAGGCCGCCGGCGTCGTTGACCTCTTTGACCGCCAGTTCTGCGGCGTTCTTGTTCGATTCACCCACCACGGGGATGCTACCGGTCAGTTCGGCGTTCAGGCCAACTTTGATCGTGGTTGGCGCAGCGGGCTGGCAAGCGCCAAGAACCACACCGAGTAGCATTATCACCAGCACAACGAGAGAGAGCCGTTTCATTACTTCCTCCTTATGTAAATGCAAAAGTCTATTGTTTGTTGGTTTAATATGGAAAGAAAAGACGCTATCGCGGTTTCTTACTTGCCCTGTCCCACCTCCTTTCCAAGAGCGACCCCTCTCAAAATCGAGGAACGTAGATTCATCATTTTTATTGTACACTATAACCAGTCCCAAACAAGGGGGCGGGAATTCACGTGATAAAGGGAAAGATATGAGGGTGTTGGATGGGCGGAGGCTTTCTGTGGGCGGAACAGGGCTCGAACCTGCGACCTCATCTGTGTAAGAGATGCGCTCTGACCAACTGAGCTACCCGCCCGGCGAAATAAATTATACCGTTGAAGGTTGCATGTTGGAAGGTTGCAGGTTAAACTTGCACAAACGACCTTCGACCTTTGACCTTTGACCTTCGACCTTCAAACCTTGAAATTGGAGAACACCATGCGCATTATCCGTTATCAAATCAAGAATGAATCCCCTCGCTACGGCTGGATACTCGAAGATAAAGTCGGTGACATCCAGGGCGACCTGTTCGGTCCGTATCGGCGCTCGGAGGCGGAAACCCCCGTGGCCTCAGTGCGCCTGCTGGCCCCGCTTCAGCCCAGCAAGATCATCTGCATCGGGCGGAATTATGCCGAGCACGCCAAAGAGCACGACGCCGAAGTGCCCAAAGTGCCGCTGATTTTCATGAAGCCGCCCTCGGCCATTATCAATCCGGGCGATAAGATACTCCTGCCGCCGCAATCGCAGCAGGTGGAGCACGAAGCGGAACTGGTCGTGGTCATCGGTAAGCGCTGCCGCAACGTCACTGCCGAGGAAGCCCAAAACTACATTCTGGGCTATACCGTCGGCAACGATGTGACCGCTCGCGACCTGCAAAAGTCCGACGGCCAGTGGACGCGCGCCAAGGGTTTCGACACCTTCTGCCCCTTCGGCCCGTGGGTGGATACCGAGTTCGACCCATCCGACGCGCTCATCACCTGCCGCGTCAACGGCCAGCCGCGCCAGATGGCCTCCACGCGCGATATGGTCTTCAACGTGGGCCAACTGGTAGCTTTTATATCTTCAATCATGACATTGGAGCCGGGCGATCTGATCTTTACCGGCACGCCGGCGGGAGTCGGACCCTTGAAATCGGGTGACAGCGTCGAGGTCGAGATCGAGGGGCTGGGGAAGTTGACCAATCCGGTGGCGGCGGAGACGCATTAGTCAATGTGGCTCCCTGTTGTATCAGCAGTTGAACTGCTGATACAACAGAGTCCTGTTAAAATTTTACAAAGATTTTACGCCTCCGTGACTGGCCAGTAACGTCTCCTGGCTACAATAGAATTTGTATCCCATTTCAAGAGGAGACTGTGTAAATGGCTGCGAATTCCACTGAGGCCGTTGCGAAAAAACTGACCCTCCCACGCTGGCATTACCTTGCCCTGGCGGCGGTGCTGGCGCTGGCAATATGGCTGCACTTCTACCGCCTCGGCCAGGAGGGTTACGGTAACCTGTATTACGCCGCGGCGGTCAAGAGTATGCTGACGAACTGGCATAACTTCTTTTTTGCCTCGTTCGACCCGGGCGGCTTCGTGACGGTGGACAAGCCCCCGCTGGGGCTGTGGGTGCAGGCAGCCAGCGCTGCGTTGCTGGGGTTGAGCGGCTTCAGCCTGGCGCTGCCGCAGGCATTGGCTGGGGTGCTCTCGGTGCTGCTGCTCTATTATTTGGTGAGGCGCGTCTTCGGCCCGACCGCCGGGCTGCTGGCCGCGCTCGTGCTGGCAGTCACGCCGATCAGCATCGCTGCCAATCGTAACAACACGATGGACAGCCAACTGGTGCTTACCTCGCTGCTGGCAGCCTGGGCGGTGATTTTGGCGGCGGAGAAGGGCAAGTCGCGCTACCTGCTGCTCGGCTTCCTGTTGGTGGGTGTGGGCTTCAATATCAAAATGCTCCAGGCCTACATGATTCTACCGGCGTTCTATTTGCTCTACCTGTTCGCCCCGCCGCTGGTATGGTGGAAGCGCATCCTGCACCTGGGGCCGGCGACGGTGGTGATGATCATCGTCTCGCTTTCATGGACGGTCATCGTGGATAGCATCCCTATAGACGAGCGTCCATACATCGGCAGCAGCGAGGACAACACGGTGATGGAATTGATCGTCGGCCATAATGGGGTCAGACGTCTGGGGGAGATCGCTGGTTGGGTCGGGTTGAATGCGCCCGGACCTCGTCCATCGAGATATGCGCCGCCTGCCGGCCAACCCCCACAGGGGGCACAGCCCCCGCAAGGCGGGCAGTATCCCGGCCAATCCACGCAAGGCGCGCAGCCGAACCAGCCGCGCGGCATGTTGCGCGACGAGACCGGTGAGCCGGGCCCCCTGCGGCTTTTCAACGAACAACTTGGCGGGCAGGCCAGTTGGCTGCTGCCGCTGGCACTGCTGGGTCTGTTCGTCGCGCCGTGGGGAGTGCGTTTCAGCAAGCCGCTGGCCCGCGAACATCAGGCTTTGCTGTTTTGGGGCGCGTGGCTGGTCCCGATGATCATCTTCTTTAATTGGGCCGGATTGTTCCACCGCTACTATCTTGAAATGATGTCTCCGGCCATCGCCGCGCTGGTCAGCGCGGGCCTCGTTGCCATGTGGAAGGATTATGCCAGCGGACGCTGGCGCGGCTGGATCCTGCCCCTTGCTCTGCTGGGGAGCGCGGCCATCCAGGTGGCGATCCTCGGCTATTTCCCCGATTGGGGCCGCTGGCTCTCGCCAATTATTTTGGGTGTAACCATCATCGCCGCGCTGGCGCTGATCGTGCTACGTCTTGTAGTTTGGCAATCACCTCTCGTCACTCGTCACTTGTCACTCGTCACTCGTCACTTGTCACTTGTCACTCGTCATTTGTCACCCGCCGTCACCTCCGTTGCCGTGCTCGCCCTGCTCATCGCCCCGACTGTCTGGGCGACCACGCCGCTGTGGAAGGGCGGACACACCGGCCTGCCCTTCGCCGGGCCCGAACTGCTGGAGCAGCCTCCCCGTCCCGGTGGCGAGGCAGACCCCGAGCTGGTGGATTTCCTGCTGACCAACCGGGATGGCGAGAAGTTCATCCTGGCGACGCTCAATGCACAAATCGCCGCGCCGTTTATCCTGGCCACGGGCGAAGCAGTCATGGCAATGGGTGGTTTTACAGGCAGTGATGAGATTCTCTCCGTCGAAGAGCTGGCCGCGATGGTCGAGCAGGGCGAAGTGCGTTTTTTCCTCCTACAGGGGTCGCCCGGCGGGCAAGGCCCCGGCCAGTCCCTGCAGGGACAGATACCGCCGCAATATCCCGGTGGGAAACTCCCTGGCCAGCCTCAGCAGGGTCAGAATCCGCCGCAACAAGCCGGTCAGCAGAGCGAACTGACGCAATGGATCAGCGAGACTTGCCGACAGGTTGATCCCTCCGAGTGGGGGCCAGGAAGACAACAGGGCGGCGGGCCTGACGGCAATATGCAGTTGCCTGCACTTGCGCAGTTACAAGTGTTCGATTGTGGCGAGGAGGGCGGGACATCTGTCCCGACCGAGTCGTTGCCGCCTGCTACAGCCACTCCTGCCGCGCCGTCGCAGCCCACCCCGCCATTTAACCCCTTTGCCAGCATGACCTCCGAGCAGGAGGCTTGCCTGCGCCAGGCCTGGGGCGAGGAGGCCTTTCAAGCCATCACGACCTTCCAGCGCCCGCCTACCGAGAATGAGAACCCTGCAATGGGGCAGTGTGGCTTGTTGCCGCCAGCGGGAGCCGGCGGGCCTGGCGGGACGCCGCCTCCAGGGGGACCGGGAGCAGGAGATCAGGGCGGCGGGATGCCCAGCTCCGGGCCGTACGCGCACCAGGTCATGTTCGCCACCAGCGCGGACGGCCTGAACTGGCAGGTCAGCGAGGAGATCATCCGTGACCACGGCTCTGTGCCGGAGATCATCCGCCTGCCAGACGGCACGCTGCTGATCTACTTCGTAGATGGCACCGCTGACGACACCCGCGCCATCCGCCGAACCACGGATGGCAGTTGGGAAGAGGCAACATTGACCATCAGTAACCGTCCGACCGTCAAAGCCTGGGATCCGGATGCAGTGTTACTCCCGGATGGGAGCGTGCGCCTCTTTTACTTCGGCCCGCCTAAAATGACAGGCAGCATGAACGAGCTGCACACCATCTACAGCGCAACTTCGCAGGATGGGTTGACTTTTGTAGCCGATTCCGGTGAGCGCATCACCGTCAACAACGTTACCGACCCCAGCGTGGTGATCCTGCCCGATGGGACGTGGCTGATGGCGCTCTCGCGCGGCCCCGAAACCCTGCTGGCCTCCAGCGCGGCTGGCGGGACCTTCACCGAGACCGGCGTGGTCGTCAGCCTGGGCGGCGTTCCCGAACTGACCGTTCTGCCCGATAACACCCTGCGTCTGTACGTTTCCGGTCAAGGCGGCATCCGCAGCCTGCTCTCGACCAATAACGGCCAAACCTGGAAGGAAGAAAACGGCGTGCGCGTCAATGCCCAGCAGGGTAATGTGGCTGCCGACCCCTCGGTCATTCGGCTGGAGGACGGCTCGTGGATGATGGTCTGGAAGCGGGTTGATCCGGAGAAGCTCAAGTAGGAGGAAGGGATTTTTTTCAATCAATATCTGCACCAAGTTTTACACAAAATTTACACCGCAGTAGTGAAGAGATAACAGTGACTCTTTAAAATGGTGAAAAACGAGGAGGTGCTTATATTGAAACGTTGGATTGTAATTCTGATTGCTCTGGGTTTGCTGGTCTCAGCGAGCGCTTGTTCCAAGGGACAGAGGGTCGCACCGATCTCCGCCACGCCAACTGTTGCGGAATCGCCCGTCGAGACGCCGTCGCAGGTCTCTCCCATGCCCACCCCGGCTCCTACGCCGGATTTCGCCTCGATGACTTTCGTGGAGAAGAACAACTTGTACCTGGAACTGCTCGCCGAGCGGCAGGCCGCTGGCATGGATACCACCCAGGCGGAAGAGGTCTACGCCCAATCTCTGGACGCCATGTTCGAGGGCGATACCGCGCAAGCGGACCAATATTTGCAGCAGGCGATCCTGCTATTCTGGAAGAACCAATGAAAAGGAGTTTCCGATGAAAACCAAACGTACCTATCTTATCCTGGCGATTGCCGCCGTGTTGGCGTTGCTCGGTGCAACAATCCTGCCGTCGCAGGCTGCCCTGGCCCAGTCCGGCGGCGGCAGCGGCACCCTGACCGCCTCCGGCGACGGCCTGGCCGGAATCCGCGGCAGCGGAACGGTGACCATCTCCGGCAACGGCATCCTGTGGATCCGCGACCGCGCCGGGGATGCCTCCATCCAGGTCAGCGGCAACGGGACCAAGAGCGAACTGCCCAGCGGCTGGATCCGCTACGCCGGTTTCCAGGGTAATGCGACCGTCACCGGCAGCAGTGTGACTGTGGCCCTTTCCGGCTACGACATTCGACTGACGGCCAGCGGCACGGGCAAATTCGTGCTGCGCGGCAACGGCACATACACCGTGGAGAAAGGCAGCTTCAGCAAGACCGGCGCGTGGATGGAGTCTGCTGAGGTTTTCACTATGCCGTAGCAAAGGCAAACAGGCTCAATGAAGATGCCCGGCAGTTAAACTGCCGGGCATCTTCATTACCTTATCTGGGTGATAATCGTGCGTTTGGCGCCTGCATTTATCAGCGCCTCGGCGACGACCGCGGCCTTTTCCTTTTCGACGAGCGCGATCATGTTGCCGCCGCGCCCACCGCCGGAGAGCTTGGCTCCCATCGCGCCGGACTTTCGGGTGGCCTCCGTTAAACGATCCAGCTCCACGCTGGAGACTCCCATGTCGCGCAGCAGGGCCTGGTTTTCATCCATCAGCGGCCCAAGCGCGGACACATTCCCGGCCTTGATGGACTGGCGTGCCTCGTGAACGACCACGGCGATCTGATCGAAAATTTTCTCGTATCGCTCCGTATCAGCCTGCCACTTCCTGCGCACCTCCGCCACAGTCTCTTTCGTCGGGCTTGGAATACCCGTATCCCCGATGATGATCGTAAACGGCCAGGCGACGCGGACAGGCTCAAACGGCTGGCCTTTGATAAAGAAGATGGGCCGCGCGTAGGTGATGACGGTATTGTCAATTCCGGAGGGGGCGCCATGATAAAGTCTCTCCGCCTCGAAGGCCAAACTATTGACCTGCTGATCGGATAAAGGCCGTTCGACGAAAGAGGACAGGGCGCGGATGACTGCCACCGATACTGCCGCTCCGGAGCCAAGCCCTGAAGCCACCGGTATCGTGGACTCGATATGCACCGTACAGGCAGGTGGGCGGTCAATGCCCAGGGCGGAGAAAACGCTGTGGATAACGGCGGCCAGCGGATGGTCGCGGGGGAGCGCATTGACATTCGCCGAGAGACCGACATCCGGCGCTTCGATTTGAATATCGCCTGGGAGAGCGACACGCTTTATGACCGTCGCCGTTGCCTGAACCTGGGTCACTGGCATGGCCAGCGCCGGCCGTCCGTAGACGACGGCGTGTTCGCCGAAGAGGATGATTTTGCCGGGGGCGGATGCGGTGGTCATCATGTGGGACAAATTGCCAATTTGTCCTACGAAAGGTAGAACACGGCCAGGACAGCCAGCCCCCACAGCAGGATGGCGATTTGCAAGGGTCGGTCGGAGAGCAGCACTTCTTCGGGCGCGCCGCCGCTGTGCTTGACTTGGATGAGATAGAGGTAGCGGAAGACGCCGTAGACCACGAACGGGATGGTCAGCATCAGGGCGTGGCCGCTGGGCGCTTCCGGACGGAAGAAGGTGTATAGGCTGTAGGCGACGATGGTCGTGCCGGAGACGATGGTGATGAACTGGTCGAGCAGGGGTAGTGTGTAGCCCTCTAAAACTTTGCGGTGGTTGCTGGCATCCTTGGCCAGCAGGGCCAACTCGGCGCGGCGTTTGCCGAAGCCGAGATAGAGCGCCAGCAAGGTCATGACGACGTACATCCAGGGCGAGAAGCGCTCCACCGTGATCAGGGTTGTGCCAGCATGGACACGTAACACGAATCCGGCGGCAATGATGAGTACATCCAGGATCGGAATGTGTTTAAGCCATTTAGAATAGGCCAGAATCAGGGCGAAGTAAATCAGCAGAACCAGAGCGAACTGCCAGGCCAGCCAGTAGCCCAGAGCGAGGCTCACGCTGGTCAGGATAATGCCGCTGATGACAGCAACCGGTATGGAGAGCGCCCCGGAGGCCAGAGGCCGGTCGCGCTTCACCGGATGCTGACGGTCGGCTTCCAGATCGAACAGGTCGTTGAAGATGTAGACGGCGCTGGAAATGAGGCAGAAGAGGCCAAATCCGGCCAGCGTGCGCAGGAAGTCGGGCAGGTGGAAGAGCTTTCCGTCGAATACCAGGGCGGCGAAGAGGAAGCCATTCTTTGTCCACTGGCGCGGGCGCATGGTTTGAAGCAGGGGTTTCAGCATAGTGCTATTGTACCCCGTGTAAGTAAAACGTAAAGCGTAAAACGTAATAGAATTGGGGCATGGCGAAAGTTCGTTTGGACACGCTGCTGGTCGAGAAAGGCCTGGCCGAAAGCCGGACGAAGGCCCAGGCTTTGATCATGGCCGGACAAGTGCGCGTGGACGGGCAGGTGGTCATCAAACCAGCCACCTCGGTCGCGGCGGAGGCCGGGATCACGGTGGATAGCGGCCCGAAATACGTCTCGCGCGGCGGCGAGAAGCTGGAGGCCGCGCTGGATGCCTTCGGCGTTGACGTAACCGGCCGCGTCTGCGCGGACGTGGGCTCGTCCACTGGCGGCTTCACCGATTGCCTGCGCCAGCGCGGCGCGGCGAGGGTCTACGCCATGGACGTGGGCAAAGGCCTCCTGCACTGGAAGCTGCACACCGACCCGCGCGTGGTGGTAATGGAGGAGACCAACGCGCGCTATGTGGAGAAGCTGCCGGAGGCGGTGGAATTAGTAACCATTGATGCTTCTTTCATTTCGTTGAAGATCTTGCTGCTGGTGGTGAAGAATTGGCTGCGGCCCTCACCCCCGTCCCCTCTCCCAAAATTGGGAGAGGGGGGAGGGGGCCGGGGGGTGGGGGGTGAGGTCATAGCCCTGATCAAACCCCAATTCGAAGCCGGCCGCAAGGAGTCAGCCCGCAACAAGGGCGTCATCCGCGACCCGGGAGTCCACAAGGCCGTGCTGACCGATGTGCTAACCTTCGCCCAGTCCGAGGGCTTCGCGGTGCGCGGGCTGATCCGCAGTCCGCTGCTGGGGCCGAAGGGGAATGTCGAGTTTCTGGCGTGGCTAAAGTTTAGGGAAAAGACCAATGGCGAGATTGAAACTTTGGTGGGCAAGGTATTACCAGAAAATATGTAGTAAAATATGTATCGAGACATATTTTGGAGGCGGAGATGAACAGAATTATTGGCGTAACAGAACTACAGCGGCGATTCCGCAGCATTTTCGACGATGTCGTTAAAAACCGCACACCTTACATTTTGACGCGCGGCAGCCGCCCGGAGGCGGTGATTGTCCCTTATGACGAATATATTCGTTCTCAGCCCGTGAGCGAAGAGAATATCTTGGAGCGCTTTGACAGAGTCATGGAGAAAATGCAGGCGCTCAATGCAGGTTATTCTGACGAAGAGATTGCTGCGGATGTCGAAGCCGCAATCCAGGAGGTGAGAGCAGAAAAACGCGCCAAGAATGCAGCCGCTATTTCGGGAAAATAGAACAAGGGGGTAATGATGCGGGTGGTCATTGATACCAATGTATTGATTAGTGCGGTAATCAAACCAAAAAGCAGGATGGGATTAATCATCCAATGTTTGCATCAGTCCGAGTACACGCTTGTCTTTTCGCCAGAAATGTTGGAAGAACTGGTCGAAGTCTATTCAAGGCCAAAGATTCAACAGAAATATCACCTGGACCAGGAAGCACTTAATACCATTGTAGGAGTAATTGTGACACGAGGAGATAGCATAGTCCCGACAACAGATGTCAATATTTGTCGTGATCCGGACGATGATATGTTGCTTTCTCTTGCACTCGACGGCCATGCCGACTACATCGTCAGCGGTGACGGCGGCCTGTTGAGTTTGAGTCCGTTTCAGGGAATCCCGATAATCAAGCCTGCGGAGTTTCTCAACATCCTTGATAAGTGAGGGTATTGTTGATCGGTCATGAGACTCCTATCCATAGATGGCGATGAGCAGGATGCCTCCAAAGATCACCGCCGCGCCCAGCACGCGGTAGCCGCCCATCTTCTCGCCCAGGAAGCGCCAGCCGGCGAACGCTCCGATCACCACGCTGACCTCGCGGATGGCTTCCGAATAATTCAGCGGGGCAAATGAGTAAGCGAACAGCGCAATGGCATAAGCGACCACGCCAAGTAAACCGAGGAGGATCAAGCGAAGCCGTCCTTCGATCCAGGCCGCGGCCATGTGTTTCCAGCCATAACGGCGCAGGATGAACGGCGTGGTCATGATCGGTACAACCACGAACATGCTCAAGGCATACGGCAGGCTGGGGCCGTGTTTGACCGCGAACCCGTCCACCAGTGTGTAGACCGAGATGATGAAGGCGACGGTCAACGCGATGGCGATCCCCTTGAGATGCGGCTTGTTTTCGTGGTTTTGCAACAGGCTGGTCGCGCCGATGACGACGATCCCGCAGATGATCAGGGCGATGCCGAAGAATCCGCCGGGGGTGGGCTTCTCGCGCAGGAACAATGCAGCCCACAGCACGAGCAGGGCGGGCGCCGCGCCGCGCGCCATGGGATAGACCAGCGAAAAGTCGTGGCCGCTGTAAGCGTAGGAAAGCAGGACGAAATAAATGGCTTCCAAAGCCCCGCTGGCAAGCGCAAAAAGCCACATGGAACGCGGCGGCAGGCCGGTAAAGAACAGCGCGATCAGCGACAGGATGCCGCCGATGAGCACCTGCCAGCCCATGGCAATATATTTTTCATCCGACCCTTTGAGCAGCAGATTCCAGAGGGCGTGCAGCGCGGCGGAAACGAGGAGTAGGAAGATGGCTAGGAGGGGCATGTACTAATGCGGATTCTGGAAATATGAATTGAGAATATCCGAAGAATCTGCGCTCGTATGTTGGCGCAGGATGCGGAAGAAATCCTCGGCGGTGGCGCGATTGTACGCCATCTGCGCGGCGTAATCCTTCAGGAAAGCGAAGAAGGCCTCGTCACCGACCCGGACGCGCAAATCTTCCATGAACTCCGCTCCGCGCAAGTAGACAGCATCGGTGTAGGGGCGAAAACTGCCCAGGTCGTAAATGCTCGCATCCACCCAGCCGGTCGGTTGAAAATCGTAGACGCGGAAGTTCCACCACCAGCCCACCAGGTTTGGGTACAGCGTCGCGTAGAAGATGCGCTCGCTATAGATGCACAGGGCTTCGTCCAGCCAGGGTTCGAGCGCCTGGTCATCGCCCACCAGCCCGAACCACCAGGCATGGGCCGCCTCGTGGATGCCGATCATGACCAGGTTGTTCCTTGCCGTGCCGTCGTAACCCACATAAAAACTCCTATTCAGGAAGAACAGGCTGCCGTATTCCATGCCGTCCGGGTAATAAGCCTCCACGATGCTCATGCTGGTATAAGGATAGGGTCCATAACGGTCACTGTAGACAGAGAGCGCCGCTGCCACCTCTCGAAGGACGGCCTGGCCGGCCGAATCGTGCCCGCTGAAGTAGTAGCTCGTCACCACCACCGACCCAAAGGTGGCCGTCGCAGACAGATACCGGGTGCTGGCTGAAAAGGCGAATGTTCGGGCGTTGGTGAGGAAATAATGCCAGCCTGCCCCGCTTGGCTCGGCGGGCGCGCTGGCCGCGACCGTCACCGGCAGGGTGGGATCGGCCAGTTGGATGGTCACGTCGAAGTCGGCGACATCGTAGACCAGGTGCTCGCCGACCGGTCGCGGCTCGTGCAGCAGCCAGCCCTGACCGGACACATACGGTGTGACGAACGGGTACCAGTCCACCAGGTTGGCCTGGGCGTTGTTGTAGCCGAAGATATGGTTGGATGAAATCCACGGTATGTAAACCTCGAAGTGCATGGTCAGTATTACCGCGCCGCCCGGGACGAGTGGCTGGGGCAGGTAAATCTCAAGCCGCTGCCCGCTCAAGGTATAATTGGTGGACGATTGGCCGTTAATGGCAAGCCAGTCCAATTGAAAGGCCCCCGTCCACAGGTTCGGCTCGACCGCCAGGACGAGGCTCGAAAGGGAATCGGCGGACAGGTTGGGGTAATGGATGATCTCATCCACAGAGAGGGAATGGTTGGTATAGTCCAGCATGACCGCGAGGGTATATTGTGGACGCGGGGGAATGGCGCCTGGCGGTATGGGGGTAGGCGGCGGGTTCAGCGTGGCGGTCAGTGTGGACGGAAGGGTCGGCGGAGGGGACGGCGTCGAGGTGGCGGATGGGAGGGGGGAAGCCAGCGGCGTGTCGGCCAGCGGCTGGAAGGGTGTCAGCGTGGGCGAGGGGTTTGGATTGGGTGTGACCGTCGGCGGGAGGGGCGTGGAAACGGCCGGGGCCGGGTTCAAAAGCCCAAGACCGGCACAACCGGCTGAAGTCCAGGCCAGAACCGTAAGGAGAAAGAAAAGGGACGGCAGGGATGAGGTGCGAGGCATGTCCGCTCTTTAGAGCCTATCCGAATGACGGAATGCAGACTTCAGTCTGCCTTGCATTGCGGACTAAAGTCCGCGTTCCGGGGGTTTATCGGATAGGCGCTTAGTGTGGGTTTTTGAAGTATTTCCCGATAATATCAGAGTAATCCGCAGATGTGTGCTGGCGAAGAATGGCGAAGAAGTCAGCCGAGGTGGCGATCTTGCCGCGCATTTGCGCGAGGTAATCCTGGAGGAAGGCGAAGAAGGCATCGTCGCCTATGCGGGCGCGCAGGTCCTGCAGGAAGTGCGCACCGTTGAGGTAAACCTTGTTCCAATATAAGCGCTGGCCTTCACCTTCATAGATGCGAGTATCCACCTGGTCGAGCTGCTGGTATGGATCGAAGCGATACGTCCACCACCAACTGGTAAGGGCTTCGGGTGCGACCGTCTCGTAGAAGACGATCTCGCTGTAGGTGGCAAGGGACTCGTCGAGCCACGGCTCGAAGCCCTGGTCGTTGGCGACCTGCTCGAACCACCACTGGTGCGCGGTCTCATGCACCGAGACGGCAGTGAGGTGGTTGACCAGTGTACCGTCGTAGTTGTTGTAGATACCCTTGCTGTGGAAGTACAGCGCGGAGAATTCCATGCCGTCGTCGAAGTCGCCCTGCACCACCGAGAGTGTCTTGTGCGGATACGGCCCGTAACGCTGGCTGTAGATCTGAAAGGAATTCGCGGTGGCCTGCAGGACGGCATTGGCGGGGATTGGATAGCTTGGGAAATAGTAACTGTAAATGGTGACGTCACCGACGTTCGTGGCCGCAACCTCATATTCAGTACTGAATGAAAGCGCGAACGTCCGCCCTGCTTCGAGCGTGAACCTGCGACTGGCTCCCGTTGCGGACGGCGCTTCCGCCCCGCTGGAGGCGATGACGGGATTCGAGCCGTCGGTGAATGCCACGCTCACGTCAAAGTCCGCGGCTTCGTAGGTAAGATGCTCGCCGTAATACCACGGATTATGCAGCACCCAACCCTTGCCAGGGATATATGGCACAATGAAGGGATACCAGTCTACGAGGTTGACCTGTCGCGCCGTGTAGCCGAAGATCTGTGAACATAGATCAGTCTCGTCATCGTAGTTGGCGACCTGCGGAAGGATCAACCCGAAGTCCAGGGCGAGAGTGACCTGTCCATTCGGCGGCAGCGGTTGTGCGAGCGGCACCTCCAACCGATGGCGGATGTAGGCCTGCACGTTTTGCGGATCGAAGAGATAGTTCGTGACGGGCTGTCCATCCACGAAGAGAGCGTTGAGGCCGAAACTGTGCGTACAGGTCGACTCGACGGCGAGGACGAGACTGGTCAGAGTCTCGTTGCTCAAGTTGGTATACGCGATGGTTTCGCTCACCAGCGCCGACTTGTTGGAGTAGTTGAACTGCACGTCCAGCATGTACTTTGGGCGCACAAGGGGGATGGGTGTAGGCGAGGGAGTCGGTGAGGGAGGGGGAGTGGCGGTTGCTGAAGGTGCAGGGGAGAGAAGGGGCAGGGGAGAGGAAGTAACAGGTTGGGAAGAAGCGCAGGAGGTTAGAAACTGAAGGGGAATAAGAGTTATGAGGAATGCGTAAAACGTAATGCGTAATATCGGTACTTCACGAAACCGTAGCAATGACTTCAGTCGTTCGGCTAGAAGAGCGACTAACCCTCCCAGGGTGCTTCGCGAAGTCGTCACTACAAAGATTTTCCGTGAAGGCGTGGTCGAGGCAGGCAGCGAGTTGCGGGGCATGTTCCTTTTATTCCCTTGTGGCCCTTCGTGTCCTTCGTGGTTAATCTTTTCTCCCCCGTAGCATCCCCTGCCTCGGATTGAACAGGAATACCAGCAGGAAAATCGCGGTGGCGGTCAACACGATGGCCGAGCCGGAAACGACGTTGAAGTAGTAGCTCAGGTAGAGGCCGGTCACCGCCGAAAACGCGCCGATGCCGGCCGAGACCAGCATCATCGCCCACAGGCGGCGCGTCAACAGCGAGGCCGTAGCGGCCGGCGTGACCAGCATGGCCACCATCAGCGCCACACCCACCGTCTGCATGGCGACCGAGACCGTCAGCGCCATCAGCACGAAGAGCAGGTTGTTGAGCAATGAGGCCGGTAAACGCAGGGTGGCGGCCAGCACAGGATCAAAGGATAGAACGAGAAATTCCTTATAGAAAAGAACGATCACCAGCAAGACCACACCGCCGAAGACGGCGGTCAGGAGCAAGTCACGGGTCGAGACGCCGAGCACGTCGCCAAAAAGGAAATGGCTCAAGTCCACCGTATAACTGCGGACAGTGGAGATCAGGGCAATGCCCAACGCGAACATGGCGGCGAAGAGGATGCCGATGGCGGTATCTTCCTTGATTTCGGCGCGGCGGCTGACGCGCCCGATAGCGAGCGCGACAAGCACTGCCGAGCCGAGCGCCCACCAGAAGAGGTTCTCACGTCCGCTGCCGCTGACGAGGTAGCCGAGCGCCACGCCGGGCAGCACCGCGTGCGCCAGCGCGTCGCCGAAGAAGGCCATGCCGCGCAGAACAACGTACACGCCCACCACGGCGCAGACCACGCCAACCAGCACGGCCGCGATCAGGCCGCGAACCATGAAATCGTATGTCAGAGGCTGGATGAAAATATCGAGCAAGCCGGTCACTCTTCCCCCCCATCACAGCAGGTATCCGTCAGGGTCGTCGTGCCATCCGCATTTCGGATCAATTGGCCCTGGCTGCCATAGGCAGCGAGCAAATTTTCAGTAGTCAACACTTCGGCGGGAGGTCCGAAACGGATGAGGCGGCGGTTGAGCAGCATGACGCGGTCGAAATAACGCGCCGCCTGCCCAAGGTCGTGCGTGGCAACCATCACTGTGATCCTGCGCTGGCGGAGTCCATCCAGCACGCCCAGGATGGCTTCCTGCGAGGGCGCGTCCAGGCCGTTGAGCGGCTCGTCCATCAGCACCAACTCGGCCTCCTGCGCCAGGGCGCGGGCGAGGAACATGCGCTGCTGCTGCCCGCCGGAAAGCTCGCCAATCTGGCGGCCTGCCAGTGCGAGCATGTCCACCGCGCCCAGCGCGGCGCGGACGGTTTGCCAGTCGGCGCGGCGCGGCCAGCGGAAGAGTCCCACCCGACCGATGCGCCCCATCATGACCACATCCGCCACGCTGGCCGGGAAGCGCCAGTCCACCTGCGTGCGCTGAGGGACGTAGGCGATGCAAATGTGGCCGCGCGGGCCGTAGCCGGAAATCCTGACCTCGCCGGAAGTCGGCGGCAGGACGCCAGCGACCACCTTGAACAGGGTGCTTTTCCCCGCGCCATTCGGCCCGACGACGGCAACGCGTTCCCCGGCGTGCAGGTGGAAGGTTACAACCTCCAGCGCAGGGCGGCCATTATAGCTCACGGTCAGCCGCTGCGTTTCCAGGATGGGCGCATCCGGGTCGTGATGAACGTGAGTGTAGGAGGTAATACGGGAGGTATATTTTTTCATAGGTTAGAATCGCCAGCCGACGGCCAGCGCTAGTGCTGCCCTCAACTCTGGCATCCGGCCACGATCCGGCTGACATTGTACTTCATCATGTCAATGTAGGTCGGCGCGGGGCCATCGGGAGCGGAAAGCGAGTGCGTGTACAGGTCGGCCACCACCTTCACGCCCGTCTCAGCAGCGATCTGTTGCGCCAATTGGGGATTGGCCCCCGTCTCCAGAAAGATGGCTGGCGCGCCGGTGGCTTTGATCTGCTCGATCAATGCCGCCATTTGCTGGGCGGTCGGCGAGGCGTCGGTGCTGACGCTGGGAATGACTGCCCCGACGACCGTGAATCCATAGCGGTCGGCAAAATAGCCGAGGCTTTCGTGGTTGGTGACCAACAGGCGGCGCTCCGGCTGGACGGTGGCTGCCTGTTGCGCGATCCATAGGTCGAGAGCTTTCAGTTGTTCGATGTACGCGGCGGCATTGGCGGCGTAGACTGAGGCGCCTTCCGGGTCAGCCTGCGTAAGACCGTTGCGAATATTCTCCACGTATTGGATGACGTTATTCGGGTCGAGCCAGAAGTGCGGATCGCCCTCGGGATGCTCACCGGACGGGTCGGGACGCGGCGTCAGGGAGGCCGAAGCGGTGATGACCAGCCGCTCGCCGCCCGCGTTGGCAAGCAGCGGTTCGAGGAAGGCTTCGATCCCCGCGCCGTTGAGGATCAAGACGCTGCAATCCGCAACCGTGGCCGCGTCGCGCGGCGTCGGCTGGTAAGCGTGCGGGTCCACGCCCAGCGGGATCAGGGTCTCGACCGTTAACCGGTCACCGGCTACATTCTGGGCGATATCGGCCAGGAAGGATTCGACCACCAGGATGCGCGGCAGGCCGGGAGTTTGTGTTGGGGTCAGGCTGGGAGTTGCGGCGAAGTACCCGAAGGGTGAAGGCGTTGGCGAGGCGAGGGTACAGGAAGCCAAAAGAATGAGCAGGATAGAGAAAAGGGTTCTTTTCATACCCCTATTGTATCTTATGATTTGCCGATTACTTTCCCTTCCAGCCTTCTTTGCCGATGACT
>Ga0210042_1001180_pt1 | contig 22150 bp, 10 predicted proteins | sample CryGeymeta201518_FD_183982 | JGI IMG/M metagenome (GOLD analysis project Ga0210042, IMG submission 183982) | Groundwater microbial communities from Crystal Geyser aquifers in Utah, USA - Crystal Geyser metaG 2015-18 (SPAdes) (version 2) | ecosystem: Environmental > Aquatic > Deep subsurface >... | reverse complement strand
CCTCTGTCCTCCGTCTGCTGCACGCCTGCCGGGGAAGTTCCGCGAACTTCCACTTCGGTGTGTTCCCAACCTTCGCGGGTATAGCTCGTTCAGCGCCTGGACGTCGAAGTCCGCCTGAGGCGCTGGTTGGGGCTTCGGTTGCTTGCCGGCCCTGGCTGCCTTCCCTTCACGCTTCTCCTCCGCCGCCTCCGGCTGCAACACTGTCGTCCCGCGATGGAACGCGTACTGCTCGCCCTTGCTGGCGATGACCGTCGCCGTGCCCTGGATGTTGTCGGCAATGAGCAGACCTCGCAGGTCGGTCTCGCCCTTGGTGAACTCCTGGTTGCCGGAGCCGATGACCCAGACGCTGGCTTTGGGCTCGTAGCCGCCGGCTGCCCGGAGGACGTTGACTCTTACGCGGCCGCTTTCGGGCTCTTCCTGGACTTCGACGTCCAAGTCGGTCCGCAGGATGATGCCGGAGCCGGAGGCGCCTTCCGCCTTCAGCACGACGAAGTAGGCGCCCTTCTCCTTCAGACCCACCGCGAGTCGCATCCCGTTGGCCACGTAGGCCTCGCCTCTCGTCAGAACCGCCGTCTCCTCGGCTCCTGACGTGATCGTGGCGGGCCGGCCGACCTGGCAATTCGTCTAAGGTTACCCGATGCGTGGAGTGCGTGCCGCCCAGAGGATCGGACCCAGGGAGAGCACGTGCGCCGACGGTGTGTGTCCGTCTCGTGTGGGCGCACGCCCCGCGGCTACGGTTGGGACCAGCCATACTCGCGAAGGTTAGGAATACACCGAAGCTATTGCACAAGTTCGACGCCTCTGCGTGCACAGCAGTGTGTTGGGTGCTCCCCACACGCCCACGGGTGAAGTTCTGCGAACTTCCACTTCGGTGTATTCCTACCCTTCGCGAGTATAATGACAACCTTGGGCCGGAGTTCGGGGCTCCGGCGGCACCCGGGACTCGGGTAGGCGACTTCAACGGGACGAATGGACTGTGGAATGCGCATGAGCAGCCCGGGATTGCCCGCCGGACTCTGGACCCATGACTTTAGGGGGACAGTGATGTCGATCTGGCAATCGCTCTGCGCACGCAGCAATACCCTTGCGAATGGCTCTGGATCGTAGTCTGGCATCGGCGATCCCTGGAGCGACGGAGGCGCAAGACCGGAGGAGGCCAACTCGGCGCCGTCACTCGCGACTGAAACGCTATGTGTGTGGGGTGCGCTGGAGTCAAGTGCATACCCCCATTGCACAGTTCCGGACACGATGGCCGCGGAGATCCAAGAGGCGAGTATGCCAACAGACCGCACCTCCGGCCCGGCACGCGATTCGGCGACGAGCCGTTCCTTGGTCGTGGAGCCATCAGTCGCAACCATAGAGCACCGAGCTAGCGCCATTTGCCCCCGCGGTCACTCACCTGCGTGATCTGCCCCTCGCGCCTCGCTTCGTGGCTGGGTCTTCGCCCAGTCCTGTTCTGCATCTCGCGTCAAGACGAGATGGGTGTCAGCTACATCGAATGGAATCGCTTGCATCCCTGTTAGGGCACACTTTCAGCCGCCTCCGCCGTCACCTCGCGGGCCTCCTGCAGTTTGGCCAACAGCGACTTCGCCTCCGCGACACGCCCCAGCGCGCAATCGCACCGCACCTGACCCCGGATCGTTTCCCAACCGGCGTTCAGGTGCGGGTCCGACCCTTCCATCATCGGTACGCTTTCGTAGACTCTCAGGGCGGCCTCATAGCTTCCGAGGCCTTCCAGAAACTGACCTTCGCGCAGCCTCAAGGTCGCGAACAACGGATCGGACGGAGACAGACCCTGTCTCGCCTCCTGAGTGACACGCACCCCCTCCCGCAACCATTCTCTCTCCCACAGCGCGTGTATGGCGATGTCGGCCTTGGCAGTTGCTACCGTCCGGGGTTCACCATCGAACCGCCGAATCACCGCTTGGAGAACTGCTTCGCTTTCCTCCAGACGCTCAGCATGGGACAGGACCCATCCCTTCCGCAGAAGGGCGCCACGCAGGAGATCCCGGTCGTCCGGGAAATCGGTTAGCACCTTCTCGCACTCCTGCAGCGCCTCCTCAGAGCGACCACAGGAGTCGTACATGTAGGCGAGCTTGAGCCTGAGTTCAGCCGTAACCCGACCGCTCATGCCGCCCTTCGCCAGGATGGTTTCCAGCATCTAGATTCCGGCGATGGTATCCCGTGCAGCTTGCTCCGGTAGTGAGCTGTTCCGGCAGCCGAAAAGTAGCCAAAGACCGCGTTCATCCCGCTTTCCCGGAGTTTGCGCGCGACACCCTCCCAGTCGTTCACCTGCCAAGGGCGGGTGAAGCAAACGCCGCGCAGTTCATCGCTGCGCTTGCCAGGCGCTTGCAAGGGGGATACAGAGCACTCTCAAGCTGCTCTTGCGCCGTCAGCAGAACTTCAACAGCACGTGGATACTCCCCCTTACCCGCGTGTTCCTCAGCCTCCCGCTTCGACTCTTCAGCCGCCGCCAAACGCTGAATGGCCGCCCGGTGGACATCCGGCGCCACGCGGTCCTTGGCAGCTTCCACGTGCTGACCCAGGGCGATGAGCGATGGGTAAGCTCCGACCTTCCCGAATCCGTCCCGCAGCGAGACAAACGACAGACGCCATTGGTCTGGCTGGAAGTGCGCGACGAGGGCGAGCAACAGGCGCCCCTTTGCGCGCAAGTCATCGGTGGTCAGAACGTGACCGACAATCGCTCCCGTGGGCGACAGAAAGGCCGCGGGGATTTCGGTTGTCTTGCCACTGGCCTCCGTCCAATGGCCGATCACCCGCGTGTCGCCGAGGGGCGCCGCCAGGAAAGCCCACCAGGAGTTCTGGATCACCGCGCCCGGCAGACCCTGGATGACATTCTCTGCAAAGTGAATCGCGTGGAACCGACCTCCATCTCCGTCCTGCAAGTAAGAGATCGCCATCCCGCCCAGCGCTCGTGCCCACGCCTCCGGCAAGCCGAAGAACGCGACCACTTTGCCGCCCGCTCCGACAAACTCGGTCACTCTCGCCACCGCGTTGTTCGCCAGTTTGGTGGCATAGGGTAGGACCAGGACTCGGTCCTGGCTGAGATCGGCAGACGGTAGATCACTTTCCGAGACCAGTCGGTACGCCACTCCCACGGTGTCAAACGCGTCTTGCGTGCGGCGTGCGAAGCCACTCGCGTCTGCCGCACTGACCACGATACCTACGCCGACTTGGGCAGAACCTACGTCTGCGGCGTAGCCCCACGACGCGCAACCTGCCAGAGCCAGTAGCCCCATCCCAGCTCTGCGTCGCCCCGGTCGGCGATGGCGCCCCGCTGGGCTACCGAATCCGTCGATAAGCAAGTGCGTGCGTGTGAGCGCGGTCGGAGCGGGGGACATTTCCCGAGAACCTCCAGCAAGATGGCAACACACCCTGGCTGAGAACACAAATGATCCCGCTGCTGTGCGTACGGTCAACCCGTCGCGGGTCGCCTTGGCGGGATCTTCCTGGTCAGAACGCCTGCTGCACCTGCACCCCGCCTTGGCCGCCGAAGGCGCCGCCTTCGAACTGCTCCTCGAGCTGGCCGCGGCGCCGTCCCTGGATGGCGCTGTTGGAGGCGGACAGTTCGTCCAGCGCCTGCTGCTTGAAGTCTGCCTGGGGTTCTCCCTTCCTGGGGGCGGCCTTGGCCTTCTCAGTGCGGGCTGTGGCCTTGTCCTCGCCGGCGGCGACCTCGGGTTGCAGAACGGTCGTGCCGCGGTGGAAGGCGTACTGCTCGCCCTTGCTGGCGATGACGGTGGCGGTGCCCTTGATGTCGTCGGCGATGAGCAGACCGCGCAAATCGGTCTCGCCTTTCGTGAACTCCTTGTTGCCGGTGCCAACCACCCAGACGCTGGCCTTGGGCTCGTACCCGTCCGTGGTCTTGTTGACCACATTCACGCGGACGCGGCCGCTGTCGGCTTCTTCTTGGACTTCCAGGTCGAGGTCGGTCCGGAGCACGATGCCGGACCCGGAGGCGCCTTCAGCTTTCAGCACGACGAAGTAGGCGCCCTTTTCCTTCAGGTCGAGGGCAACGGGCGTCTCCTTGTCGAGATATGTCTCGCCACCGGCCAGGGTGACGGTCTGCTGCAGGTACGGCTTGATGCCTGCCAAGTTCATCTGCGCCAGCCCCTTCAGGTTGCGGTGCATCTGGTAGAACTTAAGCAGATCCACCTTGTAGACCTGCAGCTCCGCCGTGGGCACATTGCGGGCTGACAGTTTGAGGGTCACCGGCTCGGCGCCGTGGACAATGGTCACCTCTGGCACGTGGACGCCCTTCTGCTTGAAGTACTCGATGGCTTCCCTCGCATCGGCGTACTTCTCGGCGACGCGCTCATAGTACTTGATCGCGTCTGCCGCCCGCCCCTGCGAATGGTAGACCTGTCCGGCGATATAGAGCGCGAGCGTCTGGAACCCGCTGGGCGCCAGCGACTTGTCGGGCTGCGGGTACTTCGCGGTCGCCAGCTTCTCGCAGAGCTTCAGGGCGTCGTCGAACTGCGCGTTGAGGAAGTGCCCGTAGGCCTGGATGTACTCGAAGTCGTCCTGGAACGGGCTGTCGGGATAGCGGGCTGGCAGCCCGCTGCACCATTGGATGGCTCTGTCGAACTGCTCCAACTCGACCCAAGCATTCGCCAGCGAGAAGCTCGCCTCATCGCACACGACGTTCTCGGGGTAAAGCGCCAGGAATGCCTGGATCTGCTGCGCGGCCCGCTCGATGAGCTGCTGCTTGGTGACACCCGCCTTCTTCAGCGCTTCGTCGCTCTCCAGTTGGCCGGCCTTCTCGTACAGGTACTGGGACAGGTTGTACAGCGCCAGCTCCGTGGTGGGCACGTCGGGGTAGGTCAACGCCAAGTTGCGCATGAACTCGACGCTGGCCTCAAACTCCCCTTCCTCATTCAGCATGCCGGCCACCCGCGATTCGCGGTCGAAGCTGGCGGCGGCGGTGGCGCGGTATACCTGCATCTGCCGCTCCCGTTCGTCGAGGGCCTTGTAGGCGCGGGCGACGGCGACGATGTCGCTGAACGGGATCACCAGCGTCGGGTGCCGCTCGTTGAGCACCTCGAAGAAGCGGACCACCTTGTCGTGCTTCTCCTGATCGAGATAGCAGTAGAACAGCATCCGCGCCGTCTCCTTGGACGGCTCGTCGCGCAGCTTGAACTGATCGTAGTACGGCGCCAACTGCGCTTCGGCTTCCTTGAAGGACTCGCGCTCGAAGTACGCCTTGCCCAGGTTGTAGGTTTCGTCCGGCGTCGGGCGGTACTCGTCGCCGGACTTCCGGCCGCGCTCCAGCACGCGGAGGTCGGAGGGCTTGCTGTAGGCATACAGGTCCGGCTGGTAGTACGACCAGACGCGGGCTGGCAGCCCGCGGTACGATCCGGGCAGGCGGCCGTAGAGCTGGTAGTTGGCGGAGCCGCTGGGCCAGCTCTCGCCGCGGGTGTGGAAGTAGAAGACCAGTTCGCCGTCGCCAATCTCATAGCGCTCGAAGTTGCCGGTGATCGACTGCGTCAGCGGCTGGCAGCCGGCGGGGAACGGCTCGCGCAGAACTACGTAGCTACCGGGGTTGAAGTCGCGCAGGCGCTTGTGCCAGTTGAGGCGCACCTCGGTGTAGTTGCCGGCGGCGATCTCCTTGGCGTCGTTGGTCCAGGTGTTGTCGATCTCCACCGTGCTGAACCCGCGCGGCATGGGCTTGCCGTCCAACGTCACGGGCGCGTGCACGTAGCTGCGCTCGACCTCCAGGCCGGCGTCGTACTCCTCAACCTTCGACGAGAAGCCCCGCAGGACGCAGGAGTAGGTGTACTGGCCCCGGCCTTCCAGGGCGAAGCTGACCTTGGCTTGGTTCCCGATGACCAGGTCGCGCGGCACGGGAACGGTCACGGTCGTGGTGGCGCCATCGACTTCGAGTCGCTTCACTTCCGTGCCGTTGGCGGCGATCATGAGGGTGTAACGGTCGGTCGCCGGCTTGGCCAGGGCAGTGTAGTAGGCAAGGGCCTGCACCGCTGCCGCGCTTGCCTGGTCGGTTGCCCACGCCACGCCGACGCGGCGAGCCCAGAGCCATTCCGCCAGGGCCGGCAGAAGCTTGGATTGAGGGTCAACCATCGCCAGCGCCAATAGGGCGTGGGCGGTGGTCTCGACTTCATCGCCGCCGAACCGACGCTCCTGGTTGCTCGCAGGCGCAAACGCCTTGCCGTCCGCTTGCTTCAGCTTGGCGACCAGCGCGTCCTCCAGCTCCTTCGCAGTTCCGGCCCGCTCCATCCGGGCCAGGATCTGGATGAGGACCGCAAGTCCTCGTGCATCCAACTGGTTGCGCACCCGGTATACCCGGTTGACGTAGGCAAAGTCGGCTTCGCCCGCCTGGGCTTGTGCGTCCAGGATCGCGAGCTTCCGCTCGTAGTCACTCTCCCCGGCTGCTTGGAACTGGTTCTGCAGGAACGCCTTGGCTTTGGCCAAGGGCTCCGGCGGCGCGGAAACGCCCAGCGCCTGCGCCTGCGCCAACGCGCTGGCCGCTTGGCTCGTCACGAAGACGTCGCTCTGGTCTTGCTGCGCATTCTCCAGCGGCAGCCGTTGGGGCTGCGCCCAGCTCCAGCCGCCGTCGTCATTCTGCGTCGCGAGCAAACGGGTCACCAGACCGGTCAGACTGGCCTGGAGCGACCGGCAGTCGGGCGTTTCACCGCGCCCCAACTGCCGCAGGTACCGCGCCGCTGCCGCTATGGCGAGGGCACGTGCCGGAACCCCCGAGGCGATGCTGAAGCACCGCACCGGAGTCTGCGTCGCTGCGTCGAGGACGGCGCGCTCGACAGACGGACCGACGGTGATCTCCAGGTCGCGAGTGGTGTAGGGCTGCTCGGGCAGTTGCAGAGTTACCGTTCGGTGCGTGTCGGCGGTGCCACCGGCGGAGTCGGCAAACTCGATGCCCCACGGGCGGATGGGCACCGTGTGCTCACTGATGTCGGTCAGTCCGTCACCGGCGCTCGCCGTGAGGGTCAGCTTCGCCTCGCGGCCGTCGGCGACCTCGATTCGGAACAATACCTCCCGCTGCGAGTGAGCGGGCACGTCCGCCTCCTGCTTGCTCTGCTCAGCCTTTCTCCCGATCTCGCAGCCCAGCAGCACCGCTGCCTTCACCGAAGTGTCGGTGTTGTTGTGCACCTCAGCCACGAGATAGACAGTGTCGCCTTGCTGGAGCAGCGTCGGTGTCTTCAGCTCCGTTAGGAACGGCTTCGCAGAGACGACCGAAGCAGTCGCCTGCCCGACCAGCGTCGCCTTGGTGACGCCGCGCCCGGTGAGGCGCCATTCGGTGATCGAGTCGGGGACGGTGAACTCGACCGTCGCGGTGCCGTCATCTGCCGTCACGACGTGAGCGTCCCAGAAGGCTGTTTCGCCGAAGGCGGTGCGGACTTCGGTTTCGCCGCCTTCCCCGCGCTGGGCGAACAACGCGCCGAGCATCGGCATGTCGGCCAGGGCTGCGGTTGGCTTGCCCGCGCTCTCCGGCGGCGCTTCCACCGCTTCGGCCAACTCCTGCCCCACGGGACCGGCGGCGCCGGCCGCTCCGTCCTCACCCCTGACCAAGACAGCGTTGCGCGGATTGTAGGCACCCCAGGCCTCAACGCCGGGTGGGAGCTGGAAGAGCTGTCCACCACCCACGTTGCCAAGCCCACCCCCTCCCAGACCGCCGCCGTAGCCACTAGACGAGCCGGCCCGTCGAGTCTGGTACACGAAGCGTCCGCCAATCGCCACCTGCTGGCCAAGGGCGAAGCTCAGGTTGCGTCTCGCGTCCCTCGTCTGCACCTCCACCTGCTTCGCCTGCGCGCTGTAGTTGAAGGTGCACGAGGTCGCGCCCGCAACGGCCCGCTCCACAAACGGGCGCTGGTAGAAGAAGTCGCCCAGGTTCGGCGTCGGGTCAGCCAGCACGGCGTACAGCGAGGCGTTCACCGCGGCCAGCGAAAGCTCCGCGGCCACCGGCTTGCCGTTCTGGTCTGCCACCTTGACGGTGACCTTGGCCTTGTCCTTGGGCAGGTACTTCGGCTTGTCGGGTGACAGCGTGACCTTCAGCTCGCGCTCGACGTTGAACACCTTGCTTGTTGAGTGGAACTTGTCCCCGTCCATCATCCCTGCGCCCAGCGCGAACCTGGGGGCAAGCTTCGCGGTCATCGGCACGGCGACCTCGTTCACTCCCTTGGCGAGCGAGGCCACCTGGTAGCCGTAGATCCGGTCGCCTTCGTAGGTCAACAGGCAAAGCTGCGGTTCGGTCCGGCTGACCAGCTTGATCTTCGGCGTCTCACCCACCTTGTACGTGTCGGTGTCCGCTAAGATTCGCAGCTTGACTTCGTCCTCGTCGCCGACGATCCGGACGTGCTTCTCCACGGAGAACGGGTTCTGCCGATCGTCCGTCCCCAGCAGGCGCAGCACGTAGTCGCCACTGTCCGCGAACTCAACGCGGGCCTTGCCGGAGCCTTCCTGGTCGGTCTGCACCCCCAGGCTGCGCACTTCGCGCTCGCCCACCCGGCCGGTCTCGTCCTTCTCCCGCTTGAACAGCCGGAGCTGCATCTTCACGGCAACGGGCTTCGCCGCCAAGTCAGTGGTCTTCACCTCGACCTCGAACGGCTCTTTCACCAGGAAGACGTCGCGCACCGTCGTCAGCGACGCCCGGATCGCCACCGGCGCAATGTAGACCCGCTCCTGTGCAGTGATGGACTCCTCTTCCAGCCGCGCCCACAGCGTCACCGTCTGCTCCTCATCGAAGCGCCGCGTCGTCACCGTGAACTCGAACGAGCCGTCCGCCCCAGTCTCATACTCCTGCCCCGGCTCCTGGTCCCAACCGAAGCGCACCTTGCGCCCGGCGAGCGGCTCACCATAGTAGTACTTCGCGACCGCCTTCCCCTTGATCTCCTCTCCGCGCAGGTAGGTCCGCTTCGGCAGCTCCAAGTCGAGCCGAACGCGCTCCAGCTTGTACTCCAGCACGGAGAACTTTCCGGTGACGGTGAGCGACGCACCCTCGTAGCCGCGCCCGCCAAGGGCGGGGACCGTAGCCGCCGGCGCGGAGCCGGTGGTCACGGGCGCCTCTGCGTCGGTCCGCGGCCTGGCGGCCGCGGCTACACTGGGAGGCGCGGTGTCCTCGACATCCTTGACGGTGATTGTGTACTCTCCCGTCACCGCGTCGGCCGGGAGATCCAACTGATCGGCGAACGTGCCGAAGGCGCTCAGCTTCACCTGTCCCTGGTGGACCACAACGCCGGCCGGGCTGGTGACAGTCAGGTCGAACGCCTCGCCCTCTGTGAACACGTACTCGCCGGCCTCCGCCTTGCGGAGGATCCCCCGCAGCCGCACTGTGTGACCGGGCCGGTACGTCGGGCGATCCGTGTAGAGCAGCCCGCGCGGCTCGAGCCCGGGCACGATCTTCAGCTTGCTCAGGTCGCTGGTCGTCGAGGCGTAGTGCGAACCGGAATATGCCAGCACCCGCAGGTTATTGACGTCCCGTAGCGCAGGCGTCTCGCCTGCCTCTTGTGGCGCAGTCGGGACGCCTGCCTCCCCTGGCCGACGAGGCGCCGGCGGTACGTCGAGCGCCACGTGATAGATCCCGTCGGCATTGGTCTGCCCGGTGGCCAGTACCTTCTCGCCGTCGCTCAACACCACCGTCGCGCCGGCGAACGGCTTCTTCTCGCGGACGTTCTCGGCGAACACCAGAGCGTCCTTGCGGGTGACCTTGGTGATGACGTTCAGGTCTGTCACCATCACCACGGTGGTGGCTTCCAGTTTGTCCGCCTGGCAGGTCACCGCATAGACACCCGGTTCCTTGAAGGGGAGGGGCGCCTCTGTCTCGACCTCCTTGTACTGGGCGTACTCCGGTACTTTGAGCGTCCATTTCTGGTCTGGTTCGATGAGCGCCAAGTCCAGCTTCTCGACGCCGGCCAACGTGTGCAGTCGGTTGAAGTAGTCGACCATGTCAACCCGGTAGCCCCGTAGCTCCAGCGCCTCCACATTGCGGGTGACCACCTTGAGTTTCGGCTCGTCGGCCGTGGTCAGCGTTCGCTCGGTGTAGAGGACGAGCTTCTTCTGCTTTAGCGCTGCGAGCCGTTGCTGCGCCTCCGCCTGCCACTGCCCTTCGCCCACCTTGCCGTAGGCCTCGATGGCTTTCTCGAACTCAAACGTCTTTGTCTCGTAGGCGTCACCCGTCAGCAGCCACGCCCGCGCCGCCGGCTCCGTCTCCGGGTACTTGGAAGTGAGCTTCGCCCATTCGGCGATGGCCTCCGGGTACTTCTTCTGGTCGTGCTGGATCATCCCGCGCATGAACATGATGTCCGGGTTGCGCACGTCCAGCGGGTACTTCGCCCGGAAGGCGTCCCACGCTTTCAGGGCGTCGGCGTACTTCTTCGCGCGGTAGGCTTCGTCGCCAATCAGGTACTCGGTGTCGAGGATCTGCCGCTGCACCTGGTTCCACAGCCGATGGTTGGTGAACTTGACCAGGAACTCGTTCCAGGTATCGATGGCTTGCGGGTAGCGCTTCTGCGCTGCCAGGGCCACCCCGACGAGGTTGGCGGCTTGCGGAAGCTCGTCTTTGCCCGACTTCCCCCAGCGCTTCACAAAGCCGGAGAGTTCGGCGACCGCCTCTTCGTAGCGACCGCGGTTGAAGTAGGAGACCCCGAGCTGGTAGTCGGCGACGATGGCCTGCTGGTGCTTGCCGTACCGCTGGACGAACTCGCGCAGTGCCTTGACGCCCAGGTCCAGCTCGCGGTCATCCTGCGGAGCGGGAACGTGATACGTCTGGGAGAGCGCGAAGAGCACGTCGGGCAGGAGCGTGCTCTGAGGGTAGTCTTCCTGGAAGTCGCGGAGCGTGTTGCGCGCCTGCCGCATGTTGCCGCTGCGCAGATACGCCCTCCCCAGGTAGTACTTCGCGTCGGGCAGCACCTTGGCGTCGGGGTGCTCCTTGAGGAGCGCCTGCAGCCCCTGTGCTGCATTGCCGAACTCCCCCGCCTCATACCAGCACCGCGCCACGCTCAACTTGGTTTGCGCGGTCTTCTCCGGGGTCAAGCCCAGCTCGAGGGCTTTCTCGAAGAGGCTGCGCGCCTTCTCGTAGTCCGGCTGCTTGTCCTTGTCGGCCGGCCTGAAGTACCCCTCCGCATACTTGAGGTACGACGCCGCAACCTCTTCCTTCCGCGCGTCCGACACCAGATGCTCGACTTCAGGCTGCAGCAGGTCGGCCGCCTGACCGAACTGCTTCTGCTGCGCCAGGGCGTCGGCCTTCTTGAACAGCGCCTTCTTCCGCCACGGCGAGTCGGCGAAGTCCTTCAACAGCCGGTCGTAGACCTGCGCCGACTGGGGGTACTGCTTCGCGTAGTAGTGCGCATTGCCCAACAGGAACAGCGCGTAGTCGCTCGCCCCCTCGGCGCCGGTCACCGGCGCCAGAAGCGTCTGCGCCCGGGCATAGTCCCGGGCGCGAAGGGCTTCTTCGGCTTGTTGGATGGCCTCCGGCTGTCCCTCCGCCCGGAGCACAACTTGCATAAGGAGCAACAGCAGAACGGCGGTTCTCAACAGACGCACGATGGTCACCTCTCGGGGACTGATTGCCCAAACGCCCTCCGGCATTGCGCGGTTAGACGACGGCGGGAGGGGGATTGTTCCCACCGCGGAGTGGTGCGTCAAGGTGGGGCGGCTTGCCGGCTGAACGGCCATGCAATATCATTCCCTCGGGCTCGAGTCGCTGCCCGCAAGGAACTCCAGGTGACCCTTCGCGCCATCACCATCGGTCTGTTCGCCCAACTTGCGGTGGTCGTCATCGTGTCCTACGCCGAACTGGTGACCGGCAGAATCATGATCGGGTTTCTGCAGTTACCGCCGGTGGTGGTGGCGCTCCTGTTCGTGCTGATCCTGGTCAACAAGGTCGTAGGTCGGGTCAAACCCTCCTGGATCCTCAAGCCGGCCGAGATTGCCGTCGCCCACTGCATGATGCTCATCGCTTCCATGGTCGCCTCCCGCGGCGTGATGGAGCGACTCATCGCGACCATGGTCGGCGTCCGCTACTACGAGAACGACGCCAATCAGTGGAGCACCTTGTTCTTCCCCCACATTCGACCGTGGGCGGTTCCATGGCGCCACACGTCGGACGAAGCTCCCGTCGCGCGGTACTTCTATGAGGGTCTGCCTGCCGGCGAGCCCATTCCCTGGGCGGCATGGGTGTTGCCGTTGGCGGGCTGGATGGCGCTGTACCTCATCGTCTTCGGCGCTTTCCTCTGCTTGGCGACCATTCTGTACCGGCAGTGGTCGCACCACGAAAAGCTGACCTTCCCGTTGGTCGCCCTGCCCCTGGAGATGATCCAGTCGCGCGGCGGGGAGTCGTTCTGGCGCAGCAAGCTGATGTGGACCGGCGTTGGCGTATCGGTTTTCGTGTTCGGTCTCAACGGTCTGCACGAGATCTGGCCGGTGGTGCCGGCGCTGAAGCTGCAGACCCCGCTGAATCCGTTCTTCGTGCAGAGGCCGTGGAACGCCTGCGGGTACTTTGTTCTGTTCCTCTCGCCGGCTGCGACGGGGCTGTTCTACCTGCTCCCCACGGACCTGCTGTTCAGCTTGTGGTCACTCTTCCTGTTCTCCCTCATGCAGCAGATCACGCTGAACGCCTTTGGTCACCCGGATCCCCTCTCTGCGACCACCTACGAGACCGCCGGCGCGTACGTGTTGCTGGTTTGCTACTGGGTCTGGGCCGGGCGCACGCATCTGCGGCAAGTCGGCCTCCGCGCACTGGGACGTGACGGCGCACAGGACCAGGCCGAGTTGATGCCATACCGCTTGGCGGTGATCGGGCTGGCGGTTTGCCTCGTTGCGGCGGTGGCGTGGTTCCGCGCGTTGGGCATGAGCGTCGGGCTGGCCGCCTTTACGCTACTCGTGTACGTGTTTGTCGAGTGCCTGGTCATGGCTCGGAGCACCACGGAGGGTGGTCTGCCCATGACCGAGGGGTCGTTCCGCCCCAACGACCTCTTCGTGATGTGGCGACCCACCGAAACGTTGGGGGCCGGCAACCTCACGGCGCTGGCCTTTGTCGACGCCCTGTTCACCCGTGACCTGCGGGGGCTTGTCCTTACCGGCTTCCTCGACGGTCAGCGGCTGGCGGACGGCACGGGCGTCCGCCGACGCAACCTGCTCGCAGTGTTCGGTCTGGCCACAGTCGTGGCGTTGCTCTCGTCGGCGGTGGTCCACCTGTGGCTGCCCTACCATCGCGGCGCCGTGCAGATGTACTCGTATGTCTACTGGGGCAACAACGTCCAGTTCTTCCGCGAGTACGGCACCGCGCTTGTTCAGGGCGCGAAACAGCCGCCTGCCGCCCTGACGTCTTTTCTCGTGGGGGGACTGCTGACCTGGGGGCTGGCGCTGGCTCGCCTACACCTCTTCTGGTGGCCCCTGCATCCGCTCGGCCTCGCCCTCAGCCGCTCGTGGACCTGCATGGTCTTCTGGTTCCCCATCTTCCTCGCCTGGGCCGTCAAGTGGCCGCTGGCCCGCTATGGCGGCATGTCGATGCTGCGCAGAGCCCGCCCTTTCTTCCTCGGGCTGATCTTCGGCGAGTTCTGCATGGCCGTGTTCTGGACGCTGGTCTCGATGGCATTCGGGACGACCGCGCCGCTGTTCCCGTGGCCGTAAGCGCGAGAGGCGAGGCCCCTACACGTTGTCGGCCGGGAAGAAGAACCACTTGAGCGGGAACAGCTCGCGTAGCACCTTGAACGGTCCCTGGCACACTGCGTCGAACTCGCCGGGGAGTCCACCAAACACCAACCTCGCCGCCGCGCGCCAGTCCAGGTCGAGACAGGGGGTGGTGCGCACCGGCTCCACCATCAGCCCGCCGGTGGTCTTACGGATGAGCGTGACGTACTGCTTTCTCTCGGGGATGCCCACGCACAGGCACTCGCGCCAACGGAGTTCCGCCAGCTCCTCTTCGAGCAGGTCGCGGGTCTTCTCGAGCACGGAGGGCAGGTTGACGAGTTGGAGCTGCCGGAGCGGGCTTTGGCTGTGGGTCGTCGCGAAGGGAAGCAGTGCTTCGCGGAGCGGGTCGGCGAAGTCCGGCAGGCGAACCGAGACCGAGTCGGCCTTCAGGCTCTTAAGGAGGCCGCCGACGAAGCCCGGCGCAGAGGCTGCCGCGCCGAGGATCTCGTTGATCGCCGGGTGATCGCCGGGCTGGACCGCGGCGTAGAGGAAGCTCCTCCCCTGCCCAACGCAGTAGAGCTCAGCACCGGAGCGCTCGAGTCGGCTGAAGAACACCCGCGCCGAGCGCAGGCTGCCGAATGGGTAGCGGCCGTACACCTTGCGGACTTGGTCGCGGTCGGCTGCCCGACACCGCCGCACCGGCCAAGCTTTCACCCCACCGGCCCGGAGGTACTTGGCGGACACGGAGAGCTGACGGACAGACCCGGTGCGTTCCCAGCCGTAGCGGGAGTAGCGCAGCCGATCTCCGCCCAACAGCGACACGTCGTATCCCTCCGCCAGCATCTGCCGGTTCGTCTCGGCCAGCAACTCAGTCATGATCCCCTGACCCCGCGCTTCCGGGACCGTAGCCACGGCGCCGAGCCCGCCGTTCCGCAGGCGCGCCTTCCCGACGCGGATCACGTCCGGGTAGATTCCGAGGGACCCAAGCAGCTTCCCGTCTTCTTCAGCGACTAAATGCGGTCGCGATTTGCCCTTGTCGGCACCGTAAAGCTCGGGGTACATCGCTGCCCATCGCTCGGGCGTGTTCCCGAACGCTGCGCACATTACTTCCAGAATCTGCGGCCAGTCGTCGGGCTTCTCGTTGCGGATGACGAAGGACATTCACTGTCTCCCTAAGGCGTCTGTTTGTGGTCGGCTACAGAGTGGCAGCAGACCAGAGTGGCCGAGCGGCCAAGACCGCCAACTCGTCGCGCTGATCGCGGCCACCGCGGAGGGCTGGTCATGCATCCCCCGGACTGACAACCTGACCTGGTTCGGCGCACCCAACGGTCGGCGTGCTCCGGTCTCGTAACGGCACCGAACCGGAACACGGGATTGTACCCTCGTTATCAAATGGAGGCGACCGCCTCGACAGCAAAGCCCGGCCTCGTGCACAATGGCTTCGGCCGGCTGCGCTCGGCGGCGACCAGTCCCGTGCCGGCCGACAGTCCGAACACACGAGGGAGGGATCGACAATGCTCATCGGACTGTTCATCTTGGCGCTTGCGGCAGTAACGCCGTTACTCGCCGCCCCCGAACGCTCGTGGTCCTTCGACGGCGATCTCCAGGGATGGCAGCAGCCTGCTGGTGACTGTGGGGTAGTCCCTGATCCTGAGAACCCCGCTAACAGGCTTTACCGAATCCACACGGACAAGCCGCACCACACGCAATTGGTCCTCAAGGAGAGTCAAGCGACGCCCGACTTCCTGGCGTCGGTCCGGATCCGGGTAGTCTCCTACGAAGGTGACCCGCCGGCGGTGTACGTCTACGGACGCTTGCAGGGCCAGTTCCGGGCACTATGCCTCCAGGATCGAGAAGCGCGTGCTTTCTGCTACTTCGGGCAGGACCGCCCGAGTGTGAGCCTCGGCAAAGCGGCGCTGCCAACGCCGTTCAGCGCGGCGAAGTGGCTGCGCGCGAAGCTCCTTTGCTTCGGCGACCACCTGTTCGCCAAGGTCTGGGGCGAGGGCGCGCGCGAGCCTGCCTGGCAGATCGCCGGGCAGTGCAGCGACCAAGCGCGCGGGGCGTTTGCGCTGGGCGTGTGGACTTCGCCGCGGACGCCGTCAAAGGCGACGGTGCTGTTTGATGACGTCACCTTCCAGCCCCTTGCCGAGGCCGACCTGGCAGCGTTACACGTTCGCGTGACGCCGCGGCAACCGCTTGACCTCGTCCGGTTGCCCGACGGAACCGGCATCTTCGAATTGCGCGACGAGATCGGCCTCGCGACCACGCAGATGGCCGTGTCATTCGACCGACAGACAGGCGAGATTGCGCACCTTGTCGATCGACCGTCGGGTCAGGAGTTTGTCGCCGCGGACACATTGCGGCCGCTGTTCCGCCTCGTGCTGACCAAGCCGGCGGCTGGAGAGACGACCCCGGTGACTGCCGCAGAGTTCGCGCGCGTGACCCCTGAGAGAACGGGGGGCAGATCGCTCACTTGGCGGTTCTCAGCCCTCGGCTCCTTGCCGCTTGGCGTCCGCGTGTCGGCGTCTGCCGACACAACCGGCATGGTACGGCTCCGCCTGCAACTCACGAACGAATCCGACTGGGCCGTCAGCCAGATCGACTTCCCGCAAATGGCGCACCCGGGTGCCTTGGGAGCCGACGCCGAGGACGATCGACTGATCCTTCCGTGGGCGGATGGTTCCGTTCTCGAAGCGCCGGGATCGCGGACGCAGTCGCGCAGCGCGGTGTATCCGGGAGCCGCGTTCACGCAGTTCACGGCTCTGTATGACAGGACGGCGGGGCTGTATCAGGCCGCCTACGACGCCGGTGGCAACTGCAAGCGCTGGAACCTGCAGACCTCAGCAGGCAGGTCCGCGGAGATGAGCCTGTCACACCTGCTGCCGGAAGTGCCCCAGCCCGAAGTCAGCCTGCCCTACGACGTCGTGCTTGGCACGTTCCACGGGGACTGGCGGGACGCCGCGGACCTGTACAAAGCGTGGGCAACGCAACAACCATGGTGCGCGAAGAAGCTGACAGAACGGGACGACGTTCCGCAGTTCCTCAAGGAAGGGGCCGGGATCGTCATCGGGTCGATCAACAACCCGCAAGGGCGGGAGCGTTCGGTCGGGGCAAACTTGGAGCGGTTGCCGGAACTGACCACGGCGTACCGCAAACAGACCGGGCTTGCGCACGTGGTGTTCGTGCCGTACGGGTGGGAGAACCGCGGGACCTGGGCCGGCATCAACTACCTGCCTGCTGTCCCGAGCAACGAGGCCTGGGAGCAAGCCAACGCCGCACTGCGGGCGCAAGGCGATCGAACGGCGTTCTTGACCTCAGGGTACTGGTGGGTGACGAAGCGCCAGCAGACCGGCAATGGCCCCGCGTTCGACGACTCGGCGCAGTTCGAGCGGCTGCGCGACAGGGTCATCCACGACGCCGATGGCAAGCCCTGGCTGGTGGACGACTACAACCGGGCCGGGGCCTTCGGTGACTGGCGTGGGCTGTCCGCCTCGCTCTGCCACGGCAGTAAGGTGGCGCGGGAGACCATGTTGCGCGTATTCCTCGACGTGGCGAAGCTTGGCGTGCCGCTCATCAGCTTCGATCAGGAGATCGGCGGCGGTCAGAGCGCGCCGTGCTACAGCGCGACGCACGGTCACCCGCCGGGCTACGGTAGCTGGATGTGGACCGACTTCCGGGACCTATGCGCGGATATCCTGAAGGAGGGGAAGCCGCTCCAGCCGGAACTGGGTCTGTTCATGGAGAACGTGAGCGAGTTGGCGATCCCCTACATGGCGACCTACTGGAGCCGGCAATTCGGGGAGGTGGACCACGGTGCCGTCGGCGCGCGTGGGGTGGGTCTGTTCTCCTACCTGTATCACGAGTACGTGACGGCCATCGGCGCCGCGTGCGTGCAGGGACAAGGGCAGCTCGGTACGCGGCCGAGTCCGGAACTGCGCCGGTGCGTGCTGGCCAACAACCTCACGCGCGGGCTGGTCCCCGGCCCGTTCCTCAACGACGTGCCGCTGCAGCCAAGCAACAAGTGGCAGGAAGAGATTGCTCCGGCATTCTTTTCATACTGCCAGCCGTACGCGCGCTTCCCCGAGTACCTCGTTCTCGGCACCACTCGCCGGCCGCCTGACGTGCAGTGCGCCTCGGTGGAGGCATGGTTCTACCGCCAGGACGCGAACGGCGAACCCCTGAAGCCAGGCGGTCCGAAGGTAGTCAAGGCCGCAATCGCCCTGCCGGCGGTTGCGGCGGGCAGCTTTGAGGGGGCGGACGAATCGGTGGGAACGGTGCTCGTGAACACGACACGAGTGGACCAAGACGCAACCGTGCGGCTGCTCCGCACGCCGAAGTCGGCCATCCTGTACCGCGCAGACCGAACGCAAGAGGGAGCAGAGGCTCCCACCCAAGAGATCCGACTCCACTTGGAGCCGCTCGGGACGCGCGTGCTCGTCACTCGGTGAGAAGGCGGCTCTCCTCCTTCGGAAATGCACCGTCAATCCGGGCCGAGACGGTGAGGGAGCGTGTGCCACGGTGGCTGCCCCGGCGACGCTGACGTCTCACTCGCCCCGTCACCGTCGCGGTCAGACCCCAGGGGTTTGATCGGATGGGCTTGCGTTTCCACCTGACGGGGTGTTCAGGCGAAGCACGAACATGAGTGATTCCTGTGCATACGGGTCAGGACGCCCCAACTCGTTGGGTACTCCCGGCGCCTCACTCCCGAACAAGCCCGTGCGTCCCCAGGCAGGCATGAATACCTCCACTGCAGCGGGGAGGGCAATAGCTTTGCAAATTCGGGGTGCACCTCCCCGCGACCGCCGAGGTCGCCCCGGTGCCTGGCTGTCTGTGAAGCGCAACGGGCCGAATCCGGTATGTGGGGACCGACCCACTGGAGTCAGCCGTGCAAGGCACTGGTACGAAGGGTGTTTGCCGCCTCGGTCAGTGCGGTCAATCAAGGAGGACCAAATGTACAAGATCGCAGTGCTCCCCGGCGACGGGACCGGGCCTGAGGTTGTTCGCGAGGGACTCAAGGTACTGGAGGCGGTCTCAGCCAAGACGGGCCTCAAGTTTGACTTCACCCATTTCGACTTTGGTGGCGACCGCTACCTGGCAACCGGCGAGGTGCTGCCGGACTCCGCTGTCGAAGACATGAAGCAGTTCGACTCCATCTATCTGGGCGCCATCGGTCACCCCGACGTCAAGCCCGGTGTGCTGGAGAAGGGCATCCTGCTCGCACTGCGGTTTGCTCTGGACCAGTACATCAACCTCCGGCCGGTGAAGCTCTACCCCAACGTGGAGACTCCCCTCCGAGGCAAGGGGCCGGAGCACATCGACTTCGTCGCGGTTCGGGAGAACACCGAAGACCTGTACTGCGGCATGGGGGGCTTCGCGCACAAAGGCACCAAAGACGAGGTTGCCGTGCAGTCATCCATGTACACCCGCATGGGCGTGGAGCGGGCGCTGCGATACGCCTTTGAGTACGCCAAGAACAACCGTTCTCCGCGGCCCTGGAAGGGACTGAAGCAAGAGGACGTCGACAAGGGGATCACCGGTCAGCTCACGCTGGTGGGGAAGACCAACGTGCTCACCTATGTGTACGACCTGTGGGAGCGGGCCTTCCATGAGATCGGCGAGGCCGACTACCCCGAGATCAAGCGCCAGTACAACCACGTCGACGCCTGCTGCATGTGGTTCGTCAAGAGCCCCGAGTGGTACGACGTCATCGTCACCGGGAACATGTTCGGCGACATCATCACCGATCTCGGCGCCATGATTCAGGGCGGCATGGGCGTCGCCGCCGGCGGCAACATCAACCCGGAGGGCGTCTCCATGTTCGAGCCCATCGGCGGCTCCGCGCCCAAGTACACCGGGATGAACGTCATCAACCCGCTGGCTGCCATCTGCGCCGCGCAGATGATGCTGAGCGTCCTCGGCGAGCAGCGAGCTGCCGATATCGTGGAGAACGCCGTCGTCGCTGCGCTCGAGAGCGGCAAGATCAAGTCCATGTCGGTCGGGAAGATCGGGCTGTCCACCTCCGAGATCGGCGACCTGGTCGCCCAGAACGTGGCGGACGCCTGACCCAGTAGGCGCCCACAATTGTGAGTTCTCCGCAGCCCGCGCGCCGATCCCGGCGCGCGGGCTGTGTGCATTCTGGGCGCCTTTTCCGTCATACTGTTATGAATCGTGACTGTAGCCCGAGGCGCCAAGCCGAGGCCCGCTCAGACCCGTCGACTTGGCGCCTCGGGCTACAGATGAGGGAGTTCCAGCAGATGCTACACACCCACTTCGAGCAGGTCCAGAGCCAGGCTGTCGAACAGGACGGCGCGCAAGGCGTCTCCGTCCGCTGGGTCATCGGCCCCGACTCCGACGCGCCGAACTTCCACCTGCGCGTCTTCGACGTCGAGCCGGGAGGCTTCACCCCGCTTCACGCCCATCCGTGGGAGCACGAGGTATTCGTACTTGCGGGGAAGGGAACCGTAACCTGCGCGGGGAACCAAGAACCGCTGGCTCCTGGAGAGGTGGTCTACGTGCCGGGCGGCGACGAGCACCAGTTCAGGAGCGACGCGGAGCAGTCATTGCGGTTCATCTGTCTGATCCCGGCGAGCGGGACGTGCGCCCCGGCCGCCCCCTCCTGTGGCGCCGCCCCGAACTGCAGCGGCTGACCGCTCTTGGGAGAGCCTGTATGGGAGAACTGAGCAAGTACGACGAGTACACCGCCTTCGCGCTGGAGGCCGTCCTCGGCGCCATGGGCGTGATTCGCGCCCTCAAAGGCGGCGGCACGGAAGTGGTCGCCACGCGCGACGGCAGCTACAAGTCGTGGGACCCGGAGACGTTCCGCGTGGACAAGGACACGGAAGACCACTTCATCGACTGTGTGCGAACGTCTCGGCTGAACGCCGTCCTCCTGTCGGAGGAGGCGAAACGGTTGGACCTCTCGACCTCGTACACCCGCTCGAAGCCACGGGTGTACGTGATCTCCGACCCGTTCGACGGGAGCTGGTTGTACAAGCGCGGCATCCCGGCGTTCTGGTACACCACCCTGGCGGTCTACGACGAGGCGGGCCAGCCGCTGGCGGCAGTCATCGGCGACTGTTGCGCGCAGACGGTGGACTTCTGCGACCGTCACCAAGCGTACACGGGCAAGGTGCGCGACGGTCTCCTGGTGGACGCCGCGCCCATCCGCCCCAGCACCGAGACGGAGTTGGCCAGCGCCTGCCTCGAAACCTACCTGATGAAGCCGAAGTTCATGTACCCGACGGTCAAGCGCTTCGAGCCGCTGTTCCAGAGCATGAAGTTCCTCGTGCCCAACGGCGGTCCGGGCGGCTTCGGCGACGTCGCCACCGGTCGGGTGGACGTCTACTTCGCCTACCAGCAGCCCTACGTGGAGATCTTCTCCGGCGTCGCCGTCGCCCAGCAGGCGGGATGCGTGGTGACGACCTTCGACGGCCGAGAACTGCAGTTTTCTGACGACATCGAGCAATCCTTCGACGTCCTTTGTTCGGCGACGCCGGAGTTGCAGGAGCAAGTGCTTGCGGCGATCCGCCGCTGCACCGAGGGAGGATGAACATGGACCTGAGACCGGAATCATTCTTCGATCTATCTGAATGCTCGTTCAGAGACCTCTTCGACGGAGTCGATCGCGCGTGGGACGTGATCCCCAAAATCGAGAGCTACGTCAAGGCTCACCTTGCCCCCCGCGTCGACGGCGAGGTGATGGAGGGCGCCTGGATCGGCGCCGACGTGTACGTCGGCGAAGGCACCGTCGTGGAGCCGGGGGCGATGATCAAGGGGCCGACGATCATCGGCAGGAACTGCGAGATCCGTCAGGGCGCCTACATTCGCGGCGGCGTTCTGGTCGGGGACGAAGTCTGCGTCGGGCACACCTCAGAAGTGAAGAACGCGGTGCTCATGAACGCCTCGCAAGTCCCGCATTTCAACTACGTCGGCGACAGCGTCTTTGGCGTTCACGCCCACCTTGGCGCCGGCGTGAAGATCTCCAACCTCAAGATCACCCGCGACAACGTGTCCATCGTGATCGACGGAGAGAAGCTCGACACCGGTCTCCGCAAGTTCGGCGTCATCCTGGGCGACTGGGTCGAGATCGGCTGCAACGCAGTCTGCAACCCAGGCACCGTCATCGGCCCGCGCTCACTGGTCTACCCCAACACCTCGGTGTCCGGCTACTATCCGGCTGACGTGATCGTGAAGCTGAGACAGGAGACCGAGGTAGTCGCTCGCTTGCCGCGGCTCGGCTCCCGTGCTATGCTATCGCCCAAGCCATTGGGGTGACGGTGACACTGAGTTGAGGAGCCCGACTGGTGACCTTTGAGCTTCTCCGACGAACAACCGACGCCCGGGGCCTGCTTGTCGAGGTTGAGGCCCGCGGGCTTCGGGTGCGGCTGTCATTCCTGTGGCACGCCGTTTCCCGCATGCGCCGCTGGCAGGTTCCAGAGGAGCGGGTGATCGAAACGCTGCTCTTCCCGGAAGAGGTGATCGTCGGCCACCATGGCCGGTTCATCGCCCAGCGTCGGTACGCAACCCACTT
>Ga0210042_1001171_pt1 | contig 22258 bp, 20 predicted proteins | sample CryGeymeta201518_FD_183982 | JGI IMG/M metagenome (GOLD analysis project Ga0210042, IMG submission 183982) | Groundwater microbial communities from Crystal Geyser aquifers in Utah, USA - Crystal Geyser metaG 2015-18 (SPAdes) (version 2) | ecosystem: Environmental > Aquatic > Deep subsurface >... | reverse complement strand
GCGCGCGGCGAGACGCTTGTCTCTTGCGGGCATGTACCGCACCAGTGCCACGCGGCGCAATTCAACTGTTTGGTGATGGATTTTCTGGCAGATTTGTAACCGGAGTCCGGCGACTCTGTCGCCGTTATCGTGACCCGACATCAGAGATGTCTGACCCCAAGTTGTGACCGGAGTCCGGCGACTCTGTCGCCGAAATTGGTGCAACGCGGCGTCGGAGACGCCGGACTCCTTCACGGGAAATTTTAAGAAAATCACCCGCTAATCCCCTTGCCTTGACCTCGCAAGTATGTTAAAATTGCCTCTACCTCCCCATATGTAGGGGGCTTTCGTGTCTAAAGCACCATATATGGCTGCTACATTTGTTCTAATTATCATGGTTGGCGACTTCCCAACCATCACGGAGAAATAACTCATGCGTTGCCCATATTGCCAAAGTGAAGATTCGAAAGTCATTGATACGACTCATGATAGTCACGGCGGTATCCGTCGCCGCAGGGAATGTAAGCATTGCAAACAACGCTTCAGCAGTCATGAACGCCCGGTACTGGCGACGCCGCTGATCGTCAAGCAAGATGGGATGCGCGAGGAATTCGACCCAGACAAGCTCGAACGCGGCATCCGCATTGCCTGCGCCAAACGCCCCGTCTCGGCTGACGCTATCGAACGATTGGTGGGAGGGGTGGAATCCGAGCTTCAGAAGAAGGGTAAGGCCGAGGTGTCCTCGCGGGTTGTTGGCGACCTGGTCATCAACGGGCTGAAGGAGCTTGACCAGATCGCTTACATCCGCTATGCGATTGTCTATCTGCGGTTGCACGACCTGCACGCACTACAGAATGAGATCAATAGACTGTTAGAAGGTAAATAGGCAATACCCAAAAAGTTACTCGTTTTCTCGGAGAAAACGGGTTCCTGGAACTGATAGAACGCATTGGCTTTAGAGTCATTGAGGAGCACATGGTTATGGTAGTCCAGACTGTCACATCTAAGCAAGGATTGTTGCCCAAACCGCCCATCCCGGAGGATCTCCCAAGCGTGGAATTGTCTGAGAACGCGCGCCAGGTGCTGGTGCGCCGCTACGTCCGGCGCGGCGAGGACGGCGAGCCGGTCGAAACACCCGAGGAGATGTTCTGGCGGGTGGCGTACCACATCGCCAAGGCTGAAGAGGCCTGGGGCGGGGACGTGATAACCCGCGCGCGTGAGTTTTATGTATTGTTGACCAGCAAGAAATTCTTCCCCAATTCTCCCACCTTCACCGGCGCAGGCACGCCGCTGGGACAGCTTGCAGCTTGTTTCGTTTTACCCATTACCGATGACATGGGCCGCGACCCGGCCGGCATCTTCCAATCATTGCGCGACGCAGCCCTGATTCAGCAGACCGGCGGCGGGAACGGCTTCTCGTTCTCGCGGCTGAGGCCCAAGGGGGCGCTCGTCAAATCGTCCGCAGGGCAGGCCACGGGTCCGGTGGGTTTTCTGCGCGTCTACGATCACGCCTTCGGTGAGATTGCCCAAGGGGGGACACGCAGGGGCGCCAATATGGGCGTCCTGCGCGTGGACCATCCCGATATCGAAGATTTCATCACCTGCAAAACTGACGAGAACCAGATCACCAATTTCAATATTTCGGTCGGCATCACGGATGCTTTCATGCGCGCCGTGCGCGACGACGCTGAATGGGAGCTGCGTTTTCCGGATGTGCATTCGTCCGAATATCGCGGCTTTCGCGGCACGCTCGAACAGGCTGAACAGGCTGGCGTGCCGATCCGCGTTTACCGGAAGGTGAGGGCGCGCGAGCTGTTCAACAAAATTGTGCAGCAGGCGCACCACAACGGTGAACCGGGCATGTTGTTCCTGGATACCATCAACCGCTCGAACCCAGTGCCGCACCTGTACCAGCTGGAGGCGACAAATCCTTGTGGTGAGCAGGCATTAGGCGCTTACGAAAACTGCTGTCTCGGATCGGTCAACCTGGCCGAGCATTGCGGTCCGGACGGGACAGTGGATTGGGATTCTCTGCGTCGCAGCGTGGAACTCTCGGCCCGTTTCCTGGATGACGTGGTGGACGCCAATGCCTACGTCCCGGCCGTGCCCCAGCTTAAAGTGGCTGCCCACCGCGCCCGCCGCATTGGCCTGGGCATCATGGGTCTGGCGGACTTGATGTACCACGTCGGCGTGCGCTATGGCTCTGAGGAAGGGCAGGAGTTTGGCGCGCAAGCGATGGAGTTCGTGCGTTATCATGCCATGCGTACCAGCGTTGAACTGGCAAAAGAGCGCGGCCCATTCCCGGCCATCGAAGGTTCGATCTATGACATGGAGGATATAACGTGGACTCCGCCCAAGTCGCTGGTGAAGTATGAGCATGACTGGGGCCGCCCCCTCTTGGACTGGGAAGAGATTGCCGAGGGTATTCGTCGTCACGGTATCCGCAACGCGGCGCAGACCACCGTCGCGCCGACTGGCACAATAGCCACCGTCGCTGGCTGCGAGGGCTACGGCTGCGAGCCGGTTTTCGCCCTGGCTTACGTCCGCCACGTCAACGACAACGGCAAGGACTTGCAATTGACCTACGCCAGCCCGCAGTTCGAGAAGGCGCTGAAAGCTGCTGGGCTCGAGGCCGAGGCGCGGCGGGAGATTGTCGAGAAGGTGCTGGAGCATGGCGCCTGCCAGAATATCCCCGAAGTACCAGAATCGATCCGGCATATTTTCGTCGTTTCGACGGATATTAGCGCTGAAGAACATGTCCGTATGCAGGCGGCCATGCAAGCTTTTGTAGATAACTCGCTTTCCAAAACTATAAATTTCCCCGAGGCCGCCACCGAAGAGGATGTCGCCAAGGCTTACCTGCTGGCCTGGGAACTGGGCTGCAAAGGCATCACGGTCTACGTGACCGGCTCGCGTGAAAAGGTGGTGCTGGAGACGAAAGCCACGGCCGGGAAGAAACAGGGGATCGTCGTCGAGAACTTCCGCTCCTCTTCCGAGGAGGGCAGGCGCCGGGATGTCTCGGCGGACATCCTCGCCACACAACTGGCCGCCTGGCACGAGACCAAGAAGCCGCGCCCGCGCGCCCTGGTCGGGCGCACGTACCGGGTCGAGACTCCGCTCGGCAAGGCATTCGTCACTGTCAACGAGAACGGCGGTCAGCAACCCTTCGAGGTGTTCATCAACACAGCCAAAGCCGGTTCGGAGACAGCGGCTGTCTCGGAGGCCATCGGGCGGCTGATCTCCTACGTTCTGCGTTTGGCCTCGCCGATTGCCCCGCGCGACCGGCTGGCGGAAGTGGTCAAGCAACTCTCCGGCATCGGCGGCGGGCGCTCGCTTGGATTCGGGCCGCACCGCGTCCGCTCGCTGCCGGATGGCGTCGGCCAGGTGCTCAACGAGTACCTGAAAGGCGAGACTGATCCGGATGTCATGGAAAAGAAGACCTCCGGCAATAGGCATTTCGGCGAAGAGCCCTCAAAGAACGGGGGCGAGACGCTGGATGAAGTGCCCCAGCAAATGCCGCTCAAGATGGGCGACCTTTGCCCGGAGTGCGGCGAGGCGACGATGGTCAATGAAGAGGGGTGCAGGAAGTGCTATACGTGCGGTTATAGTGAGTGTTAGCGAGGAACTATGCCAAAACGTCTCGTCGTTGTAGCTGGGAATATCGGGGCAGGGAAGACCTCCCTGACCGAGCGAATCGGGGCGCGGCTGGGCTGGTGCACCGAGTACGAGTCGGTGGCCGATAATCCCTACCTGCCGGATTTCTATGCCGATATGCACGCCTGGGCCTTTCACTTGCAAATCTACTTCTTGGGACACCGCGCCGAGCAATACCTGACCGCGGTGCGCGACCCGCGCTCTGCCATCCTCGACCGCAGCATTTACGAGGACGCCTATATCTTTGCGCGCGCGCTGCTCCACATGGGCAACATGGCCGAGCGCGATTACCTGGCCTATCGCCGCCTCTTCGACCTGGTGATGGGCAGTTTGCCCTCTCCCAATTTGCTGGTGTACTTGAAATGTCCGGTTGACGTGCTGATGGAGCGCATCCGCCGCCGCGCCCGCAACATCGAGACCGGCATCTCGGCCGATTATCTCTCCCTGCTGGATTCATTCTACGACGAGTGGCTGAAAGCCTACGACCTCAGCCCGGTGCTGACCATCCGCACCGACGACCTGGATTTTGTTCACCAGCCGCAGGCGCTGGAGATCGTCGTGGAGTGCATCCAGGAAAAGCTGGGCGGTAAGGAAGAATTGGATTTGAGGGCGGGCCAGGTAGAATACTCAACCTGACGGGAATCTTAAAAAATCGTTTCTTGACTTCGAGTCCCCGATGTGCTAGAATGAAAATGCTAATACCCCCTTCATTCAAGTATAACCGTGACCAATCCTCGTCGTCCCCTACGGCTCAATGTCGGACTTTTGATCAACCAACCGATTGGTTCGAGCCGTGATTTTACCTTCATTCAAGTATAACCGTGACCAATCCTCGTCGTCCCCTACGGCTCAATGTCGGACTTTTGATCAACCAACCGATTGGTTCGAGCCGTGATTTTAATTTCGACTATCCCATGATGCGGCTAGGGGACGATCTGACCCTGCGCGGGTTCACGGGGACTGCCCGCCTCAGCCGCACCCCACAGGGACTCCTGCTCCAGGCCGACTTTGGAGGCTTCACAGACCTGGAGTGTGTGCGCTGCTTATCCACCTTTGACCAGCCCCTGAAGTGGACGCTGACCGAACTGTATGCCTTCGACGAACGCTCTGTCACCGATTCTGGCCTGATCCTGCCCGAAGACGGTTACATTGACCTGGAACCGCTGATGCGCGAGTACGCGCTGCTCGAAGTCCCCATCAGTCCGGTTTGCAAGCCCGATTGCAAAGGCCTGTGTCCGGTGTGCGGCGAGGACTTGAATCTGGTCAATTGCGGTCACCAGGCCGGCGGGTCCGAATCACCGTTCGCAGCGCTGAAGCCGCTGCTGGGAGAATGAGGTCTTATGCCGGGTGTCAATCGGGAGGGTGAGTAACCATGTCGCATCCGGATCGGCGTAGGCGACATCGGGAAGCATTGAACATGCTCCTGGAGAAGGCGTCCTTGCAGGGCTACCTGACCACGGACGATCTGGTGGAGCTATATCCCGAAATCGGCGAGGATGCCGAGCGGTTGAGCGTTGTCATGCTGGTGTTGCGTAATCGAGGGGTGGACATTGTTGACGCGGAAAACTACGATGCCGTGCCAGTCGAAGAGGTTCTCGAACCCGAGGCTGAGCCGTGGCTGGAAGCGGATACGCTTTCCATTTCTACCGATGACACGGTCGGGCTGTATCTGAAAGAAATGTCGCGCGTGCCCCTGTTGAAGGTGGAGGAGGAACTCGACCTGGCGATGCGCATCGAATTGGGGCGGGAGGCCAGGAACAAGCTCATGCTGTTGAGCGGGCGCAAGTATACGCTCGAACGTGCCCGCCTGGAGGCCCTGGTGCAGGACGGCCTGCTGGCGCGCGATCATCTCATTAAGGCCAACACGCGGCTGGTGGTCAGCATCGCCAAGCGTTACATGGGGCGCGGTGTGCCGTTCCTCGACCTGATCCAGGAGGGCAACCTGGGACTGATGAAAGGGGTCGAGAAATATGATCTGCACCGCGGCTTTCGTTTCTCGACTTACGCCACCTGGTGGATCCGTCAGACCATCACGCGCGCCATCGCCGACCAGGCGCGGACTATCCGCGTGCCGGTGCACATGATTGACCGCATCCGCCAAGTGTACAAGACCACCCACGAGCTGGAGCAGAAACACGGCCGCGTGCCCACGCCGGAAGAGCTGGCAGTTGAGCTTGGCCTGAACCTGCAGAAGGTGCAGTGGATCTTGAAAGTCTCCTGGCTGCCGCTCTCGCTGGAAAGCCCGGTGGGGGATGACGAGGATTCCGAGCTGGGCATGTTCATCGAGGATGAGTTCAGCCCGACGCCGATCCAGTCCGCCTACCAGTCCATGCTGCGTGAGAAGATTGACGAGGTGCTGGGCACGCTTTCGCCGCGCGAGGCGCGCGTCCTGCGCCTGCGCTTCGGGCTGGACGATGGCAACTCGTACACGCTGGAGGAAGTGGGGGAGAAGTTTGGGCTGACGCGCGAGCGCATCCGGCAGATCGAGGGGAAGGCGCTGAGGAGGCTGCGCCACCCGAGAAGGTCGAGACAGTTGAAAGAGTATTTGTAAGTACCCCTTGTCGCTTTGAGAAATATGGCTATAATATAGCCAGAATTTATGCGCTACGAAATCGAGCTCTTTCCCGAAGCTAATGATGACCTGTATTCCTTGAAGGCCAACGCTCGCGCAGTCATTCAGGATGCCATTGAAGAGCATTTGCGTCACGAGCCTGGAAAAGAAAGCAAAAGTCGTATCAAGCGCCTGAGAGGATTGTCCAGCCCGCAATATCGGCTGCGCGTGGATGAATATCGAATCTATTACGATATAACTGGTAATACGGTTGAGGTTATCGCCGTTGTATCGAAAGCACAATCAGCGATTTGGCTTGAGCGTGAAGGAGTGAAAGAATGAGCGAGGGAAGGAAAGTTCCGCTGCATCAGATAAAAGACAACTTGTCTGTTTACTTGCGAGAAGCTGAGACGGAACAGATTATCATCACGCGTCACGGAAAACCTGCTGGCGTGCTGATTGGATTCGAAGACGAAGATGATTGGTTCGATTATAAACTGGAACACGATCCGCGCTTTCTCGCCCGCGTCGAACGCGCCCGCAAAGCGTTTCGGGAAGGAAAAGGCATTCGGTTGGAAAATATCAAGTGGGATGACGAAGAAGAATAGAATCCCACTTGCCACATTCCAAACACCATAGTAAACTTCAGCCCATGAAACATAGGACCATGATGATGTCCCGCACTCACGCGCAGTTCAGCGCCAGATGAACTGCGGGACGGTTCATGCCGCCTGAATGATGCTGCTGGCGAGAGCCGGCAGTTTTGTTTACAGTCTCGGAGGTCTCTATGCCCGAAAACATCCTCATCGCCATCGCCTGGCCTTATGCCAATGCCGAGATCCATGTCGGCAACATCACTGGTTCCCATTTACCCGGTGATATTGTCGCCCGCTATCACCGGCTCAAAGGAAATAATGTATTGATGATTTCTGGTACCGATTCGCACGGTACGCCTGTAACACTTGCCGCAGACAGGGAGGGCAAGCCTGTAGAAGAGGTCTACAAGAAATATCACGATGGCTTCATCGAGTTATTCAAAGGCTACGGCATCACCTTCGACCTTTTTACCACCACGCACACGGAGAACCACTTCAAAGTCTCTCAAGCCATCTTCCTGGCTTTGCAAAAAAACGGCTTCATGTTCACACAAAAGTCCATGCAGTGGTACTCGCCCAGCGCCAGGAAATTCCTGCCTGATAGATATGTCGAGGGTACCTGTTACCTGTGCGGCTACGAAGGCGCCCGCTCGGACCAGTGCGATAAATGCGGCAATGTGCTTGAACCCGAAAAACTCATCAATCCACGCGCCAAGACAGGCGACGGCGCGCTCGAACTGCGCGAGACCGAGCACTTCTACCTTGACCTCTCCAAGTTGGAACCCGATGTAAAGAAGTTCCTCAAGGAGCGCGCCGACCACATGCGCGATACCGTCATCGGTGAGTCGCTGGGGAAGATCGAGGCTGAGGGACTCAAGCCGCGCCCGATCACGCGCGACCTCGATTGGGGTATCCCCGTGCCCGTCGTCGGCTGGGACGGAAAACGCATCTACGTTTGGTTCGAGGCCGTTATCGGCTACCTCTCCGCCGCGATTGAGTGGAGCAAGTTCCAGGTCCAGAACGAAGCGTGGCGCGAATGGTGGACGAATCCCAAAGCGAAGCAATTCTATTTCATCGGCAAGGACAACATCTTCTTCCACACGTCGCTTTGGCCGGCGCAACTCATGGGCGCGGGAAGCGCGTTCATGGAAATCTTTGCGGGCGATGAAACCCCGTTAACCCTGCCTTATGACGTGCCAGCCAACCAGTTCATGAATCTCGAAGGGCAGAAGATCAGCGGCTCGCGCAACTGGGCGGTGTGGGGAGGCGACGCGCTGACGCGTTACGACCCCGACGCCCTGCGCTACTATCTGACGGTCAACATGCCTGAGATGAAAGACAGCGATTGGGACTGGGCCGAGTTCGTGGCGCGCAACAACAACGAACTGGTGGCAACCTGGGGCAACCTGGCAAACCGCGTGCTGGCGTTCTGTTATAAGAATTGGGAAGGGCGCGTGCCTTCTGCGGCTGATATGGGAGCGGGCGGGGACGAGCCGCCGCCCCTACGCGACTCTGACCTGAGCCTGCTCGCCGTTATCGAAAACGGATTCGAGTCTGTGGGCCGCGAACTGGACGCCGTGCGCCTGCGCGCCGCCTTGGGCGAAGCGATGAAACTCGCCACCGCCGTCAACCAGTACCTCGACCAGAACGCGCCGTGGACCGCCATCAAAACCGACCGCGAAGCCGCCTCCAAGACGATCTACACCGCGCTGAAAGCAATCGACTCGCTCAAAGTGCTGTTCGCCCCGTTCCTGCCCTTCACGTGCGAGCGACTGCATGGATTCTTCGGGTATGCAAGTCCGCTGTTTGGCGAGCAGTACACCGAGACAGTCAAAGACTCGCTCGGCGAGCATACTGTATTACGTTATAAAGGCGTTGAAGGATTACAGTGGAAGCCTAGCGAGTTGAAGCCTGGCGCAAAACTCAACCCGCCCGCGCCGCTGTTCAAGAAACTGGAAGAGAAGATTGTGGAGGAAGAAAGGGAAAGGTTGGGAAAATAAGGAACATTTCACTCCTCACCCCTCATGTACTCCCTCTACCTCCACATCCCCTTCTGCCTCCACCGCTGCGCCTACTGCGACTTCAACACCTACGCCGGGCAGGAGGTGCTCATCCCGGCCTACGTGGATGCCCTCTGCAACGAAATCCGCGCCGTCGCTTCTTCCGCTTCCGAAAGACTGCCTGCCCATACCATTTTCTTCGGCGGCGGCACGCCCTCGCTTCTGGCTCCCAAGCAATTAGAGCAAATCCTTCGAACCCTCCACGACCATTTCGACCTCTCAGACCCGGAGACCTCCCTCGAAGCCAATCCTGGCACGGTGACGCTCGCCTCGCTGCGGGATTTGCGTCGCATGGGGTTCAACCGCATCAGTTTTGGGATTCAGAGTGCGCATCCAGACGAGCTGCGCCAATTGGAACGCATCCACGATTTTTTCGACGTGATCAACTCGGTCAAGTGGGCGCGTCAGGCCGGTTTTGACAACCTGAGTCTCGACCTGATCTTTGGCCTCCCGGAACAATCCTTCGACCGGTGGCAGGCTACCGTTAAATCAGCTTTAGGTTTGCAGCCGGAGCATCTCTCGCTCTACGCGTTGACGCTGGAACATGGCACGCCCTTTGGCCGCTGGGCCGCGCGCGGACTGCTGCCGACTCCAGATCCCGACCTGGCTGCCGAAATGTACGAGTGGGCGGGAGAGTACCTCGCAGCGCAAGGCTACATCCAATATGAAATCTCGAACTGGGCGAAAGATGTCAAACGTCCAATGTCGAAAGTTGAGCCTGCTTCTCCCGACCTTCGACCCTTCGACAAGCTCAGGGCAGGCTCTTCGACCTTCGACCTTCAACCGCATTTCGTCTGCCGCCACAACCTGCAATACTGGCGCAACCAGCCCTATCTCGGCTTTGGCGCTGGCGCGCACGGCTTCGCGGCAGGGATGCGCTATTCCAATGTTCTGCGTATCAAAACCTATATCGAGCGTTGTCACTTATCACTCGCCACTCGTCACTCGTTTCCCCTCTCGTCAGCCACTGTCAACTGCCATCACATCGAACCTATATCGAGCGTTGTCACTTATCACTCGCCACTCGTCACTCGTTTCCCCTCTCGTCAGCTACTGTCAACTACCAAACCATCGCGCCGAAAACCGAAATGCAGGAAACCATGTTCACTGGCCTGCGCCTGACGCGTGAGGGCGTTTCGGCAGAAGTTTTTCGCAAACGTTTTGGCGTGGAATTGCAGGAGGTTTTTGGGAAAGAGATTGACGAATTGATCGCGCTGGGGCTGCTGGAGTGGGTGCGAGACGAGACTTCCGAAGTCTCCCCTGGCCTGCCGGTCAGGGCAGGCAAGACTTTGGAAGTCTTACGGCTCAGCGCGCGCGGTCGCCTGCTCGGCAACCAGGTCTTTATGCGCTTCGTGGATTAAATGACAACGGCTCATTTAAGCCAAAATCCTCTATACTATACCTGTTGGCAACCATCTCAGCATCACGCGGATAAGAAGATCATAAAATGCTCAAGGTCACTCCCTTCGACAAAATCACCCGTTTTGACCTGGCGCGCAAGCTGCCCATCCGTTGGCGTTACTGGACCACCGCCTACCTTGTGGATGGCATGATGGTGGATAGCGGCTGCGCCCACTCCGCTCCCGAACTATTGACAGCCCTGGCGGATACGCCCCTGAACTGCATCGTCAACACCCACACCCACGAGGACCACATCGGCGCGAATGGCGACCTGCAATTTCAACGCCCCGGATTGGGGATATACGCCCACCCGTTGGCCTTGCCCATCCTGGCTGATCCACGGGGGATGCAGCGCCAGCAACTCTACCGGCTGATTTTTTGGGGCTGGCCGAAGCCATCCATCGGCAAGCCCCTTTCAGATGGCGAGACGGTGGAAACGGCGCACCATCGTTTCCAGGTGATTTACACGCCCGGTCACAGCCCGGACCACATCTGCCTCTACGAGCCTGAACAGGGATGGCTGTTCACCGGCGACCTGTTCGTTGGCGGGAAGGAGCGTGCGCTGCGCGCCGGTTACGATATATGGGGTATCATCGCCTCGCTGAAACGAATTGCTGGCCTGCCTGCCACACGCCTCTTTCCCGGCAGCGCCCAGGTGCGAAACAACCCAAAACAGGAGCTTGCCTCGAAGATTAACCACCTGGAAGAGCTGGGAGGGCGCGTCCTGGAGCTTCATGGCAAGGGATGGAGCGACCAGGCCATCGTCCGCGCCGTGTGCGGCGGCGCGATGCAGATCGAGTGGATAACCCTCGGTCATTTCACGCGCAAGAATCTGGTGTTATCCTATTTGGGAATGAACAAAGATTGGTGACCTGTTGTGCCCTACTGCCAGGGGATAAATCCCCTGGCTCAAGCCATGAAAGCCGTCTGCCTGTACCCGAAGGGTGAAGACGGCGCGACGCCTTTTTTTAGTCCGCTTTAGCGGACTTCGCTGCCTTGAGCTGTGGGTTTAAACCCACAGCCGCGGATGGAAAGGAACAAAGGAACATGAACGCTTCGGACAATCAGAAACCACTGGAACCAGGTGCAATCCTGACCGCCGAGTTCGAGTACATCGCCCAATCCGCCTTCCAGGCCAACGAAGACCGGGCGCGGGTGACATCGTTTTACTTCGTCTCGGTTGGCTCGCTGGTGGCAGCCATCCTCGGCACGCAGTTTGCCGGAGTATTATCCACGCCGGTATACCTGGCTTTTGCTGGGCTTTTCCTCTTGCTGACAGCCCTGGGTGCGCTGACCATCGCTCAACTCGCCCGCCTGCGTGTTGCCTGGCGCGATGCCGCCGGTATACCTGGCTTTTGCTGGGCTTTTCCTCTTGCTGACAGCCCTGGGTGCGCTGACCATCGCTCAACTCGCCCGCCTGCGTGTTGCCTGGCGCGATGCCGCCCTGGCGATGAACCAGATCAAGGAATATTACATAAAGCAAAATGGGGGACTCGATGATGCCTTCGCCTGGCAGACAGACACGCTTCCCAAAGCTGACAAACCGTATAGCATCGCGAATTTGATGGCAGTTGAAGTGGCCTTGCTCGGCGCTATTACCTTCGGGGTATCAGTCATCTTCTTACTGTCTAGCCTGGGAATCCCGCTCACGTGGGGAGTGTTGGCGAGTGTCATTTTCGCGATTGGTTGCTTTGTTGCGTTTTTTACTTTTTACAAGCATCTCCTGGCATTACATAAGGATAAATCTTCTACAGAAAGCGAAGGTGCAAAATGAACGAAAATCGAACCCATACCGAAGAATTTCACGTCAACGGTGAGCAACTGCTTGCCAAGATCAAAGAACTCATCCATGAGGGCAACATCCGCCGCATCATCATCAAGAATAAAGAAGGCAAGACGGTCATGGAAATCCCGTTGACGGTTGGCGTGGTCGGCGCGGTGCTGTTGCCCACGCTGGCCGCGGTGGGAGCCATTGCCGCCCTGGTTGGCGAAGCGACGGTGGTGGTCGAGAAGATCGAAGAGTAATCGTTGGTTCTATCTTGAAACAAGTCAACCTCCGCCGTGTCTTTGTCGTCGCGGCTTTGGCATCGCTGGTGCTCGTCTACTCGATGCTGTGGCTGCGCATGATCACCACGCCGGTAGAGTACACCGGCGCGGACTTCATCGCGTTCTATGCGGCTGGCCGCATCGCTCAGGCCGAGGGTCCGGCGCAAGTATACGACCTGGAATTGCAGCGACATTACGAGGAAGAGGTTGTCGGTTTTGAAGTCGCGCCGGAACACATCAGCCCTTTTCTGCATCCCCCTTTTATCGTACCCTTGGCGCGGGCGCTCGCCCTGGATGATTTCATCCTCTCGTTTGTGCTGTGGGATCTGGTGATGTTGGCTTTTCTTGTTCTCGGCGCGCTACCGCTCTTCTACTTGTTGAGAGAGGGACTCTCCCGGCAGCAACGCCTGGTCCTCCTGGCCGGCATCCTGCTCTTTTTCCCCTGCTATGCCAGCCTGGTGATCGGACAGGATAGCGCCATATTCTATTTTAGCGCCTGCATTTGGATGTTCGGGATGTTGACGAAAAGGGATTGGCTGGCCGGATTGGGTTTAGCGGGTATGACCGTCCGTCCGCACCTGGCGCTGCCGCTCGCGCTGCCGTTTTTATTCAAACGGCGCGGCGTCTGGTGGTGGTTCCTGATCGGCGCATCCTCGTTAGCTTTATTCAGCCTGGCGTATGTCGGCGTGGATGGGATCGAAGGGTTCTTTCGCGTTCTGCTGGTCAGCGGGCGAGGCGAGAATTATCATACCGGTGAAGAGCACATGTTCAATACGATTGGTCTGTTGTTGCGCACCGTCCCTGCTTTGCCCCGCCTTTACGTTCGTTGGACTGGCTGGAGTACGTACCTGCTGGCGATAATCGGGCTGTGTGTGTTATGGGCCAGAGTCCCCCGCGTGGAAGAAAGACACGTCAGCCTGGCGGTCATCTTGAGTTTGTTCACTGCGCCCCATTCCCATATCAATGATCTCGTTTTGCTAATCGTGCCAGTGGTTGGCCTGCTTCTCGTTCTGGTTCGCAAGAGATATTTACTTGAGCAGGATGCAGTCTTTCTGCCGCTGGGGGTCTCTTTGGTTTTGTTGTTCAGCTTTTTCACAGAGTCTCTAAAATACAGCCTTTCTTATCTCGTGATGCTCTTTCTGCTCCTGGCGGTTTGGTTCCCTGAGAAGTTATTCCGTAGGAAAACCTTACAAAGGATGGCATGAGATCGTATCGGAAAGCATTCCGGTTCAACTTCCGCCGCGTCTTCGTTATTGCTGGGCTGGCCACGCTGCTCATCGTTTACGCCGTCCTCTGGCTGCGGATGATCACCAGTCCTGCCGAGCGCACCGGCTCGGATTTTATCGGCTTTTTCACGGCGGGGCGCATCGCCCAGACGGCCGGGGCGGCCCATATTTACGAGCCAGATCGCCAGCAGGTAATCGAACAGGAATTGGTGGGTTTTGAATTAGTACCGGGACAGGTGCTCCTGTTCAACCATCTGCCTTACTTCGTGCCGATACTACAGCTAATCATTGATGAAAATTACGTGCTTTCTTTCATCCGTTGGGATTTGATTCTGCTGGTGGTTTTGATCCTGGACGCGAGGTTGCTTGCTTATTTGCTCAGCCGGTCAGGCTTTGTACGCCGTGAGGCATGGCTGGCCGCCGCCGGCTTCGTGCTCTTCTTTCCGGTATTTACCAGCCTGATGAATGGGCAGGATACGATCTTTTTGCTGCTCGGCGGTGTCCTGTGGATGCTATGCCTATATTTGGAGAAAGACATCCTGGCTGGCGTGGGCTTAAGTCTTGTGACCATCCGCCCTCAACTGGCACTGATGCTGGCGTTGCCGTTTCTTTTCCGAAGGAGGCAAGTCTGGTGGGGATTTGTCGCCGGAACACTGGCATTGGGAGCGATGTGCGTACTCATCCTGGGTGTTGACGGCAGTCGCAATTTGATCCGGTTTCTGCTAATCAGCGCAGGAGGCGAATGGTACGGATTACACCCTGCCGAGATGCCAACTCTTTCCGGCCTGCTCCGGCGCGTCGTACCAGGCATAGATGCGAATGTGGTTCGCCAGGTCAGTTGGGTTGTATATTTATTGACCGCCGCTTTCTTATGTTTCCTCTGGAAGCGAAGCAAGCAGATCGGTGAAAAAGAGATCGGATTGGCTGTGGTGTTGAGCATCTTCGCATCCCCTTACTTGCACTACCATGATCTCGCTTTACTGCTCCTGCCTCTCACCGGTCTGGTGCTGGTTGCTGTCCGAGAGAAATATATATCCCGGCGCAGCGCGGCGCTCTTACCTTTGGGGATTTCCTTGCTCCTGTTGTTCAGTTTTGTTTCGCCATATCTGGTGTATAACTTCGCCAATCTATTCATGCTGTTCCTCGTCCTGGCGCTGTGGTTTCCCGATAGGATCTTCCTCCTGGTGAAACATGGATTAAAGCATAGGTCTGAGGTTTCTTGATGAAAGGTCGCCTTCTCAATCTCCGTAATATAATATTACTCGTTGGGGTTATTTTCCAGGTTGCCATCCGAGGCTTTGGCGTATGAAATCAGATTTTAGAAGCGCATACCTCCCTGCCATTCTCCTGCTGGCCTTCGCGTTCCGCCTGATGGGAGTTGCCTCCCGCCCGATCTGGTACGACGAGGCCTTCGCCATCCTGTTCTCGGAAAAGGGACCGTGTGCGATGATCTACGGCACGCTGACCTCCACCGGCGTGGGCGTGGCCGACATCCACCCGCTGGGATATTACACCCTGCTCTGGCTGTGGATGCAGGCCTTCGGTTCCTCCCTGACCGCGGTGCGGATCCTATCCGTTTTGGCTGGAGTGGCGACTGTCGCGCTTGCTTACCACCTGACGCGTGAACTTTTCATTGAGCGGCTCGCCGCGCTGGCGTCCGTCTTTGTCGCGCTGGCTCCCTTTCAGGTGCATTACTCACAAGAGATCCGCATGTACTCGTTTTTGGCGCTGTGGCTGATGCTTGCCACCTATGCGTACGCGCGCGGCGCAAAAGGGGACGGGACAAAATGGTGGATCATCTTTGCCGTCTCCGCCGCGCTGTCTCAATACACCCACAATCTGGCCGCGTTCTATCTTGTGCCGCTGGCCGCCGCTCCCCTGCTTCGCCGGGACTGGAAAACCCTGCGCGCGGTCATCCTCTCTGGCCTGGGCGCGCTCTTGCTTTATCTCCCCTGGCTTCTGCAACTGCCCTCCCAGGTTGCAAAAGTCTCCACTGCTTACTGGGTGGAACGCCCCGGCTTGGACAAATTTTTCACGCTCCTGCTGGTCTACGTGACCAACCTGCCCCTGCCAAACAACCTGCTTTTTGTTGGCTTGTTCATCGCGCTGGCTGTTATCTCAATTGGTGTCGTACAAACCTTCCGCCGCGCCAGCCACACGAACGCGGTATGGTTGTTATATCTGTCTCTTGCGCCACCCGTTCTGCTGTTTCTCGTTTCGCAATGGGTACCCGTTTACATCGAGCGCGCGCTTTTACCCAGCGGTGTGATTTTCTGCATCTGGCTGGCCTGGGCGTTGTTCAACACCGCCCTGCCCGTGCCCATCCGCAACGGTTTGCTGGTACTGCTGGCCATTGGTGTTACGATAGGTCTGTACCAACATATCACCTACAGCGGCTTTCCCTACGCGCCGTACAAAGCCCTCAAAGAATCCCTCCTCGAGCGCGCCACCAACAGCGATGTGATTCTGCACTCCAGCAAACTCACCATGTTGCCCGCCGTTTACTATGACCGCGACCTGCTGCAAACCTATATCGCCGATCCGCCCGGTAGCAGTGTGGACACTCTCGCCCCAGCCACGCAACAGGTTCTGGGATTAGAGGCGCAGGCAGATATCAAGTCCGCCGTCGGGGACGCATGCCGCGTCTGGTTTATCATCTTCGAACAGTCTATTCAGGAATATGTAAAATCGGGTGAACCCACGCATCCCCATCTCGCCTGGTTGAACGCGAATTATTCACTGGTCGAAGTCAAGAGTTGGGGTGACCTGCGCGTCTATCTTTTTTCAAAACAACCATGAACACATCGCCCCGCAAGAGCAAAATTCTTCTTTACGGAGTCATCGGCGCGCTCTGGCTGATGGCTATCCTCGTCGACTATTTCTACACCCACAAACCGTTTTCTCCCGACGAATTATTCGGTGCGCTTGTCTCGGTGTGGCGGGTGGCGGTTGTCTTCGGGATAGTATCCATCGCAGGCGCCATCGGATTCCGAATCCTGAACGGGCGCGCCGACCAGCCTCTTTCGCAGACGACGATCCAGGCCGCGCTTGGACTTGGCCTCCTTAGCGCGGGGACGTTGATCCTCGGCGCCTCGCTGGGACTCAATCTGTGGCTGTTCGCATCCATACTGATCCTGGGCGGATTCCTGCTTCGGAAAAGTCTGCTCGGCTGGTGGCGCTCCTGGTCTGCCATCAAGCAGGCGTGGGGACAATCGGGCAGGTTTGGAAAAGCCATTGCCATCGCGGCCATTTCCATCCTGGCCTGCGCCTTTCTCGTCTCGCTTGCGCCGCCCCTCCAATTCGACGCCTTGACTTACCATCTCGCCATCCCGCGCGCCTACTTACAAGTCGGGCGCGTGACGTACCTGCCTGAGAATATGTTTTGGGGCATGCCCGAAGAAACTGAAATGCTGCACACCCTGGCCATGCTTTTTGGCGGGATCGAAGCCGCGGCATTGCTCGGCTGGGCGATGGGACTTTTGGCGTTGGTTGGGATTTTTGGCTACACAACCGAGCGGCTCGGCCAGCGCGCAGCCTGGGCGGCACTCGCCTGTCTGTTGACCGGGGAAACTCTTTCCGCTTCGCTCGCCTGGGGATATGTCGAGTGGCCGTCCATGCTTTTTGGAATCTCCATGCTGATCACGCTGGATCAATGGCTGGCCGGCAAAGACCTAAAAAGGATCGCGCTGGCAGGGATTTTTACGGGCATGGCGCTGGCGACAAAGTACACGGCGGGAATTATCCTGATCGCCGGGATGGTCGTCATCTTGAGCGAGTTCAAATCCCTCGGCTGGCGAACAACCCTCAAGACGCTTCTGCTCTTCGGGTTTTCCGCAGTTCTCGTCATGTTGCCGTGGCTTGGCAAAAACGCTCTCGCCACAGGAAACCCTTTCTATCCGCTCCTGTTCCCCTCCGGCGCAATGGATCAAATCCGCGTGGATTTTTACCAGAAGAACACCGCGACCCGTCCGTGGATCGAAATGTTCCTGTTGCCGTGGCAGGTCACCGTCTGGGGCGTGGAGGGGAAGGTCGGCTACTCCGCGTCCATCGGACCGCTGCTGCTCGGGCTGAGTCCGCTGGCCAGGCTTGGTTGGCGCGCCCGCGCGAGGTCCGAAAAAGATGCAATCAAATTGGCGGCGATCGTGACCGGCGTTGGACTTGTCGTTTGGGCCGTCGCCAGTCAGCGGGCGGGACTCCTGGTCCAAAGCAGGCTGTACTTCGCCATGTTCCCGGCCTGGGCCGTGCTGGGCGGGGCGGGTTTTGCCGCGTTTGGCAACCTAAAAATACCGGGCGTCCGCTTTGGAAGGATCGCCTCCGCGCTAGCGCTGCTTGTGCTGGGTTTTTCCGCGTTCGAGGCGATCGTTCAAACGCAACGCCAGGGAGCGTCAAGCGTTCTGTTCGGCTTGCGCGCCGCCGACGACTACACGGAGAATAACCTCGGCTGGTACGCGCCGTCCATGCAGGCCATCCGTGCGTTGCCGCCCGGAGCGCGCGTCCTCATGTTGTGGGAAACGCGCAGCCTGGATTGCCTGCCGAAGTGCGATCCCGATGAAGTGATTGACCGCTGGTTCCACGACGTTCGGGCGCTAAAAAATTCCGACGCGATCCTGGCAGACTGGCGGGCGCAAGGCTACACTCATTTGTTACTGCGCGTGGACGGGGCAAATTTTGCCCGCCAGCATGAGAGGCGCAGGGCTACACTCACTTATTGCTACGCGTGGACGGGGCAGATTTTGCCCGCCAGCATGAGCCGTGTTTCACTCCGGAAGACTGGGCGCAACTGGATGCCCTGCTCGCCAAACTTCCCCCGCTGAAAAAATTCGGGGAAAGTTATTCTCTTTATTTGCTGGGCGCGCCTTAGGATTCGTTAAAGAACAAGTTACTTGTTTGGGATGCAGTTGGACTTCATCCCGCCCGCAGTGCAACTGCAGGCGAATCAAAGGATCTTCCGTCGGTAGCAACGCGAATATAAATAAAGCCTCTATGAAACGCCGCCTTCTCAATCTCCGCAACATCCTGTTTCTCGTGGGGATTGCTTTCCAGGTTTCCTGGTATGCCCTCCTTTGGATACATAATGTGCCGTATCCGAAGGCCTTGGTTACTTCAGATTTCAGTATCTTCTACACGGCAGGACGGATCGCGGCATCGGGTCGTTATGACCTGATCTATGATATCCAGACTCAACGACAGATCCAGGAGCAACTGAGAGGAGAAACTTTTCCGACCGATCAACTCTTGCCATTTAATCACCCGCCTCTCCTGGTACCAATCCAGCAACTAATATCGATCGATAATTACACCGGGGCTTATTTTCTATGGGATCTGATCATGGTGTTCTTCCTGGTTGCCACCGTGCTCATGATCGCCCGTCTCTTTAAGAAAAAAGGCTGGGACGGTCAATCCATTTTCATTACTATCCTCTCCAGCCTCCTGTTCTATCCCATCTTTGTCAGTCTCCTGAAAGGACAAGATACCGCTTTTCTGCTTCTCGGGGCAACGTTATGGGTCTATGGTATCCTTACGAAGAAAGACTCGATCGCGGGCCTCGGCCTAGCAATGACAACCATCCGTCCACATATCGCATTGATGTTAGGCGTCCCTTTCCTGTTCAACCGCAGGAAGGTATTGGGCTGGGCGGTTTTAGGTGGCTCGATACATCTATTTATTCTGGCGCTGCTTAGCCTGGATGGAGTAAAACGCTTCGTTAGCATGATCCTGATCAGTGCTGGGGGAGGGAGGTTTTTCATCTATCGTGAACGTATGTTCAATATGATTGGCCTGATATATCGCTTTTTCCCCGGCCTTGACAATATTACAACGCAGGTGATCATGTGGGGGGCATTTTTACTGGTGGCAATCATCCTTTGCAAACTCTGGGCGCGAAGCCAGGAACTCCAGATCAAACACGTCTGCCTGGCATTGATATTAAGTGTTTTTGCTGCGCCGCACTTGTATTCTCCTGATCTCAGTCTCCTCATGTTGCCTATTCTGGGCTTGGTGCTGGCCATCGTGAAAGCGAGAACCCTGTCACCACAGACAGCCAGATACATCCCCATCGCATTCTGTGTTCCTATGGCGTTGATGGACCTGAAACTGTTTGGGTTTCTTATTCCCTACGTTGTCATGGTCCTCCTTGTCGTGGGGTTGTGTTTTCCCGATAGGATCTTCCTTCGGCGGCAACTCGGACGAAACATGGAAAGCCCCTCGTGAAACGCCGCGTTCTCGATCTTGGCAATGTTCTGCTCCTCGTAGGGGTCTTCTTCCTGGCTACTTGGTACGCTATTTTGTTGACGTATCTGCTTACCAGTTTCCGCGGGACTAAAGGGGGGGTAGATTATCTCGCCCACTACTCGGCCGGCTATATCATCCGCTACGAGTCGCCGGGACGCCTCTACGATCTGGACTTGCAGCACCACATTCAGGAGGCAGTCGCCTCGTCAGACCAAGTAGCGCGCTACTATTACTACCATCCGCCTCTCCTGGCTGGTATCCTGGGCTGGGTCACGACGAAAGATTATGACGCATCCTACTTTCGCTGGATGTTCATCCTAATCGCATTTCATTTGGCCAGCCTGGGCATATTGACCTGTTTGCTGCGCCGCTTCCAATGGCAAACGGAAGAGCTTTGGATTTTAGGGATATCCGGACTGCTCTTTACCCCGGCCTTTATCGCCTGTCTCAAAGGGCAGGATTCTACCTTTCTACTGCTCGGCGTTTCTCTCTGGACTTTTGGCCTGCTGACCGCTCGAGACCGGGTTGCCGGACTGGGCCTGGCGCTGGCCGCCATCCGTCCGCAGGTTGCCCTGGTATTGGCGCTTCCTTTCCTCTTCAAGCGACGGCGGGTATGGTGGTGGTTCCTTGCCTGGGGCTTGATCCTGCTCGCGTATTGTTACCTGCTGGTGGGTGTGCAGGGCTTGGAAGGCTTTCTCCAGGTGTTGCTTCTCAGCGGGCAGGGAACCGGCATCATTGAGGTGAACATGGACAAGATGATCACGCTGATGGGCGCCATCCTGCGACTTTTCCCGGACATTGATCCGCGGCTGTTTCAGATCATCGGTTATGGTGGTTACGGCCTGTCTATCCTGTTCTTGTGTCTCCTGTGGGCCAGGAGCCGTGCCATCGAACTACAGCACATTGGCTTGGCTATTTTGTTCAGCATGGCCTTTTCACCCCACATGCACAATCACGACTTGAGCCTGTTATTGATCCCTGCCCTGGCCGCGGCGACGACATTGGCTATTAATCGAGTGTGGTCAAGGAGGTATGCCGCGCTGCTGCCTTTGGGCGCCTCCTTGATCCTCACTGTGAATGACATCTCCTACATTTACACTGTGATTTACCTGCTCATGCTCGCTCTGGCGCTTTTCCTGTGGTTTCCTGGGTGGTTCAAGCCACGCAAGAAGGAGCCGCGAGTGTGCTAAAAAATATCTCGCCGCGCCTGCTTTGGTTGTTTTTCATCGTCGCCCTGGCGTTCCAGGCGACCTGGTATGCCTTGCTGTGGGTTTCCTACGTCCGCGATCCGCAAATGTTGGCCGAAGCCGACTTTCGCGTTTTCTACGCCGCTGGCCGGATAGCCCGCCAGGAAGGTTTTGGACAGGTCTACGATCTGACATTGGAACGCCGCTTCCAGGCGGAGGTTGCCGGTAGGCCGTTGACAGACGAAGAATTACCCACCTACAATCACCCGCCGTTCCTGCTGCCGGTGCTCTGGCTGCTGGCGCGCCTGGATTACCCCGTTGCATACATCAGCTATTGCTTGGTGCAAATCCTCCTGGCGGTGGCGGGATTGCCGCTCCTCTTTCGGTTGCTGCGGGCGAAAAACTGGCCGAGGCCTCAGATATGGGTTCTCCTGATCGGCGTCTTGCTCTTTCAACCTTTGTTCATCAGCATCCTAAAGGGACAGGATACCGCCTTCTGCCTGCTCGGTGAAATCTTATGGCTGTGCGGCCTGCTGCGTGACGACGACCGGATGGCCGGGCTGGGCCTCTCACTGACGTTGATCCGCCCTCAGATTGCCGTGGTTCTGGCAATCCCATTCCTGTTCAGGCAGCGCAAAGTTTTCTGGTGGTTCTGTATTGGAGGAGCCGCGCTGGGACTGTTGAGCCTGGCGATGGTCGGGCTGGCCGGAGTGAAGGATTACCTGCGCATCTTGACGATCAGCGTGAGCGGCCAGGGATACGGCCTGAACCAGAGCGCCATGTTCAACTTCACCGGCCTGGCCTTGCGGCTGTTCCCGCATGTTGACCCCGGCCTGATCCATTGGCTGACGTGGGGGCTGTTTGCGGCAGCGGTCATTGGGCTGTCCGTCTTGTGGAAGGTCGCACCGCTGATCCAGATCCGCTACATCGGCCTTGCGGTGCTGACCAGCCTTTTCGTCGCGCCGCACCTCCATTACCACGATTTAGCCTTGCTGCTTTTGCCCATTCTTGGGTTTGCCATTATACTGGTGGAAGCGGGCGTCTTGCGCCCAGAGAGAAGCATGTACCTGCCGGTCGCATTTTCCCTCCTTTTGCTGCTGGGTGACATCTCTCCCGCCAGATTTGTCATCCCCTACCTTGTCATGGCCTTCCTTGTCGTGGGATTATGGTTTCCCGGAAAATTGCTGTTCACGAGTAGGAGAATGGCATGAATGCTTATCGTAAAGAACTTTGGTTCAACATCCCTTCCAGGCGCGGGTTTGTCAACATCACGCCTCAGGTCGAGGGTTGCCTGCGCGAGAGCGCCATCCGCGAGGGGCTGTGCCTG
>Ga0210042_1001152_pt1 | contig 22457 bp, 20 predicted proteins | sample CryGeymeta201518_FD_183982 | JGI IMG/M metagenome (GOLD analysis project Ga0210042, IMG submission 183982) | Groundwater microbial communities from Crystal Geyser aquifers in Utah, USA - Crystal Geyser metaG 2015-18 (SPAdes) (version 2) | ecosystem: Environmental > Aquatic > Deep subsurface >... | reverse complement strand
GACGGGTGACTTTCGACTTTCGACTTTTGACCGGTTCTTGGATCTTTTCTTCCACCAACTCAACCTGCTCTTCGATCGCCTTCACCGCCTCCAGCGGCTGGCGGGCTTTCTTCAACTCGTCTTTCAGCGTTTCGAGCTGGGCCTTCACGATTTCCACTTCCAGTTCGCCTTCGGCGCGGGCCTGTTCTAGCACGGACTGGCGTTCCTCTTCGATCTTTTCCAGCCGCGCGGACAGCTCGCGTTCCAGGCGGCGCGCCTCGGTGCGTGCTTTCTCGGCTTTTTCGCTTTCCTTGAAGGCAATCTTGCGCTGACGGTGGATGTCGCCGAGCAGTTTGTCGGCGCGCAGGTCGTCGGGGTTGATCTCGCTCCTCGCCGCGGCGACGACGGCCTCGGGTAGTCCGAGTCGCTGGGCAATGGCTAAGGCGTTGGAGCGGCCCGGGAGGCCGATGGTCAGATGATAGGTGGGACGCAGAGTCTGGAGGTCGAATTCCAGTGAAGCATTGACCACGCCGGGCGTGGAATGGGCGAAGGTTTTGAGTTCGGGATAGTGCGTGGCGACGAAGGTGGTCACGCCGCGTTCGAGCAGGTGCGAGAGGATGGCGCGCGCCAGCGCCGAACCTTCCTGCGGGTCGGTGCCAGCGCCGAGTTCGTCCAGGATGACCAGGGCGCGGCGGTCGGCCTTCTTCAGGATGTGGACGATGTTGGTGATATGGCCGGAGAAGGTGGAGAGGGATTGCTCGATGGACTGCTCGTCGCCGATGTCGGCGTAGACGGCCTGGAAGCAGGGCAGCTCCGAGCCGGACTGGGCCGGGATGTGCAGCCCGGATTGAGCCATCAGCGCCAGCAGGCCAACGGTCTTGAGCGTGACGGTCTTGCCGCCCGTGTTGGGGCCGGTGATGACCAGGGCGTAGGTGCCCGGAGCGAGGTCAATGGTGATGGGGACAACAGTTGCCGGATCCAGTAGCGGATGCCTTGCATCGAGTAGTTTGACGGTTGATAGGTCGAAAGTCGAATGTCGAAGGTCGGGATTGCCTGACCTTCGACATTCGACCTTTGACCATGTTTTGAGAATCGGCTCGGACCCGCGAACTGCTTCCGCGTATTTGGCCTTGGCAAACGCCAGATCCAGTTCCGCCAGCGCGGCCACGCCCGGGACGATCTCTCCGGCCAGCGCGCCGACTTGCTCCGAGAGGGCGGCCAGGATGCGGCGGACTTCGTCGCGCTCGGCCAGTTGCAGCTCACGGTAGGTGTTGTTGAGCTCCACCACCGCCAGCGGCTCGACGAACAGGGTCGCGCCGGTAGATGACTGGTCGTGGATGATGGACTTGATCTGCCCTTTGAACTCGGCGCGCAGCGGGATGACGTAGCGCCCGTCGCGCTGGGTGATGAGGGCTTCTTGCAGCTTGGAAGCAGTGCCGGGGTCGGTGAGATATCTTTGCAGCCGCGTCAGCAGCCGGTCGTGCGCCACGCGCACCTCGCGGCGGATGCCTGCCAGTTTATCTGAGGCGCTGTCGAGCACTTCGCCGCTTTCCGAGACGGTGCGCGAGATGGCTTCCACCAATCCCTGCGGGGCCGGCAGGCGTAGAGCCAGTTCGGCCAGGCGCGGGAAGTCATTGGCCTGTTTTTCGAGATTGCGGCGCAGGTTGCGCGTGGCAATCAACGTGTTGTGCACATCCAGCAGTTCCTTCGGCTCCAGCACGCCGCCGCGCGCGGCCAGGTCCACGTGCTCGCGGATGTCATGTGCGCCGCCGATGGTCAGGTCTTGCGTGGAGAGCAATTTGCGCGCTTCGCCGGTCTCAGCCAGGCGCTCGAAGGCCTCGTCGAAATCGGGGGTCGGGGACAGGTCGCGCGCCAGTTCCGCCGAGGCGGAGAAGTCGCAGAAATCCGCCAACCGGGCAAGGATCTTGGGGTATTCGAGGATGTGGAGGGTTTTGGTGTCCATGCAAGGGTATTTAACCACAGATGCCCAAAGGACACAATGCGAACGCAAGAAAACTGCTCATTGACACATCTCCGTTCGCATGATATAGTTTGAGCCTACGGATACCAGTAAGTTCGCTTTGGAAGGACAACCAAGTCGGCCCATGGGTTCAAATCCATGAGCCGTTTTGTTTTGACTGCCCGATGGGACATATTGAGTACCGATCCAATTTTCTTTTTGCCAAAAGGAGGCAAATATTATGTCTGAACGTATCACCGGCACAGTCAAATGGTTCAACGGGGGCAAAGGCTACGGCTTTCTTGCTCGCGAAGGCGGAGTGGATGTTTTCGTCCACTTTTCTGCCATTCAGGGCGAAGGTTTCAAGAACCTCGAAGAAGGCCAGAAGGTCGAATTCGCGGTTGAGCAGGGCCCCAAGGGTCCGCAAGCCAGCAACGTGGTAGTCGTCAACAGCTGATCCCACTGATTGTCCAAGAATTCCCCGAGATGTGAGTCTCGGGGAATTCTTTGTTATCAACCAGCACAAATTGGCTGAGAGTTCAAACAAAAAAGGCGGCTGATACGCCGCCAGTTTGTCTTTCCTACAAATTATGCCTCTTGCCTGTTTAGCTTGTCACTGGCAAGACGATTCAAACTAACTCCAGATTCTGCCGCTTCGATTGCCAGCCGCCGATGTAATTCTGGCGGTATTCGCACCATAAACTTCCCACTGTATTTTTTAACAGCAATCGGGTCAGGCACAGACTCTCCGCTTGCTTCTAAATCTGCAACCACTTGAGCCACTGTCTGACGGATGCCTTTCAAGGCTTCTTCTGGCGATGGTTCCAACCAGTTCAGACTTGGAAACTCAGCACAGAGGCCGACATACTCATTGTCTTCCTCTGACCAGGTTACACGGTATGTATATCGGTCATTCTGTAACATCACTTTGCGCCTCCAGGCGTTCAATCGCTTTCAACACTTGTCTTACCTGATATAGTATGGAATTGGCCTATAATATTAGCCACTCCCCGAAACCAAACTGGTTCATTGGGAATCTCCGTGATGATGTGGCAAATGTGGGACAAATTGGCAATTTGTCCTACGGCTTACCGCCAGATATGGGGTCTATCACGGCAAATCCCAGAGAGCCACCAAACTGCCTCCGTCTACGAGCGGAAAGTGTGTTACACTGAAAGCGTCGTTAAATAATTGGATCTCTGTCGTACTTTGGCCGCCGACCCTCTTATTACGGGGTGGCGGCCATCTCTATTTCCGGCCGAGCCGGAGAAAGCAGTAAAAAATGGAAATCAGAATTTATGTAGGAAACCTGGCCAAGTCAACCACGGCGGCCGAAATCAAGGCCCTGTTCGAACAAGCCGGGGCAGTCACCACCGTTGACCTGGTCAAAGACCGGGATAGCGGCCTGTCCAAGGGCTTTGCCTTTGTCACCATGACCACCCAGGCAGACGCGGATAAGGCCATCAGCATGTTCAACGCCTATTCCCTGGCGGGGAACGAGATCAAAGTCAACGTTGCCAAGCCGCGCGTGGAACGCGGTCCGGGCAGATAAGGTCCGGAATAAAATCCAAACATCGCATCACGGCGCCCCTCGTCCCATCCGGACGAGGGGTTTTCTTTTCCCGCCAGCATTGCCCGCGGACTTGGAAGACGCGAGTTCACTTTCCCCGTCCCCCGCGTGGACTCTCGCCCAACCAAACAGCATCCGCCTGCCCCCAATACTTTTTAGTTAGTGGGTCGGGCTCCCATGCCCGGCGGCGTGCCCACAGGGTGCTTCGCGAGGAGCCGCCTCTGCGGCCTTATCTAAACAGTATTGCGCCTGCCCCGCCGTTCTTCCCTGCATCGAACGCAGGACGGCGTGGCGGGGTGACAAAACCCGTTGACAGCCGCTTGACCTGCTAACGGAATGGCTCAGCGGTAGCGGCGGGACTGGCGAGACTCCTTCTCGATTATCGCACATTTCTGACAACCCGTCCCCCCGTTTCCGGGTTTGCCTGCCCCGCCTGTCCTGACGGTTTTGGTCAGGGCGTTCTTTGCGGGGAAACGGGTGGACCACAGGGGGGCGGGTTGACCCGTTATAACTCCTCCAGCGATTTCCTGATTTCTGCCAGTTCTTTTGCGCTGATGCCCCATAATTCGGCGGCGGCCAGGTCTATTTCGGCTTCGATGGCGGCGAGGGCCGAGGAGACTTCCGAAGTCTCAGAGACTTCGGAAGTCTGCGCCTCCAGCGCGTGCGCCTGCTGCGAAAGCGCCGACAGCCGGGCGTGCAGAGGGTTGGTTGGGTCATATTGGGGAATGGCGATGAAGTCGAGCAGGTTGGCGCTACCAAAACTCTTGCCGCCTTTGACCGAATAGGATTTTGCCACAAAGTTGACGACGGCAGAATTTAGAACAGCACACAAATAATGGGCTTCACTTCTGTCGGTGATGGAAACAGAAATTACAGTGTTTTTATGAATAAGGCTTTTTCTGCCAATTCTTTCATCTTCAATCGGTTCAAGCACAGTCGAATCAATTGAACTACCCATCGTTCGCCAAATTACTTTGAACGGCGCGAAGGTCTCTCTACTGATGTTATACATCGAGTAGAAGGCGTCTTTAGCGGTATCGAAATATTTGACAAAGCCGCTGCGTTCTCGCAAAATACCCTCGAACTGCTTGAGGTAGGCGTAAGTGTGCGGCAACTCGGTTTTAAGTTTGCGTTCTTCGTATCCAGCGCGTTTTTCAGGGTCTTGTACCATCAGGATGTATTGCGTTGGCTTGGCGGAAAAACGGTGGATAGCTTTCCACTCCACAAAGGGATAAACCAGATCAGGTTCGATGATGGCTTGTACTTTGGGGATAACGCGCTTGCCTGATTCGGGCATGTTCTCCACCACCAACAAACCGTCCGGGCGTTTTTCCAGAATTTGAAGCCAATAAATTCCGTCCGCCCAGGTGCAGGCTCCGGCTCTGGCCTGGTATGATGACTTGCCTAAAACCTTTTTTAGGCTTCCGGCTACATGGCTGCGGGCAGTCATCCAGGGAGAAGTGGGCGATTTGGCATCAACTGGCTGTGCTTTCAGGCTATCGCGTTCTGTCGCAGCAATCACGTCTTCGAGGGAGTCTTCCAACCTTACGTGCTGGCCTTTTTTGATATGCCAGACGAGGTAGGAAACCGGATACTTCATCGGAACGCCTTTTTGTATGACGAAAACGGCTGTCCAATTTGACGCGCCTTCAAAGGGCTGCAACTCGACCATGTCATCCACGGCCAGCACGTTGACCGGTTCTTTATCGCCAATGCGAAAACGGCGGAAGCCATCGCCCGCGCCTTTGGTTTTGAAAACAGTCTGGGTGATGACGAAGCCGAGTTTGCCTTTGGGTTTCAGGTACTTGTCGGCGGCCACGTAGGTGAAGAGCATCGAAAGGTCTTTCTTGCCGCCGCCAAGCCGGGCGGCATGTCCGCTCAGGGTGAAGAGGCCGTAATCTTCCCACAGTTTCTTGGTGGCATCCCGGTATTCCTGGCTCAAACTCTCCCAGTTGACCCAGGGCGGGTTGCCGACCACGAAGTCGAATTTGCCCACCAGCACGGGCGCAAAGGCGTTCTTGATGAGACGCGCCCAGATGCCGTTGCGGCCTTCCTTTTCGAGTTCGTAGAAGCGGCGGTACAGGGCTTCGAGATAGGTATCGGTGTTGGGCTGGGTAACGCTCAGTTCGCGCCGGGCGCGTGCCATGAAATCTTCCAGGCTGTAGTCGTTTTTGATGCAGTCCTCGACCAGTTTTGCCAGCGCCGCAATCTCGCCCGTCGAGATCAGTTCGCCGGGCAGTTCGAAATCTCCCACGACGGTGTGCAGGCGGTAAACCTTGCCAAACATATCGCCGTATTCACTTGGCGTAAGGATGCTGTCGCACAGGTAAACCGGGATGTCAATATTGCCGCGCCGGTAACGCAGAAGGTCACCGAGCGCCAGCAGGAAATTGGTGCGGGCGGCAATCACCGAGAGCGGGTTCAAGTCGAAGGCGGCGATGTTATGCAGGGCGGCTTCGAGAATTTGGGCGGGTTCCACCAGGTGGTCGGCGGCGTACTGGCGCAGGCGTTTCAGCGCCAGGATGGGGAACGTTCCGGAACCGCAGCCGGGGTCCACGAGACGTTTGTCGGTCTCGCCGTGATAACCGACCTGGTTGAGCAGGCGTTCCGCCAGCCAATCCGGGGTGTAATACTCGCCCAGGTCGTGGCGCAGTTTCTTTGGCACGAGGTACTGGTAGAGTTTCTTGAGCAGGTCGCGAGTATGTTCCGGCTCAAGGGTGCTGGTGGCAGGCTCGAAGTCCGAGAGTTCGCGGCTCATGGAACGGATGGCATTGCCAAGCGCTTCGTCCCAGGCGTCCAGATACCAACCGAAAAAGTCGCCTTCGAGGAAGTTATTGATACCGAGCAGGGCAAACGTGCCGCCGTTTTCGAGTTCGGTCAGGGCACGGCGCAGGTCGCGGTCGGGCATGGAAGGCAGGATGGCGGCAAACGAGCCGACCAGCGCTCCTTCCTGCAAGGAGGCCAGTTCAATAGCCAGAAATTTCATCAGCAGGGCGTAATAGGTGTGAACGGCAAAAAACAGCGGCTGCAGCGGGGTGCTTTTTCCGCCAACCGCGCCATATAAAGCAGCCAGTTCGGGAGCGTCTTTTTCGGCATCGCCCATTTCCTCCCCGTAGACAATCCCAAAAATGCGCTGCCATTCGGCAAAGAAGGTGGCCACACGTGGCTGTGCGCGGTTAGCCTGCAAGGCCTGGAAAAGAGCATTGACGGTCTGGCGGGCGACTTCGCTTTGCGGGCCAAATTTGGAGGCCAGGCCTTCGGGCGTCAGTGGCTTGCGCGAGAGGGAACGCAAGTAAAGTAAAAGCAGGCCGATACTTTCTTTCGTAATTTGCACTGGTCCGGTGGCGACGAAGCCGCCTTTTCCCTCTGAGCCGAAATCGGCAATCTCGTAAAAACTGGATGGTGTGCCGGGTAAAGGGGCAACCGGCAAGTCGCGCCTGCGCCCGCTGGCCGAGTAGCGCAGGAACATGATTTGCTGGCCGTCTATGCCGATGCCAATCATTTTTTCCAGGGCTTTGGATTGTTTCTCCCACCCTCCCGCGCTGCGAGTAAAGTCCACCAGATACCTGCCGATTTGCTCTGAAAGTTTGGCCGGGAAACCAGTTTCGGCCAGCCTGCCGGGGCGTTTGTATTCGATAATCACATGACCATAAACCGCATCTGCCGAGCCGGAAAAGGTGGTCTTTTCGTATTCCGCCTGTCGGCGCAAGCCGAGGCTTTCGAGCGTGTTGCTGAGAGCATGTTCCACGCCGAAGCGCACGTCTTCTTCCGAAGTCGCGCGGCGGGCGACCTCACGGATGGACTGAACAAGCGTGTCAGCGGAAAGTTGATTGGTCATGGAAAACCCCTTTGGGCAGGTTGGATGAGAAAATTATAGCACGAAGCCCCCAAAGGCAGTGCAAACGAGTCAAGGAAGGATTGCCAAAACATCATTATGTTTTTTAAAAAACTTCACTATGTTTTTGGGAAAACATAGTGAAGTTTTTACTATACCTGCTAAGAACGCAGGTACTTTGCTATGCCTATCAGGCTTTTTCGAACTCGATGGCGTCGAGCGTCTTCTTGAACTCCTTGCCGGGGTTGAAACGCGGCAGGACTTTGGTGATCTGGTTGCCGCGCACCGCTTCGGCGGTATCGGCCCCTTCGGCCCCGCTCCTCAGCCAGAAACTGCCGAAATCGCCCAATTCCACGATATTGCCCTTGCTCAATTCTTTGGGAATGATGGTCAGCAGGGCTTCCAGCACGGCCAGCGTATCCGTGCTGCTGACAGTGGAGATGCTGCTGATCTCCCTGGCCAGTTCGCGCAGGCTCATGCGTCCGCTGGATTGGAGGGATGGGTAGAACTTCTTGGGCGCTTCGGCATTGGCAGGATTGCCCCGTTCCACGACGTTGAATTTGACGGTCATATCGCTCCTCCTCGAAGTGTATACAATTGATGGGGTCTGCCGATTGCGGCAGTACACCCCTGTGATAATTCAAATTGTATAGCCTACGGAAGAATAAGTCAACACCTTGCGCACCATAACCTTTTCATTCAGAGTGTGATTACTTTGCCAGCCCTAGTCTGGGCTTCAAGAATATCTGGCATACCTCCAACAATTCCCACCCGCACCTTTTCAGTCAGTCCAAAGTAGTTGAGGCATGTTGAGCAAATAATCAGACGGACACCTCTTTGCTCAATTTGAGAGAGTCGCTCCAGAAGTGGTGATCCTTCAACCACCAGCTTGACACCATCTGTATAGAAACAGATGGCGGCTGGCAATGATCCATTCTCCAGCAGGAGCCTTAAGTAAATATCAAGAAGCTTGTGTTGCAGTGCCGCATCGGCGGATCCCATTCCTTCTCTGGTTATCAATATGACTGCATTGGCGATAGGTGATTCGTTGAACATATCGCACCTTCCTGCTGTGTTGAAATAGGCAGCTATCGTAGAGACGAGACTGGGAGTCGAACCCAGCACCACTCGCTTTGCAGGCGACTGGCATCACAAGTTTGAAGCTTGCGCCGCACGCCGGCACGGTCGTCTCGTCATTATCAATTATATCAGAGCCATCAATTTTTGTCCATCTGTAACCATGACTGTAATATCCACTTCTCGTTGAGAGGGCTTCCTCCCAATAAATCCCCCCGTCATAAGCAGACAGGATTTCTCCTACACCAATAGTTGATTGAGTTACTTGGGTTAATCCTGTTCCATCAGGGTGGATCACAAAAACCTGTACTTTTTGATTTATAAAAGCCAAAAAAGCAATCCAATTTGTTCCTGGCAACCAGATTGGAGCAAATTGATTAAATACATATCTATATAACAAGGTCGAGTTAGAGCCATTTAAATCCACAGCATATAATTCTTGACTATTATTTTGGCCTTGAATTTGACGAGAAACAAGTAATTTGTTGCCATCCGGCGACACTCTCCCCCAGAGCGAAAAGCCTTCAAACAAAAGAGTTGCTTTATGAGTCGATAAGTCATAGAGATAGACTCCCGGAATATTGCTGGATGAAGAAGTATCGTAGCGATTGATTCCTAAAACCAGTCTGCCTGAACCCCCAACCGGCGTTGGTGTAGGTGTTGGTGTATTTGTGGATGTGGGCGTTGGTGTATTTGTGGGTGTAGAAGTTGGTGTAGGCGTCTTAGTCCATCCAGCAGCAGTAGCAGTCGCAGCTGTGGCTGTCATAGTTGCCTGTTGTTCTGGCGAGGGACCACAAGCGCTAAGTATAAAAGTGAACACTAAAGCAATCAAAGGAAATCGTTTCATGGCAATCCTCCATTCCCATTATCGCGCAAAACTTGGCAAAACGCGCGCTGTTCGCAAGCCTCTACGGATTCATCTCATACGCATCCTTCAGCGCGTGCACTTCGTCCCACATGCAGCCGAAGCGGGCCGCGTCCACGGCTGGCTTGCATTAAAACTTGCGTGTTGATGCGCGCAAACACAAACGTACATTGCGCTCGACAACGTTCTTGTTCATGCTTGTGCCCGCACATACTCTGCTACTGCCACATTGCGCGGCTTTGCCAGGTTCTTGCGATGCAATTTGATGCGCTCGATTTCGTGGAGGGTTTCAGCGGTGAGATAACTCTCGCTGCAATGAGGGCAAGACACAACCGGCACGTTTTCGATAATAAGCAGATTCGCGCCCTTGCCGTAATTGCGCGTTACGTAGTGGATTTCTGCCCCAGGTTTTCCGCAAATATCGCAAATCATTGGCTGGCTTATTTCAGCAACTCCAAGAACGCGTCCCGTTCCAGTTCACAATCTCGCAGAATTTTGTACATCAATCCTGGCCCGATGGCATCCCCCCGATGGACAGGCACAACCGTGCGCCTTCCATCGCTATGGCTGAGAAAATGGTGACTCCCTTTCACGCGCAGGACTTCAAAGCCGGCCCGTTTCAAGGCGGTGATGACTTGCTGTCCTGTCAGGCTGGGAAACTTGGACATCACACTTCCACAGCAATGCGTTGCACACCAATGAACTGCTGGAGCGGCGCTTCCTGTTCCACTTCGAGGCACAACTCAATCGCCTCGTGGATGCGCTCCATCAATTTATCCAACGATTTGGCCTGTGTGTGGCAGCCTCGCAATTCGGGCACGCTGGCAACATAATAACCTTCTGAGTCTCGTTCGACGATCACGCTAAATTCTCTGGTCATAGGATTACCCTTTCATGCGTCGTCTCAATTATGCACGAAATGACCGCGCTTGACAAGCGCGAATAAAAATGGGCGACAGTGCAACTGCCACCCATCTATACTGAATACGGTCACATTCTGCGCTTTTTCTTTACCGCGAAGCACGCAATCCCCACAGAACGGGGACGAGAGACCGCGAAATTAATGCCTTTCTTCGCGTACACTTCGACAAGCTCAGTGCAGGCTTCGCGGGCTTCGCGGTTCGATTTTGACGTTTCACCAAACCATGCGCCGTCGCGAGCCTCTACGGATTCATCTCGTAAGCATCCTTCAGCGCGTACACCTCGTCCCACACGCGGCCGAAGCGGGAGGCGTCCACCGCCGGTTTGCGCATCATGTGCAGGCAGTAGTCCATCTGCTGCGGGGTGCTGCTCGGCTTGTTGTAGATGTTCAGGGCGTGCTTCGAGAAATCGCGCACCATGAAATCGGCGATCTGGTCGAGCAGGTCGCCGCCCACGGCGTAGATTTTGGCGTTCTCCAGGATGAGCTGGCCGTAGACCACCAGGGTGAAGATCTCACCCAGGGCCAGCAGGAAGTCCACATCCTTTTGCTGGGCTTCGTCAGGAGTCGCCATTGCCAGGAATTCCTTGAAGACGGCGATCTGCTCTTTGAAGATGTTGACGTTGGGCAGGTTGAATTGGTCGAAGATGGGACTGTAATCGTGGAAGCGGATTTTTCCGAGACCTCGCGCCGGCCCCTGCTCGAAGAGGAAATCGTCGTTCCGCGCCGCGTCCTGCCGCCCCAGCGCGGGATACTCGGCCGGGTTGAAAAAATAATTGGGCATGAACTTGACGATCAGGGCAATGTTGACGTGGACGGTGCCTTCCAGCTTGGGCAGGGCGCGGATGTCGCGCGCCGCCATCTCGAAATAGGTGTCCCGCTCGAAACCCTTGGCGGCGATCACGTCCCACAGCAGGTTGATGACCTCCTCGCCCTGGGTGGTCACTTTCATCTTCACGATGGGATTATAGAGCAGGTAACGCCGGTCGTCCGGCGAGGCGGCGCGCATGTAGTCCGCCGCCCGCAGCGAGAAGAGCTTCATGGCCACCAGGCGGGCGTAAGCGTCAGTGAACATCTGCTTCACGTGGGGGAAGTCGGTCACGGCCATGTTGTACAGGCGGCGGTTGGCGGCGTGGCGGATGGCCTCGTACAGGGCGTGGGTGCAGATGCCGATGGAAGCCCAGCCCAGGTTGAACTTGCCCACGTTGACCGTATTCAGGCAGGCATCCCAGGCTTCCTGTCCGCGATGGAGGATTTCCGCGGCGCTGACCGGGTAATCGTGCAGGGCATACTGCCCAACGTAACTCTGGCTGGCGCAGACGTTGCGGATCAGCTCGTAGTTTTTCTGGCGATAGTCCGCCGGAAAGAAGACATATTCGCCCGTATCCGCCATCTTCCCGAAGGTGGAGACCATCGGCGCCAGGTTGGCATTGCCGATGTAGTACTTCTCGCCGTTGGCGCGGTAGCTGCCGTCCGGCTGGGGGGCGAGGCTCATCTCGGTCGAGTAAATGTCCGCGCCGTGCGTCCGCTCCGAGAGGCCGAAGGCAAAAACGTTGCCCTCCTGGAGCAATTGGGCGGCCTTGCGCTTCATTTCCTCGTTCTTGCTCATCCAGATCGGGCCGAGGCCGAGGATGGAAACCTGCCAGGTGTACCAGTAGGCCAGGCCGTAGAAGGCCAGAATCTCGTTGAACTCGCAGTTGCGCCAGGTGTCCCAGCGGCAATCGGCGCTCTCGCCGTATCGAGCCGGGGTCAGCAGCGTGGCGAAGAGCCGCTCCTGCTTGACGAATTCGAGGAAGTCCGCGTACCAGGCGCGGGCGTGGTCGTCTTCCTTGACCTTCTTCAGCCCCTTGTTCTCGAAGAAGGCGATGGTCTTGCGCATGATCTCGCGTGAGCGTTCGTCGGGGCAAAGACTTTCGTGTCGGTTGGGGTTTAGAAGAATCATCTTGGTTTCCTCTGGTCTCGAACACAATACAGGAATGGTATAGCGCCCTCGGTCGCTCGTTTTATTTCGGGCTTTTGCCGGTGAGCATATCTTCGATATCCGTCCATAGTTCCGGCATATCAAGAGCGCTTGCGAATTGCCTTACCCAAGATTCAATCCGTCTGCGGTCCAGGTCAGGATGACTTTCGATAATTGTCTGAATGTCCAGCAAGTCTCTTGGCCGATTGGCGACGGCTTTCAGGATGATCAGGTCTTCTGGCGTCGGCAGGCGTACAGACAAGGCGCCTGCCTGAACCAAAATGCTGCGCTCGACGATTTCTTCTTCGAAGGGTAACATGCCCAATGAAATGTCAATGTTTGTGCCGCTTTCCTGATGCCGCAGCAGCACAACCCGGTTCTTACGGGCAAATTCCTCTACGGCCCCGATGCGAGGCACAATCCCTTCAGATTTGGCCGCTTCGATTAGATTTGGAATATCATCAACTGACAGTAGGAACATGGCATCCAGGTCAGCCGTCAGGCGTGGTTTGCCTAAAAGGCTGACTGCAATTCCCCCAATAATCACGCCGCGATCCTCAAAACGGGAAAGCAGACGCTGTAAGGCTGCCAGTGGTTCTAAAAGCGGCGCGAAGCCTGCCGGCGAAGTCACCCAGCTCCTTTCAGTCTGGCCCAACGCTGATGGACAACCATGCCTTCCCTATCCTCTTGATCCAGCTTTAATCCCAGGCCAATGGCCAGCCGCAAGATGGCATTCAGTTGCTGCCAGCGGGTAGCAATCGAAGCCGCGCGTTGTTCCTGCCGTTCCACTTCTTCAACGGCCTGCCAACGCTGGCGATAGGCTTTCATTCTAGAGTCAACCATATTTTGATTATAGCATGAAGAAAAAAAACCGGATTATCGCGCTACCTTTCCAGCCAGATGGTCACCGGCCCATCGTTTTCGATTTTGACCAACATGTGCGCCCCGAATTCCCCCGTCTGGGTCGGGACGCCCTGCGCGGCGAGGAACGCGGCGAACTTTTCCACCAGCGGCGCGGCGACCTCGGGCAGGGCCGCGTCGGTGAACGAGGGACGGCATCCCTTGCGCGTGTCCGCGTACAACGTGAACTGCGAGACGACGATGGCCGCTCCGCCCACATCCAGGATGGACAGGTTGCTCTTACCCTGCGCGTCCTCGAAGATGCGCAGCGCGGCAATCTTCTCGGCCAGGAATTTGGCCTGCTGCTCGCCGTCCGCGTGCCCCACGCCGAGCAGGATGACCAGTCCCTGCCCGATCTCGGCGATGGGGGTGTTGTCTACGCTGACCTTGCCATGTTTAACGCGTTGCAGAAGGGCGCGCATGAGGGAAGTAAATAAGTAGACACGTAAACAGGTACACAAGGAACGTAAGTAGACACGTAAACAGGTACACAAGGAACGTGTGTACGTGTCTACCTGTGTACTTGTATCCTATTATGGCAATTGCACCGCCGCCCTCACCTCCGCCATCGTCTTCTCGGCGATGGCCCGGGCGCGCGCCGCGCCGTCGTCCAGCACAGCCTGCACCAGGTCCGGTTTGGCGGCCAGTTCGGCGCGTTTGGCGCGGAAGGGTTCGAGCGCCTTGTTCAGGTTCGCGGCGAAGCGCTGCTTGCAGTCCACGCAGCCGATGCCTGCCCGGCGGCACTCCACGTTGATCATTGCCACCTCTTCGGCGGGGGTGAAGCTTTTGTGCAAGGTGAAGACGTTGCACACGTCCGGGTTTCCCGGGTCGGTGCGTTTGATTCGCTGCGGGTCAGTGAACATGCCCATCACGCGCTGGCGGGTCTCTTCGGGCGTGGCAGCCAGTTCGATTTGATTATCCAGGCTCTTGCCCATTTTCTCTTTGCCGTCAGTGCCGAGCACCTTGAGTATCTCGGTGTTCTTCATCTGCGGCTCGATGAGCACGTTCGTGCTGTAGCGATAGTTGAACGAACGCACGACCTCGCGGGTGAACTCGATGTGCGGCGCCTGATCAACACCCACGGGCACAACGTCTGATTTGTATAAAACGATATCGGCGGCCATCAAAACGGGATAGCCGACCAATCCGTAGTTGATGTTGTGCGGCTGCTGGCGGGCCTTTTCCTTGAAGGTCGGCAGGTCGGTCAGCTTGCCCAACGGCGTGACCATCGAGAGGATGGTGTGCAGCTCGGTCACCTGCGGGACGTGCGACTGCACGAACAGGATGGTCTCCTCAGGCCGGATGCCAGCCGCCAGCAAGTCGAGGGCCAGGTCGTAGGTGTTCTGGCGCAGGTTGAGGGTATCCTCGACGGTGGTCAGGGCGTGCAAGTCCACGATGCAGTAGACGCACTCGTAGTCGTCCTGCAAAGCGACGTAGTTCTTGAACGCGCCCAGGTAGTTGCCCAGGTGGGCGCGCCCGGTGGGGCGGATGCCGGAAAAGACGCGGCCTTTTTTAGCCATATTGACCTCTTGTGAGGTAGAGACGGCTCCTCGCGAAGCACCCTGCGGGCATGCCGTCGAAAGACGGGCGTGGAAGCCCGTTCTACTTCTCGATAAAGTGGGAGCCCGTTCTACTTCTTCATGGATTTTTTCACCAAACCGACCACCTCGCCTGGCTCGGCGTGGCGTCCGGTCTGGAGTTTGGAATAAACCAGCTGATCGTTCACCGTGACCTCGAACCGGCCGCCGTCGGAGGGCGCCAGGCTGAGGGTCTCGATTTCAGGCTCGAAGTTCTTGAGCAGGTCGGCTGCCAGGCTCACGGCCCGGTCGGTATAATGTCAAACCGCGCAATAAACAATCGTAATTTTGAGCAACATGCGCATTCCTCCTGCCTCGAGAAGAAATGTAACTATCGGTAGAGAAATTATAACATACCGGCTTCGGCGGACAATTTCCTTTGACGCATGTCATCCTTGCAAGTATAATGATTTCACCATCCAATCAAATTTGCCCCCACGGGGGCATTCCTTGAGGCCCGCCCATGGCTCTTCGGGGCAACCTGCGAGATTTCACGATCACCCAACTCCTGAACCTGGTCAACCTGGCCCATAAGACCGGGACGCTTATCGTCGAAGGCCCCGGCGAAACGGCCAGGGTCTCGTTCCGCGACGGCAAGCTGGCCTATGCCCAGATCGGCCAGGAAGACAGCCGGCTGGCGGGCATCTTGTACCAAAGCAATAAACTGAACGCCAACCAATACAGGATCATCCAACAGCGCGCCGGTAACTTCTCCGATAAAGAGCTGGGCTTGCTGCTGATCAACGCAGGCTACGTCTCCCAGGAAGACATCCTGGACAACCTTCAGCAGTATTTCACCGCTGTCGTCCACCGCCTGTTCACCTGGGTGGAGGGCATCTTCCACTTCGATAGCGAAGCCCTGCCGCCTGCCGACCGCATCAACGTCCGTCTCGGCCTGGAGAACCTGATCATCGAAGGCTCGCGCGCGTTGCATGAGTGGGAACAGTTGCAAGATGAAATCCCCAGCCTGGACATGGCGCTCAAATTCGCTGACCGTCCCGGCGCCAACCTGCGCAACGTCAACTTGAGCATCGAAGAGTGGCGGGTGGTCTCGTACGTAAACCCGAAGAACACCATGCGGCAGATCGCCAGCGCAACAAAGATGAACGATCTGGAAGTCCGCCGCATTATCTACGGACTACTGCAAGCCGGTCTGGTAGAGATCGTCCGGCCGGAGGGCGCGCCGCTCCCGCCGCCGGTGCACGTCTTCCCAACCGAAGATAAAGATGAGCAAAAATCGCTCGTCAACCGCCTGATCAACCGCATCCGTTCGCTATAATCTTTTTCGAGGACAGCTCTTATGCAAACTGTCAAAATGGTCGTCACTGGCCCCTTCAACGCAGGAAAAACCGAATTCATCCGCTCGGTGAGTGAAATTGACGTTGTCTCGACCGAGCGGAAAATATCCACACTGGCTGAAAAAACGGCCAAAGAGGCGACTACCGTGGCCATGGACTTTGGCCGCATCACCGTGGACGAGGATCTGGTGCTCTACCTCTTCGGAACGCCCGGCCAAAAACGCTTCGATTTCATGTGGGAGATCCTCTCCGAAGGCATGTTGGGATTTATCGTTATGGTGGACAGCACCCGGCCGGAGACCTTCCGAGAGGCGCGCTCGATCCTCGAAACCTTCCGCGCCTACGCGCCGACCCCTTACGTGGTGGCTGCCAACAAGCAGGACATGCAGGACGCCTGGGAGGTTGATGACATGCGCCACGCCTTGCGCCTGGACTCAAAGGTCAAACTACTTCCCTGCACCGCCACGGCGCGCGATACGGTCAAGGCGGTATTGTTGGAACTCCTCTATAGTATTCTTGCTGAAATGGAGCGTGGAGAGAAGTAACCTCTCCATATATTTTTACTACCGTGTCCTCTATCACGACCGACCAGGGTATCGTTCATTACGAGGTTTTCGGGCGCGGGCGACCGGTCATTTTGCTGCACGGGTGGCTTGGCTCGTGGGGGCTATGGCAGGAAACGATGGTTTACCTCGGCCAGCAATATCGCACTTATGCGCTGGATTTCTGGGGATTCGGCGAATCGGGCAAGAAGCGCGAAAGTTACGCCGTACAGGATTTTGTCAGCCTGGTAGACCAGTTCATGGGCCTGCTGGGCATCGAACGCGCCCCGCTGGTGGGTCACAGCATGGGAGGCACGGTCGGGCTTTCGGTCGCCATCCAATACCCGCAACGGGTCAGCAAAGTCGTCGTGGTTGGCTTGCCAGTGGCCGGCTCCTCGCTGGCCCTGCCGTTGAAACTGGCCGGCCGGCGGCGGATCGCCTCCATATTGTTCAGGCAAATGTGGGCCTTCCGCCTGGGAATGCGCATTTACTCGCCCTTTATCTGTAAAGACCCGCGCTTCCCCGAAATGATGGATCGTGACCTCTCGCGCACCACCCTGGAATCCTTCCTGCTCAGCATCGCTTCGCTGCATCGCACCGACCTGCGCCCGATGTTGCCAAAAGTCAAGGCGCCGGTGCTGGGGATGTTCGGCGGCCGGGATAACATCGTCCATCCGATGCAATGGCAGCCGTTGAAGGAAGGCGTTCCCCAGGCGGGCATCGAGCGTTTCCCTAAAGCCGGCCACTTCATCATGCTGGATGAACCAGGGGCTTTCATGCACAAGCTCAAGGATTTCCTGGATAAAGAGACATTAACCGCATGAGGAAACCTGCGAGGAGTTATTTCTACCCGAATGCCATGGGGCGGATTGTGCTTTTGGCGATGGAGGAGATCCTCGGCCGCAATGGGGTGAACGCGGTGCTCAACCTGGCATCCCTGACGGATTACATCAACCATTATCCGCCGCACAACCAGGACCTTCACGTCCCGTTCGAGCACATCAGCCGGATGCAAAGCGCTTTGGAAGACGAGTACGGTCCGCGCGGCGGGCGCGGCCTGGCCCTGCGCAGTGGGCGCGCCTGTTTCAAATACGGGCTGCGCGAGTTCGGCCCGGAACTTGGCCTGACCGACCTGGCCTTCCGCCTCCTACCTATGCCAACCAAGCTGAAGGTCAGCAGCCAGGCCTTCGCCGGTCTTTTCAATCATTTCAGCGACCAGCGCGTCCGGCTGGAGATTGACGAAAAGAATATTTTCTGGCACATCGAGCGCTGCCCGTTGTGCTGGCAGCGTCAAACCTCCGATCCGGTTTGTCATCTGGCAGTCGGCCTCTTGCAGGAGGCGCTGTACTGGGTCAGCGGCGGGAAATTCTTCAACATCGAAGAGACGCAGTGTATTGCCTGCGGCGACGCAACCTGCACCATCATGATTGATCAGAACCCGATGACATAGCCACTATGCTCAAGGTCATTTTACAAGCCCCCCGCCCGATCCCGCCGTTCAACGAGCCAGCGCGCGACCTCAGGATCCAAAACAAGCCGCTCTGGCTCAACCAGCGCGACTTGCTGGCGCCATACGTCAACCGCGAGATCGAACTCCCTCCCGAGGCGGGACTGCCGGAGAGGCGCGAGGCGATGATTGTCTATCGCGACAACCTGTATTTCGACGAGGGTTACATCCGGGCTTTCCTCCGGGAGGCCAAACGCCGCAAGCGTGCCTGCCGCGCCGCCTTTTCCACCAAAGACCCGGCCTTCCGCGAACATGCCCTGCCATTATCGGTCTCGTATACCCCGGCTGGCGACCTGTATCTTGCCGACCTGTGGTATTACCCGAACGGCCCCGAAAGGGATGCCGAGCCGCTGGCGCTCGACCTGCTGGCGCGCGAGGTCGGCTATTACCACGTCCCGACTTACATGGCCACCGAGCAGGGCGACCTGGTTTACCAGGTGCCGCTGCGGGCGCTGATCGCCGTGGATTGTTGGGTGCACGTCTTCTTCGCGGATATCGTCTTCGGCCTGTTTGCGCGTGGGGCGCGCTTCGAGGAGCGATTGAAGCGCGAGCTGGGCTATAAGCTGAAAATCCTGGGCCGGGCGGCCTACGAGGGGCGTCAACTGCTCGAATGTTCGGAGCTGGTCAAGATCGGGCGCAATTGCGTGATTGACCCGCAGGCGGTCATCCACGGGCCGACGACCATCGGCGATAACGTCACCATCGGCGCCGGGGCGGTGATCGAAAACTGCACCATCGGGAGCAACGTCAACATCTCGCAAGGCTGCCAGTTGATGCTCTCGGTCGTGGGGGATGGTACGTTCATGCCCTTCCGCGCCTCCCTTTTCATGACCACCGTCATGGAAAACGGCATGGTCGCCCAGAACACGTGCTTGCGGATGTGCGTCATCGGGCGCAACACCTTCATCGGCGCCGGTTCGACGTTCACGGATTACAACCTGATCCCGAAACCCATCCGCGCCCGGGACGGCAGCGATGACCTGGCAGACGCCAACCGCCCGGTGCTGGGAAGCTGCGTGGGGCACAACTGCCGCATCGGGGCGGGGATGATCATCTACCCGGGCCGCGTCATCGAATCGGACGTTGTGCTGGTCGCGTCCACAGGAACGCGCGTGATTGACCACGATGTCAAGTATGAAGACAGCGACCATCACCGGCTGAAAGAAGGCAGCCGCCACGTGCGCTTATATCCCCGCCGCCGCGAGGCGGACCTGGAATCGTGGTAGCCGCGTCTGGGGTCAATACTGTTTAGATAAGGCCGCAGAGGCGGCTCCTCGCGAAGCACCCTGTGGGCACGCCGCCGGGCATGGGAGCCCGACCCACTAATTAAAAAGTATTGCGTCTAGGGTTAGCTGCGGGGAATTAGAATTACCCAACGTACCTCAGTAGTGCCTTACCCTTGCGGATCGAATTTAACGTGAATACTCTCCGAGTACGATGTGACGCGAATTTGCGAATTTCGCGAATGTTTTTCTTTCAGGATTCGCGTCATTCGCCCATTCGCGGAATTCGCGTTGAAAAGGGGGAAATGCAGGCAATCACCAGTCTTCCAGTCTTCCAGGAGTTGCCAGAACGGGCAGTTTATCGTAAGATTATCGAGCAGGCAAAAATTGCAACCAGCCTGGCCGCGCCGGGTTAATGTCTTTTATGGCAATACCGCAAAACTCACTTTGTCACCCCTTCACTCCGTTCAGGGCAGGCTCTGAGGGAGCGCTCTTCAGCGACCGAAGGGTCTCCCGTTGTGGAGGGGATTCTTCGGGCACACCTGCCCTGGCGGGCGGTGCCAGGGAAGTGCGCCCTCAGAATGACAAGGAAGGGGCGGGTCTTTTGAAAAGGTTTTTCACTCTCGAGTGACTTTTGCGGTATTGCCTTTTATGGTAGCCCGAAATATGGCTACCATTATGCAAGCAGCAGGAGGCTCCCATGGGCAAAGAACGCCTTTTGATCGTCGAGGATGACGCCGACATCGCGAACATGTTGAAAATCTATTTTACCGGCCTGGGGTACGACGTGGATGTGGCCTGGCGCGGCTCCGACGCTTTGGATAAAACGCGCCAGGTGCTGCCGCACCTGATCGTGCTGGACATCATGCTGCCGGATATTGATGGCTACGAAGTCTGCCGCACCCTGCGCACCAACACGCGCACCAGCCACATCCCGGTCATCTTTCTCACGCAGAAAGACGAGCGCAGCGACCGCCTGCAAGGGCTTGAATTGGGCGCGGACGATTACATCACCAAGCCGTTCGATATCGAGGAACTCAAACTGCGCGTCCAGGGCGCCATCCGCCGCTCCGAGCGTGAAAGTCTCACCGACCCGCGTTCTGGCCTCCCCGCCGGCCGGTTGATCGAGGAGCAACTGCGCCGCACGATCCGCGCAGCCGAGTGGGCTTACATGGACATACGCATCAATTATTTCGATCAATTCAAGGATGTGTATGGCTTCGTCGCCGGAGACGACCTGCTTCGCTTCAGCGCCATGCTCATCGGCGAAGTGGTTGACGAATTAGGCACGCCGAACGATTTTATCGGCCACGCTGGCGGAGATAACTTCATCATCGTCACCACCGAGAGCGCCGCGCCGGATATTCGCCAGCGGTTGAGCGAACGCTTCAGCGAGGAAGTACAGACCCATTACAACTTCATGGATCGGCAGCAAGGCTTCATCGTGACACCCAATGCCGAGGGCGAGGTGGAGAAGACCCCGTTGATGTCGCTGGCAATCGGCATTGTTACACCCAAGATGCAAACTTTTGCGGACATTCGGGAGATCACCGAAATGGCCGCCGAAAGTCGCAGACAGGCTACAGCCAGCGCAATATCGAAAGGATAGTTTTTCCAATGTCGCTAGGGCAGTCGGCGCTCGTGGGGATTGGCTTGCTCCTGACCGGGATAGTTATCGTCCTTTTGGTCAGGGCTTCGTTGCGGTTTGCCCATGCGTCAAACGCTCATCTAGTCCCTGAACTCGAGCAGCGCGTCGCCGAACGCACCGCCGAGCTGGCGCGCGAGAAACACAACACCGAAACCCTGCTGCGCGTCCTGGGCGAGGTGTCGGCCAGCCTCGACCTCGACCGGGCGCTCAACCGCACCCTGGCCCTGCTCAACGAAGTCATCGGCGCGGAACAGGGCAGCATCCTGCTCATCAACGCCGAAGACAACACCATCCACTACCGCGCCGGCTATGGCTACATGATGCCCAGCATTGTTGGAGGCATGAAGCCTACGGCGCTCAAGATCGGCGAGGGACTGGCCGGCTGGATCATCAAGAACCGCCAGGCGGCCTTGATCACCGATGTCCGCCAGGACGAGCGCTGGATGGAGCTGCCGGTCAAATCCCCCTATCAACGCAACGTGATCGCCGCGCCGCTGGCGGTGGGCGAGGATGTGATCGGCGTCATCATGGTCTTCCACCACACCACGGGCTTCTTTACGCCCGAAAACATGAACATGGTGCAAGCCATCGGCAGCCAGGTGGCAGTGGCGATCAACAACGCCCAACTGTACGAGCTGATCCGCGACCAGGCCGAACGCCTGGGAAATATGCTGCGCAACCAGCAGGTCGAGGCCAGCCGCCAGAAGGCCATCCTGGAGGCCGTCGCCGATGGCGTGCTGGTCACCGACGCGAACAACGAGATAAACTTCGTCAACTCCTCTGCAGAGCAGATCTTAGGCCTGAAAGCCGAGACGACGAGCGGTCAATCGCTGGATAACTTCGTCGGTCTATTCGGCAAGGCGACCCAAACCTGGACCCAAATCATCCGCGCCTGGTCTGAAGACCCGACCAGCTACCAGCCGGGCGATACCTATGCCGAGCAATTGACCCTCGAGAACGAGCGCGTCGTCCTGGTGCACCTGGCGCCCGTCATCTGGCGCAGCGAGTTCCTGGGCACGGTATCCATCTTCCGCGATATCACCCACGAGGTGGAGGTGGACCGGCTGAAATCCGAGTTCGTCGCCACGGTCAGCCACGAGCTGCGCACGCCGATGACCTCCATCAAAGGATACGCTGACCTGCTGCTGATGGGCGCGGCCGGCGCGTTGAACGAGAAACAGACCCACTTCCTGGAAATTGTCAGCAGCAACACCGAACGCCTCAGCATTCTGGTCAACGACCTGCTTGATCTCTCGCGCATCGAGGCCGGGCGCGTCTCGCTCTCACTCCAGCCGCTCGATCTGCGCGAGATCGCCGAGAGCGCCATGGGAGAGGTGGCGCGCCGTTCGCAAGTGGAGAAGAGGGAAATGGATTTGAAACTGGATGCGTCCCCGGACCTGCCGCGGGTTTACGGAGACCTGGAGCGCGTCCACCAAATCCTCAACAACCTCTTGGACAACGCCTACCGTTACACCCTCGAAAAAGGTCATATCACCGTTCACCTGGAAAAGGTGGAAGGCGAAGTCCAGGTTGATATGATGGATAATGGCGTCGGGATCGCGCCAGAAGACCAGGGGCGCATCTTCGAGCGCTTTTT
>Ga0210042_1001146_pt1 | contig 22508 bp, 23 predicted proteins | sample CryGeymeta201518_FD_183982 | JGI IMG/M metagenome (GOLD analysis project Ga0210042, IMG submission 183982) | Groundwater microbial communities from Crystal Geyser aquifers in Utah, USA - Crystal Geyser metaG 2015-18 (SPAdes) (version 2) | ecosystem: Environmental > Aquatic > Deep subsurface >... | reverse complement strand
ATTTTTAATTTTCCTAACGGCTGCCTGACTTTAATGCCAGTTTTACTGCGCAAAGAATGTCCAAGCTCGCAAATTTTTCTTACCAAAGACATCTTCGCTTCTAACTCTGCGTCAATCAATTTTTTATCTGCCTTTGGCCATTTTTCTAAATGGACTGACTCTAATAATTTTTTTATTTTTAATAAAGAAAACATTTTTTCTGCTAAAAATGGCATGAAAGGGGCGATTAATTTTGAAAGAGTTGAAAGAATAAAATACAAAATTTCAACTGCCTCCATGTCTTTCCGGTGCTGGAATCTTTCTCGACTTCTTCTAATATACCAGCAAGACAAATCGTCCGTGAAGAACTTTTCAATATTTAAAGAAGCGTCCATCGCGTCATATTTATCTAAACTTTCTGTCACTTCAAAAATTAAACTATTTAAACGAGAAACAATCCATCTATCTAAAATATTTTTGGGGGAAGTTTTAATTTTTAACTTAATTAATTCTTTTTGAGAAACATAAGTATCAAAAAAAGTATAACTATTCAATAAAGTTAAAAGTTTTCTTTTGTTTTCTTCAGCTGCTTGATAACTAAATCTTAAATCATAAACAGGATTTTGTTTAACGTAAATCCAGCGTATCACATCAGCTCCCATTTTTTCCGCTGCTTCGTCAAACCGGATAGCATTTCCTTTAGATTTATGCATTTCTTCCCCTTTTTCATCAACGACTAAAGCATGACCGAAAATTGTTTTAACTGGCGGTCTATTTTCTAAAACTTGACTCATAGCCAAAAGAGAATAAAACCAATTACGAAATTGGCCCGGGAAAGATTCACAAATAAACTCGGCTGGAAACCATTTTTTCCATAAGTTTTTATCACTGAAATAACCCATCGTTGAAAAAGGAACAATTCCCGCGTCAAGCCAAGGATTACCAACATCAGGAATCCGAGAAACAACTTCTCCGCATTTTAGACATTTTATTTTTACCTTATCTATCCATGGTCGATGAGGAGAATGTCCTTCAAATTCTTCCCAGCCCTCAACTGCTTTTTCTTTTAATTCTTCTTTAGAACCAATCACCATGAAATGACCACAAGAAGAACATTCATAAATTGGCAAAGTTAATCCCCAATAACGTTTTTTGGAAATCAGCCAATCGCGCATATTGTTTAACCAGTCTATTTCTCTCCCCAGACCAAAAGAAGGAAGCCAATTTATTCTTTGGGCTGATTTTATTAAAGGCGCTCTTATTTTGTCCATCGAAATATACCATTCATCAACTAATCGAAAAATAAGTTGGCTATCACAACGCCAACAAAGGGGATAATTATGTTTATAGTCTTCTATTTTAAAAATCTTTTCTTTTTTCTTTAAATTTTCAAAGATTAAATCATTCACCTGGGTCACTAATTTACCGCTCAAAAAACCAAGAGAGCTTTTGTATCTGCTTTCTTCGTCAGTCGGATCAATAATTGGCAATCTTTCTTTCTTACCAAGCTGAAAGTCTTCTGCGCCACAACCAGGGGCCAAATGGACAATACCTGTTCCTTCTTCGATGGTAACCTCGTTCCAAAGAACAACTTTATAACCTTCTTTTATCTGTTCCTTAACTGCTGGCAACTCGTCAAATAATCCTTCGTATTTCAAACCTTCCAGTTCTTCTCCTCTAAAAGTTTTTAATATTTTCCCGTTAATCAAATCGGCTTTATCTTTTAAAAGAATATAATTTCCCTCTTCTCTTTGAACCTCGGCATAAATCAATTCTGGATGAACAGCGATCGCGACATTGGCTGGCAGTGTCCAGGGTGTTGTCGTCCAAACAAGAAAAAAAGTGTTTTTTCTACCTTGGACAGGCAGCTTAAAAAATATTGCTTGATGAGTCACCTCTTGATAGCCACCTTCTAAAATTTCGTGCTGACTAATGGCCGTACCACAACGAGGACACCAAGGAACAACGTCTCTCCCTTTATATAAATAACCTTTTAAATAACATTTCTTTAAAAAAGACCAAATGGCATAATTATTCTCTTCTGACATCGTATAATAAGAATTTGGCCAATCCATCCACTGCCCCAACCGAATTGATTGTTCAGTTTGAATTTTCGAATATTTTCTAACTCTTTCTTTACATTTTTCAATAAATTTATCTATCCCGTATTTCTCAATGTCTTTTTTAGTTGCAAAACCCAATTCTTTTTCTACTTCTACTTCAACCCAAAGCCCTTGGCAATCGAAACCATTCTGAAACCGTTCATCAAATCCTTGCATTGCCTTGTAGCGTTGAAAAAGATCTTTATAAGTTCTTCCCCATGCATGATGCACCCCCATGGGATTATTAGCAGTAATTGGTCCATCTAAAAAAGACCACCGTTTTTTACCGCGATTTTTTTCTCTTAATTTCTCAAAAATCTTATTTTCTTCCCAAAACTTTAAAATTTCTTTTTCGGTTTTAACAAAATCGTACATATTCCTAATTTTTTATATTTTATATTTCCCGCCAGAAGCGGGTATATTTTATTTCTTTATTTTATCTCTCCTTGCCAATTGATCAAGACGTCAGCAAAACGGCTGTCAAGCTGGCTTGTTTCTCCTTCTAATTTCTCGTTGGTAAACTCATCTTCTAACAAGTAGCTAACCTTTGAAGTAAAGGAGAGGGTTTTATTTCTATCTGCCTCATCCGGCGTAACAGCAACTTTTACCTTCGCCTCCACCAAAGAATATGGTCCGCCTGAATAAGCTTCAAGATGGGGAATCTGCCAAATGATTTCTTTTGTCTTGCTATCATAAACAACAGAACCGACACTCGTCTCCTTTATATCTAACCAGTTGACTTTCTGGCTTAAAGTTGTTTTAACTACTATGTTTTTAACCGGATTAGAAGTATTTTTTATCCTGAAAAACAACCAAAATTTTGTCTCCTCTCCTACTCTAAGAGGCAATGGCCCTTCGCCAATCGGAATGGGCTGATAATCGTCCGTATAATATCGCGCTTCACCTGTCAGTTTAACGTCTGTCTTGACCTTAATCTTTATTTCTTTCTCGGCCAAATTAACCCTTTCAGTACCCAAATCGCCAGGCAAATAATCGCAGGCAACCTTAAGGTCAATCTCGCCTTGTTTAATTTTTTCCTGAGCCGAGCTCAGAGCATCTTTTAGAAATAAATTTAAATCTATTTGGCCAGCCGATTTAGCTTTAAGACTCTCAAGTTCTTTCTCTTTAAAAATTACTGTTTTCCCCAAATCAAGCGGCTGTGAATCGCTTAAGTCCAATTTAACTTTAAAATTTTTCAAGTCTTCTTCGCTGTTATTTTGATAAAAAATGTTAAGAGGCAAAATTTCGCCCCAACTTGTTGTCGCCTCTCCCACTTCCCCTCCATTTATCTTAATCATTAAAGAAACATCCGGTTTTTGAGCTAAAATTTGTTTTTTCAATTCGTTTAAACTAAGAAACTTATTATCATAACTGCTTCCCAATCTGAAGTTCAGATCGTTTGCTCCTATTTCGCCCTTTAAAATCGCTTCTAATATTGCTTCTTTCTCCTCGCTGGGCAAGAGTTTATTAACTTGCCAAAATGTTTTATCATCTTCTTTTTTAATGGATTCGTTTTCTTCAAAAGTCAACTGAGCTGGCAATTCAACCCTGAGATTGGAGATCTCTTTGTCTGTTAAATTTTTTAAGAAAATTTTAAAGCCTATTTTTTGCCCTAAATTCGCCTGGTCGGGTAGGGAAACATCCAAAGAAACAGGAGAGGCCAAATCAAAAAAATAAGAAAATTTCTTTTCAAAAAGCGGATTGAAACCAGACAAATTAAAAGACAAAGAGGCGTCAAGGCGTTCTTTGCCTGACCCGCTATAATCCTGCGCTTTAAAAATAATTTCCTTAGTTTCGGCCTTGCCTAATTCTTTTAAAAACCAAATATATCCCTTTTCTAACTTCTGGCTAAATTCTGGCGAGGAGCTGCTGATTAAAAAATCAGGCGAAGTTTCTAACCTTGCCTCTATATTTTCAAGACTATAATTATCTTTATTGGCAATCTTAATGATAAACTGTTTTTCTTCACCAATTTTTATTTCCTGCGGCCCTTCAAGCCAAAAATCAACTTTTACCGCCTCGGTCCCTCTTTCTTTTCGGCCTGAAATATAAATAAATGCCGTAAAAATAAACAAGACTGATAAGACTAAAACGATAAAAAATAAAATAATAGATTTTCTAGAAGACATAATTTTAGTATACCAATTTTTGCTCTAATAGCAAGATTTGATATAATTGAAGAATGCCTCTTATCGCTCTAAACAAAAAGGCTTATCATGATTATGAGGTTTTAGAAACCTATGAAGCCGGACTGGTTTTGACCGGACCAGAAGTAAAAGCTATAAAATTAGGGCAAGTTAATTTAACTTCTGGCTATGTCACGATTGACAAAAACGAAGAGGTTTGGCTAAATAATATCTACGTTTCTCCTTACCCGCCAGCCGCTTTAGCGCAAAGAGACTACAATCCAAAGCGGAGTCGAAAGCTTCTGCTAAAAAAAAGTGAAATTTCCCGTTTAGTCGGCAAGACTCAAATAAAAGGATACACCTTCATCCCTTTAAAAATATACACGAAAAACAGCTTGATTAAAATAGAAGTCGGTTTAGCCAGAGGGAAAAAGAAGTGGGACAAAAAAGAAGAAATAAAAAAGAGGGAGATAGAAAAAAATATTAGAGAAGCGATGAAAAGCAGGATATAAAAAAACAATTTTAAATGTTGACAGATTCTATCTTTGCTCTATAATACTTTTTGAGGGGGTGAATTGATTCGACAGGGAGACAAAAATGAAGGTTGCTTTCCGCACAAGAGTCAAGCGTTGTTCTCTTAAAATATAACTGCCAACTATCAAATGGCTACTGCTGTAGTCTAGTACTGCAGCCATCAGAGCTGTGACTCCTGCTAACAGCCACTGGTGTCATTAAGCAGGATAAGCAAATAAGATAGTCCTGACTTGTTTGTCGAAAATTAAGGGGCTTAGGCTACAAAAAATTTTGTTTGATTTTTATTTTGTGGCTGAAAAACAAATCAAACTATTGAAAGTAGAAACCTTTATCGATGCTCTCTGGACGAGGGTTCGATCCCTCCACCTCCACCAAAAAGCACTTTCACCAAAATACATAAACTATCATATTAATTTCGCCCTCATCAACCTGGATCGAACCAGGAAAGGGGACGGGAAAACCTGTTTGGTTTTCCCGACGAGGAAGTACTGAAACCGCTAGGTGTCAGGGAGCGAAGCGACGTTCGATCCCTCCACCTCCACCAAAAGTTTTGTTTTTGCATTAATTTTAATTTTCAATTTTATTAAGTACTACCGACTCAATAAAAATATTACCTCGCCTCAGCTTCGTCTAGTTGACAAAGAAGGGAAACATTTGGGTGTTTTTCCGCGAGAAGAAGCCTTAAAAATGGCTGAGGAAAAGGAACTTGATTTGATTGAAATTAATCCAACAGGCAATCCGCCAGTAGCAAAAATCACTGATTTCGGACAATTCAAATACGACCAAAGGAAGAAAGAAACTAAACAAAAAGGGAAAAAGGAAGGCGAAATGAAAACCCTCTGGCTAAGCGCGAAAATTGGTCAGCATGATCTTGAACATAAAAAATTACAAATAGAAAAATTTTTAGAAAAAAAGAAAAGGGTTAAAGTTGAAATTATTTTAAAAGGACGAGAGAGACAACACGCTGATTTAGCCCTGAAACTGTTAGAAAATTTAATTAAAGACATATCTTATAATGACAAGACAACTGGCTCTCCGCAAAAATTAGGAAATAAAATTTTTATTCTTATCGAGCCTTTATAAATTAAATTTGATCATCTATGTCTGTAACAAGTATTGCCAAAAGATTCAAAATCACCAAAAGAAAAAAATTCCTGCACAAACGTTGTGACCAGGATCATTTTCGAGCAAAAAAAAGTGGCGAAAAAATTAAAAATTTAAGAAAAGATAAAGAAGTTTCATCGTTTAAAAAAGTTTTAAAAAGTAGTTTATGAGAATAAAAAGAGGAAAAATACATCTCAAAAGGAGAAAACATTTGCTAGAAAGAACTCGGGGATTCAAATGGGGCAGGAAAAGCAAAGTTAAATTGGCTAAAGCGGCTATTTTTAAGGCCGGAGAACATGCTTTTGCTGATAGAAGAAGAAAAAAGAGAGAATTTAGAGCTCTTTGGCAAATTAAAATCAATGCCGCCTGCCGAGAAAATGGAATTAACTATTCTCAATTTATCAATAAATTGAAGAAAAATAAAATTGAACTTAACAGAAAAATATTAGCTGATTTAGCAGAAAATCATAAGGAAGTCTTTGGAAAAATCATTGAAGAAGTAAAATAGGAAAAAATTAATCTTAATAAAAAAATCGTCTTTGTAGGACGGTTTTTTTTTATTTATCTGCCCTCACCCCGATTCGAACGGGGATCACAAGCTCCGCAAGCTTGTACTCTATCCATTGAGCTATGAGGGCTTGATTATCGCCCCGGAGCTGGATGATATCTGAAAAAGGTTTTTATAATTTAAGCCAGCGTTTGACTAAATCAAAGAGTGTTTCATCTTTTCTTTCCAAATCCTCGGCCAGGAATTGCTTCAGGACATTTCTGACTTTTATAGGATCTTCATTTTCTAAAGAAAGAGAAAATTCTAAATTAAGCGCGCCTTTAGGATTCAAATAGAGTTTTTTGATTTTTGGCGGCTGATAGATAATCCAAAAATTTTCTAAATCTTCCCATTCATAGAATTTATTGGCCACTATTATTCCACCTTCAAAAATCTCCATTTTCTTTTTTTCTCTTGGTCGATTCCACTCAATCATTAAAACAACAAAAAATAAAATCAAAAAAATCAAGAAGAGAAAATTCTTGGTAAAAGCAGAAACGATGGCCAATGAGAGAAAAATAAAAATAATGGCCGCATATAAACCTGCTGTTTTTTTTCTTTCTTCACGCTCCCAAAACTCCCAAGAGATTAATTCTTTGCCGTGAAGAGAGCTTTGTCGAGGAGAGATTTGTTTTCTGCTTCTTACCATACCTTTTATTATAACAGATATTAAAATATTTTCAAATTTTCCCCAAGAAATCTCTAACTTTTAAAATAAAACCTTCTTTTGTGTCTTCAATCAAGAGGCCAAGTCCCTCTATTTTTTTTCTGAGCTCGTCTGCCAAGGCAAAATCCTTTAATTCTCTGGCTTTTTGTCGTTCTTTTAATAATTGTTTTATTTCCACGCTCTTTTTCTTTTCTAAGAATTTCTTATATTCGTCATCTAATTTTTCAATAAAACCAAAAACTTCGTCTATTTCAAAAATAAATTTCTTTATCTTACCCGCTTGGCTTACATTGATCCTATCTGCCAATTTATTTATCTCATTCATAAAATCAAAAATAACGGCAAAAGCTTGACTGATATTCAGGTCGTCGTCTAATGCTTTTCCAAAAGCATTTTGACAATGGTTAATGAGAAAATCAATTTTTAAATTGTTTGATTCTTTGTTTTGAATAAAATCAAGATTAGTCAAAAAATTAATAAATTTTTCCGCAATGGCTTTCGCTTCTTCAAACTCATTAAAGGTAAAATTTAAAAGTTGCCGATAATGAATTTTAATTAAAATTATCCTCAAAAGTAAAGGATGGTATTTCTTTTCTTTCAAGTCCCTCAAAGTATAAAAATTGCTGAGAGATTTGCTCATTTTCTGATTGTCAACCAATAAATGAGCATTGTGCAGCCAATAATTGACGAATTTTTTGCCAGTCGCCGCTTCTGACTGAGCAATTTCATTGGTGTGATGAGGAAAAATTAAATCAGTCCCGCCAGTATGGATGTCAAAATGTTCGCCTAAATATTTCATTGACATCGCCGAGCACTCAAGATGCCAGCCCGGCCGACCCTTGCCAATCTCGGTCTGCCAAAAATTTTCACCATCTTCTTTTTGCCAGGCTTTCCATAAAACAAAATCATTCGCCTCTTCTTTACCATACTCGTCTTTAAGAACTCTGCCACTCGCCCCTTTTTTCAAATCTTGTTTTTCAAGTTGAGCTAACTGGCCGTAATTCTTAAATTGGGAAATTTTGAAATAAATAGAATTGTTCGCTCGATAAGTATAGCCATTTTTTTCCAATTTTTTAACTAAAACAACCATCTCTCTAATATGCTCGATCGCTCTTGGTATAAAATCAGGCTCTTTAATGTTCAACTCCTTAATGTCTTCAAGAAAAGCCTTCAGATAAAAATCAGTGAATTCTTTCAAACCCTTGCCCTTTGCCTGGCTATCTCTGATTGTTTTATCATCAACATCGGTGATCTGCATCACGTGCTTTGCCTTAAATCCTTTATATTTCAAGAAGCGCTTTAAAAGATCCACAAAAACATAAGCGCGCAGATTCCCCAGGTGGACAAAATCATAAACAGTCGGGCCGCAACTATAAAGCCCGACTTTTCCTTTTTTAATCGGCCTGAATTCTTCTATTTTTCTGGTCAGTGTGTTAAAAAATTTAAGCATAAAAACACAAATCTAAAAAGTTAGCAGCCTAAAAATTTTTGCGGATAGCCTATGGTTATTTAGTCGAAAAATTAAATTCACAGATAAGAGCTGAATGATCACTTAATCTTACTTCTCTAGGTTCATGAAAATAGTAGCATTTTTTAACTAAGGGCAAAAGGTTCTCTGAAACAAAACAATGGTCATATCGATAGCCATCACCAGTACGTCCTACCCAACTGTATTCTTGAATCAATGGCTGAAGACATCGAAAAGTGTCTTTAAGTTGATATTTCGCCAGGCTACGATAAAAATCATATTCCCATTCTTCAAAGAATGGATAATGGGGAACATGATTGGGCTCAAGAACATTTAGATCACCGCAGAAAATTCGTCTAGAAGGCGGGGGAGCTGTTTCTAAAGCATTGATTAGACTCTTTAAAAAACGCTTTTTCTTGTCAATTTTTTCATGACTTGAATCACGCGAAGGAACATAGATCCCAATAATTTCTAACTCGTAATTTAGGAGATTTAATTTAACAGAAGCCACTCGTGCTTGGAGATAGTCGACGTAAACTGAAAAGTTATTCGGTGTTAACGGATGCTTGCTAACAATAATTACCCCAAATTCTTTTTTTTCGGGCTTTGAAAAAACAACGTTATATCCATAGACTTGAAAATAGCGTTCAAGAAATATACATCCTTCGCTCTGTTTGGCTTCAGTGAGAACTATAACATCTTCAGGTCTTTTGCGAAGCCATTCTGCTTGCCTGCCAGCCCGTCTAACTGAAGGATTGGCAATATTCCAACAGAAAAGCGAGAAATTTTTTGGTTGGCTTACGCTTTTGATTTCCATATTTTATCCATCTCCTTTTTAAATTTATAAAAAAACTTCCCATTAAGGTTGGTTCTTTAGTCTGGAGTATATCAAAACCAAACTTAACTAATTGATTGGCAACACCATTTACTAAACTTGATTTGCCTACTCCATTTGGGCCATCGAAAGTGATAAATATCCTTTTCTGTTTATTAATTCTTTTCATTCTTACCACCCTTAAAAGAGTTACTCTTTGGACATAATTGATCGCGACCTTCTTTAATCCGCTGGCCAGAAGCAATAATCGCTGCAGGACAACCCTTACCACATTGAGAATTCAAAGAGCAGTTTTTGCAAGTTAAATTATCTTCAAGATGATATCGTTCCTGGAATTTATATGCATCGAGTTTAGCCATAATATCGGCATCCTTGAAAATGTTTCCAACAATAAATTCTTTTGGTTTGTGTAGACTTTGTGGAGTTTTAGCAGCGAAGACTAAATAGGGACAAATTGTAATTTCCCCGCTAACAAACACGTAGATAATATTTTCTGCTTCACAAAAGCCTAGGGGAAGTTTTTGTTTATTTGGAAACCTGATATAGACGAGTTGAATATGGCTAGAAAAAGGAAAAGTAATTTTTCCAATCTGTCGCATTGCTTCATCTGAGGTCCTGAGTATTTTTTGGACTTTTATTCCTCTGCCCATACTAGAAAGAGGGTTTATGAGTACATAAGTCGCTTTATTTTGAATGGCAAATTTACAAATCTCTGCATACTCACTAATTTTAGCAAAATTATTTGGGGTCACCAACAATCCTTGAAGTAATTGGTATCGGCTCAAATGACGAATGGTCTCTATGGTTTTTACAAATGAACTCTCGTCCCCGCGAAATCTTCCATGACTTTCTGGCCTAAAGCCATCTAAACTCACATTAAGGTGAACGTTACCAATTTTAGCTAAAGCTTCCATCTGATCTTGTTTAATAAGGGGTGCCATTTGTGCAAATGCCTACTCTAATATTGGCATTTTTAAATAGACGCACCATCTCAATAATGTCAGGATGAATAAATGGTTCTCCTCCTGTCAAAGTTACACTAACAACTCGGCAATCTTTCAGTTTTGGAATTACTACGTTACGAATGATTCCAATCGGCATTGTGTCACCGTAATTACCAGCCGAAATAAAGCAATGAGCACAGCGCAAATTGCATCGTTCCGTGATCTGTAACAAAGCTTTGCGATACGGCAATTCAACAGATGATCTGAAATAGCAGCTAGATACTTTATTTTTACTAATAATCTCTCGCTTTTTGTTGTCCATTAAGAAAAAATTTTAAATAAAAATCTGTAAATTCTTTTAAGGTTTTTTTTGCTTTTTGACTGTCTCTAATCGTTTTGTCGTCGACATCAGTGATATTCATCACATGTTTAACTTTAAAGCCTAAATATTCCAAATAACGTTTGAGTAAGTCGCTTGAAACATAAGCTCTGTAATTGCCAATATGAATAAAATCATAAACAGTCGGGCCGCAACTATAAAGCCCGACTTTTCTTTTTTTAATCGGCCTGAATTCTTCTATTTTTCTGGTCAACGTATTAAAAAATTTGAGCATAGTAAAACGTGAGCATTATCTCTTCGGTACCTTTTGGACAAAATCCAAATTATTTTTGATTCTTATATGTTTAAGATTTACCAAGTAACCATTTATTGAAATACATGAAGGGAATATTTATTAATCCGACAAACCATTTAATCATAATCTGCCCTATAATTAATGACCAAATAGGCATAAGACCTAAGAATGCCAAAGTAATAAAAATGAAAGAATCTAATGCAAGGGCTGGAATAGAACTAAAAGCATTTCTCATCCATAAATGCTTACCTGCGGTTACCCTTTTAAACCACGAAAAAACAATAGCATCAAAATTCTCGCTTATTAAGAAAGCTATCCAACTTGCCGCCGTGATTCGTGGCACTAAGCCAAATATTTGTTGCCATGCATCTTGAATTTGCCAAAAAGGCGCAGGCGGGAGTACTATCCCTAACCAAAAGAAAAACACCATTGCTACTTGAGAAACAAAAGCAATAAAAATCATTTTTTGGGTTTCTCTCCTGCCAAATTTTTCATTAACAATATCCGTCAACAGATAAGTAATGGAAAAAACTAAAACACCGCTGGGCACAAAAAATGTTTTAAAAGCTAAATTAAAAACAGAAATTTTTACGGCTAATATCTGGGCGACTAGTACAAAGGTGACGTAAAGAGCAATTAACAAATCGGGTTTATTAAATTTTCTAGCATACCAGCTCCCCAACAGGGTAAAACTGGTAATTCCAATGGTCCAAAAAACTATAATTAGAATGGGCATAACTTCTAAATTTTACTTTAAATAAAAATCTTTCAAAATATTAATAAAACTTAAATTTTTGATTCTATTTCTTACTGCTTTTAATCTTTCAAACGGAAGGGTGGCGTCTCTTAAATATCTCTTAATAAGCTGGCATGCTTCATCAATAGTGTTATATAAGAAGTCTGTTGAAAAATAATATGGGTATATCTGTCTGTTAGGCAGAACTGGGATGCAACCGCTTAAAACTGATTTCATAATTGAAAACCCAAAAATTTCTTGACAAGCGCAACTTAGCACTATTTTTGATTGGGCGAGCGTTTTGTGATGCATCTCGTCGGTTTGATTGGCTAATATATGAACATTGCCCCTCGCTGACAACTTTTTAAAATAATCATTGCTCTTTAAATAATTCATTTTCTGCGGCGCAGTCACATAAAAATTTATTTGGGGAAGCCTTCTTGCTATCTTATATAAATCGTCGATACCTTTATCTTTATTCAGACGATGAGGGAAAATAACTTCATATCTCCTGTTATGGCCACTCGCCGGCCTGAATGAATCCATTCCCCAAGATTTAACTACTACTTTATTTCTCAAATTTTTGGGAAATTTTTCTGCGATAAAATAAGCTGGCGCATAAATTTTATCATATACATAGGCCCATGCAAGTTCGAAATTTTCTAACCAATCAAAATTATATAAGTCATGTTCTAAAAAAGTGCCGCCGTGTAGCAATGCGCCATATTTACACAATATACCTTTTTGTTTATGAGTATATCGTAATAAATCAAGCCCGGGATTAAAAAAGTCTAAGAACAACATTCTCTTCGGCGAACGCACCCTGAGAAGCATTTCATTTAACCTTGCTTGCATAACTGGATACTTCTCGTCATCCAAAAACTCAGTATGAAGCTTGTTGTCAAGGGGCTCTAAAAATCCTATTATACGTATCTTTGCGGAGACATGCCGTGCGGCAACAATCACCGAATTCACAATTTCTTCCAGGGCAGTCCCTTTATAATAAGGGGTTATCACAAAATAATTATTACTACTCATCTCTGCTTAAGTTTAAATTTATTTATTCCGCCTATCTTAAAATATTTTTGGAGTTTCATTTTAAAATTTTCTGGGTTAAATTTAGAGAACCGCTTTGTCTACCTGAACTCAATGTATCTCTTAGATTGTTTGACATATCAACTGTCAGCACCATCTCATCTTTTTTGATATTTGCTTCCTTATTATCTTCTCGGAACTTCGACCCAACAGAACCGGCCATATTATTGAGCAGCGTAGGTATGGTTACCGCAGTCAGCCTAATATTCGCTTCAAGAATTTTCATCTCCCCATTCTTCTTCAAAATAAAATCTATACCAAAAAAGCCTTCATAACCCTTCAATAAAGGATAGAGTCGCCTAAGAGACTTGATTGATTGTGCTTTAACAACACCTCTTAATTGACGGAGATCCAAGATCTCTGCTCCGCTGAAATGTTTTCCTTCTGTTACCCTTTGCTTTGCAAAACCAAAAATTTTGATTGTGTTACCTTCTTTGAGACACTGGATGCTATAAGGAGTGCCAACTACTGTTTCTTCGCAATACCACCTCACGCTATTTTCTTGTTGCTGCAGCAATTGATTAAATTGACGGTTATTCTTGATTTCTGAAACCTTAAAAACCGCATATCCCCCTGATCCTTCAGCTCTTTTTATATAACCATCGCCTTTGCTTTTAATAAGGTCATTGAGATGCTCGCGGCCTTTGATGATCGTCCACCGCGGTGTGAGATCACCTAAATACTTTTTTTGAAGGATCTTATTGTTTCTCTTTCTAAAAGATTGATACGAATAATTTAATTTCAATCTTCTCACGCGCGCTAACCGATCGGCATCAGGGTGTGGCACTGCAACCCACAATTTTTTTATTTCTTCCGGCATGCAGACATCTAGCCTTTTATACACCGATGTCTTTGCATCGGCAGCTTTGTCTAAAATAAGATATTTATTTTCAAAAGGGTAATTTATGAGGCAATAATCCTCGTTTACAGTTACATACTTATTTCGAGTGAGCCACGGCGTAAGATTTTCGTATTTCCACATTGACGCGATTTCATATTTCATAGATTCGGCTATAGCTCTAAAATCTACAGAATATAATGTCTGCGCCTGATCTAATAATTTAATATCATTCGGCTTTAAGGGATAGATAGAAATTTTCATAAGTAATGAGTATATATCTTTGAATAATCTATACAACCCTTGAGTTTATCTAAATTAGGATTAGAAGTTTTGAACACATATAAATTTGATGACGAACTACGACTCAATATGCCTAATTTAATATTATTCTTTAATAAAAATTCATTCGCGCGATCTCGTTCCGTATAATTTTCAGGAAGAGAATAAAAGTTAAAATTTTTATGCACTTCAGATAAATAAACATTACATCTTGGCAATATTTTTTGTATTTCAAGCATATCTCCTCCAATCATTGTTTCGTTGAGTATCACATAGAACTCTTTTACGCCACCATGGGCAAGCATATTGAGACCTACGTTTATAAATGCGAGTACTCCGTTTAAAGTATAAGGTGGATCGGTAATAAACGTTGCTATTCTAGGAAAATTTTTAAAATTTTTTACACTACTTAGTTCCCTTCCAGAATCTAACGCAACAATATTGACATAAAACGCCAAAAATGTTAAGTTAGATTCATATGAAAATTACCATAGGGGTTAATCAGAGGGAAGTCAAAAAAGCGCAATATTTGCTTAATAATTGGCCCAGAGTAGTTTTTGACTTTCAAAACCTTATAATGAAGGCTCCAATCAACTAATTAATCAACACTGTTGCGTTAGAAGTTAGAGACCAACATAGTAAAACGTGAACATTTTCTCTTCGGAGGGGGTGAGATTCGAACTCACGGTGACATCGCTGCCACAGCAGTTTTCAAGACTGCCCGATTCAACCACTCTCGCACCCCTCCTAAAAACTAAACGCTCTTTCCTCCCATGATCCCATCTTTAAAATAATCAATCAGTTCTTTAAAAGATTTCTTTCCGCCTGGCATTTTTCTGATGTAATTGGAAAGAGTAAGAAAAAAGAAACTGCCCAAAATGCTGATCAAGCCACTAAAGAAGAAGATCGCTTGAAAACCAAATTTTTCTGCGATCCAACCACCTGCCAAGGTCGTTATGGCTAAAATAAAGCCGACCACCGTACTATTTATCCCCCATTCTATATTTTCCTTTCCTCTATCAATATGTCGCGTGAAAATCGCATTCCAAGAAGTGACGCGCAAAGCATCGCCAAAAGCCAAAATGGCGTGGAGAAAATAAATATGGATTGCTTTGGTAGAAAATAAAAAACAAAAAGGAACGATAGAAACTAAGAAAGAACCAATAGTTAAAGCAAAGGCATCGTCGTCTTCAGACGGCAGCCTGTCAAGAAGTTTGGCGATTGGCATTTGAAGTATAGATTTCACAATCCAGTAAATAGCTACGGCATTACCCACCACAATTAGATTCCCATCAATAATTTGTCTTGTCGCAAAAACCGCAAAAAATGGGTTGATAAAACCCCAGGCGCCGGTAATGATGATATTGCCCTGAATCAAAATCTCAATAATTTTGTTCATTTCAAATTTTATGAGTTTCATAGAAAATAATTTTTATTTTTGATCTTTAACAACAAATTCTTTCTTGTATCTTGAACTCAACAGAAATAATAATCCGATTAAAAACAAAGGGACTGAGATCAAAAGGAAAGTTGAAAATTCTGTATAGGTCCTAAAAAATACCGTAAAGATAATGGATAACAGAATAAAAATTATTCCTCCTATTTTTTCACGTCTCCAAGCAACAATGGCAATGCCAATCAAGATAAAATTTGGGATGAAATGAATCAAAAAACCGCCAAGCATTATGTACCAAGGAGCACTTCCATCGAACATGTCTAAAGCAAAAAGACCTAGAAAAATTGTATAAGCAATAACTAAGATTTTTGCTGTTTTATTTAGAATTTTATACTTATTCATAACCTCTTATTAATTAAAAAGGATGAAAATCAGACGAACATATCACTATAAGATCCGTTGATCACTTTATATTTCAAAAGCTTTAATAAATTTACAATTTTACCATGTTCGCTTTTTGCCCCCTTCAAGTTTTTTCCTTTAACCATAGTTTCTAATTCTAGAAAATTCCCCAAGCCGGTGATTTTATCAAGATGTATTCTTGTGTTTTTATACAACCATAAACTTCTTTTTTTCTCTACGGTGATTTTTTCTCCGAATGCGTCTTTAAAAATATTTTTAATAGTATTCAGTTGCTCCGGCTGAATATTTAACACTTGGTAATCGGATAATTTTGAACCATTTTTATTTGGTCGCCTATAAAATATTAATTCGAAATTTTTTTTGTTAATTTCTCTTAACTTTAGTCGGCCATTCTTACAATTATAATAAGTATCGTATTGATAAAATTCACCATTATATTTGGCTCCGATTTTTTTCAGAAACGAAATAATTTTTTTAGAATTATTTTTGATAGCTATTTTTATCTCAATATTTTTCATAATTTTTCAAATGGGCGCGAGGGTTGGGATTATTTTAAAGCTTCTTTTAACTGAGATTTAATTTCTTGTAGCAGTTCTTCCGGTGTTACGAAACCGTGATCAGTCTTATAATTATGGCCGCAAAGTTTGTCTTCAAAAGTTATACCCATAAACTCTTTCGGTTTTGCATATCGAGGGATGAAGTGTCCATGGAGATGTCGAGTTTCATTTCCTAAAAAAGCATAGTTCAACCAGTCGGGATTAAAGCAGGCCTGTGAGGCATTTTGAAGCGCTTTTAGGATTACAAATAACTCTTCTTGCTCTTCTTTTGTCGCATCAGCCAAATCAAGCGCATTTTCTCTTTTACACCAGAGCACACACCGACCTAAATATCCCTGATTTTCATGAGCATAAACTGACCAATGCTTATATTCTTTTATTAAAAATTTTGAGTAGTTTTGATTCATAATTTAGGAATGCGGGTTATATCCGATGCTTGATTTTCTTGGTGGGGCAAATAAGACTAAAACCAAATCACAGAAACTGTTGCAATGTTTTTGAAAGAGAGCTGTTTGAGGCCTCTAAGTCGCCCAGGACCTTTAATGCAGCTTCGCAGTTTTCTTTGTGAATTGCCGTCCGTTGCGCTCTTAGCGATTCGTACGAAGGATCGCTCACTAATTCGTTCTTCACGAGATTATCAGCGACATAGAGAAGTGCCGCGGAGGGAACATTAAAATGGTTCGATACTGCAAAGACTGTAGCAGATTCCATATCGACTCCAGCATAACCTTTCTTAACCCACTCGTCCACATCGTCTTTTGTTTCAGCCATCATGGCCTGGACGGTAACGAGCGTTCCTTCGTTGATAGTTTTTCTTGTCGCGAGATGCTTTTTTAATTCAACGTTTAAGCGAGGATCTGATTCGTAGAGATAAGTCTTATTATCTCGCTGATACATTCGGATAGAACTTTCATTGCCATAGCTTGCGCGAGGTATGATGGTATCGCCAGTAGTAAGGGATTTCAGGAGGGCCCCACAGGATCCAAGGAGAACGTTAGCTTTCGATCCAAGCATAGATGCCACGTGAATCAACTCACTGAGATATGCGGTTCCGTAAACCACATCAAACCAAATTCTTTTGCCGCCGATCATCAAAATTTTAACGTCTGAGAAAAATCCGCTCTGAAAAATCTCCTCTTTGTACGGCACGCCGAGTTTTTCGAGCGCTTCGGACAAATGTAGGTACTCTTTTGCCTTTGGATTAGTGCCAGAAACTAAAAGGCCATCGACTTTATAATTTTCCGGAACTTTTAATAATCGGCGGATATCTTCTGTGGTGAGACTCTTGTACATATTAAAATGATCTTTATAGCTTGCCTCGGATTTTAAAATAGGTCGCCCTACCCCCGCAAGCCGATAGGTCCCTCGATACTAAATATTTCTTGGCGGAGGAGGTGGGACTCGAACCCACAAACGGCTTTTGAGGGCCGTCACGGTTTAGCAAACCGTTGGAATAACCATTATCCGACTCCTCCTCAATTTCTATGATAACTTAAGTTTTATATCTTTTCAAATTTTTTGGATTATTAAATCCTATAAGCCGAAAATATTTTTGCACATCTTCTATACTATCAAGGCGCACATCTCTCTTCTGGGCCAGTCGCGGATTCAAACCGTTCTCTTCTAAGATATTAACTACGGATTGGCAAAGAGATTTAGAATGACTTTTAAAAGAAAGTTTTCTATAATTATACCATTTTCCATTTACTTTGTAGCGATGGGTAAAAACACATCCATCGGTATCAATAAGACCACGCACACAAGCAATTGAATATTTTTTATTTTGTTTTATCCAATCAGGAATATCTACTTGTTGTTTGATTTTATTTCCCTTTTTGAGTCCGAGTTTCTCAGTACAAAACCGAACTAATTCACTTCTTGAAATAACGAGATCAAATTTTAAATAATTCTTGTCATAATAAATGCCGATAGGAACATTAAATAATTTTTTTATTAATTTAACGACGAATTTACTATATTCTTTCTCATTTACGGAGTGAAAACTAATTGTCACCTGATATTGAGTAATACCTCCATCGCCTAATATAATCCCTACAAACTCGGCAAGGTCTTGCGAAAAAAATGGCCTTTTGATAGGTCTAGGAGCGTTAATAAAGTTTGTATTATATTTTCCTTTTTTCTTCCACCATTCGTACCATTTATTTTTCCGATATTCCGGATCACCGCCGATTCTGCCATATTTTTTATACACGGCCATACCGCCAGCACGAGCACCTTTCGAAACATACCAAAAAGCGTCTCTGATTTTAACGTCTATTGGCATTTTCACTTTTGATATCCTGCAAATTCTCTTTAAAATATCAAGGGGCATTGAATATTCTTCTCTTCTCCAATCATTAAGCACTCTTTTATGTATTTTTATCCTATCTGCGAATGACGACCACGGAATATCTAATTTTCTCCGTGCCATTAATAAAAATCGCTGCTGCTTACCAAAAGGAAAGATAACTCTTTCACTATATTTAATATTTAACGACTTAGACATTATTCCATTCTACCACGCCTCTCAAATAAAAACAAGCAATTTTATTTTAAATTTCCTTTAATCTTTTAATGACATGCGGATAACGTTCATCTGCAGTTACCAAAGCCATTCTAATATAACCTTCTCCTTCATCGCCAAAGCCAGCGCCTGGAGCCACGGCTATCCCTGTTTTTCTTAATAAATATTCGCTGAATTCTAAAGATTTCATCTTTTTAAACTTCTCTGGAATCTTTATCCATAAATACATTGTCCCCTTGGGTTTATTGACTAGCCAACCAATTTTATTTAAATTCTCCACCATATAGTCTCGGCGACGAGCATAGATTCCCTGCATTCCTTTAACGCAATCCTGTAGATTCTCCAATGCCGCAGCGCCAGCCAATTGAATTGCGGTAAAAACGCCGTAATCAGCGAAGGATTTGAACTTCTCTAAATTGGCAATAATTTCTCTATTGCCGATGACAAAGCCCAATCGCCAGCCAGCCATATTATAGGTTTTGGAAAAGCTGTAAAACTCTACGCCAACATCCATTGCCCCAGGCACAGCCAGAAAGCTCGGTGGTTTATACCCGTCAAAGACGACGTCAACATAAGCAAAGTCATGAATCACAATCAAATTATGTTTTTTAGCAAAAGCGACTAATTCCTTAAAAAATTTGTCATCAGGCAGAGTGGCGGTCGTTGGATTGTTAGGATAAGAAGCAATGATAATTTTCGCTTTTTTAAGAACTTTTTTAGGGATTGCCTCCAAATCAGGTAAATAATTATTTTCTTCTTTAAGAGGCATTGAATAAACTTCGCCGCCCGCCAGGTGAACTCCATTAAAATGAACTGGGTAAGTCGGGTTAGGGACAAGGGCTACATCGCCAGGTTCAAGATAACTCATCAGTAAATGGCAGATTCCTTCTTTAGAACCAACTAAAACTAAAACTTCTGAATTCTCATCAATTTCTTTCTCATACCTTTCTTTATACCAACTGGCAATGGCTTTTCTCAAGCGAGGCATGCCTTTGGCTTGCGGATAGCGATGAGTCTGAGGATGGTTCTTGACCGTATCAGCCAACCTTTCAACAATATGAGAAGGCGTGGACTGATCCGGATTGCCCATATCAAGATCTATCACATCTATTCCTTTCTTTCTCATTTCATCTTTCAATTTTTTGATCCGGCTGAAAATATATGGAGGTAAGTTTTGCAGCTTCTTATTCGGTCCAATCATTCCCTTATTATATGTTTTTTTCTTAATTTGACAAGGACAGAAATAAAGGGTATCTTAATAAGGAATAAATCTATGTTTAACCTTAATACATCCATTACAGAATTGCCGAGAATCGGCGTTTCAGGAGCAAAAAAATTGAAGAGGCTTAATATTTTAACAGTCAAAGACCTGCTTTACCACTTCCCCTGGCGCCATGATGATTACCGGCAAATTTTGACCATTGCTCGATTAAAAGCGGCCGGCGCGGGCGTGATCAGGGGGAAAATAAAAGTGATTGCCAATAAAAGAAGCCCGCAAAAGAGAATGATCATTACTGAGGCAATTGTTTCAGATGAGACCGATTCAGTAAAAATTGTTTGGTTCAATCAGCCGTTTCTTACCAGAATCATCAAGGCAGGGACAGAGCTTTATCTTGGCGGAAAAATGGAAAAAAATGAATATTACGGATTAGAATTATCTAACCCCTCTTACGAAATTTATAAAAACAAAACGCCGGTTCATTTCGGCCGCTTAGTGCCTATTTACCCCTTAACCTCTCGTTTAAGTCAAAAACAACTCCGTTTTTTAATCAGAACAACTCTCTTTGAGACAAAAATTCTTGATTGGCTTCCCTACCAAATTAAATATAAATATCATCTTGTTGATTTATCTTTTGCCTTGCACCAAATTCACTTTCCTAAAGACCTAAAATCAAAAAATTTATCCCTTGAGCGGCTCAAATTTGACGAGCTTTTTTTAATTCAGCTCAGAAATGAAATTATGAGGGAAAAAATAAAAAAACAAAAAGCTCCTTTAATCAAGTTCAAACTTAAAGAAACCCAAAATTTCGTCAACAACTTACCTTTCCGCCTTTCTGATGAACAAAGAAAAGTAGCTTGGCAAATTCTCAAAGACTTAGAAAAAGATGAGCCAATGAATAGATTACTGCAAGGCGAGGTCGGTTCTGGAAAAACCGTGGTAGCGACCATCGCCATTTTGAATGTAATCTTAAACAATTACCAGGTGTCTTATTTAGCTCCCACGGAAATACTTGCCTCTCAACAATTTAAAAATATTTCTTCTTTTTTAAAAACCAAACACGGAAATTTTTGGCCGGGGAAAAAAATTGCGCTTTTTACCAAAAATAATTTAAGAATCAGTCAAAAAAAAGTTAAGCGACCTGAGCTGCTGAAAAAATTGGCCTCGGGAAAAATAGATTTAATCATTGGCACGCACGCTTTAATTCAAAAAGAAATAAAATTTTCTCGCCTTGGCTTAATCGTAGTTGATGAACAACATCGTTTTGGCGTGGCCCAACGCCAATTTTTACTGGCTAGCCGTCATGAGCTTTTCCCCCATTTTCTTTCCATGACTGCCACGCCCATCCCCCGTTCTTTGGCTTTAGTTTTACACGGAAATCTTGATATCTCGCTCATTAAAGAAAAATTACCGGGCAGAAAGGAGGTGGAAACAAAAATTGTTAAGCCGGAAGAGAAAGGAGAGGTTTATCAGTTCATCAGGGAAGAAATCAAAAAAGGCAGACAGGGTTTTATCATTTGTCCTTTAATCGACCCCTCTGACCCCAGTAGTAGAGCGCTTCGCGCTCACTACGGGGCAAGCAAATTAGATTTTAAATCCGTGAAAGAGGAAGAAAAAAAATTATCGCGAATTTTCTCAGAATTTAAAATTGGGCTCTTGCACGGCAAACTAAAAGCAGAAGAAAAAGATAAAATAATGAAAGACTTCAAAAAAAACAAAATCAATCTTTTAGTTTCTACGACCGTGGTTGAAGTTGGAATTGATATCCCAAATACCTCAATTATGATGATTGAAAACGCAGAAAGGTTCGGCCTGGCCCAACTTTATCAATTAAGAGGCAGAATCGGCCGCGGGAGTCATCAGTCCTATTGTTTTTTAATCCTTGACGAAGAGAGTCAATCGTCTTATCTGCGGCTTAAAGCTTTAATTGAAGCAAAAAACAGCTTAGAATTAGCAGAAAAAGACCTTTCGCAAAGAGGGCCGGGCAAAATTTATAATTATGAACAATCCGGATTCCTAGAAGATTTTAAACTGGCCCGCTTCACGGACACAGATTTAATTAAAAAAACAAAAGAAGCAGCTCGTCTTTTTCTGCCTCTTTTTCAAAAAAAAATTTCCGCCTTAAGTCTAAAGGGCTTGGATAAAATCGTTTATTTAGAATAAAAAATGTATAAAATTTATCTTATAATTTTATTTCTGCTTCCACCGCTATATTTATTATATTTTATAGCTATGTATCTTAGAACTAAAGTCCCTTTTGTTGCCACGCCCAAAAAATATTTTTCTTTAATATTTAAAAATATAAATATTACTCCTCGTACCATTATCTACGAGCTTGGTTGTGGTAAAGGCGACTTTCTTTTTGCGGCAGAGAAATTTAATCCTCAAGAATTAGTTGGTTTTGAGCTGTCTCCTCTTCATGCTTTTTGGGGGAAAATTAAAGCGAAAGTACTAAAATCAAAAGTAAAAATTCTTTGTCATGATTTTTTTAAAGCTA
>Ga0210042_1001128_pt1 | contig 22738 bp, 22 predicted proteins | sample CryGeymeta201518_FD_183982 | JGI IMG/M metagenome (GOLD analysis project Ga0210042, IMG submission 183982) | Groundwater microbial communities from Crystal Geyser aquifers in Utah, USA - Crystal Geyser metaG 2015-18 (SPAdes) (version 2) | ecosystem: Environmental > Aquatic > Deep subsurface >... | reverse complement strand
AAAAAATTGTACTCGTTTAAAGCAAATCAAGCTAGTTTTTAACTTTGTAAATTGAATTTACTCTGATAATTAAAGTCTGTTTAAACACACTGAAAGCAGTATAAAAAGTTTCGTGCGTTTACCCTAGTGAACACTAAGGATTAGAACTTCTGTGTTTTTTGATTAATTTTTATAAAATTATTTGATTGTCTGACAATTTTTGTGGTTTAAGTGCTATTTTTTGCCGTTTTTGGTGTTCCACCAACGATTTTTAGCCAACCAATTATTTTAATAACTTCTATTCAAAATAAATGCTGATAAGTCATTTCAAAAAATAACACTTGAATTTCTCCTTACAGTCCCTTATCTTGCTTTATTATTTTTATGGAAAACTTTAATTTTATTTTTTGTGGTTCATCGTACTACTGTTATTACTGTTGTAAGTGTTTTTGGGCTTACACTTTTTCTTATTTTTCTTTTTTTGATACAAAAAGCTGCTTGGAAACAAGAAAATGATGCTTTAAAGGTAGAACTAGATAGCCTCAGAACAAGTAGCCAAAATTTAGCTTTGGAGTTTGAGGAAAAAGTCGAACAAAGACGAGTCTCTGATTCACTCATGCATCGAAAAGTATATGATAATTACTTTGATGCCTATGATGCTCAAAACTTTAGGTTGTATGCGCTCTACAAAGATTCAGAACGAAAATATAGCTCTGTATCTGCTTTGGCTCATGCTTTTAATATCGAAAATTCAGAATCGATAAAAAGTAATAGAGTTTTGGGCGAAATGTGGTATATTGTTCCTATAAAAGGCGTTCATTTTGTAGAAAAAAAACAAACTTGGACAAGTATTGCCAAAAAATACTATCACAATTTAAACGATTCTACCCTACTCAAAACGTTTAATAAAGAACTGAAGCCTGAGCGTTTTGTAATTGTGCCTTTTAATTAATAAAATTTTGTTTTTATTAGAGTAAAAAAGCCAAAATATTGAAATTGAGTAGGGAAAAGGCAAGCCTTTTTCCTACAAATACGGCATTTTTATTCAAAATTTACTGTTTTTTGTTTTACAAAAAACATGTGGGTAAACGATAGGGTTTCAACCTTGTTTATGCTGTCAATAGTTTATTATGGATAGGTTCTATTTGTATTTTTTTAATTTTTAATTCGTAATTAGTTCTAATGGATACGATTTTTACAGATAGTCAAATTATTTTTATCTCTTCTCTTGTTCCTGCTTATGCAGTTATTGGAGTAGGTTTTTTTTGTGTTTTTATAGGACTTATCTTTTTCAAGAAAGTATATAAAAAAATACGCTTTTTTTGGTTGTTTTTCGGACTAGCTTTGATGGCTTTGGGGGTAATGGATTTGAAAGTAGGCAAAACAAAAAAAATAGTTATTGATAAAGAAAGAGCAGCACTCATTGTTTTGGAACGCAAATATTTTGGAGAGCAAATCAAAACAACAATTCCTTTTGATAATTTTAGTCATATTGAAGTGATGCGTGATTGGACAATCCGACAAGGAAAATTATTCTCTAGAGAAGAACTTACTTTGAGTGTTTCGTTAGTGCGTTGGGGATTGCAGCCTATTGAGCTAGGAATTTATAGTGAAAAAGCTGTTTTGAAAGATCTTGTTAATAAGCTAAGAACAACTGTTTCTTTTCCTGTTTATTTAGTAGGAAACCCTGAAGATAAAAGCTATGCCAATTTTTCTAGGCAATTTCTTAATGCTGATAATGTGGAGATTGCTTATAGTTATCCTCTTGCTGAATTTATGATGCCCCCAGATTCATTACAAATTACAGCACCAACTTATAATCTTCCTCGTCCGATAAATATTAGTATTTTAAGGCAAGGCAATGATGATATGGCTATTTGGAATAATACGTACAATGTTTTTTGGATTGCCTTAGTAGGAGTTCTGACTTTTGGAGGTTTGTATTTGTTACAAAACTGGGTATTGCCAAAAAAAGGATTCGGAATTGCATTTGCGCTTTTTTATTCTACTTTTATTATTGCTGGTGTAGTGTGGATAGGATTTGTTTTATCTGCAACTTTTAGCCAAACCCAAATTGAGTTTAGAGAAAGTAATATTTCGTATTCTACTCGTCTTTTTGGTATTAAAGCCTTTGAGCAAATTACAGCAAAAGCTGATATAAATGATATACTTCCAGTCTTAAATACTGTAAATCCAACAGATGGACAACTAACCATGGTTACTACATTTGGAATAACTCTAATAATAGCCAATATTGCAGAACCAATAGATGAGGTAAATACAAGATTTAAAAAAGCACAAACTACACCAATGGATTATCGTATCTTGATTGATGTAGAATCGCTCACTATGGGAGAACGACTATTGCTAGAAAAAGAAATGAGAAGATATTTGACAGGCGAAAAATAATTTACACTTACTTTTATAAAAAATAACTATGATAAATGCAAATAAAAAAAAATGGTTTTTGTATGTTTTTTGCTTTATTTTATTCGTTTTTATAAGTGCTTTCTCTACTGATAAATCTGATTCCACTTCTTCGTTGAATCAAGTACTTGAAGATAGCACAGAATATCCTATTTCTGATTTGTATCTTTTAAAAGATATAAATAATCAACCTCTTTTGGCACAACTTACAAAATACCCAAAAGACAAAATAAAAGAAATACAGAAAAGCATCAAAGTTCATCTTTATCCATCTTCTGTAAAAGCAAATGATTCTATTTTATCTGTAAAAGGGCTAGTCTTTAATTTGGGACAAAATCCTGATGTGTCTAAATTTAGCGTTTCAGCAGAAGCAATTCCGATGACAAAAGCTGACTCTCTAGCTGAAATAAAACGTTTTGGAGGACTTCTATATAAAAATGGAAAAACTTCTAAACCTGCAAAATCATATAGTGGAATTATTCAGCCTCGCTTTCTAAAACTGTATTCAAAAAATTATCAAGATGACAAAACAAATAAAATAAAACAGATAGCAGAAGGAAGTATTACAGCAAAAAATAAATTATACCAAAGAGAAGAACTTGTATTCAAAAAATCAAAATCTACTTTAAGACTGATAGTTTTGGAAAATAGAACCAAAGAAAATTATGTTTTAAAACTAGCTTTTGAAGGAGAAGATAAATTTGTTGCTAATCCGAATGCCTACATACAACTGATAGGTTATGCAGGCGAATTTTCTATTCCTTTGGGTACTTTTGTTAGTGATGCTATCAATCCAAATTACCTTTATCTTCCTATCGAAAAAGAACTTGTAGAAAAATTATTAGCAGGAAAAGCTAATTACTCGCTCAAATTTCAGAATCCAGTAGCGTATCAGTTTTCAGAAATTAGATTGAATCAGTTTTAGATAAGAAACGTTTTTTTTTACATTTGCAAAAATTAGTTTATATTTGTCTTTATGGATTATTAATTTTAATTTTTCTAACTTCGATAGAAATCGTATTAGAAATTTATTTGACTATTTATTATTTAAAATTTATTGGTATTTCAATAGAAAATTTTATTTTGATATAATATGGAAAGAATACACATCAAGAATTTTAAGCAAATCAAAGAAGCAGATCTCTATTTGCGTAAATTTAATATTATTGTAGGCGAACATGCGTGTGGAAAAAGTACACTCATGAAAGTTGCTTATTTTATGCACCACCTGCAAGACGAAATTATAAATGAAGTTTCTGCCAATGCTCCCCAAATTTTTAGACACAACTTTTTTGGGCGCATGAAACAAGCCGTCCGAATTGCCTTTGTTCATCATTTTGGTTCTACAAGACATTTAGCTGATTTTACGATTGATTATTATACGCCTTCTGGCGAGCTAGTTTGTTTTTACATCAATGATAATAATGATTTAGATTTATTTTTTGTAGACGATTTTGGAGATAAAATATTAGATAATTCTTTTGCTGCCGTTGAAGAATTGGTAGCTCTAAAAAATAAAGGATTAGATAGTACTGCCCCAGAATGGCAAGAGATTTTAGATGCGCTTAGAGAAAGATTAAATATTGTTTTTGGAGATAATACACAAGAACTTTATATTCCAAATAATAGAAGCGTTTGGTTTGCTATCGGAAATCGTGTACAAACGCTTTTTGATGAGATGGAACAAACCCTCAAAACTAAAGGATTTTTGCGTTTTGATTCCGAACACGAACTTTTCCATTTGCGTTTTGTACAGCATATCAAAAATAATGTAGTTCCTGTTTTTAAAAGAAATGCAACGCTCAAAGATGTGTTTTTTGATGTTATGAAATTTAGTACAGATGCAAATCTAACTATTGATTCTACAAGCAAACAAATTGAAACACTTCTTCAAGGAACTTATCAAACCGATACGTTTGGAGAAAAAATATTTTATGAATTGCCTGAAAAATACGTTTATCTTCAAAATGCAGCGACGCACCAACAAGAAATTATTCGTATGATTCAAGATTTGTTCTTAGCTGCTCTTCGTCAAAAACCTGTTTTGCGTTTTATAGAACACCCAGAGGCGCAAGTCAGAACAGATTTACATGCCGAATTAGTCCATTTTTTAGTTTGGTTTGCAACATCGCACCCAGAAAATCAGCTTGTTTTCTCTACACATTCTTCACAAATGGTCGATACGCTTAATAAAATTGTAGGGGAAGGAAAGCTACTAAAAAGCGAAGATGTAAATGTTTTGACTATAGATGATGGGCATTTAGTTACGCTTTCTAATCAAGAAACTGGAAAAGTAGAAGCTACTTTGACAGAAAAATATTTAGTATAGTCTAAAATAATTTGATTTATCAAGTTATTGATTACAAACAAAAAATCCTTTCAAAATAATTTTTGAAAGGATTTTTGTAGCGAAAATATAGCGTAGCCTTTAGGTTGCGTTTGTATTTTTAAACTGAAAAACTTTCTCCACATCCACAAGTACGTGAAGCATTTGGATTTACAAATTGAAATCCTTTGCCATTTAGTCCGTCTGTAAAATCAAGAGATGTTCCTAAAAGATAAAGTAAACTTTTTTTATCGACTACTATTTTGATTCCTCTATCTTCAAATACTTGATCTGAATCTTGAATAGAAGCATCAAAAGCGAGGTCGTACATAAGCCCTGAACAACCTCCTCCTTGTACGGATACTCGGATATTGCTGTCTGGAGCGTAGTTTTCTTGTTGTTTGAGCTGACTGATTTGGGTCGCTGCTTTTTCTGTAATTGTAATCATAACGTTTCGTTTCTAGTATAAGTCTAGGTTAATTCTAGCCAGAATTGAAAGTTCTGTGAACTCTTATTAATAAAATAATTTTAATTGCATTACAAAACTACTTTAAATTATTCAGAATTTCTAAAGTAAAAGTAATCTACCTTGTAAAACGTTTTTTACTAGCAAAAAGTTTTTATACAATCCCACGCACATACATAAACGCTTCTGCAAAATGCTTTCCTACGGCTACTCCATGGCGTTGGGCCTGTATGCGTAATGCTTTTGGCGAACGAGGGTGAGGATAAGGACGTTTCTCAAATTCATAACTTTCCATTCCTTTAATTTTTGCATTAACACTTTCTTCCCCCACACTTACAAAAAAATTAGGTTGAAATGGATTAGGATAATTGAAGGCTTGCCATTCAGTAGAAGAAGGCGTTTCGAAAGTTAAAATGTGTTGCACCTTTTCGTGTTCCATCGGACGAATAGCCGTCATGACAGCCTCAAAAGTACAGCGATGGTCGATATTCAAATCTCCTCCATGATGTGTAAAAATAATAGTCGGTTCAAACTCTTGTTTTTCTTTCTCTATTACTTTTACCAAGTCTAATAAAGCCACCGAATCAAAACGATTATCAGCAAAATCATAAATTCCGACACTTTGATAACCAATACATTTTTGAGCCGAATAAATATTATTTCTGTGCGTTTGAAGTTCTTGTTCCCATTTTTCTCTATCTCTGTTATCAGAACGAGAGGTAATTCCTTCGCCCAAAATAATAGCTCTTACCTGACAATCATAATTTTTGATAAGATGGTGCATCGTTGCGCCTACTCCCAAAAGTTCGTCGTCGGGGTGGGCTACTACTACTAGGATTTTTTTGTCTTGAAAATTTACCATGTTTTCCTTTTGTATTTTAGAATTTCTTTTTTATTTAACAAAATTTCTTCCTTCTTGTATGATTTTTAAGCTATTTTCTCCGTGATTAAATAGCAAATCCAAAATAGACATATAAGGTTCGAAGCCTTCGTAAAGTTGGCTATAAGTTGGGTGTTGATATTCTTGAAAAACCACTTCAATTTTATTATTATCAAACAACTCAACATCTAAATAGTCCCTTCCTACTGAACCCGAAATGTACTTTGTAGCTTGTACTTCTTTACACAAATCCAAAACAAGTTCTGATTTGGTAGAATCAATTTTTAAGTCTGAACTATAAATCAGTTTTGTATCAATTTTCAACCATTCTAAAAATAAAGTATTGAGTTTTGAAATTAATTGATTTAAGTTTGTCCATTCTTGCATATAGATTTCTTCTAATTGAGGAAAATAGGTTTTAAAAAAAGGACTTTTTCCATAGTTCTGACGAATATTAGCAAGATGTTTTTTTGCCCATTTACTTTTATTGTCTATCTCAATTGTTTGGATAGCTAAATCTCCAAATTTTCCTTTTGTAAGAAGTGGAACAGTTAGCCAAGTAGAACCTTGAGCCGTTTTGATTTTGTTACGATTGGTAAAGCTATTTTTTTCAAATTGAACATGGTCTAATATGATATGAATATCAGAAGCATCAATTCTATCAAAATATCCTAACCAAGGAAGATAAGCAGGTTGGTTTATAGAAACAATCATTTATTTTGTTCTTTGTACATGTAAATAGTAAAATCTCTAGAATGATAATCTTGACGAAGAGTTACCCAAGGCGTTATTTTTTGACAAAATACAAGCACTTCTAAAGGGTTTGCATAAAATTCATTTTCTTCTATATCAGCAGCAAACGAGCTAAGAGAATTGAAAGCTACTGCAATAGTTGCTATATCAAACATCTTTATAATAAGTTGTTGCATTAGCTTTTCGGCATTTTCTCCTAAAAGATAAAAAATTCCATTCGCAGTAACAATATCATACTTTTCATCAAAACCTTTTCCGTCTGAATCAGCTAAAATATTTAATGTTCTTAACGATAAATTTGGATTATTTTCTTTTGCCACTTTTATCATAGAAGGTGTAATATCTACTCCATGGTAAATTAAAGAAGGTTCTTTTTTGTTTAAAAAGTTAGCATAATCAGCAAAACCACATCCTACATCTAATAACGTTTTATTTTCTAAAGAACAAACTTGAGAAAGAACTTCAAATTTGGCTGCTTGTGAGAGTTCGCTTCCATAATCACAAGAACGAGGATTGTGTCCGTGTTGGTCGATTAAAGTTTCGTAATAACTACTGATTTGGTCAAATATATTTTTCATAAAGATTAATTAAATGCTAGTTGAAATAATTAGTTGAAATATTGAACTGTCTGTTTTATAGATTCTATAATGTAGGATTGCTCTTCCTCTGTAAGCGTAGGATAACAAGGTATAGACAAACATTGCTCAAATGCTTTTGCTGTATTTGGTAATTTACTACTGTCTATATTTTTATGCCAAGAAAAAACAGGTTCATCTGTCTTTATATTGTACTTTTCCCACATATAATCCTTAAATTTAGTGAGAGAAATAGCATGAGGTAATTTTATTACGAAGCGATACCACACTCTTTCAATTTCATTAGTAGGCAAGCTAGAAATAGGAATTACATTTTTTAGTTCGGATAAATATCTTTCTGCAATGGCTGTTCTTCTTTGGTTGAAAGCATCTAATTTTTGTAATTGAGTAAAAGCCAAAGCAGCTTCCAAATCATTCATTTTGTCATTTAGACGATAAGCAGAAGGCATTTGATCGCTATAATCTCTGTATTGTTTTATTAAATCAATGACAGAAAAATCAGAACTTAGTACTGCTCCTCCTTCTCCTGCACCAATTAGTTTGGTTGCATAAAAAGAAGTAATAGCTGCATCAGCCCAATTTCCAATAGGTTTGGTAGTGTGTTTTCCTGTGTAGTCTATGCCTAAACAATGAGCGCAATCTTCAATAACTTTATAGCCTAAACTAATTATTTCTTCTATTTGGCTAGGTTGTCCAAAGGTATGAACAGCTATTATTACTTTTGTTTTTGAGGTAATCGCTTTTTTAATACATTCTATATCGATGTTGTATGTGTTTTTTTCAATATCTACTGGAACAGGAATTGCTCCGATTGAAAGTATGGCATTTGCCAAAGCGACACAACTATAAGCAGGTATAATTACCTCATCATTAGTAGTTACGCCAATCCCTAAAAGCGCCAAACGCAGAGCCGATATACCAGAACTTACTGCTGCAACATAGTTGCTTTTAGTATATTGACCTAACTTTTCTTCTAGTTGATTGGTATAATTTCCTCCTGCCCAACGTCCACTCTTGACCACTTCTAATACAGCCTTTTCTTCTTCTATTCCGTAAGTAAGTCTATTATGAGGTATTGTCATTGTGAGTTGTGGTGTATTTGATAAAAGCTGTACTTTTATTTTAAAAAATCAGACTTATAAAAATGATATATTTTGTGTTGCTTTATATGCTGATTGTTGCTATACAGAAATCCAGCTTTGGTAAAAAAGGATTGACTTTTTAGGTTTTCTTCTCTTACCAATGCGTCTATTTGTTGCAAATCATTCCAATACTGGAATATCATTTTACAAGCAATATTCAAACTCTCTAGTCCAATTCCTTTTTTAAGATAAGGTTCTATTACATAAATAGATATACTAGCTTGAGTTGAATCATCATTATCTTTCTCAAATCTTATTTGCCCAACATCAGTACCGTGATTTTGAATTATATAAATGACTTTTTTGGTATCTTTTATGGCGCTAAGAATCCAATTTTGATGTTCTTTCCAAGATACTTTTTTTTGTAATGATCCTACTTTAGAAATAAAATCACTATTTCGCCATTCAAATATCATTTGAGCATCTTCTTTTTGTAGCTCTCTGAGCTTAATATTATTTCCAGTTTTGTCTGTCATATTTTTTCTACTACTGCCTCCCATTCAGCATGAATGGTCTGATGAATATTCATTTCTTTAAGTTCTTTGTGCATTAGACTTTTAGTATTCCATTTATCATTTGGAAGAGCGTGTAACACATCTCTATGACTATAAAAACATAAACCTCCTACACCTACAAGCGTTCCGTGTTCGATATCACTAACTTTTCCATCACCTTGTAATTTGCCAGAACTAAAACTTGTATGCGCCTGACTATAAGGATTAAAGAAGAAAACTCCTCCTTTTACCAATGTGCGATGGGCTTCCTGAACAGCCTTTTTTCCTGCTTCTAAATTCACACAGACAATAGCACCTCTATCAATAACAATATCAAAAGTATTGTCTTCGAAGGGTAAATCAGTAAAATCGCCTACTAAAAACTCTCCTGTCAAGCCTTCTTCTTCAAAACGTTTTTTGGCAAAATCAATAGCTGATTTGCTTCCATCAATTCCTGTAACCGAAAAACCTTCTCTAGCCATAAACCAAAGATTATTTCCTGCACCAGAGCCAATTTCTAAAATTTTTACTTCATTTCTAGGTTTATTTCTAGGGAAATTACGGAAGATAAAAGTAACTACATTATCAAAAGGATATTTATTGAGATGGTTTCCTGTTCCATAAATGGTATCTTCCCAAATTGTATTGAAATTTGATGCTGACATAATATATTGTTTGTTTAAAAAATTATGAAAAGTAAATGAAAAAATTAAGCAATATGAGTAAATAAAATAGGCTCACTTACTGAAAGAGATTTATTTAATGATTTTCCAATCAAATCTTGAATAAATTTGGGTGCTAATCCGTTTGCAGGTCTTGAAAATGAAATATCTTCACGTTTTAGAATATGCCCTTTTTCTAAATTTGTTTTGGCTACACATGAAAGACGAAAGTTTTCTCTTCCATATTCTTCTTTTTGAGTAGGCGTAATTTTAGAAGTACCCAAACTTTTTTCCAAAATTCTGACAGCATCTACTAATTCTTTAAGTTCTTTTGGGTCAGATGAAAAATGTTGGTCAGGCCCTGCTAATTTTTTATCTGTTGTGAAGTGTTTTTCTATAAAACAAGCTCCTAAAGCAACTGCACCAAGTGCAGCCACAATACCGTCTGTATGGTCTGAAAACCCAATTGGATAATTAAATACAGATTCTAAAGTTGGAATTTTATTCAAATGTACATCTTCTGCTGGTGCTGGGTAAGAAGAAATACAGTGTAAAATAATAAGCTCATTTCCTCCTGCTTTTTCAAAAGCACGAACGGCATCATCTATTTCTGCAAGTGTCGCCATTCCTGTTGAAATTACTAAAGGAGCTTTGGTTTTGGCAAATTGTTCTATCAGTTCAAGATTAACCAAAAAATCAGATCCATTCTTGAAAAGAGGTGTGTTTATTTCTTGTAGGTCTTTTATTCCTCTTTCACTTGTTGGAGTACTAAAAAAAACAACTCCCATTTCATCACAATAGCTTTTTAATTCTTTGAGTTGAGTGGATGAAAGTTCATAGCGTTTGAACATTTCATATTGAGTTTCGACTACTTTTTTTCCTTCTGAAATATATTCATACGTTAGATTTTTATCCAAAATAAAATCTTCTGTATAATAATTTTGAAACTTCACGCCATCAGCACCAGCCTCTTTAGCAGCTTTTATCATCTCTTTTGCCAAATTCATATCGCCATTGTGATTAATTCCTATTTCAGCAGCAATAAAACAAGGCGCACCTTTACCAATAACTTTATTTTGAATATGAATCTGTTTGTCTAACATTTTTATTGAATATATTTTTTAGTTTACAATTAAAATCTAAAAGCTTTTTTTAAGTAATTATTTAGATTAAAATAAAATTGGTTCTTTATGAATTTGGTTGCGACTTTCTATTTTGATTTGGTCTGTACTGAAAGTCTGACCAAATTAAAATAATTATTCTTATTTGAAAGGCTTATTTTGTCCAAGTCAGACCTTTGGTACAGACTTGAACAAAATATGAGATTATTTTTGCCTAAAATCATATAGTGCGATAAAATTTAACTTTACCGTTGCCTGTATTCCAACGAGCGACATAAAAATCCTTAACTTAATAGCATTACACTAAAGAGTGTGCTACATGATGAGATTTTCGAATGCTTGTTTGATTTTTGAAGGTGCTAAGTTAGGAATTATAGGAATAGTTTCTAAACAAAAATGCCTACAAATTTGAGAAAATTCATTTTTTATATTTTGCCAATTTATATTTTGCCATTCTCCAATTCCTTTTATTTGTGGATAAGAAATTAGTTCTTGATAAATAGTAGCCTGATTGTCAGCAGATTTACCCAAGATTATAAAAGGCTGTGTGGCAAGAAGTTCTAAAGACAAACTACTGGCAGGAGAAAACGCTAAATCTGACTCTTGCATCAAATCTGCCATTTGCTGGGCATCTAAATTTTGATAAAGACAAATACTAGGGTTTTTAGCAACTAAATTATGTAATTCTTTAGAATAAGAATCTCCTGTAATGACAACATTAATTTTTTTGATGAAATCAAAATTCAACACTAATTCTAATGATTTTCCTGTCAGATTTTGTATATCAGCACCTCCAAAACAAATAAAAATAGTTTCTATATTTTTGATTTCTCGTTTTTTCAATGCAGCTTTCAAAAACGGTTGGCGAAGTAAGGCGTATTCTGTTCCTAAAAGTAGTTTTGTATAAGGTTCACAAGAGTAGTTTTCTGTATTTATTTTTCCACCATGATTAATGACTACATCAGCCAGAAAATGCCAACTGTATATATCATCAATACAAACTATCTTTGAATTACTATTTTGTTTAATAATTCTTTGATAATCGGTTTGTATTTGATAATGGTCTAATACGATAATAGAATTATCTTGTAAATAGTTTTGAGCGATAAAATGAGCTTCCTCTAAAAAATCAGTTGTTTCTTCTAAAATACTCAATTCAAATTTTTCTTTGATTTGATTTTGAAGAATTAAAGAAGGATTTTGAACTAAGAAAATACATTCAAAAATAGAATTTTTGTCCTCAATTAGCATATCAGCCAAAGCCATACAACGCACGATATGCCCCCAACCAATTTGAGAATTTGCATCTGCTCTAAAATAGACTTTCTTTTTATCACTCATTATCAACTATTTATCTAACTTTAAAGAGTGGAACTAAAGGTTTTGTAAACAAAAACTTATCTATACCATACATTTGGCTTTGTTTCATTTTATCAAAAAAGATTCTATATCCTTTCATAAGGTCTTCCACATGTTGTTCTGTGTGAGCATAAGTAACATTATGAGTGCCTAGATAGTATATATTATTTGCAAACATTTCTTGAATAAGTAACGTTTTGATTTTCCAATAATTTTCTTCGTCTTTTACCAAAAAGAAAGACCAAGAAGGGTGTCCACTTACCTCAAAAATATCTTGCATTTCTACTTCTTCAATCATCTTTTCAAGTTTTTCCATTATCAATGTACCAATTTTATTGATATGAGAAATAACAGGTTGAGTTTGAATTTTGGTCATGGTAGCCAAACTAGCTGCTAAAGAAAGTGTTTCGCCACCAAAAGTAGAAGAGAAGAAAATATCTTCCATGAATTTCATTACATCTCTGCGTCCTGCCACAGCAGAAAGAGGATAACCATTTGCCATTCCTTTTCCAAAAGTAGCTAAATCAGGTGTAACTCCATAGAGTTCTTGCGCTCCTCCAGCCGAAAAACGAAATCCTGTAATAGTTTCATCAAAGATAAGTAAAGCATCATTTTGATGTGTAATTTCTTTGACTTTTTCTAAAAATCCTTCTTTAGGAGCTACTACATTGCTAGGCTCCATAATTACGGCAGCTACTTTTCCTTTATATTCTTGCATCAATTTTTCTAATGAATCTATATCATTATAAGCAAATTGATGACTAAGGTCTTTTACAGCTTGAGGAACGCCCAAACTACGAGTAGTTGTTCCGATATACCAATCTTGCCAGCCATGATAGCCACAAACTAATACATGGTCTTTTTGGGTATAAGCTCTTGCCACACGAATAGCACCAGCAGTAGCATCAGAACCATTTTTTCCAAAACGTACCATTTCAGCACATGGCACCATTTCACAAAGTTTTTCAGCCACTAAAAACTCTAATTCATGAGGGATTGAAAATATAGTTCCTATTTCTAACTGTTTTTTTACAGCACCCAATATATCAAGGTCTTTATAACCTAGATTGATACTTAAAAGCCCATTTATAAAGTCTAAGTATTTATTTCCGTCCACATCCCACATATAAGCACCTTCTGCTTTTGAGGCAAAGAAAGGTGAAACTCCCATAGGAAGTTGGGTTTTACTTTTGCTGAAGGTTTGTGAACCTAAAGGAATAGTTTTTAAGGCACGCTCCAAAAATTCATTTGAATTTGTATAACGAGCATAAATGTCTTGTTTTTCAGATGATAATGCACCTTCATTTCTCATACTAGAGCTATTTATAGATGATAATTCTTTTTCAGATTCAATTAATTTTGTATATTCTTTCCAAGTAGCTTCAGTTCCCAAGCGTTCTATCAGCTTCTCAATAAGTAAAAAATCTTCTTTTGTATCAACAGTCATTCGTATGTGTCCGTAATCAAGATTACTTTTTACTTCATAAAAGTCGCTTTTTTGGATTGATTCTTTTGCTTTTTGAGAAATATAGGGAGTTACATGTTCTTTCTGTGTAATTGTAGTTGCTTTTTGGTTTGCTTCTTCTAACAAATCAAAAGTAAATATTTCTGCATCTTGTCCATCTGGATAAATTGGAGTAAGACAATTTGCTCCATATTTAGCATCTTGCTTTAATGTATTTTCGATTAATTCATCTATTAATTGAGCATCTATTAATGGACAATCTCCTGTTAATCGTACTACATAGTTTGGTTTTATATCTTTTGCACTTTGATAGAATCTATCTAATACATTTTCTTCGCTTCCTCTAAAAAAAGGCACATTCATTTTTTGAGCAATATCACAAATAGCATCATCAACAGCATCGGTAGTGGTAGCTATAATAAACTGCTCTATATGCTTACTTTTGAGCATTCTTTGTATCTGAATCTCTAATAAAGATTTTCCTTCAATAGTTTGGGTTACTTTATTAGGAAAACGAGTAGAGTTACTGCGAGCCTGTACGATAGCAAGTATATTCATAAATGTAAGGAAAAAGAAATAAATTTAGAAGTAGATGAATACTAAAAATAAATAATTACCAATTAGCAGGACTGAGTAAATTAGAATCTGAAACAATGATTTGTTCTATTTCTTGAGCTACTTCTTCTTCAAATGAAGTAAAAATTTGACTTAAATTCGTTTTTAGCTGAGAAATACTTTCTACTCCTATCAAAACTTCGTCTATCAAATTTTGATGTAACACATAATTTAGAGCAAGCTCAGAAATAGAGTAGTTGTATTTTTTAGCAATAGAATGAATAGCTTCAATACTAGGTTTCATAGAAATCAAATGAGAAGGTAATTTTTCACTATTCATGAAAAATAATCCCTGTAAAAAAACCGAGCGTACTTGTATTTTCTTGTTTTTGTTTTTTGCTTTTTGAAGTAATTCCATTTTTTCTTTAGAATTATCCAAAAGATTAAAGGGTAATTGAATTACATCAATTATTTTGTCTTCAATAGCCTTTTTTAGTTCTTCATTTGTATAGATAGAAAGTCCAATAGAGTTTATCAAACCACCTTCCTTTGCTTCTATATATTTGTTTATCAGTTCGTTAGCATTTTTTTTCTGACTTTCGTACTCTTGAAAGTCGTGAAAAAACAAACATTCTATTTTCTCTGTATTCAATTCTTTTAAAGATGCTTCTATTTGAGAATAGAGAGTTTCTTTATTTGTATCTTTTAGTTTTGTATTAATAGAAAAAACGTTTTGAGAGTCTTTTTGATACTCTCCAATTAATTTTTGAGCATCTCCATAAGCAGTTGCCGTATCTAGTTTTTTAACTCCATTTCTGAAAGCATATTCTAAAATATCTTTTGCAACTTCTGAATTAGGTTTTCCCTCATTATTATTAATTCCATAATTAATACCTAACTGTACTGTTCCTAATATGATTTTTTCTTTAATAGACATCTTCTTGTTTATTTTCTGGATTACTAATGTAATACTATCTATATGTTGTTACTGCAAGACCTTATCTACTACACATTTTACTTATTTTTATAACTATATTTTATCAGATAGTATATTTTATTATTCTACTTAGAGAAAACAGTATTTCATTATAAATTATAAATTTCTTCATAATAACTGTTTCCTTCATTTATCATAAAATTTTTGAGCTTTGATATAAATGCTTCTTTAGGCAAATTAGATAACCTAGCTCTCATCTTATCTGCTGAGTCCCATAATCGATTATCTCTTTTACTCAATAATAACTCAAAGTCTTGTTTCGTAATTGATATGCTGACAGCATCTGCTATCTCGTTACCTTTTTTAAACTCACCTTGTTTAAAAGAATCGGCTCTATACCCTAATAACTCAAGTTTTCTCTGCCACTTTATCAATTTTGCATGTTGTCCTGCGTGTATACTGACTAATCCAATACGCAAAAAGCCATGAGAGGTCAGCAAAGCCATTGCTTCTAAAGCCACAACATCTGAAAATGAGCTTGTAGAAGTTTCACCTAATAATATTGCAATATCAGCAGTTCTTTTGTAGAGGTCAATATTTGATAGAGATACAGTACCTACATAACATTTTTTATCACTTATAATAAGTGAGAGTCTATTGTTTTTATCTAAATCCTTATAAAATTCAACTTGTTTGTCTACTGTATTTGGAAAAATCCCTTGTTCTAAGAATCTTGTTACCTTAAAATCATTAAACCAGCTATACCAAGTTGAGTTACGAGCAAAATTCTCATCAGGAATACATAAATCAACACTTTCTCCTTCTATAAAAGGCTTCAGTCTAAAATCTTCAACCAAATTGTTCATAAATATTTTTATATTTTTATCTACAAAAAAAATAGAATCTGCCTTTTAGAGTATTAGATACTAATTAAAGTAAAGGCATCTTTTATTGCTATTCTACATTATAGATTGTATGGAAATAAATCTACTTCTAGTATCAATGCGTATTTGTCTAACTACTTCTTATGAATCTAATGCATTTATTTTAGAGTTTTGCATATCAAATGTACAGATATTAAGAAGTAAAACAAACAATTAGTGATTACCGATACACTCCACTACTTTCTTAATGACAAATTCTTGTTCTTCTTCAGTAAGTGTTGGGTACATCGGAAGGCTCAAACAAGATTCATAATAACGTTCTGCACTAGGAAAATCTCCTTTTTTGTAGCCCAAAGATTTATAATAAGGCATAGTATGAACAGGAATATAATGAACTTGAGCAAAGATATTATTTTTTCTTAGAAAATCATACAGTTCTTTTCGGTCTTCTACTTGAATAACGTAAAGATGATACGCATGAAAAAGTCTGTCTTTTGGATACTGAAAAAAGCAAATAGTTGTATTCTTGAATGCTTCATCATAACGCTCTGCAATTTCTTGGCGTTTTTGCATCATTTCATCAGCTCTTGAAAGCTGGGAAATTCCCAACGCAGCCAAAATATCAGGAATACGATAATTATATCCTAAATCTTGCATTTCATAATACCAACCTCCATGATTTTCTTGTAATAAATTTGGATTTTTAGTAATTCCGTGTGTTCTTAGTTTGATTAATTTATCATACAAATTTTTATCATTTGTCGTAATCATTCCACCTTCTCCAGCAGCAATATGCTTGACAGGATGAAACGAAAAAATAGCCAAATCTGCATAAGCACCATTTCCACAATTCTGTTTTTGATTTTGAGAATCGATAAAATATCCCCCTGGTGCATGACATGAATCTTCAATAATCCATAAATCATATTCATCTGCTAATTTTCTGACTTTCTCCAAATCAACAGGCAAACCCATAAAATCGACAGGAATAATGCCTTCAAACGTTCCTTTTGGATTTGATTTTAATAACTCTTCTAGCTTTTCCAAATCAATAAGCGATGTTTTTGGGTCAGTATCGACAAAAACCACTTCACCACCACAATAACGAATACAATTTGCCGACGCTGCAAAAGTAATTGGCGTTGTGATAACTTTGCTTTTTTTATTTACATTTAAAGCTAAAGCACATAAATGCAAAGCTGCCGTTCCATTAGAAACTGCTACGGCATATTTTGAGCTTACATAATCAGCAAATTTAGTTTCAAATTCATCTATTTTTGGCCCTTGTGTAAGAAAATCAGCTTGTAGAGTTTCTACAACGGCATTTATATCATCTTGTGTGATATTTTGCTTTCCATAAGGAATAGAAAAGGTAGTTGTGGTAGTCATAACGAGTTACTTTAAAAAGTAATAAATTTTTATTTAGAAAATTAGCTTGTAGCTTCAAAAGCCTCAAAATTGGCATCTACATGTGTTTTGATAAGCTCACGCAACTCTTCAACACTCAACCAGTCTGTATTCTGTCCTGAACTGTAAGAGAAACCATCTGCAACTACTTTTCCACCATGATAACCTAAGTATTTCTTTACTTGAACTTCATGACTAGCAAAAGGAGCATTTGGAACGATGATAAAATGTTTTTCTAATTCAATCGTATTCATCGAATCACTTTCAGTAATCATTTCTTCATGTATTTTTTCACCCGGACGAATGCCCACAACTTCTTTTTTACATTCTGGAGCAATCGCTTCAGCAACATCAAGAATACGATAAGAAGGTATTTTTGGAACAAATATTTCTCCTCCTCTAGCATTTTCTAAGGCAAAAAGAACGAGTTCGACCCCTTCTTCCAAAGAAATATTAAAACGAGTCATTTCTTCATGTGTAATTGGTAATTTTCCTTCATTTCTTTTATTCATAAAAAATGGAATTACTGAGCCACGAGAACCCATTACATTTCCATAACGAACAACAGAAAAACTAATCTTATTACTTCCTGCAATATTATTAGCTGCTACAAAAAGTTTGTCCGAACAAAGTTTAGTCGCTCCATACAAATTTATTGGTGCTGCTGCTTTATCAGTAGAAAGCGCAACTACTTGTTTTACACCTGAATCAATAGAGGCCTCAATTAAATTCTGCGCTCCCAACACATTTGTTTTGATACACTCAAAAGGATTGTATTCGGCTGTCGGAACTTGTTTTAAAGCTGCTGCATGAATTACAATATCTACCCCATGTAAGGCACGTATCAAACGTTCTTTATCACGAATATCTCCAATAAAATAACGAACGGCTGGATATTGTTCTGGTGAAAAAGTTTGTGCCATTTCAAACTGTTTGAGTTCGTCCCTAGAAAAAATAATCAAACGCTTTACTTGTGGGTATCTTTCTAAGATTATTTTGACAAATTTTTTACCGAAAGAACCTGTCCCTCCTGTAATGAAGATAGATTTATGATTTAAGTCTAACATAGATTTAATAGCTATATGATTTTGTGTTGATGAAAATAAGTGCGTCTAAGTAAATAGACACCTGCCAAGGCAGCGAAGCTAATTTAAAATGGATAATTGACAATTAATAAAGTGTTGATTATCAAAGCATTATATTAAAAATAAATATACATTAATTTTGTACAACTACTTAACACAAATTGTTAATTATTTAACAATATGAGTAACATTTTTCAAATTCTGTAAATTGACCAATTTTGACAAAATAATAGGTTGTTTTTTTCCATAAAGTAGGGTTTGCAAACCCTACTTTATGGAAAAAAGACATTTATACAGAATAAAATTTGGTACAGATTTGCCTTTTTTTAAATGTCACTCATGTTGATTTAAAGATTAATTGAAATAGAATGCTTATTGGGTGAGGAATGATTGAAAAAATAGTTCTTATATTATACAGTATCCATAAATGTTCTTTCAGTACGATTAAAAAGAATAATTCCGATAATAAATATGACAAGAGATAATATTCCTAAATACAAAACATCTAGTATGGTAATGCTTCCTACACCCAAAAATGCCATTCTGTATCCTTCCATTAGAGTAACTAAGGGATTGTATTTAGCTGCCCATTCATATTTTTCAGGGATTTGAGACAGAGGATACAATACAGCAGAAAAGAACATTAATAATTGAACTCCAAAACCAATAAAAATAGTTAAATCTCTATATTTTGAAGTCAATGAAGATATAATAATTCCCAAGCCTAAAGCTAATGTTCCACTAATAGCCATAAGTAAAGGTAAAGTTAAGACCCAAATAGATAAAATTAATTTTTCGTCGGTAAAAAAGTAAAAATAAGCAAACGAACCGATAAGCAAAAGTAAGCTAATACCAAAACTCAGTAAGGCTGAAAAAATAGTAGAAATAGGAGTAACTAAGCGTGGAAAATAGACTTTACCAAAAACACCTTGATTAGCTGAAAAGGTAACGGCTGTACCTTGTAAACACTTCGCAAAAAATCCCCACGATAAAGTACTCACCAAGTAAAATAAAAAAGGATGAACCCCATTGGTAGTAACATTCATAATATTCCCAAATACAATTACATATAGAATAGTAGTCATAAAAGGAACAATAAAATGCCACATAGGTCCCAAAATAGTTTGTTTGTATTGAGCTACAAAATCACGCTTTACAAAAAGATATATCAAATCTCTATATTTCCAAACTTCTTTTAATTTTAAATCGAACAAACTGCCTTTGGGAGCAATTTCTTCTGTCCAATAGTCTGCTTCTATTTCGTTAGTGTTTGGGGGGGGGGTCTTATTAATTTCTTGAGCCATTCTGCTTGTATAAAATAGAGTAATGAAGATATAAGCTATATTTTGTTTTTTACGAAGCACAAAATTAAAAATTTTTAGCTCATTTCTCACATTTATTTTATTTATATTTGATTCTTTGATACGTAAACCTCAATAGGGTAAACGCACGAAACTTTTTATACTGCTTTCAGTGTGTTTAAACACACTTTAACTATCAGAGTAAATTCAATTTGCAAAGTTAAAAACTAGCTTGATTTGCTTTAAACGAGTACATTTTTTTTTCGTGCGTTTACCCTAAAACCTCAAAAAAACACGCTAGAAAATGATTATTTTTTCGTAATTTTGTATGTAAACACTTGCAAAGATAGTCAGAACTGTTTTACTAAAAATCAGTTATAACTCAATAAGCAACTACTTTACAACCACCTATGAGCCAAAAGCTAATTATTTTTTCTGCTCCTTCTGGAGCTGGTAAAACTACCATCGTCAAACACTTACTCGGTGTTTACCCTGAAATTTTGAGTTTTTCAATCTCTGCCACTACTCGCTCTCCTCGTGGCTACGAAAAACCAAATAAAGATTATTATTTTATTTCTGCTGAAGAATTTAGAAAAAAAATTGCAGAAAATGAATTTATAGAATACGAACAAGTCTATGATGGACTTTATTACGGAACACTACGAAGCGAAGTCGAACGCCTTTGGAGTCAAGGACAAGTAGTTGTTTTTGATGTCGATGTAAAAGGAGGAGTAGCCCTCAAACAAAAATTTGGAGAAGCTGCATTGGCTGTTTTTGTAAAACCTCCTTCCATAAAAGAACTGCGAAAAAGACTTTTATCTCGCAAAACAGAAACAGATGAAACACTCAAAGAACGAGTAGAAAAAGCTGAAATAGAAATGGAATTTGCGCCCTTTTTTGATGAAGTCGTGATTAATGATTCACTTAGTGAAGCGCTTGATTTTAGCGAGCAAATCATAGAGGAATTTATTTTGAAAAAACCAAACCACAATCATCACCAACATCATAAAAATACAACTCTATGAAAATAGGTCTTTATTTTGGTTCATTCAATCCTATTCATGTTGGTCATTTGATTACTGCTAACACAATGGCAGAAAATACAGATTTAGACCAAGTTTGGTTTGTCATTTCACCTCACAACCCTCACAAAAAAAAATCTTCTCTTCTTCATGAATTCGACAGGTATGATATGGTGCGTTTGGCGATTGCTGACAATGAAAAGTTGAGTGTTAGTGATATAGAATTTAATTTGCCTAAGCCCAGTTATACCATAGATACGCTAACTTATATTCAAGAAAAACATCCAACTTATGAATTTCAGATTTTGATAGGAGAAGATAATCTAACACATTTTCATAAATGGAAAAATCATGAACAGATTTTGGAATATTACGGCGTTTTGGTTTATCCAAGAGAGGGAACGCCAAAAACAGACTTTCATGACCACCCAAAAATAAAATTGGTAGAAGCTCCTTTATTAAACATTTCGGCTACTTATATTAGAGAACTTATCAAAAATGAAAAATCTATTCGTTATCTTGTGCCACAAGAAGTAGAGGTTTTGATTCGTTCAAAGAAATTTTATTTGTAAAAAATGTAGCTCACGCTTCAGCCTAAGTAAAATGTACTAAAGACTTTGGTCTTCGTAAAGAATGAGTAAAAAACATAATATTTTTAGCAAATGCCTTGCAGGTTAGAAATTTATTTCTATATTTGAAACACAGAAACGAATACTGTACTCTACTATTTTTATTTTGGCTCTTATCTGATATTGGACTGATAATAAACAAGTTTTGTGATTACCAAATTTTATTCTGTAAAAGTATTATTTTTTCCATAGCGCAGGGTTTGCAAACCCTGCGCTATGGAAAAAACGAACTAATATTTTGCTAATAAATGAGTTAATCAAGTTTTTATTACTATCAGTACAAAATCTATTAAGAGCCTTTATTTTTTAATTGGGGTTGAAAAATAGAGCAAAACCAACCGTCGTTGAGGCTCAAGTGCAGCCCTCAACGAGGTTTTTAAAAATAGTAGGGTAGAGTGGAAAGATACTTTTTTCTAATATACAAGATTTTCAAAATCTATCGACTATAGAGAAAAACATGGGTGCATAACAAATCGTCGTTTAGTCAATTTGTATTACGTAGGAAAAAAGCAAGCCTTTTCCTTTCATACAGTTTTTTTCCAATTCAAAATGCTAGTTTAGGAAAAGGCAAGCCTTTTTCCCTACAAAAAACGACAATTTGAGATGCGTCCTATTTATCATTAAATCTGATTTTGAATGGACAAAATAAAAAGCTAGAATTAGTTGCTAATAAATAGTGTAAAAAAGAAAAAATTATGATAGTTTCAGACAGTTGGTATGCACAACCAAAGCCTCAGAAAGAGAAACTTTCTAGTTTGCAACGAATAAAATTATTCAATAAAAAAAGTTTTTCAGAACAAAAAGAACAACAAAAAATAGAATAAAGTACTTTATTTTTTCCACAATAAGTAGTAAGACATAATTAGTGAGTAATTTTATGATCAATATGATAATTACAGGATAATACAATGAAAATAAAATAATAAAAAAAATAATTATTATTAATTGTATTTGAATCTATCTTGTATTTAATCTTAAAACTGATAGCTCGGCGAAGCCAAATCATATAAATTACTTGCTAATCAATTATATGTATTATTAATTTTGTACGACTACTTAATTTTTATAAAATGAATAATCTTAGAAAAGGAGCTTGCGAACACGTGTTGGCTACACGAATGTATTTTAATGAAATGAAAATGGAGAAAGTTTCAACATGAGTGACATTTTTAAGTATTTGATTTTCAGTTGCAGCGCAACGTAACCTTTGTAGAACCTCAAAAATGAACTTTATTAGAGCTACAGAGT
>Ga0210042_1001124_pt1 | contig 22760 bp, 10 predicted proteins | sample CryGeymeta201518_FD_183982 | JGI IMG/M metagenome (GOLD analysis project Ga0210042, IMG submission 183982) | Groundwater microbial communities from Crystal Geyser aquifers in Utah, USA - Crystal Geyser metaG 2015-18 (SPAdes) (version 2) | ecosystem: Environmental > Aquatic > Deep subsurface >... | reverse complement strand
TAATAACATTGCAATAATATCTTAGTTTAAATCGTACTATGTAGTATGGAAACTGTCCCAGGCGGAAGCACTGGAAAAAAAGCAGGGTTTAAATCGTACTATGTAGTATGGAAACTGGAAGGAATGTGAAAAAATCACAAAATAGAGAACAGTTTAAATCGTACTATGTAGTATGGAAACAAAGCCTACGACGGAACAACTATGGAAGGAATGTGAAAAGTTTAAATCGTACTATGTAGTATGGAAACTGTGATGAAGTATGTCGTCAAAGAATTTGCAAATGTCGTTTAAATCGTACTATGTAGTATGGAAACAAAGTAACAAAAGAAGTAGTAAGAAAGATTTATGTCTTGTTTAAATCGTACTATGTAGTATGGAAACCACAATGACAAAAACAAGATGGAAGATAAAATAAAGTTTAAATCGTACTATGTAGTATGGAAACTCATGTGGGAACTATTAAGTATAATGGACAATGTATGTTTAAATCGTACTATGTAGTATGGAAACGAAGTTGAAGAAGACAAAAGAATAATGGAAATAATGTGTTTAAATCGTACTATGTAGTATGGAAACGATAGAAAGATAGTTGATAGGCTTTGTTGTTGCAAAGTTTAAATCGTACTATGTAGTATGGAAACTTGCTGCAGAGGATTGCATAAAACATTTCACGGGCAGTTTAAATCGTACTATGTAGTATGGAAACAAATTTAAATAAACAACGATGGAAAACAAAAAAAGAAGTTTAAATCGTACTATGTAGTATGGAAACTCATTGAAGGATGCATTAAAAGTTGTGATTACAAAGGTTTAAATCGTACTATGTAGTATGGAAACTTGATAATGCCCGATTGTAGATACGCAATTCGTCAATGGTTTAAATCGTACTATGTAGTATGGAAACTGTCTCGCAACTTGTCTGTTCCTGGAAATTCTGCGCTGGTTTAAATCGTACTATGTAGTATGGAAACTTTATTTTATGTTATTACACTTGTGAACGAAAGAAAGTTTAAATCGTACTATGTAGTATGGAAACAAATCAGACTTAAGGTATTTTACTATCAACCTCTTTGTTTAAATCGTACTATGTAGTATGGAAACCGTTGTAATATTCTATTCCGTCATTAACACCCACAAGTTTAAATCGTACTATGTAGTATGGAAACAACTATGCTGTGAGCGATGTGAGCGTAAATAATTCTTTGTTTAAATCGTACTATGTAGTATGGAAACAAACCACACCCTGGACAACTTATACTATTCTGACGAGTTTAAATCGTACTATGTAGTATGGAAACCCTGCATTAACAATGAAAAATACTGGAAGAACCATGTTTAAATCGTACTATGTAGTATGGAAACAAAATCCAAAAATAATAGGCACGACCTTGTCTCTCCAGTTTAAATCGTACTATGTAGTATGGAAACTAAATTATCTTATACATATCAAGCAAAAACATTCACAGTTTAAATCGTACTATGTAGTATGGAAACGAAAAATATCGTCCCCGTTGGCCTCAAAATATTTTGCGTTTAAATCGTACTATGTAGTATGGAAACTATATAATGTATAAAATATAAATAAAACACAATGAAAGTTTAAATCGTACTATGTAGTATGGAAACTTATAAAACAGCATAAAGATAGTATTTTTGATAAGCAGTTTAAATCGTACTATGTAGTATGGAAACTATGAACTCTCCGAAATCAGAAGAAAATATATAGGTGTTTAAATCGTACTATGTAGTATGGAAACTCTTGTAATTGAGGTCTCCCCAATTGCGAAAGTGTGTGTTTAAATCGTACTATGTAGTATGGAAACCCCTAAATTTGCCCCAAAACCAGACTTAAGGTATTTGTTTAAATCGTACTATGTAGTATGGAAACAAACAAATGCGGAGCAAGAAAAAGTAACAAAAAAAAGTTTAAATCGTACTATGTAGTATGGAAACACAAAATCACGTGCCCATCAGGATGTATCCTTATGGGTTTAAATCGTACTATGTAGTATGGAAACCATTTGCGCCGACGACATCGCTCGCCGAATAGAGTTTAAATCGTACTATGTAGTATGGAAACAGGAGAAACTTAAAGGCCTTCAAAATATGGGGTGTGGTTTAAATCGTACTATGTAGTATGGAAACTAACACGGTAAAAAGAACATATACAAGGGCAAGGGGGGTTTAAATCGTACTATGTAGTATGGAAACCATAGTACGATTTAAACCAAATTTGCAAATGCATTTGACGTTTAAATCGTACTATGTAGTATGGAAACTACAAAATATGATAAAAATAAACAAAATACAATGAAGTTTAAATCGTACTATGTAGTATGGAAACTATCTGCGGCAATTCAATCTCTCGGCGCTACGCAGAGTTTAAATCGTACTATGTAGTATGGAAACTCCCCAATGGAAAGGATGATAGCGATACGGGCAGCGGGTTTAAATCGTACTATGTAGTATGGAAACTCAACTATACTTCAAAATCCCGTAGCAATAGGCGCGGTTTAAATCGTACTATGTAGTATGGAAACGGCGCCGCCAAGGTCATATTCACCACTATTTTTTTTTGTTTAAATCGTACTATGTAGTATGGAAACTCGAAAACATATAGTGAAAATTTATACCTCGAAAAGGTTTAAATCGTACTATGTAGTATGGAAACTGCTGTGAGCGATTACAAACGCAAATAATTCTTTCGGTTTAAATCGTACTATGTAGTATGGAAACTCATTTAAAAATTTCATGCTTGCTTTCATTTCCGTTGTTTAAATCGTACTATGTAGTATGGAAACATAATATATCAAAATATAATTTATAAACATAGAAAAGTTTAAATCGTACTATGTAGTATGGAAACGAGGAAGCACAACATCTTCGTAAAAAATGCTTATTCTGTTTAAATCGTACTATGTAGTATGGAAACTATCCCCTCGAGAATTTTCGCCCCAATTGGCCACGGGTTTAAATCGTACTATGTAGTATGGAAACATTAGAGTGTCTCCAACTTTTTTCGTCCTTAGTTCAGTTTAAATCGTACTATGTAGTATGGAAACCATAAAATTTCCAACATAAAATTTCAAGCTTCCATACGTTTAAATCGTACTATGTAGTATGGAAACCTCTGCCACCCCAGTTATCTGACATTCTGGGTATTCGTTTAAATCGTACTATGTAGTATGGAAACTTGATTTCAAAGCAGTTCAAATCAGGAAAAACACTCGTTTAAATCGTACTATGTAGTATGGAAACTTCAGTTCTGGAAAAACACTCGATACTTCGCCCGATGTTTAAATCGTACTATGTAGTATGGAAACATAAGAGTATCTCCAACTTTTTTGGTCTTGAGCTCAGGTTTAAATCGTACTATGTAGTATGGAAACTCCCGTATTGCTTCATATTCTTTGTTTTTTTCTTCGTGTTTAAATCGTACTATGTAGTATGGAAACTGTTATTATATTCTTCTTTGTGTTCTTCCGTTTCTTTGTTTAAATCGTACTATGTAGTATGGAAACCTTCCGCTACTTGCTTTTTTTCCTGCGTGGGAACTGGTTTAAATCGTACTATGTAGTATGGAAACATAAGAGTATCCCCAACTTTCTTCGTCCTTAGTTCAGTTTAAATCGTACTATGTAGTATGGAAACTTGATTGCGTCCCACACACTCTCACACCGTTTGCCCGTTTAAATCGTACTATGTAGTATGGAAACACGCACGAGGGGAAAGAATATATAAATATGCAATAAAGTTTAAATCGTACTATGTAGTATGGAAACTTTTCTCGTCGCAGATAGTTTGTTCGAGGTTTCCGTGTTTAAATCGTACTATGTAGTATGGAAACTCTTCAAGCGACCATCATACTTTTTTCCGTGCGAATGAGTTTAAATCGTACTATGTAGTATGGAAACTGTTCTCCTTCTCGTATTATTTTTTCCGTGTTATTAGTTTAAATCGTACTATGTAGTATGGAAACTTTATTGCATATTTATATATTCTTTCCCCTCGTGCGTGTTTAAATCGTACTATGTAGTATGGAAACTTTCCTTTCTTTCGTCGTCAGTTATGATGTTTTTTCGGGTTTAAATCGTACTATGTAGTATGGAAACAGAAATTTCATACTCGCTTTCATTTCAGTTTCATCGGTTTAAATCGTACTATGTAGTATGGAAACCCGAACCCATTATTTTTCTTTCTATAGATACGGAAAGTTTAAATCGTACTATGTAGTATGGAAACTCCTACAAGAAATGCAGACACCATTTGTGGCGTTTCGTTTAAATCGTACTATGTAGTATGGAAACGGGGAGTTGGCAGGCACACGCAGAAGAAGAATTAAGTTTAAATCGTACTATGTAGTATGGAAACAGTATTCCTTTAAACTTAACATAGGCTACTTTATCTGTTTAAATCGTACTATGTAGTATGGAAACTGTTCGCTTCCCCTTTTTATTTTTAGACATATCAAGCGTTTAAATCGTACTATGTAGTATGGAAACTAAATTGTGGGTCATTTGAAATTTCAGAAAGTTTTAAGTTTAAATCGTACTATGTAGTATGGAAACTTTCAAATGCCTTTTCAATTTGAGAATTTTGAAGTGGTTTAAATCGTACTATGTAGTATGGAAACCTGTGGCACGGTGGGGCGAAAATGCTCGGGGGGAGAGTTTAAATCGTACTATGTAGTATGGAAACGACAAAACATGTGGTCTTTCAAGAAATATCCTTTGCTGAGTTTAAATCGTACTATGTAGTATGGAAACTTTACATCCCGTTTAAATTTGTAGGTCAAATGTCCTAGTTTAAATCGTACTATGTAGTATGGAAACTCATACTGGGACTTCAATATTGAAATATCAGTCTCCAGTTTAAATCGTACTATGTAGTATGGAAACTATAGTCCGAGTTTTCTGCGTGAGAAATAGTGAGGGGTTTAAATCGTACTATGTAGTATGGAAACGCAAATAATTCTTTCGCATAATGACGCAATAACACAAGTTTAAATCGTACTATGTAGTATGGAAACCATCTCCGATTACTTCACCGTGAGAGTTTTCACGCCAGTTTAAATCGTACTATGTAGTATGGAAACTCCTTTCGTCTTTCACCATAATAAATTTCCTTCTCAGTTTAAATCGTACTATGTAGTATGGAAACGAAACTTATGAAGGACGATGTGTTCGAGATTGAACTGTTTAAATCGTACTATGTAGTATGGAAACTCACTTCACCGTGAGAGTTTTCACGCCATTCTCCTATGTTTAAATCGTACTATGTAGTATGGAAACTTAGTTTTGGATTTTTTTTGAAAATATCTTGTATACAGTTTAAATCGTACTATGTAGTATGGAAACTTGTTTTTCCATAACAAATGCACTCCTCAATATTTTCGTGTTTAAATCGTACTATGTAGTATGGAAACATACTAATATAATACTAATATAATACTAATATAATAAGTTTAAATCGTACTATGTAGTATGGAAACGAAAGCACAGAATATTCAAATGTCGGAGAAAATGAAGTTTAAATCGTACTATGTAGTATGGAAACTAATGCCAAAAATCCCCTAAATAATGCCCCGCAGGTAAGTTTAAATCGTACTATGTAGTATGGAAACAGTATTCCTTTAAACTTAACATATGCTACTCCATCGTTTAAATCGTACTATGTAGTATGGAAACCTTTAATAATCCCTCGTTTTTGAAGTTCTACATTTAGTTTAAATCGTACTATGTAGTATGGAAACAAAAGGACTACGAGCAAATCAGATATCTTTGTGCTTGGTTTAAATCGTACTATGTAGTATGGAAACCCAAGGTGGAGAATGAGGATGAGTGGAAGAGCCATGTTTAAATCGTACTATGTAGTATGAAAACTCACGCATTGTTTCATATTCTTTGTTTTTTTCTTCGTGTTTAAATCGTACTATGTAGTATGGAAACCACTCACATTTTTTGTCATCTTCCTTTTCGTATTTATTGTTTAAATCGTACTATGTAGTATGGAAACTTTTCGAGGAGTGCGTAGTTATCCTTATTATTCAAAAGTTTAAATCGTACTATGTAGTATGGAAACGTATAATTTTATTAAACACTTTGTTGACGAAAACAAAGTTTAAATCGTACTATGTAGTATGGAAACAAAGTCCAATCACCTGATTTTATCTTTTTAATCCTGGTTTAAATCGTACTATGTAGTATGGAAACTGTCTCGCAACCTGTCTGTTCCCACAAATTCTGCACGTTTAAATCGTACTATGTAGTATGGAAACTTTGCGTTCGTAATAAAACAAAACACGCTCACAGCAGTTTAAATCGTACTATGTAGTATGGAAACATTTGCACACGATATCTATTATTTTTTTATCTTCTTGTTTAAATCGTACTATGTAGTATGGAAACTTTGTATTGTTCTTTCCATGGCGGTTGGAGCCAAAACGTTTAAATCGTACTATGTAGTATGGAAACTTGTTGCAGAGGATTACATAAGACATTTCACGGGCATGTTTAAATCGTACTATGTAGTATGGAAACTATAAAATTTATCAGTATAAAATACATAAAAATAAACAGTTTAAATCGTACTATGTAGTATGGAAACTATATTTTTAATGTATATGTTTCAAAGTCAATATACAGTTTAAATCGTACTATGTAGTATGGAAACGAATGCCCAAGAAATGCGTTGAAATCATAAACAGGTAAGTTTAAATCGTACTATGTAGTATGGAAACGGCAGGCCGTAAATTACGTTCCTCGCATATTTGTCGGGTTTAAATCGTACTATGTAGTATGGAAACTTTTTCCTTTCTGTTTCCAAAAAATCCCACCTGAACGTTTAAATCGTACTATGTAGTATGGAAACAAAGTCCACAGGCAATTATCCAGACAACTGATTTTGAAGTTTAAATCGTACTATGTAGTATGGAAACTTATACATCCTTTATTATATACTTTTCATTATTTTTGTTTAAATCGTACTATGTAGTATGGAAACTAATAATAAGGTGTATATGTTGATGAAAACACCCGTCCGTTTAAATCGTACTATGTAGTATGGAAACGAAAAAAGCAGACGACAAGAAAAAAACAGACGATGTAGTTTAAATCGTACTATGTAGTATGGAAACGTAATCTAATTTATATATATCTTTATATTAAATATAAGTTTAAATCGTACTATGTAGTATGGAAACTCGATAATATCACTGCATATTTCAAGCACAGCTTTTGTTTAAATCGTACTATGTAGTATGGAAACCTTTATCTACTAATAATCTTTGTTTCCAAATATTATAAGTTTAAATCGTACTATGTAGTATGGAAACCAAAATCCGATAGAGATTTTTGTAGAGGACATTTTTGTTTAAATCGTACTATGTAGTATGGAAACGTCCCCGTATTTGTTACTTCGATTCTAATGGTAAATTGTTTAAATCGTACTATGTAGTATGGAAACTCATTCGTGATGCGTCTCGTGATATTTTTTTTTCTTTGTTTAAATCGTACTATGTAGTATGGAAACTTATTTTTGGATTTTTTTTAAAGATATCTTGTATACTGTTTAAATCGTACTATGTAGTATGGAAACTTTAAAACAAGCGGTTTTTCAAGCATAATTGCTTTGGTTTAAATCGTACTATGTAGTATGGAAACAAGAAAAGTGGGATACGTTGACCGTCCGTATTACTTGTTTAAATCGTACTATGTAGTATGGAAACCATCGGACGCAGTGTATAGCAGAGGGATAAACTTTCGTTTAAATCGTACTATGTAGTATGGAAACCATTTATGAGGTTATTTATTACTGCGTCGTATGTGTCTCGTTTAAATCGTACTATGTAGTATGGAAACGAAAAGGATGAGGAAAAACCGCACAAAATTAACAAAGTTTAAATCGTACTATGTAGTATGGAAACAAAAAAGATGTAAATGATATTTGTGGTTTAATCTTGGTTTAAATCGTACTATGTAGTATGGAAACGAAATGGCACCTAAAGGAAGCCATAACTTTGAAAAAGTTTAAATCGTACTATGTAGTATGGAAACAACTATGCTGTGAGCGTGTTTTAATAACGCAAATAAGTTTAAATCGTACTATGTAGTATGGAAACTCGATTGAGGGTGAAGAAGAAAAAAAATAAAAAAATAAGTTTAAATCGTACTATGTAGTATGGAAACCCTGAACGAGGCACCCGAGTATCAAATATCTGCGGGTTTAAATCGTACTATGTAGTATGGAAACCAAGATGTATTAACCAAACACCCCGACTTAATAAAAAGTTTAAATCGTACTATGTAGTATGGAAACGTGAATACACTCTTCGAACCTTTTGTTTCGCTTTTCGGTTTAAATCGTACTATGTAGTATGGAAACTTATGTTTTTTTCATACTTCAACTCTTTTTTCTACAGTTTAAATCGTACTATGTAGTATGGAAACTATAGGTGCGGTTTAGGGTATTTTCGTGACGGTCTTCGGTTTAAATCGTACTATGTAGTATGGAAACTTTCGATTATCTCTTTTTCGTCGACGGTATTTTTATGAGTTTAAATCGTACTATGTAGTATGGAAACTTGTTTTCTTTTTCTCGTGCGTTTTCTCTATTTATTGTTTAAATCGTACTATGTAGTATGGAAACTTATATCGATCTATGTACATGATATCCACTTCTATTGTTTAAATCGTACTATGTAGTATGGAAACATACTCCAGGATAATATCCTTGCGAACTTTTCGCCTAGTTTAAATCGTACTATGTAGTATGGAAACCATATTCCACAGTAGTATATACTGCTACCATTGTATTGTGTTTAAATCGTACTATGTAGTATGGAAACCCGAGAGTTTCCCAGTCGTCTGCCCATCGGTCGTCAAAGTTTAAATCGTACTATGTAGTATGGAAACTTACGAACGCAAATAATTCTTTCGCATAATAACGCAAAGTTTAAATCGTACTATGTAGTATGGAAACTAGGAACAGACAAGTTGCGAAAAATGGCATTTGATAGGTTTAAATCGTACTATGTAGTATGGAAACTTCACTTTTCGTTAATTTTAAATATTTTATTATTATTGTTTAAATCGTACTATGTAGTATGGAAACTACGGGAATACTTTTTCATATACAGCCACACAATATTTGTTTAAATCGTACTATGTAGTATGGAAACATATACATCCTCGCAGGTTATTTTCTCAAAAACAAAGTTTAAATCGTACTATGTAGTATGGAAACCATATCTACATCATCCTCTTTTTTCTTTTGTCGAGCGTTTAAATCGTACTATGTAGTATGGAAACATAAAATATAAAATAAAATATATAAAATATAAAAATAGTTTAAATCGTACTATGTAGTATGGAAACTCAGAAGATGAAAAAACGAAACTTCTTTCTGAAGGCGGTTTAAATCGTACTATGTAGTATGGAAACTGTCAACACATTGAAGACCTTCAGAACCTTGAACAAGTTTAAATCGTACTATGTAGTATGGAAACAAAAGCATATAATATAATAATATAATATAATATAATGTTTAAATCGTACTATGTAGTATGGAAACCTGGTGCCGTCAAAAACGCACTTTCAGGAAAAAAAAGTTTAAATCGTACTATGTAGTATGGAAACTTGCGTAAATGATGACGGAGAATATGAAGGTATGGACGTTTAAATCGTACTATGTAGTATGGAAACTCTTCGGATTTTTCGAGATAAACCTGAAAAGTGCAGTGTTTAAATCGTACTATGTAGTATGGAAACTTTCTTGTCCTCTGCTTTTTTTGTTTCCGATTTCGAGGTTTAAATCGTACTATGTAGTATGGAAACTATTATAAGCTTTCTAATATTTTTTTTATTATTTTCGGTTTAAATCGTACTATGTAGTATGGAAACTTGATATGTCAGGTCAGAAGCTTCAGGAAACTGGCCGAGGTTTAAATCGTACTATGTAGTATGGAAACCACACAATGAAAACGATATCGGGCGAAGTATCGAGTGTGTTTAAATCGTACTATGTAGTATGGAAACCAAAAAATACCGTAGATGAGAAAGAGATAATCGAAAGTTTAAATCGTACTATGTAGTATGGAAACTACCTGTCAAGGAGCCGTTGATATTGGATCTTCAAAATGTTTAAATCGTACTATGTAGTATGGAAACTATATAATTATAAAATATATAAATAAGAAGAATGATAGTTTAAATCGTACTATGTAGTATGGAAACTTTTCGACATCTGAATGTATTGCTCAGCTATTTCAAAGTTTAAATCGTACTATGTAGTATGGAAACTCAATGAGCGGGTGGAAGTTTCGGTGCGTCGGTGCGAATGTTTAAATCGTACTATGTAGTATGGAAACGCACTTCCGTCGGGCTCCGTAACATACACATTGCCTGGTTTAAATCGTACTATGTAGTATGGAAACTCTTGTTATTATTATATTATTATTATAAGTTATATTTTGTTTAAATCGTACTATGTAGTATGGAAACTATGAGGATGTTGTGCTTCCTTTAGCCCCACCCGAGGTTTAAATCGTACTATGTAGTATGGAAACTTTTTATTATGTTTTTTTTTTATACGCATACTTTTTGTTTAAATCGTACTATGTAGTATGGAAACTACTAATATTTCTGTCGCTGTATACAATAAATTTGAGGTTTAAATCGTACTATGTAGTATGGAAACCAATATATTAGAACAAACAGACAGAAAGGTGAGAGATAGTTTAAATCGTACTATGTAGTATGGAAACTATTTAATTAAATGAAATATAAAAAAAACAATAAAACGGGTTTAAATCGTACTATGTAGTATGGAAACCCATCTGTGAAAACTTTCTGTTGACTTCTCCGTTAGGGTTTAAATCGTACTATGTAGTATGGAAACCATAGTACGATTTAAACATCTTTGAAAAACCGCAAGGTTTAAATCGTACTATGTAGTATGGAAACTATAATATATACCCTTGGGAAAAATTTACCTTCAACCCCGTTTAAATCGTACTATGTAGTATGGAAACCAATTCATCGGATGCAGACTTGTTTCATACGGCGACAGAGTTTAAATCGTACTATGTAGTATGGAAACCTTCATACGGCGACAGAAATATTGATATAATAATGGTTTAAATCGTACTATGTAGTATGGAAACTAATTTCAAAGCAATTGAATAGGTTCGACGAAGCATAGTTTAAATCGTACTATGTAGTATGGAAACCGCTCACTGTTTCTCACGCAGAAAACTCAGATTACATCGTTTAAATCGTACTATGTAGTATGGAAACGAAAAATCACGCCACACAGAAATTGTGGGAACAGACAAGTTTAAATCGTACTATGTAGTATGGAAACCTTTGTGTTTCCGTCAAACCCCACAATTTCTGTCCTTGTTTAAATCGTACTATGTAGTATGGAAACGAAAAATCACGCCACACAGAAATTGTGGGAACAGACAAGTTTAAATCGTACTATGTAGTATGGAAACGAAAAATCACGCCACACAGAAATTGTGGGAACAGACAAGTTTAAATCGTACTATGTAGTATGGAAACGAAAAATCACGCCACACAGAAATTGTGGGAACAGACAACGTTTAAATCGTACTATGTAGTATGGAAACCCAAATGGCGGTGGGAGGAGAATGGCACGGAAATGCTCGTTTAAATCGTACTATGTAGTATGGAAACTAAAAATCCTGCGCAAAACTTGCGGTTTTTCAAAGATGTTTAAATCGTACTATGTAGTATGGAAACTTCTTTTCCATAAGAAAATAGGCTAATACTGCACCAGTTTAAATCGTACTATGTAGTATGGAAACTCAGGAATATCAGTAAGTTGTTCTTGAAGGAAGTATTGTTTAAATCGTACTATGTAGTATGGAAACGTTTCAGGGCGCGAACACAAAAATTTCTTTCACTGGAGTTTAAATCGTACTATGTAGTATGGAAACACAATATTTTCATCTGAAATATTCTCTAAATCTATGAAGTTTAAATCGTACTATGTAGTATGGAAACTCATGATCGAAATATATACAATCCTTAGTTTGGTGTGTTTAAATCGTACTATGTAGTATGGAAACGGTTGTAGTCTTCATCCTTTGTGTATATGAGTACGTTGTTTAAATCGTACTATGTAGTATGGAAACTTTATGGCGTTTGTATATACTTTTTCTCCCCGTGCGTGTTTAAATCGTACTATGTAGTATGGAAACTCGATTTCAAAGCAGTTCAACTCTGGAAAAACACTCAGTTTAAATCGTACTATGTAGTATGGAAACCTTCTTCACAGTTGAGGCTTTCACGCCATTAAAAAAGTTTAAATCGTACTATGTAGTATGGAAACTCGGCACACTTTTAATCGGGGAATCAGCACAGTTGTGTTTAAATCGTACTATGTAGTATGGAAACATATGTCGTGAATTACAATATCGTTTATTTGTTCTTGTTTAAATCGTACTATGTAGTATGGAAACAAACACATATAATAATATTAACCAATAAGTTTATAGGTTTAAATCGTACTATGTAGTATGGAAACCATAAAAATAAACAATGTTATCGGTGTCAGGCAGTTGTTTAAATCGTACTATGTAGTATGGAAACTTGATTTTGCATGTATGCTTGAAAGCTGTGGACGCATGTTTAAATCGTACTATGTAGTATGGAAACGTGAAAGATGTCATAGTCATTCCTGGGGCAGATGGGTTTAAATCGTACTATGTAGTATGGAAACTTAAGTAGAACGGACAATGTATTGAGTAAAAAGAAAAGTTTAAATCGTACTATGTAGTATGGAAACAATGATATTTTGGATCAATATGAAAAAGAAAATAAAGGTTTAAATCGTACTATGTAGTATGGAAACGCATTTACTGCGTCTTGAAATGTTACCGCTATTTCAGGTTTAAATCGTACTATGTAGTATGGAAACTGAAAATGCCATAAACAGAGAAAACGCAAAAACAGGTTTAAATCGTACTATGTAGTATGGAAACTCGGTTTTTTGACACACAAACAAAAAAAATCATAATCGTTTAAATCGTACTATGTAGTATGGAAACTTCGGACAAGTCCTTGTCCTTATCAGCGACGGAAATCGTTTAAATCGTACTATGTAGTATGGAAACCGGAATTTTATGCTTAGTATAATATTAATAACTTAGTTTAAATCGTACTATGTAGTATGGAAACTGCTCTCCTTCTCGTATTATTTTTTCCGTGTTAGTAGTTTAAATCGTACTATGTAGTATGGAAACTACGAAAACATAAAGTTTCCCACAATTCCCTTTCTTTGTTTAAATCGTACTATGTAGTATGGAAACCATACGAATTCGGAAAAGGTGATGACAAAATAAAAGAGTTTAAATCGTACTATGTAGTATGGAAACATTTGCATACAATGTCAATTATTTTTTTATCTTCTTCGTTTAAATCGTACTATGTAGTATGGAAACGTGGTATCCCTGAGTTTCTCCTTACAGGTGATACAAAGTTTAAATCGTACTATGTAGTATGGAAACTATCGTCTTCTTTTTTCTTCGCACGGGCGTCGGCCGTTTAAATCGTACTATGTAGTATGGAAACCTCTGCGGATGATGTAGTGGGCTCAAATGCGGTTCTTGTTTAAATCGTACTATGTAGTATGGAAACGAAATCTGTGTCCGAGACATTACCTACCCAAACATTTGTTTAAATCGTACTATGTAGTATGGAAACTTTTTGATGCCCTCAATATCAATTATTTTTTTCCCCGGTTTAAATCGTACTATGTAGTATGGAAACTCGTATTTATTTGGCCTATGAGCGAAGCACCTATATGGTTTAAATCGTACTATGTAGTATGGAAACTACATTCCCGTCCAGCGGAGGTACCGGAGAAAAAGAGTTTAAATCGTACTATGTAGTATGGAAACGACACGACCTTATGCACATTACACTCACGATTTCTCAGTTTAAATCGTACTATGTAGTATGGAAACCAATAAGTATATTTTTATTCACTTTCAGTTTGGTTGTTTAAATCGTACTATGTAGTATGGAAACTGTTCCGACAGCTTGTCAAATGCATTTGCAAATTTGGTTTAAATCGTACTATGTAGTATGGAAACAAAATGAGCAAGAGCAAATCAGACATCTTTGTGCTCTGGTTTAAATCGTACTATGTAGTATGGAAACTTCTTTTTCTTTTTGCATTTTCAATCACGGCTCTATGTGTTTAAATCGTACTATGTAGTATGGAAACTATTTTTCAATATAATCGGTGTTTTCTGAGTGAGAAAGTTTAAATCGTACTATGTAGTATGGAAACTGAGATGAACCGGTGTGGTGTGTATTGGTGGATTTCGGGTTTAAATCGTACTATGTAGTATGGAAACTTCTTTTTCTTTTTGCATTTTCAATCACGGCTCTATGTGTTTAAATCGTACTATGTAGTATGGAAACTAATTTCTGATATTATCTTTTGTATGTCAATATCGTGTTTAAATCGTACTATGTAGTATGGAAACCATCTTATGTTTTATATTGAAATTTTATTGATATTTTGTTTAAATCGTACTATGTAGTATGGAAACTTAGTATAATAAATATGATAAAAATAAAATAAAATAAGGTTTAAATCGTACTATGTAGTATGGAAACTTCTTTTTACACCTTGAACGGGCCAGAAAAATATTTTGTTTAAATCGTACTATGTAGTATGGAAACCACATCACTTTGACGATTTCGCACACGGCAAACTCGTTTAAATCGTACTATGTAGTATGGAAACTAGTAACTTAATAAAATGTTTAATTTTCTCAAAAATGTTTAAATCGTACTATGTAGTATGGAAACCCTGAATGACGCACCAGAATATCAAATATCGGCCATAGGGTTTAAATCGTACTATGTAGTATGGAAACTTCAATCGTATGTTACCACAGAAAAAGAAAAAATTGTTTAAATCGTACTATGTAGTATGGAAACCACAAACCGGGAGCATCGTAGTATCGTTGATGGGGCTGTTTAAATCGTACTATGTAGTATGGAAACCTGTATTTTACGCATAATAATATTAATAACTTAATGTCGTTTAAATCGTACTATGTAGTATGGAAACTCGCTCTCAGGGCCTTCAGTTTCTCCGACATCATTTTGTTTAAATCGTACTATGTAGTATGGAAACGCAGGAAAAAAAATAATTGATATTGAGAATATAAAAAAGTTTAAATCGTACTATGTAGTATGGAAACTATCAACGAAGGTGAAGATAGAGTTTATTTATTTATAGTTTAAATCGTACTATGTAGTATGGAAACATAATAATACCTTAATAATATCTTAATAACATTGTAAGTTTAAATCGTACTATGTAGTATGGAAACTTGGGGCGGGTAAAAAATATGCCGTAGCGGTGGTGCCGTTTAAATCGTACTATGTAGTATGGAAACAATCAATACCTGCTGGGTACAAAACGATTTTGATCGTTTAAATCGTACTATGTAGTATGGAAACAACATAGCATAAAATGAAATACAGAGCAAGATATTCGTTTAAATCGTACTATGTAGTATGGAAACTCATTTTACCCCCTATGTTTTCACGCCATACTCCGAGTTTAAATCGTACTATGTAGTATGGAAACCAAAGGCGAAGCAATGGCCGACGCCAGGGCAACCAAGTTTAAATCGTACTATGTAGTATGGAAACCGTATGAAGTTACCACTGCGAGCGATGGGCGGTATCAGTTTAAATCGTACTATGTAGTATGGAAACCGCATACACAGTGTTTCCCATATTTCCTCGTGATATTGTTTAAATCGTACTATGTAGTATGGAAACTTTCTTCCCACTCGTCCACCCATCTTGTGTCAAAACAGTTTAAATCGTACTATGTAGTATGGAAACCCTTTATGTGGCCCTCTGGGAAGCTGAGAAACCGATAGGGTTTAAATCGTACTATGTAGTATGGAAACATCGAAGTGCCTTCGTTAAAAAACAACTTAATAGTTGTTTAAATCGTACTATGTAGTATGGAAACTCTTCGGGAGAACCCAAACTGTCAGGTGCAGGCAGTCGGTTTAAATCGTACTATGTAGTATGGAAACATGAAAGGACGTAACGTTCTCTTCGATAGTATGCGGTTTAAATCGTACTATGTAGTATGGAAACCAAAAGAACCAATAATAATGGTAGAGGAAAGAAAATAGTTTAAATCGTACTATGTAGTATGGAAACATAATCACACACAAAGCACAAAGATATCCGATTTGCTGTTTAAATCGTACTATGTAGTATGGAAACGGCACCGCCAAAGTCATATTCACTACTATTCTTTTTGTTTAAATCGTACTATGTAGTATGGAAACTTTTTTTCATCGAACGGACTAAAATATATTTTTTTAGTTTAAATCGTACTATGTAGTATGGAAACTAACACTTCCGAGGATATCACGCAAAGGTTTAATATTGTTTAAATCGTACTATGTAGTATGGAAACAAATAATAAAATGGCTCTTCCATTACTTTTCCTTTTGTTTAAATCGTACTATGTAGTATGGAAACAAATACTAGGCGGCACTATATCTGTTCAGGCTATATCGTTTAAATCGTACTATGTAGTATGGAAACTGCTTTTCACCTTGCTTGTTTTTATTTTATTTTTATTGTTTAAATCGTACTATGTAGTATGGAAACCTGACAGCAATTGGTCTGTTTGGAGTCGTTGACCCAGTTTAAATCGTACTATGTAGTATGGAAACCTCGGACAAGGACATGCACATCTCAGCGACGGAAATAGTTTAAATCGTACTATGTAGTATGGAAACAGAGATACGAAGTAGATTGTATGGTGCACCTTATGTAGTTTAAATCGTACTATGTAGTATGGAAACCTCGGACAAGGACATGCACATCTCAGCGACGGAAATGTTTAAATCGTACTATGTAGTATGGAAACAAAAAAGGAACATAGTAATAACTTCATAATAGTATCGGTTTAAATCGTACTATGTAGTATGGAAACCATACGAGGTAACCTCTGCGAACGACGGGCGATTTCGTTTAAATCGTACTATGTAGTATGGAAACTAATAATTATTAAATACTTACAAATATCCGAGAGTGAAGTTTAAATCGTACTATGTAGTATGGAAACCTCACTTTTTGAAAATACGCTTTCACCGACCAATATCGTTTAAATCGTACTATGTAGTATGGAAACAAATCAACAGAGCTCGGATATTCGAAGAAGAAAACAAGTTTAAATCGTACTATGTAGTATGGAAACATACTTTGTCGTCAAAAACAAATATATTATTGGGGAAGTTTAAATCGTACTATGTAGTATGGAAACCTTCTTCCATTTGTTTTTTTTCCTGGGTGAGAACTTGTTTAAATCGTACTATGTAGTATGGAAACTTAGTATGTTTTTATTCATTTTCACTTTGATTTATTATAGTTTAAATCGTACTATGTAGTATGGAAACTATACTCATATTTTTTTTCAGCAACATCTACTATTTTGTTTAAATCGTACTATGTAGTATGGAAACTCTGGGAGTTTTGAAGGGCTTTTTGTGCTTCAGACTGTTTAAATCGTACTATGTAGTATGGAAACTTATATTTTATGTCTGTGCGAATGTGGCGGAAATATAGTTTAAATCGTACTATGTAGTATGGAAACCTTTTTTTTTCGCTACCGCTTTTTTGATTTTCGGTTGTTTAAATCGTACTATGTAGTATGGAAACCCTAATATTTTCGGATTTTTGGCTACGAACCTGAAAGTTTAAATCGTACTATGTAGTATGGAAACTGGGTATCATTTCTTTCGTCGTTGTTTCTACCATTGTGTTTAAATCGTACTATGTAGTATGGAAACTTTCATTCATATTATGTGATTGATGGGCCGGCGAGAGTTTAAATCGTACTATGTAGTATGGAAACTACACCGCAAGTGATGTTGTGGGAGATGATGTGAAACGTTTAAATCGTACTATGTAGTATGGAAACTTCGTAATAAGGATAACTACTCACTTCTCGAAAACGTTTAAATCGTACTATGTAGTATGGAAACCTCTTTTCTCGTCGCATATGTTCCCTTCTATATTTCCGGTTTAAATCGTACTATGTAGTATGGAAACTTTCCTGCATAGCAAGCCTCTGATGGCGATCGGAGCGTTTAAATCGTACTATGTAGTATGGAAACAAAAATAAAAATACCGTAGACGAGAAAGAAATAATTGGTTTAAATCGTACTATGTAGTATGGAAACTACGACGGTTCGCTCGAAAACGATGACTGGAAAAATGGTTTAAATCGTACTATGTAGTATGGAAACCTGCTTTTTGTTCTGGCGTAGGAACTGCACCCACGCTGTTTAAATCGTACTATGTAGTATGGAAACCGAGATGAACAGGAGTTGTGTGTATTGGTGGATTTCCGTTTAAATCGTACTATGTAGTATGGAAACTGTTTTTCATCTTGCTTGTTTATTTGTGTTTTTTTCTGTTTAAATCGTACTATGTAGTATGGAAACTTAAAATATTTATACACTCGTTCGAAAAGTTCGCAAGGTTTAAATCGTACTATGTAGTATGGAAACAGACACATACGACACAGTAATAAATGACCTCATAAATAGTTTAAATCGTACTATATAGTATGGAAACCACTGGGAATATTTTCAATACGCACAGATAATTCTGTTTAAATCGTACTATGTAGTATGGAAACTGATTTTTTCCAAAATCAGTCGGGAGAGGCGCTGAGTTTAAATCGTACTATGTAGTATGGAAACCCCGCATGAAAAATGAGGAGGAGTGGAAGAGTCATTTGTTTAAATCGTACTATGTAGTATGGAAACTCCATCTTTTCTTCTGCTTGTCTCGACATCACTACTTGTTTAAATCGTACTATGTAGTATGGAAACCACCCGCTTCTTCGTTTTTAAAGAGCCCGACTCTTTGTTTAAATCGTACTATGTAGTATGGAAACTTAAGATACTATTATGTTTATATTTGTTACTATTAAGGTTTAAATCGTACTATGTAGTATGGAAACCATTTTTTGTTTGGTATGTTGGATTTATAGTTATTATGTTTAAATCGTACTATGTAGTATGGAAACTCTTCGGGAGGCCCCAGAATGCCAGATATCAGCGGTAGGTTTAAATCGTACTATGTAGTATGGAAACTATTATTCTCCGAAAATGAAAATAACGCTTCGTGAACAGTTTAAATCGTACTATGTAGTATGGAAACTTCAAAAATATGTTTTATTCTGACACAAATATTGTGTGTTTAAATCGTACTATGTAGTATGGAAACTCTTCGGGATGACCCAGACTGCCAGATATCAGCGGTGTTTAAATCGTACTATGTAGTATGGAAACAGAGGGCTTCAAAGGATAGGGTCTGGGCACGACATCGTTTAAATCGTACTATGTAGTATGGAAACTCTTCGGGAGAACCCAGAATATCAAATATCTGCTGTGGGTTTAAATCGTACTATGTAGTATGGAAACTTATGTTTTATTATGTTGTTATGATGTTCTACTAACGGTTTAAATCGTACTATGTAGTATGGAAACAGGAGAAACTCAAAGGACTACGAAATATGGGGTGTGTTTAAATCGTACTATATAGTATGGAAACATTATTATACTCATTAAATATTTACGACTATCCGAAAGTTTAAATCGTACTATGTAGTATGGAAACTATTATGTTTATATTATGTTACTATTATGTTACTATGTTTAAATCGTACTATGTAGTATGGAAACAAATAAAAACAACAATGAAAAACACAAAAGCGGTAGAGTTTAAATCGTACTATGTAGTATGGAAACCACATATAGGTGCTTCGCTCATAGGTCAAAGAAATACGGGTTTAAATCGTACTATGTAGTATGGAAACCACTTTCTTCGTTTTCTCCGACATTCGTATATCCTATGTTTAAATCGTACTATGTAGTATGGAAACTTGGCAGGCGTCGCAAAAAATGCACTAGCGGGGAAAGTTTAAATCGTACTATGTAGTATGGAAACCAAGCTATATCCTCTGCCATCCAATCATATAATACTGTTTAAATCGTACTATGTAGTATGGAAACTCCAATCGTATGATACTACGGAAAAAGAAAAAATTGGTTTAAATCGTACTATGTAGTATGGAAACTGTCAACACATTGAAGACCTTCCGAACATGGAAGAAGTTTAAATCGTACTATGTAGTATGGAAACGACAAAAGAAAAAAGAAGACGACATAGATATACAGAGTTTAAATCGTACTATGTAGTATGGAAACCACAAACACAACATACTCAAATATTTGGATGAATGACGTTTAAATCGTACTATGTAGTATGGAAACCATAGTACGATTTAAACCTCACCCACAGCATGTATAGTGTTTAAATCGTACTATGTAGTATGGAAACTATTATACGGCGACAGAAATACTGGTGTAACAATATGTTTAAATCGTACTATGTAGTATGGAAACCACAATACAAAATATATATGGTTTTTGAGAACGTGTCGTTTAAATCGTACTATGTAGTATGGAAACCAGAATATCAAATATCTGCCGTGGCCGAGTGGTGTGGTTTAAATCGTACTATGTAGTATGGAAACTAAAAAACGCAGTATCGGGGAAAAAAATAATTGATATGTTTAAATCGTACTATGTAGTATGGAAACTAAACATAGAAAAATGATACTTATAATAATAATAATGTTTAAATCGTACTATGTAGTATGGAAACCAACATACACCTTGCCTGGTTCCAACGAAGCGGACGAAGTTTAAATCGTACTATGTAGTATGGAAACCATATGAGGTTACCACCGCAAATGACGGGCGGTATCGTTTAAATCGTACTATGTAGTATGGAAACCACAATGTCGCAACGCCTTTCCCAACTGATATCTGAGTTTAAATCGTACTATGTAGTATGGAAACTTTGTGATAAGAATAACTACGCACTTTTTGAAAGTTTAAATCGTACTATGTAGTATGGAAACACAAATTTGCGAGTGTAATTCAAAAGCAGCCCAAACGTTTAAATCGTACTATGTAGTATGGAAACATAAGAATATAATAATAATATAATAACAACATAAAAGTTTAAATCGTACTATGTAGTATGGAAACTTTTCCGTGGCTTCGTGCGATTGAATGGCCGAGGATAGGTTTAAATCGTACTATGTAGTATGGAAACATTGCAGGCTATTTTTTGAAAAGCAAGCCATTATTGGGTTTAAATCGTACTATGTAGTATGGAAACCTGCTTTTTGTTCCTGCGTGAGAATTGCGCTCACGTGTTTAAATCGTACTATGTAGTATGGAAACAAAATATCCGAAAATGATGAATAATAAAAATATAATACGTTTAAATCGTACTATGTAGTATGGAAACTCTCATGAAGCCACAGAAAAAGAAAAAATTGATATCGGTTTAAATCGTACTATGTAGTATGGAAACGATGTTGTGGTTCTCGGGGTGAACACGGGTGCCACAGGTTTAAATCGTACTATGTAGTATGGAAACTCAGCATATACACCTCATCATCATCGGGGTTGGGTAGTTTAAATCGTACTATGTAGTATGGAAACTGAGCGGGACAACGAAGAGTGGATGAGAGCGAAAGGTTTAAATCGTACTATGTAGTATGGAAACTGAAAGAAACACGGTCGGTCGTGGATGTAGTTTCTTTGTTTAAATCGTACTATGTAGTATGGAAACCTATTATGTTGTTATTATGTTTATATTATGTTACTATGTTTAAATCGTACTATGTAGTATGGAAACTTGAAATTGTCGGAGACCTGAGAATATTTCGCTATATTGTTTAAATCGTACTATGTAGTATGGAAACCCTTTTTTGTTTTCGCACCACTCACCCATCGCATAGGTTTAAATCGTACTATGTAGTATGGAAACCATACTTCATTATGTAGGAAAAAATGTTGATATTTCGTTTAAATCGTACTATGTAGTATGGAAACCCTCGTAAGTAGAAACATAGTCTATGTTTTTTTTCAGTTTAAATCGTACTATGTAGTATGGAAACCTTTTTTTAGGGAAAAAAGTAACCAAAAAAAACTGTGTTTAAATCGTACTATGTAGTATGGAAACTCTGAAAATGAAGAAGAATGAAAAAACAATAATAGCGTTTAAATCGTACTATGTAGTATGGAAACTGTATATGATTTCGTCATTATATATTTCCGGATATATTGTTTAAATCGTACTATGTAGTATGGAAACTATTCAGCCGTAAATTTTTTAAATTTTTCCATTATTGTTTAAATCGTACTATGTAGTATGGAAACTTCTGTCGTAAAAAAAAATAGGCTAATATTGCACCTGTTTAAATCGTACTATGTAGTATGGAAACTTTCGCTGCAAAAACATATGCTGCGTCAAAGCGGTTGAGTTTAAATCGTACTATGTAGTATGGAAACTATGTGAGAACTGCGCTCACCCTCGCTTTTGTGTTTGTTTAAATCGTACTATGTAGTATGGAAACCGCTTCGGAAAGAAGTTTCATTTTTTCCTCTTCAGAGTTTAAATCGTACTATGTAGTATGGAAACGGTGTGTGCATACAGTCTGGACCATGTTTTTTACGCACGTTTAAATCGTACTATGTAGTATGGAAACATATAATCCGAGTTTCCTGCGTGAGAAATAGTGAGAGGTTTAAATCGTACTATGTAGTATGGAAACTATTTTTGCTATATTGATTATTTAATTGCTAT